>JAESGH010000374.1_pt1 | contig 35225 bp, 35 predicted proteins | sample 9269641 | NCBI WGS metagenome assembly JAESGH01 (sample SAMN14515345, study PRJNA621665) | algae metagenome | isolation source: Phormidium tanganyikae FI6-MK23 and co-occurring heterotrophs from granitic... | place: USA: Fort Irwin, California | collected 1998-05-24
ACTCCCCCTCCTCACTCCCCCTCCTCACTCCCCCTCCTCACTCCCCCTCCTCACTCCCCCTCCTCACTCCCCCTCCTCACTCCCCCTCCTCACTCCCCCTCCTCACTCCCCCGCCCCCGGCAGGCAATGCCGGCGGGCACCATCCCGGGTGCGGCCCCCTCGCCGTCCCGGAGCGCCCCATGTTCGGCTGGCTGGGCCGTGTCGGCTCGATCCTCGGCGGGCGTCCGGCCCCCGACAGTACCCCCGTCGTCGGCGGGCGGCTCGCCCCCCTCCCGGCGCACCTCGGCGCCGACCAGCTGAGGCACGAGGTCTACCCGGTCCCGTACCGCGGGCCGCTCGACCTCGACCCCGCCGGCGGCGAGACCGCCGACATGCGCGAGCTGTACCTCGACCTGTACCGCCGCGAGGGCGTCGTCCGCGCCGCGGTCGACGGCAAGGTCGACGCGGTCGCCAGCGCCGACGTCACCGTCGAGCCGTTCGACCGCCACGACCCCCGCTCCCGCGACGTCGCCGAGTTCCTGGAGTGGTCCGTCGAGCAGTCCGAGGGCGGGTGGGACACCGTCATCGCCGACGTCCTCCGGCCGGCCCTGCTCCTCGGCTGGAGCCTCGGCGAGCCCACCCTCCGGCCCGCCCGCCACCCCCGGTACGGGACCGTCCACGCCCTCCGCCACGTCCGCAGCCTCGACACCCGCTTCCTCCGCCTCCAGCTGGACGTCTTCCGCAACGTCACCGGGGTCGTGTCGCTGGTCCGCGGGGTCGAGACGTTCGACCCGGGCAAGGTGGTCCTGTTCACCCACCGCCGGCTGTTCCACAACCCGTTCGGCAACGCCGACATGCGGGCCGCCTACCGCGACGCGGCCCTGCTGGAGGACGCCTACAAGCTGTGGTACCTGGCGCTGAAGATGTACGGCGAGCCGTACCTCGTGGGGAAGGTGAAGGAGCCGACCCGCCGCAAGCAGATGGAGGGGCTGCTGAAGGCGCTGCGGGCCGGCGGGTTCGCGGTGACCCCGGCGGAGGACGAGGTCGAGCTGCTGTCGCTGGCCGCGGCGGTGAACTTCCAGGCGTTCGAGGCGCGGGTCCGGAACCACCGGGAGAACGTGTTCCTGGCGGTCCGGGGCGCGTACCTGCCGTTCGTGGAGGGGACCGGCGGTCCGGACGCGCACGGGAACACGGCGGTCGGGAAGGTCAGCTCGGACACGGGCGAGTACCTGCTGTCGGTGGCGGTGGCCCGGGCGCTGAACCACCAGCTGGTGCCGCTGCTGGTCCGGCCGAACTTCGGCCCGGCGACGCCGCTGCCGCGGGTCCGGCTGGGCGGGATCAACTGGGACGACCTGCGGGCGGTGACGGAGACGGTGCGGGGGGTCAAGGAGACGTTCCCGCAGCGGGTGTCGATCAGCCAGAAGTGGCTGGGCCGGGTGCTGGGCATCCCCCCGGCCACCGACCCGGACGACGAGGCCAACGTGGCCCCGCCCGGCGGGGGTGCGCCCCCGGACGGCGCCCCAGCGGGACCACCCGGGGCGCCCCCGGCCGGCCGCGGGGCCGCCGCCGTCCCGCCGGGCAGCGCCGCGGACGGCCCGGCGGACGGGGCGGCGCAGTTCTCCGCCGACCCCGACCAGACCTTCGCCGGCCCGCCCGGCCCGCCGCCCAAGGGGGAGGGTTGGGTGTGGAAGGAGTCGACCAAGCGGTGGGTGAAGAACCACCCCCAGGCGGCCGGCACGGGCAGCCCCCCGGCGGGCAAGCCGGGCGGCCCGGCCCCGGCGCAGGCGTCGCCCGCCCCGCCGCCCCCGCCGCCGGCCACCTCTTCGCCGGCGGCCGGTGGCCCCCCGCCCGGCGCGGCGCCACCCCCTCTCCCCCCGCCGCCACCGCCACCACCGGCCAGCCCGCCCCCGCCGGCCGGTCTGCCGCCGGGTCGTGCCCCGGCCGGGGATCATCCCGCAGCACTTCTGGCGGATCTGCCGCACGAGCTCGCGGCGGGACGGGCCACCCGGGAACAGGCCATCAACCGCGCGGAGGAGACGGAACGCGCCCACGAGGCCGCCGGCTACCGAGATCCGGCGCTCCGGGCCGCGTTCCAAGAAGCCGTGCGGGCCCGCGCCGCGGCCGCACGGGCGTACGGCGAGCAGGCCCGCGGCCGGCTGATCGAGCGGCTGTCCGTGGGGGGGGAGCCGATCGCGTTCCGGGCCGCCCCCGACACGCCGCCGGAACTGGCTGCCGCCGCCCGGGACGGCCTGGCCTTCCTGGGCCAGCTGTTCCGGCGGGACCGGACCGGGAGCGAGGTCCAGATACGCCCGGCGCGGTCCGGGCAGCCGCCCGAGTACGACCCCGGCCGGGGCGGGGTCATCTTCCTGCCCCGGGGGAGCGGGCCGGGCACCGTCTGCCACGAGTACGCCCACCACCTCGAGGAAATGCCCGGCGTGATGACCGTCACGAACCGCCTCTGGACGGAGCGGTTCCACGGCCAACCCGGGGTCGACCTGGGCCGGGAGTTCCCCGACGTCTTCGCGCCCGGCGACGTAGGGCGCGAGGACCGGACCGGGCGGATCGGCCGGCTGTTCCGCGACCGGGGCGACGCCCTGTACGTCGGCAAGCGATACCCCAGGCGGTCCGGCAACGAGCTGCTGTCGACCGGGCTGGCGCTCCTGTACGATGACCCCATCCACTTCGCCCAGGTCGACCCGGACTTCTTCCGGGTCGTGATCGGCATCCTGCGAGGGCCACCCGGATGACCGCGGTCGACGTCGAGTTCCCGGAAGGGGTCTTCACGGTCACGTGCCTGGGCTGGACCGGCCCGGACCCCGCACTGCTCGAGGTACTGGCGGACGTCTGCCCGCCGACCGTCCGGCCCGGCGTCCGGGACTACGCCGTCGCCGCGGCGCGCCGGGCGGTCAAGGCGCTGGGCGGCACAGAGGTCGGCCGGCGGGACGTGCCAGACCCGTACGAAGAGATCGCCGCCGACCCGGACGGCGTCCCGCCCACGTCCGCGGGCAGTGACACCCCGGAGTCCTGACCCCCACCCCGACCCACTTCCCCGGGCCGAGCGAGGGGGCGAACCACCCGCCCCGCCGCCGACGTACCACCCCTTCCGCGCCCGCGGGCGGCGCCTTCCCCTGCCCGGCGCGGCATCAACTCCGGGCCACGGCCGGCGCCGGGGGGGGCCGACCGGCCTCCCGGCTCGGCGTTGCGCGACGGCCGTGAGTCCCGGGCCGGACCGCCTTCCCTCCGGGGCGCCCCGACCTCCCACGACCACCTCCCACCGTCCACCGGTGGGGCGATAACGTTATCACCTGGCGTGCCCGGGGGCGCCGGCGGGCGGGAAGCCCCGAGCGACCTAACCCCCGGCCCCCTTCCCTACGAGGGAAGGGGGAGCCCGCGCCGCATCACTTGCCCGGCCGCTGCTCAGCACGAGCCGGGCGCGGGCCACACCCGGCTTCCTCCGCGCGGGGCTCGCCCCCTCACCCCGCGTGCTCCGCCGCGACCCTCTCCCCCGAGGGGAGAGGGTGAGGCCGACAGGCGTCCTCCCACCGGGTTCCGCACCGCGAGGCCCGCCCGCGGAGGGGACCGGGTGCGCCCCATCCCTCTCCCCTCGGGGGAGAGGGTCGCGGCGGAGCACGCGGGGTGAGGGGGCGAACCACCTACCGAGCGGACCGGTCGCGCCGGGACACCGGACCACCCGACCCGGGCGCGGCCAGTCGGCTCGGTCCATCTCCCCCCTTCCCTCCCAGGGAAGGGGGGCCGGGGGGGTTAGGTCGCTCGGGGCTTCCCGCCCTCCTCCCGGGCAGGCAACCGCCGGCCGCATCATCCCCCCATGCCCCCGGAGCCCGCCCCCGCCGACCGCGCCACCTGCGCCATCCGCCGCTGGCGCGTGTTCGGCCCCGGGTTCCACAAGGGCGAGCTCTACAGCCCCGAGCGGTGCCGGCAGATCGCCGCCAACTTCGCCCGGCTGGCCGGGGTACTCACCCCCGCCGGCAAGCTCGGGCACGACCGGTCCCAGCGGCTGCTCGCGTCCCTCGGGTTCCCCAACGTCGGGACCGTCACCCGGTGCGAGGCCGACGCCGACGGGGTCATCGACCTCGACCTCGACGGCGTCCCCGCCGAGATCGGCGGCGAGGTGAGCGCCGGCCGGCTCAACAGCGGGTCCGTCGAGCTCCGGCGCGCCGTCCCCGACCCGGCCGACCCGGCCCGCGCCCTCCCGGGCGACGTCCTGGTGGCCGTGGCCCTGCTGGGCGAGGAGCAGCCGGCCGTGCCCGGCTTCTCCCCCCCGCGGGCCACCTTCCCCGACGGGACCGAAGTCCCCCCCAGTCCCACCGCCGCCCCGTGGCTGGCGGCGATGGCCGGCGTGGTCCGGGCCGCCGCCCGCGCGGCCGGCCCCGACCCCGACCCGTCCACCGTCATCTGCTTCGCGGAGATGTTCCAGATGAGCCGTGACCAGATCATCGCCGCCCTCAAGGCCAAGGGGGTCGACGTCCTCGCCGACCCGAGCCTCCGCGCCAAGTCGGACGAGGAGTTGAAGGCGCTCCTCGCCCGGCCCGCCGCCGACGACCAGACCCCGGCCTGGTTCCGGTCCTTCGCCGACCGGGCCGACCGCTGCATGGCCGACCTGACCCGCCGGGTCGGGGCCGTCGAGGCCGACCGGACCGCCAAGACCGCGGCCGCGGCCGACGAGAAGGAGCAGGCGTTCGCCGCCGAGGTGGCGCGGGTGGTGGACCAGGCGTGCGAGCGCGGACACGTCCTGCCGTGGCAGAAGACCGCCTTCGTCGCCCACGGCCGGACCATGAGCCCGACCCGCGTGTTCGCCGACGGCGCCCACCGCGGTCGGACCGAGTTCGCCGTCTGGGCCGACCACCTGACCGCCGGCGGCGGGCGCCCCTTCGGCGACACCGTCCCGGACGGCCACCGGCCCGGGTCGGCCGCCCTGACCGCCGGCGGCCGCGCCCTCCTGGGCACCCTCGCCATCACCAACCCCCGCGTCGTCCGCCAGCTGGCGGGGGCGTGAGCCAGCGCAGAGTGCAGAGCTTAAGCCCCGAAGATTCGGCCCGCGGGGCGGAGGGCGGGGTGATAACGGCTGTCACCCGGGGCGCCGCGTAGGCGGCCCGGGGTTTGAGCCCCGGAGGGGCGGCGTTGCGTAGCCCGGGGCGGGAGCCCTGGGCGGGGCGAGCGGGCCGGGTTGCAGCGCGAGTCGCCCCGCCCCCGTGATGAACCCGCCGCGACACCGCGTAGGCCGCCCGGGGCGTTGCCCCGGGCTATCGAATCCCAGGCCGTTGGCCTGACAACCGTCGAGCCCTCTTCAGCCCGAAGGGCTGGGACACGATCGCCCGGGGCAACGCCCCGGGCGGCGTCGGCGGGACCGCCCACTGCCCACCCCGGAGATTGCGATGCTCGTCGCCAAGTACAGCCTCAGCCAGCTCGCGCCGGCGTTCGCCCCGGAGCGGGCCACCGCCCGCAACCTCCGCCTCCCCTACGGCGGGCCGACCGGGACCGGCGGCCAGTACGCCCGCGGGACCGTCCTCGGGTGCGTCGGCGGGACCGCCGCGAACGAGGTCGCCACCCTGACCGCCGGGACCGGCACCCACACCTGCACGTTCACGGCCGACAAGGTCTACAGCATCAGCCACGCCGCGAACGCCTCGCTGGCCTCGGTCCAGGCGCTCTGGGAGAACGTGTTCGGCCCCGGGAACGTGGCCGTCACCGGCACGCCCGGGACCAGCTACGTCCTGACCTTCCAGAGCCAGCTCGCCTTCGTCCGCATCGGCGGCGTGTTCGCGGTGTCGGCCGCGGGCGGCAGCCCCGCCTGGGCGCGCACCACCCGCGGCAGCGCCGGGGCCGGCCAGTACGACGCGTATGTCAACGGGACCATCGACCCGGCCGCGGCGGTCCTGGCGGTCGACTACCTGTCCACCCCGCAGGGCGAGCTCGTCGCCGAGGGGGTGCGGACCGGCCAGCCGTTCAGCCCGCTGTGCTACGTGAGCGGCTACTTCCGCGTCGCCGACCTGACCGGCCTGGACGCCGCCGCCGCCGCCGACCCGGGCTGGCGCCTCGCCACCGGCGACGCCATCACCGAGGCCGGGGCCGTGGTCGGCCTGGGCGTCTGACTTTGTTCCGGGGATCGGGGATGTCGGGGATCGGGGGGGACGGGCACCGGGGATCGGGTGCCGGGTGTCGGGTTCCGGGACGCGAAAGCACCGCCTCGAACTCGAACCACTGATCCCGACACCCGACACCCGACACCCGACACCCGACACCCGACACCCGACACCCGACACCCGACACCCGAGTACCCTCATCCAACGCTGAGCGGAGACGCCCGTGGACGCCATCAACCTGACGCAGAACTACAGCGTGGAGCTCGTGCTCCCCGAGCTGATGTGGGACGAGATGAACGACACCGGGGCGGACCCGATCCTGGCGGCGCTGCCGCTGGTCCACGAGAAGGAGGACGTGATCCTCTGGGACCAGCACGAGAACGGGTACGGGCTGCTGTCGCTGCGGGCGCTGGGGGGGACGCCGGACGTGGTGGCGGTCCCGGGCATCCGCCGGTACGCGGTGGCCCCCGGGTACTACGGGGAGCGGGCGGTGCTGGAGGAGACGGAGATGACCAAGTCCCGCGACCCGGGGACGTCGAGCCTGCCGGCCCGGCCGGAGGAGCGGATCGCGGTGATGACGCAGTACCAGGCGGAGAAGACGGTGAACCGGGTCCGGCAGGTGTCGGCGGACCTGCTCCGGACCGGGAAGTTCGTGAACCGGAACGCGACCGGGGCGGTGGTCCACACGGACCAGATCGAGAACTACACGGCGATCGCGTCGATGCCCGCGTACGTGCTGCCGAAGTCGGGCCGGACGCTCGGCCCCAGCTGGCGCTCCGACCCGACCAACGCGAAGCCGCTGACGGACCTGGACTACCTGCGGTACGAGCTGGAGCTGGGGACGAGCTCGGAGTTCGGGGAGGGGTCGGAGCTGGTGGTGAACCCGGACGTGGTGGTGGACGTGCTGAACACGGCGCAGGTGCAGCAGGTGTTCCGGGGGCAGTACGGGGCGAGCATCAGCGGGCCGGCGGACCTGGACAAGCTGTTCGGGAGCCGGGGGCTGCCGAAGCTGGTGCCGTACAAGAAGGGCTACTACCCGACGCTGGCGGACGCGACGGCCCGGACGAACTTCGCGCGGATCATCCCGAGCGGGGGGATGATCTGGCTGGGGGCGCGGCCGAAGGGGCAGAAGCTGGGGAAGTTCGTGCTGACGCGGAACCTGGGGGTGGACCCGCCGCCGGGGGCGCGGCCGAGCCCGTACCGGGCGTCGTACCGCGGGGAGCTGTCGTGGGCGGAGGGGGTGTACATGCTGCTGGAGTACTACCCGAAGATGCCCTTCCGGTACGAGCTGGACGTGGGCCTGAACGGCGGCCCGGTGGTCCACTTCGGCTCCGCCGCCGCCGGCCTGACCTACTAGCGCGGGGGCGGGGGACAGGAAGCAGGAGACTAGACACCCAGCGGGCTCGTCCGTCGAAGCCCGGCGTGTGAGCGCCGGGCTAGCGGCGGCCACCGGTCACGCCATCAGGTGAGGTGGGGTTGCCACTGCGTCCCGTGCTTCGAGGCGATCAGCTCGGGGACGGCGGCGGCCCGCTTCTCGACGGCGACCACGAAGGGGTAGACGTGGACGGAGTGAACGGCCGCCTGCCAGCCCGACGCCGGCACGACGAGCCGCCGCTCCGGCTCGCCCTCGTTCGACTGCATCCGGCCACCCCCGTGGAGCGCCTGAGCCAGCCCGGCGACGTAGGCGGAGAACGAGCTGTCGGCGCCATGGACGTCCTCGCAGAGGTACACCCCGCCGGGCTTGAGGTGCGGGAGGAGTTCTTCGAGCGTGTTCCGCTGCTGCTCGTCGGTGTGGCCGCCGTCGTCGATGACCACGTCGACCGGCGGGATCGTGCCGTCGGCGATGGCCCGGCGCCAGAACGCCCGGTCGGCCTGGTCGCCGATCAGCACCTTGATGCCCGGCCGCTCGTAGGACTTGCACGCCGGGGCGATGTCCACGCCGATCAGCTGAAGGGTCGGCCCGAAGTAGTCGCGCCACATGTCGAGCGAGCCGCCGGAGTAGATGCCGATTTCGAGGACCACGAGGTTCTCGCGGTGCCGGAGCGGCGCCAGGTGGCGGTGGTAGGCGTCGAAGTAGTGCCGCCACTTCCAGATGCCCGGCCCCTGGTGGCGGGCCTCGAAGAAGGCCTCCAGCGGGTTTGGCGCAGGGGCGGGGGTAGGGTTAGGCGTGGGGGGCGTAGCCGCCCACCGGTCGGCGTACTCCTGACCGGCTGAGAACCACTTCTGCCGCCAGAGCGCAGGCTGGTCGAGGGCCGCTTTGGCAACAAGCCGGGCGTGACCAAGGGCGCGGCGGACAGTCCGCATCATGGGCGGGGTTCCGGTCGAGGATGGTATCGATTGTAGCGAGCGGTAGAGGGGTGGCACCCCGGGAGGCACCGGTGTTCGAGCCGAGGCGACGCCTGAAGATCGGCAGTCCGACTGAAATGCCTGTGCTGTTCGCACCGGGCCAAACAGTTCTAGGATCACTGTGCGGACAGTCGATCCACCAGCCCAGGTCGGCACATGCGATTCCTGACTCTCGACGCGATGCGCGGCGTGGCCGCGTTCTGGGTCGTTCTCTTTCACTACCCGTTTTCCCCCCCGGTCGAGGCAACGGGGTGGCTCCACCGCCTGTTCAAGATGGGGCACTTCGGGGTACCGATGTTCTTCGTGGTTTCCGGCTACTGCATCGCGGCAGCGGCCGACAGCGCGACGAGGAAGGGGACCGGCACGCGGACGTTCCTGCGGCGTCGGTTCCTGCGCATCCTGCCGCCGTTCTGGGCGTCGATGCTCGTGGTGGCACTCGCCCCTTACCTGGTCGCCGGGATGGCGTGGGCGAAGACCGGCCGCTTTGTGTCCTATCCGGGGCCGGTGGATCGAGCCGATTGGGTCGAGTGGGTGCGGGTGGCAACGCTGACTCAGGGGTGGTCCCCAGAGCTGGCTACAGACTACGGTACGCGGTTCACCAACTTCACCGGTGTCTACTGGACACTAGCGATCGAGGTGCAGTTTTACCTCGTTGTCACCGCGGCTCTTGCGATAGGACGACGGGGTTATCTCCTTCTCATCGGCGTAACGCTGGCATCTCTCCCGTTCGCTGTGGTGCGGGAAACGTGGTACTACGGCCCCTTCCTTCCGTTCTGGCCGCAGTTTGCCGCGGGCATGACGGTCTTCTGGCTCGTCCGATCAGGCAGGACAGCGACCAGGACGATCGGCGTCAAGGCGGCAACTGCCGGCTTTCTGCTCGCGGCCACGGCGTTGGTCGGCAGTTTTGCGACCGATGCCGTGTCGGAACTCAACCATTACCACCAGGAGTCGCTGTTCGCACTCGGCTTCGCCGCGGTGGTCTGGTTGGCGACCGGGGTGGAACCAGGCGTCGCAAAACAGGCGACGGAAGGCCGCAGTCCAGTTGCCTGGGCGATCCGCCTGCTGATCGGGCTGGGGACGATCTCGTACTCACTCTATCTGCTCCACACAACCCTGTTTCGGCTTGCCGAGCCGGTGGCCCGGCAAGTGTTTGGCGGTGAGTCTCCCGCCCGAGATGCAGCCATCCTGATTGCGACTTGTGCTACTTGTGTCCCGTTCTACTGGCTGATCGAACGGCCGTTCGTCGGCACAGCAGCGAGTGGAAAGAGGGCGACCTGCCCTGCTCCGCAATAGACAAAATGGCGGTTGCAGGACACAGCCAGAACCACCATCAGTTTGTGGTTTACCCAAGGAGGTTGTGGTGCCGACCACCCGCAAGGTTACTGTCAAGCCGAGCGGTGGCGACTACGCATCCCTCGCAGCCGCAGTTGCCGGTGAAGCAGCGGATCTAGTGTCGCTGGACCGCCAGCTCGACATCGAGTGCTACTCGATGACCGACACCGCCCATGTCAACATCGTTGGCTACACCACAGACCCGACGCGGCACATCCGCATCTACGCCGCAGTAGGGCACCGCCACGTCGGCGCATGGGACGACACTAAGTACAACCTGACGCTGGCAACCTCCGGGACACCGGGAGGGTGCATCACCAATCGAAGGGCATACACGCGAGTCGAGCACCTCCAAGTGCGTAACACTCGAGCATCGCCCCCACAGTTCAACGACTGCATCTACGATGAGGCTGGGGGGGTGCTGATCATCGGGTGCATCACCCGAGGTGGTTACAACGGTGTCTCCCTGGGTGTCATCAGTGGCATCGGCGGCGGCCAAGTCCGGAACTCGATCTGCTACGGCGCCGCCCAAGCCGGGGCGTACCTAAGCGGAACGACCAACGGATTCTGTCGCGCCGACAGCTGTACGCTGATCGGCGGACTCTACGGGCTACAGGCGACCGCGACCATCAACTACCCGGTCGCACGCAATGTATACGCGCACGGCACGACAGGTGGATACGGCACACCTGCCGGCGGCTTGGTGACCAAGGTCAATTGTGCCAGCTCTGACACCACTGCCACCAACAATAGTGGCGGTGGCGGTGTCACGAGCTGCATCAACAACGTTGCCCACAGTTCAGCGACATTCTCAAGTGTCACGGGTGGGAGTGAAGACTATCACCTTGTACCCGGTTCTGGCCTGCTTAACGTGGGGACGGATCTAAGTAGCACGTTTACAGCGGACATTGCCGGAACCACGCGATCCGTGCCGTGGGACATCGGAGCGTTCGAGTTCGCCCCCGCCCCCGCGATCGTCCCCGTCGTCCAGCACCTGAGCCGCCTGCGGAGGGTCAGCTGATGTGGTTGCTCCGGCAGTCCACCGCCGGCCAGGAGATCCCGCTCGGGCCGTTCCTCGACGCCGCCGACGGGAACACCGCCGAGACGGCGCTGACCGTCGCCAACACCGACGTCCGCCTGCTCAAGGCCGGCGCCACCGCCGAGGTCGCCAAGAACTCCGGCGGCGCCACCCACCTCGCCGGCGGCCGGTACTACGCCGTCCTCGACGCCGCCGACACCGACACCGTCGGCCCCATGCGCGTCAGCGCCCACGTCGCCGGCGCCCTCGCCGTCTGGCTCGACTGCTGCGTCCTCGACGAGGCCGTCTTCGACGTCCTCTTCGGCTCCGCCGCCCCCAGCACCTTCGCCGGCGGGGCCGTCGCCGCCGTCACCGGCAGCGTCGGCGGGAGCGTGGCCGGGTCCGTCGGGTCGGTCGCCGCCGGCGGGATCACCGCCGCCAGCCTCGCCGCCGACTGCATCACCGCCGCCAAGATCGCCCCCGACGCCATCGACGCCGACGCCCTCAAGGCCGACGCCGTCGCCGAGATCCAGGCCGGGCTCGCCACCGCCGCCGCCGTCGCCGCCGTCGGGGCCGACACCCAGAACCTCCAGGCCCGCCTCCCCGCCGCCCTCGTCGCCGGCCGGATCGCCGCCGACGCCGTCGCCGTCAGCGGCAGCACCGCCGCCGCCGACGCCCTCGAAGCCAACGTCGGCCGCCTCGACGCCGCCGTCTCCACCCGCCAGGCCGCGTTCACCGCCTCCACCGGCGTCACCCTGCCCGCCGCCGTGGCCGCCGTCGGCTCGCCCATGACCCTCGCCGCCGGCGAGCGCGACGCCGTCGCCGCCGCCCTGCTCGACCTGGCCGCCGGCGTGGAGGACGGCCAGACCGTCCGCCAGACCCTCCGCGGCCTGGCCGCCGCCCTGCTCGGGAACGTCTCGGCCGACGGGGCCGGCTACTTCGCCCCCGACGGGACCACCCAGCGCCTCGCCGTGTCCCAGGCCGGGCCGGACGGCCGGGCCGTCACGAGGACGCTGTCGTGACCCCGCTCCGCCGGCTGTACGCCGGGCTCCTGTGGGCCGGCGACCTGTTCGCCGGGCTGGTCCTCCGGGTCGGGGGCGAGCCCGGGCCGCCGGCCCCCACCCACGCCGCCCTCCGCTGGGCGCGGCCGGCCGCCGGCGCCCGCTGGGGCCGGCCCGCGCCCGCGGCCCGCTGGCGCCGACCCGGGAGCCCGCCATGACCGCCGACGTGACCGCCCAGATCCTCACGCTCTACCGCGGCGGCGACGCCGTCATTCCCTTCACCCCCGCCGCCCCGACCCCGGCGCCCGCCGCCCTGGCCTTCACCGCCGCCGCCGCGCCCGAGGGCGAGCCGCTGTTCGCCGAGCTGACGGTCGGGGCCGGGATCACCGTCACCGACGCCGAGGCCGGGGCGTTCACCGTCGCCGTCCCGCGGGCCGTGACCGGGGCCGTCCCCGCCGGCGACTACGTGTGGAGCCTGTGGGATCTCGACGACCCCCGCGCGCCCCTGGCCGCCGGCGCCCTGCGCGTGGTGGCCACGGCCCGGCGGCCCGGCATCTGACCCGGGCCGCCGGGCGACAACCGTTATCACCCCCGCCGGCACCGGACCGGACCGGTCGGGCGGGTACTGGTCCCCTCGTATCGCGGTTCACCCCCTCACCCCGCGTGCTCCGCCGCGACCCTCTCCCCCGAGGGGAGAGGGCGGGAGGCGGCCGGCGCCCTCCCACCGGGCTCCGCGGCGCGAGGCCCACCCGCGGAGGGGGCGGGGTGCGCCCACCCTCTCCCCTCGGGGGAGAGGGTCGCGGCGGAGCACGCGGGGTGAGGGGGTGAACCGCGATACGAGGGGACCGGACCGGTCGCCCCCGGGGCGCGGGGGCGAGAACCGTTATCACCCCCGGCCACCCCGAGGTGCCCCGCTCGTCCGCGCCCCACGGAAGCGCGGCGCCCCGTCCGCCGGCGGCTCGGGTGCCTTGGAGCCCGGAGGGCGTGGGCGTGTAGCCCGGGGTGGAACCCCGGGCGGCCTGGGCGGTGTCACGTAGGGCCGTGCCTCACGAACCAGGCCGTCGCCCGCCCGGGGTTCCACCCCGGGCTACACGCCCACGCCCTCCGGGCTCCAAGGCACCCGAGCCCGCGCGCACATGAATGACAGACCAGCCGACCCCGTCGGACGCGAAATCGCTTGACTGGCACAGACGCACAGCTGATACTCAGCCGCACCCGGTCCCAGTTCCGCCGCGGCGCCGGCCGGAGCCGTGGGCCGCCCCCGAGGGCTCAAGAGACATGCAATCGGAAGCCGTATTCGTCATCCAGATCAGCGACGACGACGAGATCGCCCTGTCCACCACGGGCTGCAAGAGCAAGTCCCCCAACTACCGCGGCGCGGCGGTCGTCACCGACATCTCCACCCCGACCGCGAGCGGCTGGAAGGAGGTCATCCGGGTCGACCAGCAGCTGAGCGAGTTCGCGGAGCTGGTGGACAGCTACAACGGGAACGACGCCGGGCTCTACATCGCCGGGCACGGCTACGCCGACAACCTGGGCCACCTCCGCGGGGGCCAGCTGGGCGAGCTGGTCCTGGAACTCAAGTTCAAGACGCTGCGGAAGGTCAACCTGCTCGCCTGCAACATCGCCAACAACATCGGCGCCGAGATCGGCCAGACGTTCCTGCTCGACTTCGCCAAGGTGCTGCACACGAAGGGCATGCGGCCGCTCATCGCCTGCTACGTCGGGTGGAACTCGACCGCCTACAAGCCGCCGCAGTTCGCGCTGCCGCAGGCCGTGAGGGAAGACATCCAGAGGAACCTGAAGATGGGGGAGAAGCTGCAGAACGTGTTGACGGCGACCAAGAAGGGGATCGTCAGCAAGGGCGGCACCCTGGTAAAGGCGGACAAGAGCACGGTCCCGCTGAAGTACGTCGAGAACAAGGCCGACTACAAGAAAATCGTCCAGCTCAACGAGAACGGGACGACGCTGAGGATGGCGACGCTCGAAGAGTACACCGACAAGGGCAAGTAGCCGGTCCGGGCGGCGGTCCCGCCCCGGTCGCTACTTCTTGCTGCTCTGTAGTCCCGTGGGCTTGGGCACGGCGGTGCCGGTGCCGTCGAACCACCTCATGTACAGCCCGCGGTCGGTGCTCGCGGGGGTGTCGAACTGCTCGCCCGCGTTGTTCATGACCTCCGTGCCGAGGGTCGTCGGCGTGTTCAGGACCGGCCCCTTGTAGCCCGCGACGCAGAGGTCGGGGTACCCCCGGCCCCTCATCGTCATGGCCAGAACCCGGGCGAAGCAGTCGTTCACCTCGTACTGGGCGATGACCCTCTTCGACCGCTCCAGCTTCTTCTCGTCTTCCCCGGTGTACGGCACCTCCGCCCCCGCCCCGTAGCACGTCAGCATCCGGATGGCCCGGTGCCCCTCCTTCAGCTCCTCCTTCACGAGGAGGTCGGCCAGCTTGGCCGGGGTGAGGGCGGTGATGTCCCGCAGCTGGGGGTTGCCGGTGGTCGGGATGATGACCGGCGCCTCGGCCTCGTAGCCGACCTGGGCGGTGTGCCCGCCGCTCCCGGACTTCTTCGGCGAGCCGTGCCCGTCGATCAGGAGGACGGCGTCGACCGGGACGTCCTTCAGCGCCCCGCGCCCGCCGTTGATTGTCACGAACGCCCCGGACTTCCACAGCACCGTGGGGGGGCAGATGACGCAGACGGTGCCGCCCTTGTTCTCGTACTTGATCTTCGTCTGCCCGGTGATGCTGTCGACGTCTTCGGAATCGAACGGGCAGTAATAATACTGTCGTGCCATCGCCTCCTCCGAGGATGTTGGGAAGGGGTCGAAGTGGGTCGGCCGGTGGAGAGTGGTATCGTCGTCCCCGGCGGGGCCGGGTGTCAACAACATTCCGCCGCGGGCAGGCATCCGCGCGCGCGACCATGACCGGTCGCCCCCCGCGAGGCCCGCCCCGTGCCCACCCCCTACGTCTCCGACGCCGTCCTCCTCCAGGACGTCGCCCACGCCCTCGGGCTCGGGTCCGCCGCCGGGCTCGCGCCCCACTGGGCCGACACCGTCGCCGACGCCAACCGCATGGCCGTCGCCGACCTCACCGCCGCCCTCCTCGCCAAGGGGTACACCCCCGCCGACGTCGACAGCTGGGACGACCGCGTGGCCTACAACCGCCGCCTCGGGCTCCTCTTCGCCCTCACCCTCGGCAACCCCCTCGGCAACTACCCGGACACCTTCCTCGCCACCCTCGACGCCCGCAAGGATCTCGCCGCCGCGGGCCTGATCCGCGTCGCCGGCGTCGCCCGCGCCCCGGCCGTCGGCGCGTCCGAGGTCGGCGGCATCGCCTTCGGCCGGGTGGACGGGTTCGACGCCGTCGTCGGCGCCCTCCCCCCGGGCGTCTTCGGCTGACCCGGCAGGCAACCCCCGGCCCCATCCTGTCCGCATGGCCGCCGACGCCACCGACATCCTCGCCGCCGTCGCGGCCGCCCTGGCCGCCGCGTTCCCGGCCGTGCCCGTGCGGGTCCGGAAGGGGCGCCCCGGGCCGGGGATGGAGTCCCCGCTGTGCGGCCTGACCGCCGCCGACCCGACCCCGGTGTTCGTCGTCAGCGGCCAGGACGCCGAGCCGACCGAGACGCAGCCCAGCTTCGAGCACGTCTCCGTCGGCTACCCGGTGGGCGTCGCCTACGTGAAGGCCGCCGAGGCCCGGCCCGGCCGGGTCGAGGAAGACCCGGAGGTCCGCGACGTGCGGGCGGCCGTGCGCCGGCTCCTGTACCGCCCCCGGCTGGCCGGGGCCGCCCAGGTCCGCCACTGCGGGATCGCCGAGGGGCCGGTGTACGCCGAGTTCCGCGACAACCAGACCCGGGTGGTGAGCGAGCAGACCCTGACCTTCCTGGCCTTCGAGCCGCGCGGGGGCGCCCCATGACCGCCGGCAGCTGGCGCCTCACCACCACCGTCCGGGCCGCGGGGACGCTCCTCCCGGCCGGCGGGCTCCGCCCGGTCCCGGCCCGGCTCGCCGCCGGGCCGACGCAGTCCCTCGGCTTCGGCGCCGCCGCCGGCCGGGCCGACCTCCACGTCGTCACCACGGCCGTGATCGCGGCCGGCGGGAGCGCGACGCTGAACCTGTACGACGGGTCGGTCCCGGACGTGTTCGGCCAGCCGGCCCCGTTCCGCACGCTGCGGTCGGTGGCCGTGTGGGTGAGCGCCGGCGGCGACGCGGCCGGCGTGGACGTGGGAAGCGACGGCGTGGTCGCCGACCCGGCGCCCCTGTTCCTCAAGGGGACCAACCCCCGGGCGACGGTGTACCCGGGCGGCCCCGCCTTCAGCGGCGGCAGCCCCGCGGGGCTCGCCGTCGCCGCGGGCGCGAAGAACCTCCTCCTCAAGAACGCCGGCGCGGCGGGCGTCACCGTGGTGGTGGCCCTGGCCGGCGGCACCACCTGACCCGGAGTCGGCCGTGCCCTCCCCGCAGACGTTCTCCCCGACCTCCGGGACCGACGGCCGGGTCAAGACCCCCGGCACCGGCGGCAAGTACCTGGCCGGGATCAGCTCCTGGCGGCGGTCGTCCAAGACCAACACCATCCCCATCCCGCACTTCGAGTCGCCGGCCAACGCCGACGGCGTGGTCCAGCCGCGGAAGCTCCGCGGGCTCGGGGACGGCGGGACGGTGGCGGTCGAGGGGGTGTACAACCTCCACGGCGCCGACGGGACCGAGACGGTCCTCCGCAACGGGCTGTACGTCACCCTCGACCTGCTCGGGAGCCGGAGCGGGTCGCTCGGGTACGCCGGGGTCGCCGGGTGGGTCAGCGACTTCCAGAGCGGCAGCAAGATCTCGAACGAGGCCATGACGTTCAGCGCGACGCTGGACGTGGACGGCGTGTTCCCCGAGTGGGGCGCCGTCCCCAACGCCTGACCCGCCGCCCGGACCCCCGCAGGAGCCCCGCCGTGCCGTTCACCCTCCCGCTCACCTACTCGGTGTCGTTCGACGGCGCCCGGACCGAGGCCGGGTACGACGCCGTCGGGTCGTCCAAGCCGGCCCTCGACGAGACCATCCCCGGCGCGTCGTCCGACCTGGCGGTGACGTGGTCGTGCGACGTGTCCGAGCTGGACGCGATCGTGGTCCTGGCCAGCACCGACATGACCGTCGAGACGAACTCGTCCGGCTCGCCGGTGAACACGCTGGCCCTGAAGGCCGGGCGGCCGGTGTTCTGGTTCACCGGGTGCGGCTGGGCCTGCCCGCTCACGGCCGACGTGACGGCCCTGTACGTCACCAAGGCCGGGGCCGGCGACGCCAGCCTCCGCATCTGGGCGCTCCAGGACGCCACGCCCTGACCCGGCGGGGGCGCGAGCCCCCGTGACACCGCGTCGGCCGCCCAGGGCGGGAGCCCCGTGACACCGCGGAGGCCGCGGGGGCCGGGCGGGACGAGCCCCCGTGACACCGCGTCGGCCGCCCGGGGCGTTGCCCCGGGCTATCGAATCCCAGGCCGTTGGCCTGAAAACCAACCGCCCCTCTTCACCCCGAAGGGGTGGGATTCGATAGCCCGGGGCAACGCCCCGGGCGGCCGACGCGGTGTCACGAGAACGCGGCCGCCGCCCGCCCCGGCCGACAACCGTTATCACCCTCCCCCACGCGAGACGCGCATGAGCGGCGACGACCCCCGGCCGGGCGACCTCCTCGGGGCCGCCGGCGCCCCCTTCGAGGTCGACCACGCCGGCCGGACCTGGCGGGTCGGGCACCCCACCCAGCGGGCCAAGGACCAGTTCAACAAGCTCGTCAAGGCCGACGCCCTCCGCCGCGCCCAGCAGGAGGACGCCGAGCTCCCCGGGCTCGGCGCCCTCGACCAGTTCCGCCGCGACATCGCCGCCGGGCACTACCGCCCCGGCGGCAAGCTGTGGGTCGAGCTCGTCACCGGCCCGCGGGCCAACGTCCTGTTCCTCCTGGCCCTGCTCCGCGAGCACCACCCGGACGCGACCCCCGCCGACGCCGAAGCCCTGACCCGCGACGCCCCGGACGCCGTGGCGGTGGCCCTGACGGAGGTCACGCCCCCTTTTTTCGCCCTCCTGGCGGCGGACCCGGAGACGCCCCCGCCGACCGCGGCGGCCCTCCGGGAGGCGGTGGCCCGGGCGACCGCGGGCCGCCCGGCCCGGCCGACGCCTGGGTCTGGCTCGACCGGCCCGACGTCTCCCTGATGTGCGAGCCGTGGTGCCGCCTCCCCGCCGAGGTCGCCGCGCTCACCGACTTCCAGATCGCCTACGTCCTCGCCGCCCAGGCCCGCCGGATCGACCGGCTGGGCCACGGCCGCGACGGGACCGGCGCCGGGACCGGCGGCGGGGCCGACACCAGCCCCCCCCGCCTCGACCGGGACTACGCGGTCGACTACCTGACGACGCAGCACGGGTACACCCGGGCCGCCGCCGAGGCCGCGGTGGACCGGGCGGCCCGCGGGGGGTGAGGGGATGGCCAAGGCGCCCGACTGGTCCGCCGTCGACACCAAGGGGTTCGCGGCCGCGATGGCCGAGCTGCGCGGGTCGCTGCGGGCGACCGCGACCGGCCTGTCCGCCGACCTCAAGACCGCCCTGGAGGAGCGCGCCAAGGCGCTCGCCGCGGCGGCCAAGGCGGCCGGGGCCGCCCTCGACTCGGTCCGGTCGAAGCTGGACGAGGGGCGGAAGAAGTTCGCCGAGTTCGCCGAGGCGGCGACCGCGGCCGCGCAGGCGAGCCGGTCCGTCTTCGCCCCGCTGAACCGGGCGCTGGACGGGCTGGCCGAGCGCGTCCGGGGGGCGGCCGGGGGGCCGACCAAGGCTCTGGCCCCCCTGACCGCCGCGCTGGGCGGGGTCGGGGAGGCGTACAAGGCCGCCACCAAGCCGTTCCGGGAGCTGCGCGAGGCCGCCGGGACGGCCCTGGCCCCGCTGCGCGACCTGAAGGCCGGGTACGACACGGTCCGGGGCGGGGTCGGCATGCTGCTGTCGCCGCTGCGGATGCTGGGCGCCCTGCCGGCGAAGGCGGCCGGCGCCCTGGGCGGGATGGCCAGCAAGGGGGCGAGCCTGCTCGCCGGCCCGACGCAGCAGCTCCAGTCGTTCTTCGGGCAGGTCCAGTCCCAGATCCAGGGGCTCGTGGCGGCGGCCAACCCCGGGGCCGCGCTGCGGTTCCAGATGGCCCTGGACGACCTGAACGCCACGCTCGGCGCGGCCCTGGTGCCGGTGCTGGACCAGTTCACGGTCCTGGCCCGGGCCGTCGGGGGTACCATCAACGGCCTGACCGGCGAGGGGAAGATCCTGATCGCGGCGCTGGCCGCGGGGGCGATCGGCATGGCCCTCTTCAGCGCGGCGGCACTGGCGGTCCAGGCGGTGCTGACGGGCGGGATCGTGCCGATCCTGTCGGCGGTCGGGGGCGCCCTGGGCGGGGCGTTCGGCGGGCTGGCCCTCGCCACCGGTCAGCTGGAGGCGGCGTTCAAGCCGGTGATGGCGGTGTTCGGCGGGATCGCCAACCGGCTGGGCGAGGTGCTGACGAAGTTCTCGGGGGGCGGGGCGCTGGCCGCGGTCGCGGAGGCGGCGGCCGAGGTGATCGGGGTGGTGATCGACCTGGGCGCGTCGTTCCTCGACTTCCTGATGCCGGCGTTCAACGCCTTCGGCCAGGTACTCAAGGCGATGGCGCCGGCCTTCCTGCCGCTGGCCGGGGTGTTCGCCATGCTCAGCGGCCTCGGGCCGATCGCGCTGCTGGTGGGCGGGACGATCGCGGTGGTGGCGAAGGCATTCGAGGCGGCGGCGCCGTACCTGATCGCGTTCAGCGAGGTGGTCATCGAGTTCGGCAAGAAGGTGTTCGACGTGGTGCGCCAGCTGCTGTCGATGGTCGGCATCAACCTGCCGGAGTTCAAGGCGCCGCAGAGCACGCCGCGCGGCAACGAGGGCATGGCGGCCAAGAGCACCAGCACGACGGACGTGATGAGCGTGCTGGCCAAGGCGCGGGAGTCGAGCTTCGCGGCCGGGCACGGGGGGCAGAAGCAGGACTGGGGCCAGCAGACGGCGGGGGGGGTAGGCCAGCTGAACAAGAAGGCGGACGAGATCAAGAAGGCGATCGACGACTTCTTCAAGGATCTCCCGAAGAACCTGGCGAACGCGCTCAAGGAGCGGGCGAAGGAGGGCGCGAGGAACGCCGGGAGCAGCATCGCCGGCGCGGCGGGCAGCCTCCTCCTCCGGACCAACCCGGTCACCGGCCCGGCGGTACTCGCCAAGGATCTGCTCACCTTCGCCGTCGGGAAGTTCGGGTAGCCCGCCGTCAGGGGGCTGGCGCCTCGACCTCGCAGTCGCCGAGGCGGACGACGGACCCGGAGGACTGCACCCGGCCGACGACCGTGATGACGCTCCCCTTGGAGGCCCGCCCGGCCTCCCGCAGGGGGATGTCGGCCTCGACGCAGCTCAGGAAGCCGAAGTCCTGCCGGACCTCCAGCTCGTCCCCGTGCTGCCGGGTCGAGTCGACCCGGAGGCGCACCCGGAGCAGCCGACCGGCGTACTTCTGGGCGGCCGCCGCGCCGTCGGCCTTGTAGTCGGCGTGGAGGTCCGCCGCGTCAACGAGTTCGGCCCGCCCGGCGGCGCCGCGGCGCTCCGCCGTGGCCGCGACCAGCGTGAGGACCACCGAGAGGGCCGCCAGGGCCGCGGCCCCGGCGACCGCGCCGCCCAGCCACGCCCACACCGGGATGCCGCCGACCCTGGACCTCAACTGGGCGCCCAGCGACCCGTCGTCGCGGGCGGGGCGGCGGCGCGGGCGGTCGTCGTCGTCGTCGGGGAGGTCGAAAGGCTCGTCGCGGCGGGGCATGGGAGGGTACTCGGGTCGTTGGTGTACCCCCGGCGGCGGCCGGCGGCCGACACGGGGGCAGGCAGGCGCGCGGCGGGCTCCGCGGGAGCGGTACGGGCGCACACCTGGGCGACTGAGTCGGATTGTCGCCGGTCGGCGGGAGAGTTGCAAGGGGGCGGCGAAGCCCCGAGCGCCCCCACCCCCGCCGGCGACTCGGGTTCGGAGCCCGGAGGGCGTGGGCGTGTAGCCCGGGGTGCAACCCCGGGCGGCCGACGCGGTGTTACGAGGGGCAACGCATTCCGAACTCCGCCGGCGGGCGGCGTCCGCGGTGTCACGAGAGGCGTGGCCCTCACGGGTCACGCCCTCGCCCGCCCGGGGTTCCACCCCGGGCTACACGCCCACGCCCTCCGGGCTCCGAACCCCGGGCGGCCGACACGGTGTCACGTTGGGAAATGCACCCCGACCTCCGCCGGAGGCCGCCCGGGGTTGCACCCCGGGCTACACGCCACCGCCCTCCGGGCTCCGAACCCGAGCCGCCGGCGGGGGAGAGGGTCGCAGCGGAGCACACGGGGTGAGGGGGCGAGCCGCCAACGGAGAAAGCCGGACGCGGCCCGCCCCCACCCACACTCACACCCACACCCCGCCGCGGCCCGGCCGGGTGATAACGGTTGTCGCCCGCCGGCCCGCTACTCCGCGACCGGCGTATCGACCCGCTCGGTCGTGGCCTCGATCGAGGCCGAGGCCGCCTGGGTGCCGACCTGGTACTGCCACTCGGCCGTGAGCCGCTGGCTCACCCGCACCTCGCCGGGGCGGCCGTCGATCGGGGCGTCCGCGGTCGTCAGCTGGCGGAGCGTGCGGGGGCCGTCCTTCGGGGCGGTGGCGGACGCGACGAGCGTGCCGTTGAACTCCAGCTTGCCCCACTCGCGGCCGCCCTCGGTGGCGACCCGGACCAGCTTCCCCCGGATGACCGACTGGTCGGGGTCGAAGCCCGGGCCGCGGCCCCGCCGGGTGAAGGCCCGGAGCACGTCCCGGCCCAGCGTCCACTCCTCGCCCACGCGGACCGGCCGGCCCGGGAGGCGCTCGGCCCAGGTCAGCCCCTTGGTCCCGGCGAAGTCCCGGGCGATGGGCTCGGCCTCGGCCGCGGACAGCTCCCGCCCGCCGACCGAGAACTTGTAGAGGTCGCCGACCTTCTCGACGGTCACCGTCTTGCCCGAGTACGGCCGGTGCCGGGTCTGCTGGTTCACCGTCTCGGAGGCGACTTGGTAGGCCCGGGTCAGCCGCTCGGACGCCTTGGCGGTCGGCGGCAGGTGTGTCTCGACGTACTCCACCTGCTCGACCTGCGTCTCGGTGCGGGCCTGCGCGCCGGCGGTGACGGTGGTGACCGTGACGGTCTTCTCGGCGCGCCGCCACTTGCCGGCCGTGGTCTCGGCGATGTGGACGGTGTAGGCCGGCTGGCCGGTCAGGTCGGCCGTCCCGCCCGGTCCGGTGTCGCCCGGCGCGACGTCGGCCGCCGGCTTCTTCCCGCACCCCGCCGCCGCTGTCGCTGCCGCTGCCAGTACCACTACCGCCCAGCGCATCGCCGTCCCCCGCGAGGAGAGTGTGGGTCGATTCTCGCCGGCGCGGGGGGCCGGGGCAAGGGGGGGCGAAGGGCGAGGCGCGGGCCGCCCCCGCCGGGGGCTCGGGTTCGGAGCCCGGGAGGGCGTCGGCGTGTAGCCCGGGGTGAAACCCCGGGCGGCCCGGGCGGTGTCGCGCGGAGCCATGCCCCGGCCTCCGCCGGAGGGCGGACGCCACACCCGCCGACGCCACCGATTCGACAGCGCATCCCCTCGCGCCCCCGTCGGCAGGCAACGCCCCCCGGCATCCTCCCGGGATGCCCACCGAGTACCTGCCGCCCGAGGACGAGTTCGACTACGCCACCGACTGGAAGGAGGCGATCGACTCCACCCAGCCCGGCGGGGGCGACCACGTCTCGGCCAAGGAGCAGGAGGCGGTGCTCGTCGGGTACGTGCCGTTCAACAAGGTCCAGTCGGCCGAGAAGTGGTTCCTCGGCCACTCCTCCTGCGACACCAACGCGCCCCACCGCCTCCACCGCGTCCCCCCGACCTGCCACCCCCGCCGGCCCCACCTGTGCGCCTTCAGCTTCAGCTCCGTCGGCATCGGCCCCAAGTCCCACCTCCTCCCCGCCGAGCCCGAAGACCCCGAAGACCCCGAGGGGGAGCCGGACCAGCCGGCCGCCCCGGCCGGCTGGACCCGGGTCGAGTCGGTGTGGCCCGGCCCCGACTACGAGACGCTGTACTTCGCCGACTACGAGTACGCCCTCTGCACCGTCCGGTTCAAGTCGTTCGGCCGCATCTACCTGGCCGCCGACTTCATCATGCCCACGTCCGGCCCGTGGTACCCGGTCGAGTGGAAGCGGTACACCGAGATCACCATCGGCCCCCAGACCCAGGCGCTCCAGGCCGACGGGTCCAGCAACCTCATGTACCTGGAGGGGTCGCCCGCCGGCGCCCCGCCCTACGGCAGCTCGTTCCCCGCCCCGGTGGCCGAGCTGATGGCCAAGTGTACCGTCCGGGTCCGGTGGCTCAACGTGCCCCACGAGTACCTGTCGGACAACGTCTACTACCTCAACCCGACCAAGATCATCAGCTGCCTGGGCAAGGTGTCGAACGCCCCCCACCTGGGGTTCCCGGCCGGGACCATGCTCCTGCTCGGGGCCGAGTTCGAGCCCACCCTCATGCCCGTCACCGCGGACCTGATCGACGACCCGTTCACCGGCTGGGACGTGACCCTGAGCTACGAGCAGTTCGACCCCCCGAAGGGCGTGCCCGACACCCCCCCGGGCACGTCCCCGTACCGCGGCCACCGCCTGTTCCCGTGGCGGAAGGACGGGAAGTGGTACTTCGCCACCCGCGAGAACGGGACGAGCGAGCTGCTCCCCCTGACCAACCTCGACCGGGTGTTCCAGCATGTCGCCGACCCCACCTGACGCGCCCCGGGGGGCCGCCCCGTGATGAGCCCCGTCGAGCGGTCCCAGTTCCGCGACCTCCTCACCCAGGTCGCCCGTCTGGAGGCCCGGCTGCGGACGGTCGCCGGCGGCGGCGTGTCCACCCGCGGCGGGTCGATCGACGTCCGCACCACCCAGCTCGGCTTCCCCGCCGAGCTCACCGCCGAGTGGGACGACGACCGCGGGTACGCCTGGAAGCGCCTCCGCCTCGCCGGGGTCGAGACCGACAACCCCGCCATCCAGCCCACCGGCGACCACGCCGTCACCCCCGACGACGACCGCACGCTGGAGCCCGGCGCCCGCGGGTGGATGGAGCCCGGGCCCGACGCCAACGGGTACTACTTCCTCACCGCCGGGGCCGACGAGCCGGCCGGCACCCGGGGCGACTGCACCTCCTGCGCCTGGCTCGCCGACGTGTTCATGGGCGACGAGGACTCGGGGCCGCCGTGCCTGCTCCTCAAGATGCGCGGCGGGGGCGGCCGGTGCGGCTGCATGAACGACCTTGAAGACAACCCGGACGACGACAGCGGCCGGCTGATGATGTACGACGTCCAGCTCGGCGGCTGGCTGGCGGTGGACGGCCGGGACCACGCGGGCGACCCGACCGGGTCCGGGATGATCGAGACGTGCTGCGGGTGCGGGTCGGCCCTGTTCAAGATCACCAGCCCCGCGGCCCTGACCGCCACCCTGACTTTCGGCGGCGTCCACACCTCGTGCGACGCCGACGACCTGTACGAGGGGTCCGGCCCGGGGCCGGTGTTCACGCTGAACCTGATCCAGGAGTGCTGCGGGGTGGGGAAGTCGGGGCGCCCCTACGTGTCCTTCTGGGGGAAGGGGCCGGACGCCTGTGACGAGGACCGCGGCCCGTGCGACAACACCTTCCACGTCACCGTCGAGTGCGGCGCCGACTGCCCCGCCCCCAGCTGCGGCTGCGAGCACTGCACGGAGTGCTACGGCGGGCAGACCCCGGTCGCGTACCGGGCGCTGGGCCTCTCCGGCTTCGCGGACGACACCCTGAACGGGGACTGGATCTGGACCCACGACCCCGAGGCCGCCTGCACCTGGCGCGCCCGCTGCGACGCCGGGTCCGGGGCGGCGGTCGAGTCCGTCATCGAGAAGCTCGGCCGGGGCAACCCGGCCTGGCGGCTGACCCACGGCGGGGCGGTGTACGAGTCGGCCGACTCCTCGTGCTGCATCGCCGTCACCCTGACCCGGGTGTCCGGGGGCGGCCCGGACGAGGTCGTCGCCGAGCTGGCCGTCCCGTGCGACCCGGACCTGGACTGCTTCGACTTCCCGAACCTCACGGCCACCGTGACGGTCGAGGGCTGCGGGGTGGTGGCCTTCACGCTCGCCTACGTCGAGAACGAGGAGTCGTACTCGGACTCGCACGCCCTGGGGCCGTGCGCCTGCCCGGACAGCCCCGCCGAGCTGTGGACCATGACCATCGCCTGCAGCCCGCCGGCCGCCTGGACCCTCGGCCTGGGCGCCCCCACCGGGAGCTCGGTCCTGGCCCCGCTGGAGGTCCACTCGCTGGTCCCGTTCTACGCCACCACGTCGGGGCAGGTGCTCTGCCCGCTCCTGGCCCACAACGTCACGGTCGTCATTACGGAGTAGCGGGCCGTGTGCCCTCGCAGCCCGGCCCGGGAGCCCGCACCGCATTGCTGGCGGGGTTACGGTGGGGGCGCGACCCGGGCGTGTGGCCGCGCCGGGCCTCCTCCGCGCGTGGCTCGCCCCCTCACCCCGCGTGCTCCGCCGCGACCCTCTCCCCCGAGGGGAGAGGGCGGGAGCCGACCGGCGCCCCTCCGCGGGCGGGCTTCGCGCCGTATGAGCCGGGGAGGGGTCGGCCGGGCGCCCACCCTCTCCCCTCGGGGGAGAGGGTCGCGGCGGAGCACGCGGGGTGAGGGGGCGAACCACCTCACGCGACGACCGGTACTCCCAACCCGCCGCTTCGCCGGACCCGGGCGCGGTCCGGGCGGTTCGGCCCATCTCCCCCCTTCCATCCCAGGGCCGGGGGGTTAGGTCGCTCGGGGCCGATACCCGTTATCACCCCCGACCGTCCCGGACCGCCCCGGACCACGCGGCAGGCAACGGCAGCGGCTATCTCCTCCCCATGCCCCAGCTCCCCGACGCGCCCCCGGCCTGTGCCCGCTGCCGCCACTGGCGCCGGCTCGACGCCCACGCCGGCGAGTGCAAGGCCCGGCCCCCCGCCCCCCACCACGAGCCCCCGCCCGGGCACGCCGGCCGGTTCGGGGTCTGGCCCCTGACCGTCCACACCGACTGGTGCGGCGCCTTCGCCCCCCGCGAGGCCGCCGCGTGCTGACCCCCGTCGAGCGCGCCGCGCTCGCCGCCGCCCGCGCCCGCGTCGCCCGTCTGGAGGCCCGGCTGCGGACGGTCGCCGGCGGCGGCGTGTCCACCCGCGGCGGGTCGATCGACGTCCGCACCACCCAGCTCGGCTTCCCCGCCGAGCTCACCGCCGGGTGGGACGACGACCGCGGGTACGCCTGGAAGCGCCTCCGCCTCGCCGGGGTCGAGACCGACAACCCCGCCATCCAGCCCGCCGGCGACCACGCCGTCACCCCCGACGACGACCGCTCCCTGGAGGTCGGCGCCCGCGGGTGGATGGAGCCCGGGCCCGACGCCAACGGGTACTACTTCCTCACCGCCGGGGCCGACGAGCCGGCCGGCACCCGGGGCGACTGCACCTCCTGCGCCTGGCTCGCCGACGTGTTCATGGGCGACGAGGACTCGGGGCCGCCGTGCCTGCTCCTCAAGATGCGCGGCGGGGGCGGCCGGTGCGGCTGCATGAACGACCACCAGGACGACCCGAACGGCGACGGCGGGCTCGTTCTGGTGTACGAGGCCACCACCGAGTCCTGGGTGGGGGTCCAGCGGCGGGGCGGGGCCGGCTCGGGCTCGGGCTCGGGCGCGGACCTGACCGCGATGGCGAAGACCTGCTGCGGGTGCGGGTCGGCCGCGTTCCGGATCACCAGCCCGGACGCCCTGACCGCCGCCCTGACCTTCGGCGGCGTCCACGCCTCCTGCGACGCCGACGACCTGCACGAGGGGTCCGGCCCGGGGCCGGTGTTTACCCTCGCCCTCGTCCAGGAGTGCTGCGGGGTGACCGAGGCCGGCCGGCCCTACGTCTCCTTCTGGGGCATGGGGCCGGACGCCTGCGAAGACCCCCGGGCGGGCTGCGACAACACCTTCCACGTCACCGTCGAGTGCCACGTCGACTGCCCCGCGCCCGGCTGCGGCTGCGTGGGGTGCAACGGCGCCCCGGCCCCGGTGGCGTGGCGGGCGTCCCTGTCCGACTTCCCGTCCGACGAGCACAACGGGGACTGGGTCTGGAGCCCGGACCCGGGCCGGGAGTGTGCCTGGGTGGCCGAGTGCGGCGCCGTGGTCTCCACCCTGGAGTTCATCGTCGTGGACCCGGCGGACCCGGAGTCGGGCTTCCAGGAGGCGTTCTGGGAGCTCGCCCACGGCGGCTCGGTCTACCGGGTGGCGGCGACCGGCGACGACTGCATCTTCGACATGACCCTGCCCCGGACCTCCGGGGGCGGGCCGGCGGCGGTCACGCTGGCCCCCGTCCACGCCCCCGGGGCCGGGCTCTCCTGCTGCGACCCGCCGGACACCCTGTACGCGACGCTCCAGTCGAGCGGGGCCACCGTGACCATCCACCGCGTCCCCGGGGCCACCCCGGGGTCGTGGATCCAGGACACGCCGTTCTTCTGCGACGGCACCCCCGCCCAGCCCGGCTGCATCCTGATGCGGAGCGGCGACTTCTGCGGGTTCCACGTCCTCCCGCCGGTGGACTGCTGCGGGGTCACCAGCAACGGGTACTGGCGGCCGCTCAGCACCAACCCCTTCGTCCTCGTCGCCCGCGGCAGCGGCGGCATCTCGATCAGCGGGATGTGCGAGGACGTGGACACCGTCACCATCACCGAGGCTCCCCCGTGACGCCGGACGAAGTGCTCAGGCAGGTCGCCGCCCGCGACCCGCGCTACGCCCGCTTCCTCGGGCCCGGCCGCCCCCCCGCGCCCCGCCCGGCCGCGGCCGCCGCGGACTGCCCCCACCGGGGCGCCCCGACGGGCGAGACGGTCCCGTGCAAGTCGTGCCGCGGCACGGTCCAGCTGAAGGTGCTGGCCTGCGCCGTCCACGGCAGCTGCACGGTCGGGAGGAAGGTGGACGGCCACGCCTGCTGCCAGGGCTGCCCGGACCGCCCCCGCGCCCCCACGCCGGGCGGGGACTCCCTCGCCCCGGTCGCCCTCGACATCCCGCCCCCGCCGCCCCTGGCCCTGACGCCCACCGGCCGGCGGGCCGTGGTGGTGCCGCTCTGGGGCGAGGAGGGCGCCCGGCTGCTGGCCGCCTCGCGCGGCCCCCTCGCCGCCTACGCCCGGTCCCTGGGCGCCGACCTCGTCGTCCTCGACGACTACGCCGGCACGCCGGCCTGGCCGATGTCCGCCAAGCTGGGGATCGGCCGCGCCCTCGACCACTACGACCGCGTGGCCTTCATCGACGCCGACGTGCTGCCGACCCCCGCCTCCCCGGACGTCTTCGCGCTGTGCGCGGAGCACGAGATGGGGGTGTGCGACGAGCTGCCGCACCACCGCGCCCACCCCCACTTCGGGCTGGAGGCTTCGTACCACGCCTTCCGGGCGGGGATGGGGCTGCGGCCGGTCCCGCACCTCCCCTGGTACTTCAACGCCGGGGTCATGGTGGTGCCCCGGAGCCACCGGGCGGTGTTCGCCGTACCGGCCCGCCTCCCGGTCCCGCCGCGGGGGCCGGGGCGGCACTGCGCGGAGCAGCACCTCTGGAACGCCCAGCTGTTCGACTCCGGCCTGCCGTACCGGCTGATGGACCGACGGGCCAACTGGCAGAACTGGACCGACCACGGCTTCGCCGCGGCCCCGCCGGACGCCCTCCGGCACTGGAGCGGGGCCGGGGGCGAGCGGGTCCACCGGGCGGACCAGATGGCGGCCCTGGCCGCGGCCGCCCCGTGGCCGGTCCCGCCCGAGGCGCGGCCGGCCTGACCGCCCCCCGGCCCGGGCAGGCAACGGGGGCCGCCATGGTGGCGGTCGCCCCCTCCCGAGGCCCACGATGCCCCGCACCGCCCTCGCCGCCGGCCTGCTCGCCGCGCTGGCCGGTCCCGCGGCCGCCCAGCCGACCGCGATCCCGCCCGCCGCCGGCGCCGCGAAGATCGACGGCGCCCTGAAGGTCGAGCCGTACAAGCTGGTCCGCCTCAAGGCCGACCTCCCCGCCGGCGCCTCGTGCGTGTGGCGGGTCCGGCCGGCCCGGGGGGTCGACTGGGCCACCCCGAACGAGGGCCGCGAGGTGGCCTTCGTCGCCCCGCCCGGGTCGTACTGCGTCGAGCTGTTCACCGTCACGACGGCCGACGGCAAGGCCGCACTCGGGTGGGACGAGGTGACGGTCGAGATCGGCCCGCCGGTCCCGCCGGCGCCCCCGCCGGCGCCCCCGGCCCCGCCCAACCCGTACCGCGCCCCGCTCCGGGCCGCGTTCGACGCCGACCCCGGCGACCCCGGCGCCAAGGTCGCGGTCCGCAAGGATCTGGCCGACCTGTACGCCCTGGCCGTCACCGTCGCCGCCGACCCGGCGGTGGCGAGTACCGACGTCCTCCGCGAGCGCCTCCGCCGCGCCGGTGCCACCCTGGCGGCGGACCAACTCGTCGGCACCCGGACCGCCATCGCGGCCCTCCTCGCCCCGGTCCTGCCGCTCGGCCAGCCGCTTACCGACGAGCGCCGGCGCGCGGCGGCGGACCTGTTCCGCCTCGTCGCGGAGGCGCTGGCGTGGTAGCCGCCCGCCTGGGCCACGCCCTCCTCTGGGCGGCCGCGACGGCCGGACTCGTGCTGGCCACGCCCCTCGCCGTACTCGGGTGGTACGAGCCGCTCCTCCTGTCCAAACTCGCCCAGGCCCACCACGGCCGGCGCGCCTTCGGAGACTGACCCGTGCCCGACACCCCCGCCCCGGACTGGAAGGCGCGGTACGGCCCGCTCGTCGTGCGGGCGGCCGCGATCGCCCTGACCGCCGCGCTGTCCGCCCTGGCGACCTGGCTGGGCGTCCCGCGCGACGCGGTCGAGCGGCTGGTCGAAGTCCCGGTCGTGGTCGGCACCCCGGCCGGGGCCGCCGCCGACTTCGGCTGGCACCCGCCGAGCCCCGACGAGGTGGCCGCGGCCCTCGACTGGACGCAGACCGACCAGTTCGCCCAGACCCCGGCCGGCAAGGCCGCGGCGGGCGACGACGACGTGTTCCTGTGGCAGGCGGTCCGGAAGGTGGCGAACCGCGGGCCGCCGTGGTACCCGAACGTCAACCAGCGGGACGTCGGCTGCTGCGTCGGCTGCGGCTGGAAGCACGCGGCGGACGTGTGCCAGGCGGTGACGGTGGCCCGGTCGGGCGGCGCCCTGGAGTGGCGGCCGCTGAGCGCCGAGGTGCTGTACGCGGGCTCGCGGAACGAGGTCGGCGGCGGCCGGCTGGCCGGGGACGGGAGCGTCGGCCAGTGGGCGGCGCGGTTCGCCACCGAGTACGGCGCGGCCGAGGCCCGGGCCTACGCCGGCGTGGACCTGACCGAGTTCAGCCCGGCGCGCGCCCGGGCGATGGGCCGGCCGGGGCAGCGCCTCGCCCCGGACGTCGTGGCCGCGGCGAAGGCCAACCCGGTGAAGGGGGCGGCCCTGGTCCGCTCGTGGGACGACGTGGCCCGGGCGGTCCGCCAGGGCTACCCGGTGGCGGTGTGCTCGAACGTCGGCTTCGCCGGCATGACCCGCGACGCCGACGGCTTCGCCCGCGCGGCCGGCAGCTGGGCGCACTGTATGACGTTCATTGGAATTAGAGGCGGGCCGCGGCCCGGCGCGTTCTGTCTGAACAGCTGGGGGGACGAGGCGCACCGGGGGCCGGTGTGGCCGGCCGACGCGCCGCCCGCCGGCTTCTGGGTGGACGCGGCCGTGGTGGACCGGATGGTCCGGCAGGCCGACAGCTACGCCCTGTCGGACATGGCCGGCTTCCCCTCGCGCCGCCCCCGGCCGGACTGGTTCATCCAGTCCCCGACCCCGCCGCGCGACCGCCTCGCCCTCCGGCCCCCGACCCCGGCCGACCGGGTCCGGTACTGACCCGGAAGCGTCCGGGGCCGAAAACCGTTATCGCCCCCCGGCCGACCGACCGGCGCGGCCGGCGGGTGAGTTTCCCACCGTTCCCGCGAGGACCGACATGCGCGCCCTGGCCCTGACCGCCCTGCTCCTCCCGACCGTCCCGGCCGCGGCCGCCGGCCCGGCGTCCGCCCCGCGGTCGAAGGCCGCCGCCGCCCTCGCCCTGGCCGCGGCGTGCGACTGCCCGGACGGCGCCGACCCGCGCTGCGCCCGCGTGGCCGCGGTGCTGGCCCGGGCGGCCGTCGAGCCCGCGCCCGAGCGGCCCCGCCCGGCCGCGCCGGCCCGGGCGTGCGACTGCGCCGGCGGGGCGTGTGCCGAATGCCCGTCGTGCGCCTGCGCCCCGCCGCTGGCCGCGCCGGTCCCGGCCCCGGTCCCGGCGGTCGCCCCGGCGGTCGCCCCGGCGGCGCCGGCCGCCGCGCCGGCGTGCCGGTACGTGCAGCAGTGGGTTCCCGGCCGCGGCTGGGTCTGGGTCCAGTCCTGTCGCTGAGCCCGGGCGCGGGCGGTGACGCCCCGGGCGACCTAACCCCCCAGCCCCCTTCCCTAAGAGGGAAGGGGGAGTCCGCGCCGCGACACCTGCCGAGCCGTGGCGACGCCTGACCCGGGCGCCGGCCGCGTCCGGCTTCCTCCACAGGTGGTTCGCCCCTCATCCCGCGCGCTCCGCCGCACGAGGCCCGCCCGCCGAGGGGACGGGTGTCCCCGCCCTCTCCCCTCGGGGGAGAGGGCCGCGGCGGAGCACGCGGGGTGAGGGGGCGAGCCGCCTCACGAGCGGACCAAGGGATTCGCCCCACACCCGGATTGCGTCCCCCGCGGGCCGTCCGGCTGTCCCGTCCGGCTCCCCTTTCCTCCCAGGGGAGGGGGAGATCGGCCGAACCGACGGACCCGCGCCCGGGTCGGGTGGTCCGCAGAGTGCGGGCTGCACCCGTCCCCTCCGCAGGTGGTTATCCCCCTCACCCCGCGTGCTCCGCCGCGGCCCTCTCCCCCGGGGGGAGAGGGCGGGGACACCCGTCCCCTCCGCGGGCGGGCTTCCCGACGCACGACCCCGCGTGGGGTCGATCGACTCCCGCCCTCTCCCCCCCGGGGGAGAGGACCGCGGCGGAGCACGCGGGGTGAGGGGGCGAGCCGCCCGCGGAGGAAGCCGGTGCTCCCGGCCCGCCGGACCACCCGACCCGGGCGCGGGTCCGTCGGTACAAACTTCCACCCCCTTCCCCCTACAGGACGGTCGGCCGGTCCGACCCGAGGAGGCCGTCGTGCTCGGCGCGGTCCTGGCCCTGCTCCTGCCCACCCCCTACGACCTGACCCGGGCCGACACCCTCCTCCACCAGCCCCCGGGGGTGCCGGCCGAGCCGTGGCCGCGGGGGCGGGCGGCGGTCCTCACGGTGATGCTCCGGCTCGGGGCGGTGGACCCGGGCGGCGAAGGGATGTGGTTCCCGCCGAGCCTCCGCTGGCAGGACGAGCTGGACGGGGCGCGCGACCTCGTGCGGGCCGTCCACAGCTGTCCCGCCCGGGACGACGGGGACTGGCTCCCGGACGCCGGGACGTGCCACACGGCGGCGGCGGCCGGCCGCGCGCACGCCGACCGGCTGCGGACCCGGGCCGTGTGGGAGCCGGACCGGCAGGCGCTCCTGGAGCGGGCCGCGGCCGAGTGCGACGGGCTGGCGGCGGTGTGGGAACTGCTGGGGGCGGCCGGGTGCCCGCAGGGGTGGCAGCGCCCGCGGCGGGTGGTACTGGGGGAGGTGCGGTCGGCGCTGGGGCCGCGGTGGGACCGGCGCGAGTGGCCGGAGGCCGTGGTGTGGTGGTCGCTCGCCGCGCGGTAGTCGCGCCGCCGGGGGCGAAAGCCGTTATCACCCCGGCGCGTCTCGCCAGAGTCTCGGGGGGGGCGGAGGCACCGCCCCCGGGGCTTCGCCGGGCGACCGGCCGCCTGGAACCGGAGGTGGGGCGGGTCGAGAGCACCTTGCGGGGCGCGCGGCCGACGGCCGGCCGCGAGCGGGAGTTGCGAGCGGTTCGCGTTCCCGGGGCGGCTCGTCTACAAGGTCGACGCGCCGCGCGGGTGGTCGGCATTTACACGCGGCCTGGTGTGTCGGCATTCCGACGTGCGTCGTCCTACCGACATGGCGGCTTGAGGGAAAATCGGCGACAGTCCGGTGGGGCGCGTTTCTGTTCTAGATTGGATCGCTGGTAGCCGACGTGTCGGCAGGTCGCTGCGGGAACTTTAGTCGATCCGGCGCGGCGGTTGCTAGCACCCAAGTAGGAAACCCCTCCCACCCTCACGGACGAGGCCGCCATGCTCGTACTCACCCGCAAGACCGGCCAGGAAATCGTCATCGCCGGCGACATCCGGATCACCGTGACGTCGATCGGCGACGGCCGCGTGAAGCTCGGCATCTCCGCCCCCTCCCACGTGAAAGTCGATCGGGCCGAGGTCGCCGCCCGCATCGCGGCCGAGGAAGCCGGCGCCTCCGCACTCGACCTCGTCTGTGGTTGACACCCACCCGGACCCCGCGTAGCCTCCCGGCCACTCGGCCAAGGAAGGCCGGCGCGGACACGGACGTCCGGGGGCAGCCCCGCCGATCGGCCTTCGGGCCTGTCGGCGGGGCTGTCGCATGTTCAGGGGTGCGGAACGCCTTTCAGGCCCGACCTTCCGGGCGGCAGAATCACCCACACGCGGTGCGGAAAGTGGGTAAGTCGGTTGCCAGGTGAGAAGGGTGGTGCCTTGGGGGCTCTCGTCAGGCGGGCCGCTGGCGCTCTCCGGCACCACGACGGCATCGCTTGACGGCCGGCCCCCTGCCCATATCCTCCTCCGTTTCCCGTGCGGCGGAGGCGGTCGGCGATGACGCTCGCGGAAGTGGTGGCGGAGTTGTGGGTGAAGCACCCGAAGGCGGAGTTGAGTCCGTCGGTGAAGCGCGGGGCGGCCTTCACTCGGGCCGCCCGGGTCAAGTTCAAGCCGGACAAGGGTGGGGTGTACTCGGGCCGGGACGCGGACGGCACCGAGGTGCTGGTCTACTTCAACGACAACGCGAACGTGATCTCCTGCACCGAGATGGAATCCGACCTCGGCCCGGACGTGGAGTAGGCTGGCGCGGTATCCAGCCGGAGGTGGTGGCGCCGGCATTCCGCCGGCCCTACCACCTCCGGCCACTTCGCTCGACCCCGACCGAGTCGACACTAACGGGATTCAACAGGGCAACCGCCGGTTGAGAACCGTAGCGCACTCTGCCAGGCACCCGTGTCCCCCGCGGTGAGTCGACCTCCCCAGTTTCCTTGCCCGAACGCCCGCCGCGCCGCCCCCCGCACGACCGCGGGGCAGGGGTGCGGATACCCCAGAGCCGCGACCCCTCGGGCCGGCGGCCGACCACCTCGTCGCTCACCCGCCGGTCCACACCATTGCCCGCCGGGGCCGAACAAGGGCGCGACCGAACGCCCCCCCGGTCGCCGGTCAGCCGGTCAGATTGGTGGCGACCTAAGCCAAGGGGGGGACGAGGCGGCGGGGGAGGGAATGGCCGGGGCGGAGGTGGTCACCCGCGGTGACAAGCTGGGCGACAAGCAAGGCGGAAGGGGGCGGCACGCGACAACGATTGCCAAAAACAGACCCGCCGCAAACCCTTACTTGGCAAGGGTTTGCGGCGGGTTGTTGCTCAATGGGCGCTACTGGACTTGAACCAGTGACCCCCACAATGTCAATGTGGTACTCTAGCCAGCTGAGCTAAGCGCCCGACACGTTCCTTTTTACGCCCGGGGCAGGGCGCGTCAACACCAATCCGGCGGGCAGGTCTTCCGGAAGCCGAGCAAGCCGTTGCCGGCGGCTTCGGGCGGCCCGGGCGGGTGACGTCGGCCGTCGGACTTGCCCGACCCGTCGTCGGCCGAGAAACTCGCGCTGCCGCCCCGGGCCTTCCCCTGTAAGTTGATCCCGAAGGCCCGTGCAGTAGTCCGCCGATTTGTCACCGCGGCGATTGAAACGGGCCGGCAGGCGGCTAGAATCTCAAGAGCTTGCCACACGGCGGCTCGGAACGCGGGGAGCGGGACGACCCAATCCCGGGCGTGTCCATACTCAAGTGCCCGTAGCTCAACTGGATAGAGCGTCGGCCTCCGGAGCCGAAGGTTACAGGTTCAACTCCTGTCGGGCATACTAAACTCAACCGTCCTCGATCCTCCTCAACCCCTGCCAATCGCGGGGGTTGAGTTGTTTTCAGGGCCGACTGCCCTGCGGTCGCCGTTTCCTCGTTCCTCCCCGATTCCCCCCTCCTGCTACCGCTCGCTGCTGCTCCCGTTGCTGCTCCCGAAACCGGGGGGTCGTCCGTTCCGGTCGCACGCAGTGCAGCCGGTTCAGCCCCCGCGGGGTTGCGGGTCGGCAGGCTCAGTTTGGCGACCGCGGCGGCCGTGTCCCGGATGCCGACGTGGGCGTACCGGTCCATCGTCAGCGTGATGGTCGAGTGCCGGGCCAGTTCCTTCGCATCCTTCGGCGCGACCCCCGCTCGGACCAACTCGGTGATGAACGGGTGCCGGAGTGCGTGGAAGTCGGCCATGTGGCC
>JAESGH010000377.1_pt1 | contig 34847 bp, 34 predicted proteins | sample 9269641 | NCBI WGS metagenome assembly JAESGH01 (sample SAMN14515345, study PRJNA621665) | algae metagenome | isolation source: Phormidium tanganyikae FI6-MK23 and co-occurring heterotrophs from granitic... | place: USA: Fort Irwin, California | collected 1998-05-24
AAGCAGTCAGGAATAGGCAGGGAAGGCTCGAAGTATGGCATTGAGGATTACTTAGAAAAAAAATACATCTGCCTTGCTGGGGAGTTTAACTAAAGGCATTGTTACCGGAATGGTGGAGCTGAGCGGGCACTCCACCCCAGTGCTCGAATTCCTTGATCCTCTCGGGTTATCCTGGTATACTTGGCTTTCGGGTACCCGACCGGGGTACGAAATGGGGTACGAGAGCATGGCAAGAGGAGGGGCGTCCAACCGCGCCTATCTGGAGCAGCATCGCGGCAAATGGCGCGTCACCGTGGCCGTCCCCAAGGCACTCCAGCCAAGGCTTGGCACCCGGTTGAAACGCGCCCTGAACACCGACAGCCTGAGCGTGGCGAACTCCGTGAAGCTGGGCGTGGTGCAGGAGCTCAAGGACCAGATCGCCCGCGCGCAAGGCAGGAGCAACACGGAGTACGGGTCGGTCATCAATGAGGCAGCTCGTATCAAATCGGCAGCAGTCCATGAGCAATACCTCGGGTCGCTCGACCATGAGCAGGGTGTCGACGAGCGCGCCTATGAGATCCTTGGCGATCCAATCCGCAATCAGCTGGTGGACGATGGGGAGGGCGGCACCGATCTCGTCCCGGTCTACGATCCGGGGCGCGAGCGGTTGGCGCGCACCTTCAGGAGCGTGGCGGTTGGCGCGGCGACCCCGATCGACACGCACCTGGATGAGTACAGGACCAACAAGCTGCGGGTGAAGAGGCGCACCGAGGGCGATCTTGTTCGGGGGCTCGAACGGTTGAAGGACTGGTGCCTCGCGAATGGTTTGAAGGACAATGTCTCGATCATCGGTTCGCGGCAGGCGATCGCCTTCGCCGAGGCGCTTGCGAACGAGCAGCGACTGGCACCACGTACCATCAAGAAGTACGTCAGCCGATTGAGCCTCTATTGGGGGTACATCAAGTACAAGTCATACGTGCCCGAGAATCCATGGCTGCAGGTCGAGGTATCGGTCGAGAAGGGCAAGCCCGGTCAGGTCGAGCGCGCCTTCACCAACAAGGAGGTCGCCAATCTCCTGATGGGTCCGGCGACGCCCGAGCTCCGGGACGTGATGATGGTCGGGGCTCTCAGTGGTGCCCGTCTGGATGCCATCGTCGACCTGAAGGTCAGCGACACGGACCACGGTTTCTTCCGCTTCAAACCGCAGAAGAGCGAGGAGCACTTCCGCTATGTTCCCATCCACACCGACCTCGCGGCGATCATCGCCCGGCGTAGGGAGGGCAGGGCTCCCGATGTCGATCTCTTCCCCGAGTACCCACGACCCAAGTCGCTCGAATCGGAGCGGGAACGTTCGTTCAAGACGTCCAACCATTTCACCGAGTACAGACGATCCGTTGGTGTCGACGAGCGGGTGAATGGCAAGAGGCGGTCACTCGTCAATTTCCACAGCTTCAGACGGTGGTTCGCGACCAGGGCGGAGCAGGCGGGCATAGACGAATCCCTGGTCGCCGCAGTCGTTGGTCACAAACGCGGTTCGATCACCTTGGACCTTTACTCCCAGGGTCCTGAGATCGAGGCAGCTCGGCGGTGCGTGCAGGCGGTGCGATTGCCTCCGCTCGATGGTAGTCCGATCACGGAGCCCATGCTGGTTCTCGCCGGGCGGGGTTCGCGGACCCTGATCGATGAGCATCTGGCGAACGTGCAATAGACGTCCGCACCAGCTCAGGTGATTGGTGAGGCAGCCTTTACAGGTCAGCCAATCTATCCCCTGCATCTCGAAACTCTGCAGTTGTACAAGTGAGTTGATGGGGTTCGAGACGGCTAAAGTCTCCCGCGGTGAGACCTGGGCCGGATCGAAGCCCCACGTGCGACGCCGCTACGCCTGTACGCTCGGTCACATTCCGCCGGTCTCATTCGTCATAGGGAGACACGGGAAGCAAAGGGAGGACCATGTTCATCCCCTATATCGTTGCTGCTCACGCGCTATCGGCTATCTTCTGGGCAGGCTCGACATTCGTGCTTTCCTTGAACTGGAGTACCGCGCCTGCCGGGATGTTCGGGCCGCAGGTCGGGTCTGCAGCAATAGCGTTCCTGACCGGGGCTGCACTCTGGAGCCTTCGGCACGCCGACGTTCTCGGAACGGGTGAAATCATCCTGGGCATTGGAATAATTGCTGCCGCTGCGGCGCTACTCCTACAGATATTTTGGAGAGACCATCCGACTTACGCGAACCGAATTGCTTCCGGACTACTCGCCATCACTGTGGTGACCATGGTCACCTGGAAATATGTTTGACTTTATCAAGGGTCTTTATGGACCAACCTTTCAACAGAGAACCAGACGTGGTCGCGACAGCATCCTTCAACTCTGAGCAAAAGAGCATCTTAGGATGATTGGACGCGCTCGCGTAGGCTCGAAGGCTTGGAGTAGGGAAATGGAAGAGCGCGTCACGTGCGTCATTGCCGGTGGTGGTCCGGCGGGTATCATGGCCAGTTTACTTTTGGCCGGAGGAGGAGTTGAAGTCCTGCTCCTGGAAAAGCACGGTGACTTCTTGAGGGATTTCCGAGGGGACACCGTGCATGCCTCGACAATCCGGCTCATGGATCAGCTGGGGCTTGGAGAGGCTTTCAGGAAACTGCCGCAGACGCGCCTAGGCGCCTTCAACTTGCCAACCCCTGACGGCAAAGAGATACCACTCGGCGACTTTTCTGGGCTTCCGAAACCATACGACTACATCGCGTTACTTCCGCAATGGGACTTTCTCAATTTCCTCGTCGATGCTGCCAAGCGAGAGCCAAAGTTCGCCATAAGGATGAATGTGGAAGCGAAGATCTTCCTCACCCGAAAGCTTGCATACTCAGCGTAGCCAAGTACGCCTTTAGCGGAACTACCGCGTTCGCATGGAGGCCATCTGGCGATTGCAGATGTCTCGCAATCAACTGACGCCTCAGGCCGGCGTCAAGTCGGTAGGTGCTAGATCTGGAACAACTGGTGATGATCCGGACCGCTGCCGCAGGGTGCTGTGCACGAGGCAGATAATCTGGCGCATCGGTTCGGCGGTCCGTACGGCATCCTGACGCGCCTATCGTACATGGAGGTCATCTTGATCGCTGCTGTCCTGCTGGGCCAGCGTGTAAGCCGTGGCGTTCGCAGTCAACACCGTCGTTGTATAAGGTGTGTTGCCGCCGCGAAGCTTTGGATGCCTACTTATGTCAACAGAGCAAACTGAGTGTTTGGTGGACAACGTCTTCTTCCGACTGCCACCTTAGCTCTTGGCGAAGCTTGCTCGATAATCGGTGGGTGTCTGCCCGGTGAAGGCACGGAAGGCTGCGTTGAAGGCGGATATGGACTGGTAACCCACCCCAAACGCGACTTCGGTCACTGGGTCTGCCGTCCCGGCAAGGAGCTCAATAGCGCGGATCATCCTCATTTCACGCAGGATTTGGCCCCAGGTCATGCCGGTTTCGATTCCCAGCCTCCGAGCCAAGGTGCGTGGTGTTTGTCCCGTTTCATGAGCCACGTTTTGGAAATTGAGATTGTCCGCGAGACGCTCTTCGGTGAATGCCAGCGCCCTGATCACCCCTGGGCTTCGGCCAATCGGCATCATCGCTGGACTCGGTGTCTGTGCCAGCTGCCACGTGACCATCTGCAGAGTTCTGAATAGGCTCTGGTCATAACAAGATAGAGGCTCTAGCTCGACGGACCGACGGCCACATTCCAGGATAAGCTCTCGAGCAAGAGGCGTCATCTCAAAGACGGAAAGGGCCGAAGCCGGCGGCGGCGCGAAGTCGGGGGAGAACAACACTGAACAGACCGACATCTTCTGCACCAATACTAGACGTATTGGTGATCCCGAAGCGACCAAGGCTGCTCGAGCAGGTGGCAAGGACCAGGCTGAGCCGTCAGCCTCCAGCCGCATAGCTCCTGCAGCAGCATAAAGCAGATAATGCTGCGGCACTTGAAAGAGCCGCGACGCTTGAGGTGCAAGCTCCTGTCGAATGCACCGCGCCTCCTGGATAGTTATAACCTGCTCGCTCAGCCCCGGACCTCTTCTATGCTCTCGGTTTGCAAACGCCGACTGACCGGTGGCGCGATCATTGCTGGACGCAGGACCTTGCCGATGCGCAACATCAATGCGGAAGAGGCATAAGCCCGGAAGTGATCGATCGTATCCCACTCATGCATTAGCCCAATATGAGCAGAGCTCTCGCTGTTTGTGGAAGCCCGATAGCTCCGGTTCCCCTGCATTGCTCGAGCTTCAGCAACAAGCGGTTGCAAGAGCCGGAGCAAATCCTGTCTTTGATCTGGGGATACATCGAAGTCTACCAAAGCCATGATCATGGTTCACCCGGGGTCGTGTTGTGCATGTCCTACTTTATTCGGCTGTGTTGATGCAGACCTCCGTTGGCTGGCCAAAAATCAATGCCAAACAGCCAAACGGGAAGTCTAAACCTTATCTCTCCAGCGGGCAGCGTCCCAGCACGCCCACTGACATTATCCCAACTGGCCGACAGGACCGTTCAAGTGATCCTGGCGAAAGCAGATGAGGTGGATGGCTCCCGCTCCCGGCATCTATCTTAGAAAGCTCCTGGTGATTGGCGCCACCTCACTGATCCGGTGAGCCAAGCATAAACCCGAGGCAGCGGATCCACGCCTCCTTGCGTTGCTCGCGCGCAAACCAGCTCGTGTTGCCAGTGTAGCCATGCCAACAAAATGGCCTGCGTGGTCTGGGCGATCATGGCTCACGGGGGGACCTGTCAGGCCCGCCACACTCCGATCCTTGCCACGTAAGCAGTTACCACAGAAACTGGATCTTGAAGCTAAGTCCAGTTCAGGCTGGACGATCGGCTCGATAAGGTTGTGAGAGCGGACCGATGTGATGGCGAAAAAGGTAGGTCGGAAACAGGGACAACCCATCGAATGTCTGAGGCGTCATAGCGTGCAAAGCAGACTGGGACCTTGTTCGCCGACCATATCATGGCCAGCAGTCTCCATTGGCTGCATCAACAGGCCGGCCAGAAGACTGCACCCGACCAACGCGCCAGAACGTCGAATTACCTCTTGCAACGCGGGGGTCATCCACAGAAGACATCCATGGCTCATTCCAGTGTAAGAGCTTTGGACAGACTGACCAGTTAGATCATGGATGTTCGAAGCCAGCTCGTGCCGGAGTGAAGGTTGCAACCTTGACCCAACCTGCAACGACATTCATCGTGGCTCGAAGCCTCATCCATGTACTGGTCAGGTCTTCCCTAACCGAGGCGATCTTGGTTCCTGTTCGCATCCAGTCCTCGCTGCTCAACGGAAATCCGCAAAGCGAGGATAGCGGCATTCAACACGGTGAATAATGCCGCTACCCAGACAAGCCCCAACACCATTGGCACGACAACCATCTCGGCTACGACCAACATGTAGTTCGGGTGCGATAGAAAGCGATATGGCCCCCGCACCACGAGCGGCTCGTCTATGATGATTATGCGTGTCGTCCAGCGCGAACCTAGGCTGGCAAGGATCCATACGCGTAGCGCCTGCAAAACGGCGTAGGCAAACAGCCAGGTCGCTGACACTGGTGCTTGCCACCCAAACCCGGCAATAGCCAGAAGCCAGCCTGTGTGCATGCCAACCATAAGCGGATAGTGGTCGGCGCCAATCTCACGTGCTCCACGTGCCATCAGCACGGCGGTGTTGCGTCGTGCCAGCAGGAGCTCTCCAAGCCGTTGCATCACGACAAACGCAATGAACAACAGCGCAGGGACAGATGCGCCGTGCATCACGCTGCGAACTTGATGGGCAGGAGCGAGGCGGTAAAACCTGGCCCCAATGCAGCCAGCATCATCTGGCCCCGTGGAACCTCGGCCAGAACACGTTCAAGAACGAACATCACAGTCGGCGCGGACATATTGCCGTAGTCACGCAGGATGCCGCGCTCATGGTCCAGTACGCCTTGGTCAAGAAGCATCGCCTGTTCAATGGCGTCGACCACCTTGGCGCCGCCCGGGTGACAGATCAAGCGGCTCAGCTCTGACTGCTGCAGTGTCATGCGGCTCAGCCCGCTCTTCACCACATCGGCAAAGTGCTGCTTCACGAATTCGGGTATCGAGCGGTCGAACACCACACCGAACCCGGCTTTATCCACGTCCCAGCCCATTATGGACAGCGTATCGGGCCAAGTGTGTTCCTCACCCCGCCCAAATTGACCCAAGCTGGCCCCTTGCGTGCAGATACAGGCCGCGGCGGCGCCATCACCAAACAAGACCGTAGCGATGATGTCCGCCTTTTGCAGGCGATCATCTCGGAAGGACAGCGTGCACGCTTCAACACAGACAAGGAGAACCTTGCTACCAGGGGACGCGCAGGCAAGCCTTGCGGCGATCGACAGACCCGACACCCCGCCTGCACATCCCAGCCCAAACACCGGCACACGCTGCACATCGGCCCGAAACGGCATTGAGCTCATGGCTCGGGCCTCCAAGGTGGGCGTGGCAACGCCCGTGGAAGTCACGGTCACTATGCAATCGACCTGTTCAGCGGTCCAACCCGCCGAGGCCAACGCCTTTTCTGCTGCGCCAATAAACATGTCGGTGGCGCCTTGCAGGTAAGCCGCCGTGCGGCTGGGCCAATCCTGTGGTTCTTCGAACCATGCAAAGGGCACGGCTGAATAGCGGCTGTTGATACCAGCATTCTCAAAGGATTTGGTAAGCCTCTCAAAGTCAGGATACTGCTCGCCCAAGACACGCTTGGCAACCATCTTGACCATGTCCTGCGGCAGCTCATTCGGAGGCACGTGCGTTGCCAGCCCGATTAGCTGGGCGGCAGTCGAATTCATATGCACATTCATGAGTAACCTTGATCTAGCGGATGGACTGCTGAATTCTGCCTGGCGATGGCGACCAGAATTCGGTGCTGCGCGCCGTCGCGCTTACGAGCTGAAGAAAGAGCGCTTCCGACATCAATCATAATGATCCCGATGAACAGCGGCTTACCCAGCTTGTGAATATCGCCAAACCCATCGGATACGTAAACCATGAGAAGCCCGAGGGCCGGCATGGCAAACAACATGCTGTAAAATCCGGATGGACCAACTCGGCAGCCCAATCCATCCATGTCGGTGTCCCTGCCATACTTACCGGTACGCCTTCTACGATTTGGGACAGCGAGCCGGATCAGTGCCAGAACCAAGATAACGATGCCGAACCATTAGTGTGATATGCTGGCCGCTGGGTCGATATCGAACGCTTGAGCCTGCCTCCGCCGCTTCACGCACTTTGGTCGTACCCCCTCCAAAGACCAGCTGGAACGCCACCAAGGCAGAATATGTTTGACAGGCTCAAGGACTGGAGGCGCGTTCACACCCCTTACGACAGGTGTGCCCACACCTTCATGTCCGCAGTCTGTATCATCGCAAGCGTCATCTTTTGCCTCAATCAACGAGCCCTGAGCCTGGTAACAAGGAGGATACTTGCCAAGCCACTATCCCTACCTTGTGGAAGATGCCCATGCCGCTGTGGTTAGAAGCGTAGCGTAACCAAAAAAGAGGAAAGCCGCGTATCTGCTCGCTTCCTGCATCGGCAGGCTGGGCACCGCAGCTCCAAAGTTGAGCATCACTGTCACTTCGCCGAATAGGCCTGGTACTGCGAAAAGCGCTGCAGCGCGTACCCATTCATGCCGTGGCGTTCGTGTCCATCGCGCTGCCAGGACGAACAAGAAAACAAACAGCACACTTATGGTGATGCTGCTGAGCCAGTACACAAGCTCGCTTGAACCGAAGAGGGGTCCTGCTAAAAGGGTAAGCCCTCCTGTGGCGACCACCCAGACAGATGCGCCAAATACGACCCATGCGGTTGCAGATTTCGTTCCCACCGAGTCCCCTCCCATGTAACACTCGATACATGGTAGAGCGATGTAACAACTGTTTCAAGAGGTATCATGATTGAAGCTGCACAGCGTGCACTCGAACTCTGCCTCGACGCAGCTCTCGCGAGAGGTAGCCTTGCACTAGGGTTGCGCGATTACGGCCGTCTGACCGGGGTTAGCGCGCGCATGCTGATCCACTACTTTGGAACAAAGGAAGGTCTGGAGGCGGCTCTGCTCAAGGAAGTTGAGCGCCGCTTGCTGGGAGAGGTGCTCACGCTACTCGCCGAACCGCACGCCATGCCAATCGATGTTGTACATCGCTTTTCCGCTAATGATCACGCGCCCATGCGCCGCCTGCTCCGCCTTTTGGTGGGACGCGCTTTCTCAGGGGATGCGGCTGCGGCCCGGGTGTTGAGGATAGAGAGGGACCGATGGCGATTGGCGCTTGCTGAGCGCTACGGCTCGGGAGAGGAGATCGAGCAAGCACTGTTCATCTTGGTGGGCGGTGCGTTCGACACGCTGCTCTCAGAGGCGTAATCATGCTTTCTGGACTCAGAATTTCTGTGGTTGCCGTCCGGAATGCAAGAAGCTTCTCAACCTTACGCGTGGTGATCGAGTGCGGTCTCCTGTAAGGCCTCATTTGCGGCATTTCCGGAGGCCGGGCCCGGTATGGTGATCAGCGGATTAGATCCAAACCTCATTGGCGAGCTGTGTCGCTCAGAGTCTTGAACTGGTTTTCCTAGCCTGGATCTGTTCAATTATTTGGCCCATTCGGGTCTTGGTCTTCTCACATTGCCCCATCCGACCTTATCCCTCTGCGTACCGGCTCCCGCAACCCCGTGCAGGTGAATGGCGATGGTCACGTCACGGGTCTGGTGGTCTGCAATCCGAAGCTGATGCGGGGACCTACGGCTTTGGACTCGGCTTTAGCGCGAGGTCATCGGCGTCATCGGCCATCGCCTTCAATACGAGCCGTAGGAAGTTGGTATGTTGCTCAGCCTAGATGGCGCTGAAAGTGCGTGGCTGGCCGTCGCCGAGCAGCGTTAATGACTAATGCCCTTGTGCTAAATGAGGCTAGATCGGTTTCACTGGCTCGGCAACGCGACCTATTTCCGTCATTAAGCGACCTTCTTGATTTGCCGAGGCAGACCTGTCGCTCAGAATCCTTGACCGCCAGGTTCGTTCCGATCCGGTTCGGCAACGGAGAAGCGTAAAGATTCCATCGCCGCTACAGTTGATTCGTTGCTTGAACTTGTGGCTGCGACCGGATGGAAAAGCGCAAGGGCGAACAACAAAAGCTCTCAGCTTATCTGGGTTGGCGGAGACTTTCGCGCTCAAACACCATGATTGTTGAGGCAGACAAGATGTTCAGCCTGTCTGGCGCGATATTATCATAGCTGCGCCTTGTTCCACAGACGACGCCTTCGGCCGCGAACAGCTCAATGACGCCGCGATCGTAAATGACACGTAGGTCCGTGGCTGAAGTGAGCGGAGCTTCGTAAGCTATCCTTCCATCGTCCTGAGCCAGTCGTATTGAGAGGCGGGCGTTCGACACTGCCACCTCGAATGAGAGCGTGGCTCCTTGAGTTGCCGTGATCCTAGTCCCATCCAGGGGTCCTTTGAGACAAATGTCGATGGGATGATTCTTGAGAGAGAAATTCCCGTCCGGCCCGAGACAGAGAGCGCGGGCCGGCCAAGCCATCTCAAGCTCGCGTGCAGGCTGCATCAATACCCGCCCTGCCGCGTCCAAGCCGATCTCTCGCGGCAACGACATCTCACCGGAATAAGTTGAGCCAGGCGGCTTCCGGAACTCCCAATTGAACAACCATGCGAAGGCGATCTGGCGATCTCCGGCCCGGAAACTCTGCATGGCGTAAAAGTCCGTACCGAAATCGAGCATCTGCAGGTCATGCCGGTCCGGCACGAAGAGGTCGTCTTGAAAGTCGCCGACCAGGGCAAAGAGAAGATTATGGCGGCCGGACTCGGGCTCGGTATAACCGACAAAGCCCATGATCATGACCCACTTGCCGTCAAGGGGGAAGAAGTCCGGGCACTCGGCGGCTCGCGCGCCGTGCTCGCGAAAGTGCGCAGGCGCCCGGTAGACCGGGCCGAGGTAGGTCCAGTCGTTCAGGTTGAGAGACCCGTAGAGCAGTATTGCCGGATCGCCATGCAGGGCTGCTCCCAGAACCATCCGATAGGCGCCGGCATCAGCGTCCCACCAGACCTTCGGATCACGAAAGTCGTGCTCGACACCATCCTGGACCGGGCGTGTTTCCAGAACCGTCTCCACGCAGGATGCATGCAGCAAACTTCGGTCCGGTCGTGCCAGTTTCTGGATCTCCCGATAGCCGGTGAAGAGATCATAGGCCGGTAGACGCTCGGTGTAGAAGAACACACGACTACCGTCTCGGTCCTCGAAGGCGTTGCCCGAGAAGGCACCACCAGTGGCGCCAAGCCGCCACAAGTTCTGTGCGGGATGCAGGAAGACTGGCAGATGAGTCCAGTTGAACAGGTCCTTGCTGGTCGCGTGACCCCAGTGCATGGGGCCCCAGTCGGTGCCCGCCGGATGGAACTGGTAAAACATATGCCAGGTGTCGCCGATCCTGCAGAGCCCATTCGGATCGTTCATCCAGTTGAGGATGGGCGAGAAGTGCATCACGGGCCGCGACGGATCCGATGCCATCCATTGCTCGATCTCGGCGCCCTGTCGCAGCACAAGCACCTCTTCGCCGAACTCCCACACCGTGATGCCCTCATCCAGCACCTTTGCCGGGTCATATCCATAAGCCCAGAGAATGGCGGCGGGACTATCAAGTGAGATTGTGACGCTGCCGGCCTCACCGTGGTGATAGGTGAAGAAGTCCGGATGGCTCGGCAGGACCGGCACCTGCCACAGCAGTGTCTCGCCCCGCTCGATACGCACCGTGCCGGGACCTTGCGCCCAGAATTCGAGGCAGTATCCGGCGGGAAGGTCTACTCTCGAGTTCGTGGTCATCACGGCACCGCGCCGTTTAGGAGTGAAGGCGTTCCACGAAAGGCATTGAGCGACCGATCAACCAAGACCTGTGCTTCGGTGCCTGAGTCCAGAATGGTATTGCGCACCGAGTCACGCTCGACCTTGACCGTTACGACGTCAAGTTCAGTGAGGTTGCCGCTGGCGAGGATCGCTTGAACCTGCGTTGCGAAGCACTCGCTGTTAGAAGCCTCGTTCGTCTGCGCCACCTCGATTGTCGCGACGATATGGTTGTTGGCTACGTAGTTGCCGCTGCCAGAGACCAGGCGAATGATGATCGGCTTCTGCCCGAACGGTTTGATAAAACGGGTGTCGATCGTCTCGGAGATATGATTGGCAATGATCGAATTGCCGTCTCCATTGAGATGCAGGAGGCCGAACTGATCATCCAGGCCGTTGTCATAGGCGGTCATCGGTGCCCAAGGCTCATGGTCACGCAGGAAATGATTGGAGGAAACAAGATTCTCTACGCACTTGCCCGAGAAAATCAGCATGCCGGGGTAGAAGGAATGAAGCCTGTTCCCAGTTATCGAGGAGCGCGCGACGCCGGCGAAGTGGATGCTGCTACGGCCGCGAGGGAAGATGTTGTTCGCGCTGACCAGAAGGCCACCAAAGTTCTCGGCGAAAATGGAATGACCGTTGTAACCGGCGCCGATGAGGTTGTTGGACACCTTGGAGGCTTGTCCCATGCCTCTCAGTTCGACGCAGTTCCCGCATTCAGCGATGAAGTTGTTGTCGATCGTGAGCGCATCGGAATGGTATGTGACCAACCCATGCTCGAGATAGATCAGTCCCATTCCGGTGATGCGGCAGGAATCGTTGGCGCTTGCCACGTGAATTCCGATTTTGCCGTTGCGATAGGAGTTCTCCGCGTCACTTCTGGACGCGGCGTCCGTAAAGTGCAGACCGTCGATGCAAAAATCGGCAAACTCGACGGAGCTTATGCGTGGATTGCCGGAGCGGCGGACGAGAAAGGCGGCGCGGGAGGCCTCGTCGCCTTCTTCATCGACAGGCAAGTCCATCAGGATACGGCTGCCGCCAGGCCATATCTCGTGCCAGTCCTGGAGTTCATGCGCCGGGGTATTGAAACGGATGCTGGACGAGGTGAAGCCATGCCCCGAGCCCACGATCCTCAAGAAACTGATGTCGACGAGGACCTGTGTGAGCAGGCGGTAGTCCCCGGGCGGGATGTAGATCACGGCACCGGGCTTGCCACCGTCGCGAACGTCACGATCCACCTGCCGGCTCTTGATGTCGGCGATCATGCCGTTGATGACGGCACCGATATCCTCATAGGGATCGCCGTACGGCCATCTGGTGACGTCATAAGCATTGCGACTCGTCATTGGGAAGTCTCTCTTATTCGCGTCCATATGGATATGCTCCGGTGCCGGTGCCCCTTTCAGATCCGGCATGTAGGTCACCAGATGCTCCCGCGGTTTGCCGGGTCGAAGAAGTGCAGGTTCCGCACCGTCACGGCGAGGCGCGCTCGGTCGCCGACGCGCAACCGCGTCCGGGGCGAGAAGCGGCCTACTGCGGTTCGGGTGATGCCCTCGGCAGCGGCATCGGGGTCTTCGGCGTCCACCCAGGGCGCATCGAGTGCCAGATGCACCATGGTTTCAGCGCCAAGCGCTTCCACCAGGGTCACGGGCGCCGATAACTCGGCGTAATCCCGTTTGTCGGTGACGGTCGCATCGTCGATGTCCTCGGGGCGGATGCCCACGATCACGCTTCGGCTGGAGTATGCCTTCAGGCCCGGGCGATCGGCGAAAACCGTCTCGGGCAGAGTGATGGCCTGACTGCCGATCAGCAACTTAGAATCCTGTAGATCAGCGCCATACAGATTCATCGATGGAGAACCGATGAAGGCCGCGACGAAGACATTGGCCGGCCGCTGATAAAGGTTTTGAGGCGTGTCGATCTGCTGGAGGCGCCCCGCCTTAAGTACGGTGACCCTGTCACCCATGGTCATGGCCTCGACCTGGTCGTGAGTGACGTAGATCGTCGTCACTCCAAGCGTGCGTTGCAGCTTGACGATCTCCGCCCGCATCTGCACGCGCAGCTTGGCATCGAGGTTGGATAAGGGTTCGTCCATCAGGAAGGCGCGCGGCCTTCGCACTATGGCGCGGCCCATGGCCACCCGCTGCCGCTGTCCTCCCGAGAGCTTGCCCGGCTTGCGATCGAGATGCGGCGTGAGTTCCAGGATTCGTGCCGCTTCGCCGACGCGCTTCTCGATCTCATCCTTGGCCATGCCGGCCATGCGGAGCGGAAAGGCAATGTTTTCGCGCACGCTCTTGTGCGGATAGAGCGCATAGGACTGGAACACCATGGCGATATCCCGATCCTTAGGATCGACGTCGTTGACCACCTGCTCGCCGATCGTCAGCTCGCCTGCACTGATGCTCTCGAGGCCGGCGATCATGCGCAGCGCCGTGGATTTCCCGCAGCCGGAGGGCCCCACAAAGACCATGAATTCTCCATCCGCGATCTCGAAGCTGAGATCCTGGATGGCAGGATAGCGATCAGCATAGACCTTGCTGATCCGATCGAGTTTTATACGTGCCATTAGGTTAGCCTTTCACGGCGCCGAAGGTCAGGCCGCCCACGATCTGCTTCTGCAGCAGCAGCGTGACCAGGATGACGGGAAGAGAATAAAGAACTGCAGCAGCGGCCATTGGGCCCCAGGCAAGGCCATAGACCGAATTGAACTCCGCGATGACGATGGGGGCGGTCTTGCCGTTCTGCGCGGTCAGCAGCAGGGCGAACAGGAACTCGTTCCAACTGGCGATGAAGCTGAAGAGCGCCGTGATCGCCAACCCGCTTGGCATCAGCGGCAGGATGATATGAAGGAACGCGCCGAACCGTGTGCAGCCATCCATGCGCGCTGCCTCCTCGAGTTCCTTGGGTACGCCCTCGAAGAACGCCGACATCAGGAGCAGCGCCAGCGGAACCGCAGTGGAGGTATGGGCGAGCACGAGACCCAGCGTGGTGTCCAAGAGGCCCAGTGTTTTCATAACCTGGAACAGCGGCACGCCCAGGGAGACGGCCGGGACCATCCGCGTGACCAGAGCGAACAACAGGAAGACGACAGTGATCCGACGCCGGTAGAGTGCTGAGACATAGGCGGCTGGAACGGCGATCAGCAGCGACAGCAGTGTCGTCAGGACGGCGACGATCATCGAGTTCAAAAAGGCCTTCGGCAGACCCGCCGTCCCCATGACCGTGGAGAAGTTCTCCCCTGAGACGTGGTTCGGGAAGAAGGACGGCGGAATTTGCTGCACGTCTGCCGCTGGCTTCAGGGACGTCGAGACGAGATAAATGTAGGGGAGGGCATAGGAAAGGACCAAGAACAGTGCCGCCATATTGACGATGGTCTTGGCGAGGTTCGGGGACGCACGCTCAGCCATGGTCGTTCCTCCAGATCTTCCAATAAGCAAGGGCGGCTAGCACCATCATGAAGATCAGAAACAGTGTGGCCGACGCCGAGGCCTCGCCTAGATCGCCGTATCGCACCATCCGTTGATAGATGTTCATCGAAAACACTTCGCTGGCCTGGCGCGGACCGCCTTGCGTCTGGATCCAGATCAGGTCGAAGGTCTTGAGCGCATCGATCCCCCGAACGATGACGACGACTGCTATGACGGGCCGCATCAGCGGCAAGGTCACATGCCAGAAGCGCTTGAGTGCGTCGGCGCCGTCTATCCGTGCAGCCTCGAGCAGATCCTTGGGGATGTTGGTGAGTCCGGCATAGCTGACCAGAGCAACGAAGGACGTCGTCAGCCAAATGTCCGCGAAGGCTACCGAGAAGATGACAATATCGGTGTCGGACAGCCAATTTATGGCCTTCGGACTCGAGATAATCCCCAGCGCCGCCAAACCATGATTGAGAATACCGATGTCTCCAACGAGCAGGAACCGCCACAACAGACCTGCAACGATCGGCGAGATCATCAGCGGTAGGGTAAAAATTGTACGGTGCCAGTGAGATCGATCAGCAATCGCCGAAAACAGGAGTGCTGCCCCGAAACCGAATACGAACTCGAAGAACAATGCGAATGCCGAATACTGCAATGTCCGTTGCGCAGCCTCCAAGATGCGCTTCGAGGTCAAAGCATCGACATAGTTTGCCAGTCCGATCCAAACCCGGGTCGAAGGGTTGATCAGTTCGACCTCGAAGAATGAATTGTAGACCAGCAGCGCTACGGGGTAAGCGACGAGCAACCCCAGGAACAGCACCGCAGGCGCTAGCATAAGAAGCACGAACCTGCGTTCGGACATGTTTTCCCCTTCCGGACATTGCCGGATGCCGGGGCGGTTTGGCGCCGCCCCGGCGTGATATGGCCGGAACTATTGACCCAAGATATCGCGGGCGGTCGCCGCCGCATCCTGAAGCAGCTCTGCGACGTTGTCCTCGCACTCCAGCGCGCCTTGGAAGGCAGGCATCACGGCTTCGTCGACCAGCTCTTGATAGTCCTCGTTGAGAGGTCGCCCCTTGGTTGCAGGTGCCGACAGGGTTTCCAGCAATGGACCGAAATGCTCGTAACCCGGCTTGCCCATATAGCTCTGGTAGGCCGAATTGGTCGCGGCCAACCCTAGCGGAGCCTCGATACCCAAGGCGTTGTTAGCCTGAAGATAGGCAATGAACTGACGCGCCTCGTCCTTATTCTGGGACGTGGACGGGATGGCGTTGTACCAAGGTCCGGGAATGGCCGCGACGCCAGCCGGCCCCGCTATCATGGGCGCAACGCCTACATTACCGGCAATCTTACTATCCTCCGGAGTCATCTTATAGGCATGGGCCCAAAACTTCATCGAGGCTGTCTGGCCCTGGTAGAAAAGGTTCTGCGCCTCGCCCCAGCTGATCTCGAGCGCGTTGTCCGGCACAGACTTGTCGAGACAAAGTGGAGCCCTGTAGTTCTCCAAGGCATCAACATGGGCCTGGTTATCGAGTATGACCTTGCCCGCGTCATCGAGGATCACGCCAGGCGAACCGGCCTGCAGGACCTGTGCCATCCATTCCTCGGATGTACCGCCGATGACAACAGTGCCATACATGTCGTCCTTGGTGAAGAAACTAGCCATGTCGCGCCACTGTTGCCATGTTGCAGGTGGAACGAGATCGTAGCCGAACTTATCCTTGAACGCTGTCTTGTTGGCTGGGTCTTCCCACAGATCCTTGCGGTAGAACACGATCTCGGCGTTGGCCCAGGCGGGCATGCCGATCATTTTATCGCCCACGGTCGCGTCGACGACTAGCGCGGGAGGAAGGTCCGCTCTCACCTCGTCGGTAAAGAGGTCGCTGAGGTCCTCCACATGATCGGCGAAGGCGGCGTTCCAGACCACATCGATGGTGGCAACGTCGTAGTTGGAGGTCCCAGAAGCGATCTCAGCCGAGAGCTTGTCATAGACACCCTGATAAGGCACCTCGACGAAAGTCACCTCAATACCCGTCTCCTTGGTGAATGCGTCCGCCGCAGCCTGTTGCAGCGAATGACCACCACCCTCCACGAGCACCGTAATGGCTTGGGCGTGAGCCGTAGCTGTCATCAGGGCTAGGGCCGCTACTGTGCAATAAAGCGTCTTGTTCATGTTCCCTCCAATGTTTTATGTGCGAGATACGCCCGCTATGACGAAGAGCATAGAAATGAATGTCGACGTCGTCAACCTTAATGACAACGTCGACATATGCCGTTGTCGAGGTTGTCGGTTGCGATGGTGATCGGCCGGGGCTAGTGTTCAGATCGTCGGGAGGCTTGCATGGTTAGTATTAAGGATGTCGCACGGGTTGCAGGTGTCTCGGACAAGACAGTCTCCAGAGTCGTCAATCGAGAACCTAACGTCACCGCCGACACAATGGAAAAGGTGCGACTGGCCATAGACAGCCTGGGCTACATCCCCAATCTGGCGGCCAGAAGCATTCGATCCAGCCGCAGCAACATCATTGGGATCATCACTGACTATATATCGACCACTCCTTATTCGGGCGATATCGTACGAGGCATTCAGGACTGGGCCGGCGTGAATGCGCGTACGGTGCTGCTGGCCAACACCGACGGCGATCTCGAGCGGGAAGCCAATGTTTGGCGCACCTTCAAGGCGCACCAAATCGATGGAGTCCTTTATGTCGCCATGTACCATCGCACTGTGGCGCCAGCGTCTGGTGACGTCACCATTCCAACCGTGCTGGTGAATGCTCATGCCGAAGAGGGCCTATCGTTTTCATCCATCGAGCCCGATGATTTCGGAGGGTCGGCGGCTCTGACGCAGCATTTGATCGAACTCGGGCATCGCCGCATCGGCTACATCCGGCTCAATCCGCTACTACTCGGCGCTAATGAGCGCCTGGACGCCTTCCTTGTTACCGCAAGGTCCAGCGGCATTGCTGAAAGTGACATGATTATCCGTCTCGGCATGGAGGGTCCAATCGGCCGGGAGATTAATTACGTATACCGGGAAGCACAAAGCATCCTGTCACTATCCGATCGACCCACTGCGCTAGTCTGTGGGAACGACGAAATGGCCCTGCAGGCCTATCTTGCCGCGCTGTCGCTCGGTCTCCGTATCCCGGAAGACGTCACCATCGCTGGCTTCGATGATTTCAAGACCGTGTCCCTGGCGCTGAAACCCGAACTCACGACAGTGGCGTTGCCTTACCATGATCTCGGCTGGCAAGGCGCAGAGATGCTCAACGAGTTGGTGCAGGGCAGCAGTAAGCGAATCGAGCGCAGGATCTTGAACTGCGGTCTTGTTGTCCGTAAGTCGAGTGCCGCTAGGGACAGGGTCGTGTGATGGCGGCATCGATGGTTGGAGGGGTGGCGGAACGCTAGGCTGACCGGCTGCGCACCCATGGCATTCGTTCAGATGGCAGCATTATACGACGGACGGCGTACATAGCGGCACACAGATCACGGGCGATTGCCCACCATCGGCTCTAGGAACCAACCCAGCGGACCTGCAGGCCAAACTGTCGACGTAGTCGGCCGCAATAAACGTCATGGCTACAATCCTGACAACCGATTCAGCATCTTCCGAAGGTGTTGGTGCACGGCTCTGGCTTGGTCCTGGTCCAAGCCCATTTCGTCATCTGCCCTCAGGCGTTCTGCAATGGCATAGCCTCGCTTGAGTGCGTCGAGTCCCTTGGGCGTCAATCGGATTGCTCTGCGCGTGCCCAACTGCGTCTGGTCATCACGAGCGACGAAACCCTGACTTGACAGATCATCAACAAGCGGACCCGCACTTTGCGGCGTGATGAGCAACTTTCGCGCAAGAGCTCCCGAGCCGATATCGGGCTCATCAGCAAGATAGCTCAGAGCGCCGAACTGGCGCACGGACACTCCAACTTCGCTCAGCAATGCGCTGTCCATTCGGCGCTGCAAGAGCGAGGCAAGGCGCACAATGGTGAAGCCAATGAAATCATTCGGCGAAGAGTGCAGAACAGATGAGGGCACTTGAACCATAAGCCAGCTTATACTACTCAGGTGTAAGGAGCCTTATGGTAGCCTCCGCTCACCTGGGGATCAAGACATGCCGCTCTCCACTCTCATGCTCATCATTCTGTTTGGGCTAACAGCACTCAATTGGACGATCCACTGGTATACCCAAGTGGTCACCTACCGCCTCTTCCCGAACATCGCCAATAGCATGACTGGACCGGACTTCGTCCGCTACCACGGCGCGTATCAGATGCAGCTTGTTTGGGCCATCTACCTGCCTTGGTCACTTTTGGTGCTGCTCAGCATTGCAGCTTTGGCACTTGCGCCTCCCGGGGCTGCACCTTGGTTATGGATCCTATTTGGACTGAACTCTGCAATTGGCATCCTCAGCTTTGCCCTTGCAGTTCCCGTTCACCGCCGCATCGACCAAGAGGCTCGCCTTGATCCAACTGATGCGAAAGGTTTGATGCGCGCAAACACGGCTCGCCTCATGACCGCAAGTGTGAGCCTGATCCTGTGCTTCGCGATAACCTTGGCCACGCTCTCCAACCCTGGATGACGATGATGATCCGGTGCTTAGTGGGTAGAGGGGCAATCTGGGAGCTGGAAAGCCGAACCTTGATCGCCGTGGTGCGTACCTGGCGAGCAGAGTGGGAGAACATTGTCTGGTTAAGCGGGAGGAGGCTGGCGGCTAGGATCGACTGGCACGACAGCGAAGTCGCTATTATCACCTATGAGCGCCAGGGCGATGGGAGATGACCTACTTCACCGATGTGCTTTGGGTTTGGTAGCTGCGATACTCGTCCCACCAGATTACTGATAAGCGGTCGTACGCTTTGATCTCTCAGCTAACGTTCATCTCCACGATCATCAGGGCGTCTGTGGAGCGGCTCATGTCAGTGGTTGGACGCTACCCGCCCGTTCCGACAGCTGCGGTCGACGGCAGGCAATCCTAGACTGCTCCGGTTAGGGCGATTGGCCGCTTCAACTCTCGAGGACTACCAAACCACGAACAGCTCTGAAGTGGTGTCCCTCATTCCGCCGACGTTTTCCATCAGCTTGTCAGCAAGCATGATATTCCACACTCGGGTGTGGCCGTGATCTCAGACGTAGACACGCACTTTTCAACTATGGCGTCGCTTCCCGCATTGAGGGAGCGAAGGTCGATGAGTACACGATCTTTGACGTCGGCGCGATCAGCAACATCTTCACCGCGGAGCTTGGCGCATACCCCTGTTGCATTGTACTGGTCCGAGCACGGGCAGCTTTAGGCAAACTGGGCTTAGTCAATTCGGACAAGATACGTCCAGCGATCCGAGGCCGGACGTTCACAAAAAAACTTTGGCCAAGTTGCCCCCATTCCTGCCAATCCAGGATTCAATTCGGCTTGTTGAAGCAGTGATCCTGCTTGGTCAGAGAAACCCCGGCAACTAGCATCCTGGTTTCCGACATGTCGGCTGCGGACCAAGGAAGATCAACGCTGTCTCAAAGAAGCGCGCACACCGGTTGCGCTCGCTCTGGAGACGTCGACACTGCCTTCCTAGCAAGCAAGACCCGCCGAGTCTCTCAGGACGATGCTACTTTCGAGGCAACAGATTCAACCGAGGCTGCGGAGTTAAAGCTCTATTCAGCCAAGGCAACTAGACTGCCATGGCCAATGACGAGGTCACTATGTCTGGCCGTGATGTAGTTCGAGCGATGCGTGAGAACGTCGAGCTGAACAAACCAGCGAAGCGGACGCCGTCGATAGATGTTGTGCTGAGCTTCATTGCCCTGGCGACAGTTGCCTGTTGTGCTTGGGTAGCGATAGACATGCTCATCCTAAGCGGCGCTCCCCATCCACAGCAGCCTAACGCCCGAGTGGCGTTTGCGAGGCATCCGGTTTGGGAAGAAAGCGACGACACCACATGCAGACGATGGGTGCGGCAGGCACTCTCCGAGGACAACCCGGAGGCCTTTCCACTAGCCAACCAGGATATAACCGGCGGAGGATTTGTAGCCCTGACGGCAAATCTGGCCTGTCGGGCCTCGGTTAAGGTTGCCCGATTCTGCGATGCGGAACAGAAGGCCGCGTTGGTGGCGCTGGTAAAGGACTACATGTCGCGCCGCGACATCATCTCTCTAGGTCTTGAAATGCAGGGCGCGCCGATGAAGGTTTTGGGCAGTATGATGGGCGGAGAGGTGGCCTTTGGGTCATCCGTGTATGACATGACCAAGGAAAACACGCTGGCATATATGGATATGCATCACCAACGCGTGGCTTCGAGCCTGCGCGCGCTGGCCACCGCCGGTATACTCTCCAGCAATGACTTCAGTTTTCACGGCTTGGGTGTACCCGAGACTCTCGCCGAAATCTTCCGCGGGGTAGATGTCACCCACCCGGGCTGTGGCTGAGACCGCGTGGCGTGCTGATCCGCTTGGCAAGCACGGTTTTCCCCACGATGATCATCGGTGTTTCGCCAGTGCTTGCCATGCTTCTGTTCGCGCTGCTTGCCGGTCCGCCTTGGGCCCCGCCACCGACTCATTGGTGTCAACGACCCTGACGTAGGTTCAAGAGCGCGGCTCATTGAACAGTACTCTGATCCCCGCAGTTTACCTTGAGCCCTTGATCGCCGAAGAGTGCGCAAGCAAGTCGAGGGTTGGACCGAGAGGATGATCAGCGATGACGGCATGTCGCGCCAACGTGCCGAATTGCGCCGATTGGCGCTCGACGATTTGATGATTTCCGCTTTGCTCTACGAGCATCGGGTAGCCTTGGCTCTTGGGCTTTACTGCACGCTCTATTGTGCACCTCTTTTTGCCATGGTGGTCCTCACGGCGGTTCTCTCTTCCAGGGCGGATGCCTTGTTCGGCCATGTGCGAATGGGGGTGGACTGGGCGCTCGCAAGGCTCTTGGCGCCAATCACCTCAATGGCCGGGATTGCACTGATCGTCGATGGACTAAGTCGGCTGTACTTCCAGCTTAGAGGGACATCATCAATAAACGAGAGCGAGGCCGGCTGAAGCGCTGCTCTAGGTGGTTTCAAATGTCTGGCGATCGTCAGGTCCATTCACTTCGCATTAGCTGCGATCAACTACCGTTTAGCTTATCCCGGGCAGTCACCCGCTGTCCCTCTGACGTTCATCATCTTCATTGGCCCGAGGGACCGGTAGCCCTCACCTCATCGGGGAGCGGTTCATTGATGGTTTCGCTGGTACAATGGGAGCCCTGTTGCTCGATGGAGACAAAGGGGCAACCCAGCAATTCCGCCCGTTGCAACCTGCCTCTCGACAGGCCGCCTCAAATTTCTACTTCCTTGCGGTCGTGTACGCAGTTGAACGGGTTGGCGAGGCAGTAGGTGGGCAGTCGGTTCATAAGAGGCAGCGGCACAATGATCCGCCCTCGTATCATCTCGCTAGGTATCCTGGCCGCTGCGGTTTGAGATGGCAAAACTCTGCAGATCACGGCTGGCGTCAGCATCGGTCTCGGACCTTTCGATCATCACGCTGAATGCGGCACGGATGATCTGCTTCTTCGAGGCCTTAGGATGGAGACGCCGAATAGCCTGGATGGTGGACTTGGGATCGCGATGTTCGCTGACGACGCGAACAATGGTCTCCTCCAAGGGTTCGTTTTTCATGTGCGAGCTTCCGGATCGATATGCTGGAACGCCATTAGCTAGGCAGGATGAGCTGTCACAATCGAATCACGAATGAAGTCCCCCGACGTGTCTTGGAGTTTCGTCGTCCTCCAACGTGGGGCCACTTCCGGTTGTGTTTCCGCTTGAACTTGGAAAGCGAAAAGGGTGGCGGTGCGCCGATGCGCTCCCACCGGAGCCGTTCGGTCGCGAGCCGCCGGCTACGCATGCTCCACAGTGCTGGTACTTCCCGCTTTGCCGGCGAACACCTCCTTGGCTGCGAACAGACCATTCAGAGCGGCTGGAAAACCGGCGTAGACAGCCATTTGCATCATGATTTCGACGATCTCAGTACGGGTCAGTCCGACGTTCAGGCCCGCTTGGATATGAACCCTGAGCTGCGGCGCGGCGTTTCCCATCGCTGCCAATGCCGCAATGGTGGCGATCTCGCGACTGCGCAGGTCCAGGCCGGGACGGGAGTAAATATCGCCGAACGGGAATTCGACCAGGTACTTTGCGAAGTCCGGCGCTATATCCGCCAATGAAGCGACGACCTGTTCGCCGCTCCTGCCGTCGACTTGCGAAAGTGCCCTCTGTCCCCGTTCAAACCGGCTCTCTTGTTCTGCTTGATGGTGCGTCATGATCCGTCATCCTTTGGTGCTCGGGCGTAGTCAGAGATCTTGGTGTCAAGGACGAGAAGACAGGCTTGCATTTCAGCAATCCGGGCGCGGACGTGCTCACGGTGTTCCTCGAGCATTCGCCTACGATCCGAAAGGGCAGAATCGCCTTGCTCGCGTAATGCCGCGTAATGGAGCATTCCGCTGATAGGCATGCCGGTCATTTTCAAACGCCGCAAAAACTCGATCCAGGAGAGGATGGCTGCGTCATAGTCCCGCTGCCCCGAACCATCCCGATCCGCAAAAGGAAGCAGCCCAATGCGCTCGTAGTACCGAAGGGTGTGAGCCGACAAGCCAGAGCGTTTTGCGAGATCGCCGATCTTCATGAATGCTTTTTCTCGTCATGACGCAAAAACATCTACTCCTTTGAGTGCACTCTAAGTCAAGGCCCAATTACAACCGTTGGTTGAAAGGCGCTGTCGTTATTTCTATCGTCTCAAAAGACTAGCGCGCACTCGCGGTGATCCGACCGGGGAAGATCCAATCCAGCCTAATCGTTCCGCGATGGGTCGTTCCAAGATGAGCGTTGTCCCCTCTTTTCCTAAAACAAGCCAAAAGGGCGGAGGCCGGAAGGCCAACGTGGAGCCGCCTGGACGGTCCCAAGGACGAACATCCGATCATTGAAAGTTGGCTGCATCGAACCAAGAAGTCCCAAAAGTGCGAAAGGACTAGCACGCAGACTGGCAAGTTGAAGATCGGGAGCAGGCAGCTAAGCAGATAACCAGCTTGAACAAGTGGTTGCTACAAGGCCTCCGCTTCAAACCGGGCGCTTTTTGCGTCACTATTACGCCGCCGACCTTTGACGTAAGGTCCTGGCGCCTGACACTGCTCCCTAACTCGTTCGTTGGACCGTACCGGCATGAGAAACCCGAAGAAGAATTGCCTAAAACTGGTTGCGAAATGCTTGGGATTGCTGGTGTTTGCCATTGGCACGCCGCCCGCATTTGCACAGGAAGGAATCACGTTCCCTGCCGACGACGGTCTTTTGGTGCATGCTGATCTCTACGCCCACAAGGCCGATCAAAATCGCGGTGTTATCCTGCTCTTTCATCAGGCGGGCAGCAACGGTCGTGAGTATGCCGCGATAGCGCCCCGCTTGAGCGCTGATGGTTTCCATGCACTGGCGGTGGACCTGCGGTTGGGCGGCACCAAGTTCGAAAGCTCCAATCGCACGGTGGCAGAACTGAGGGGCCCTGTTATGTCCTTCGAGGCGGTGCTGCCAGACCTACGGGCAGCCGTCGCACTCGCGAACCGCGAATGGCCTGGCGAACCGGTCATTCTCTGGGGCTCAAGCTACTCTGCGGATCTGGTGATCGAACTGGCCGCCGAACGCAGGAGCGATATCGCCGCCGTGCTCGCTTTTTCGCCGGTTGACCTAATCGGGGAAGGCAAGGTCGTGCAGCTTGCAGGTCTGCTCGATGTGCCGATTTTCGTGAGTTATGCCACGGCGGACAATGAGATTGCCTTGGCCGCCTCTGTTGCTGAGGCAGTGCCGCGCGATTTGGCTGTTCTTGATACGCCCGAGGTTGGGATACACGGCTCCATGACCCTAATGGAGGAGTATAACCCCAAAGGCTGGGAAGAGCGGTGGCAGGCAGTCGACAAGTTCCTCCATGGCGTCGCCCCCTAGACGTCTGGGAACGCCAGGATGGTGTGGGCCATTGCGACCAACGCTATGCTTTGAAACCTGAGCTCGTTCTGTTGCATGACCCTGAGAACCCGCATGACATTGACCGTTGCTTGCTGTCCGTGCGCCTCTGCAGACGCAGCAAGCGCAATGCCGCTTGGCCGTTCATGCGTAAGGCTACTAGCCTAGAGGATTGGTGTGAGCGTGTGCCCAGACCCTCAATCATTCAATGCACACCGTATGTGGGAAAGAGCACATCGAGGTCGAGTACGGCGATCAGCTGGTCGCCGGACTTAACCAGTTTAGAGACAGTGCTTTCCCCTCGCCCGTTGCCGTTCGGTGCTGGGCGAAGTTCATCGGGTTTGGCGAAGATTATGTCCGACACGGTGTCAGCGATCACCCCTACGTCGCGACTGCCCAACGAGACCACCAGGATCACCTTGCTGGCTTCATCCTGATCGCTATGGGCACCAAGCATCGATGCAAGATCGTAGATCTCGACGATGCTGCCTCGGATATCGAGCACGCCACAAGCGCCGTAGGGCTGGTTCGGCATCGGCGTGGTCTTGGACCATTTGCGGATCTCGCGCACCGACATGATCTCGATGCCGAACAGCCGCTGCCCGCAGGTGAACGTGACGAACTGATTGGCAGTGGCGGCCTCCGCAACGCTGACGCTGGCTGAACCCTGCTCGGGCTCGCGATCTTGGAGGTAGTCCATCAGAACTCGCTCCAGTCCTGCTTCACGGCCGCGTTGCCATGGCTAAGGTAGGATTTAGCCGCGGACTTGACCTTGTCCTGCAGGGCACGAATGCCGGTCTTGGCGGATGCAGCCTTGGACTGAGCCGGTCCCACCATCTCGCGCTCGCCCTCGGCATCGATCTTGAAGACCTCGACAATCTTGTCCAGTTCCACCGCCTGGGCTTCGGTCTGCTCGATGGCAGCGTTTGTCTCTTCCACCAGTGCCGCGTTGTGCTGGGTCATCTCGTCCATCTGCCGCACGGCGGTGGTCACTTCGGCAATGGCCGAGGACTGCTCGCCGCTAGCCGAGGAGATAGCTTGCATCAACACGCTGTTCTCACGCACGGCAAGGAGGATGGCCTGCAGCTTCTGGGCGGCGTTGTCGACCAGCTTGGTGCCGCCGCTGACTTCCACCGAGCTTTGCTCGATCAGTGCCTTGACGTCGGACGAGGCTTGCGCAGCCGATTGAGCAAGGCGGCGCACTTCAACGGCAACCACGGCAAAGCCCTTGCCCGCTTCACCGGCACGCGCCGCTTCCACTGAAGCATTGAGCGCCAGCAGGTTCGTCTGGAAGGCGATGTCGTCGATCAGCCCGATGATGTTGGAGATCTTGGCCGAGGAGGTGCTGATGCGGTCCATGGCATGGGTTGCCTGTTCCATCACCTGCCCGCCCTCATCGGCAAGCTGGGCTGCCGACTGGGTGCGCATGGCAGCGTCCTGCGCCTTTTTGGCGTTGTCGGTCACCGTTGTGGCAAGCTGCTCCATTGCAGCCGAGGTCTCCTCGATCGCTGCAGCCTGCTTGGTGGTCCTTTCGGCCAGATCATTGGTGCCGGCCAGAATCTCGCCGGTGGCGGACTTGAGGGCACGCGAGGTGCCGCGTAGCTGCGTAACGACATCGGTCAGGTTATCAGCAACAGCGTTGGTGTCGTTCTTGAGCTGCGCCAAGGCACCCTGGTAGTTGCCCGTCACCCGCTTGGTGAGATCGGTGCGTGCCAGCGCTGCCAGCACCTCGCCCGTCTCCCCGATGCTCTGATCGACCACTTCGACGAGGCTGTTCACGCCGCTCGCAAGGGAGTTGAGCTCCTTGTCAGGGAAGCGCACATCCACACGCTTGGTGAAGTCACCAGCCACCGCCGAGTCCACTACGGTTCCAAAGGCGCCCTGAAGGTCAGCCATCATCTTGGTCCGCGCCTCCTGATCCTGGAAAATGCGGGTCGCTTCTGCATTGGTCATGTCCTCGATGGCGATGGCATTCTGCCTGAACACCTCGATGGACCTGGCCATGCCTCCCAATTCGTCGCGGCGCCCACCGAAGGGAACACTGTCGGTGACATTGCCGTCGGCCAGGGCGCGCATGCGGGTTTGAAGCTCGCGGAGGGGGACCCGGATCAATTGAGCGATGACAAAGGCGAGCAAGATAGAACAGAAGGCGGTTCCGATCAGCGTCGTTGCGAGAACAGTGCTCATCCATGCGCGTAAGGATGTCAGGTCGGAAGCCGCTGCACTGGCCTTGGCATTCGACTGCGAAACACGCTCGCCAAGATCCTGCGCGACGCCGGCGCTCAGAGCTTCAAATTCCTCCAGGGTCGCCATAGCCGCAATTGAGCCCTCGCTGAAACCCTTGAATGCGGAGGCGTACGTTTGCATCAGAGGCGCTATGGCCTGGCGCGAGATGTCCGGAAGTGCGGAGTTCTCCAGTGCGGAGTTGAAGGCGGTCAATGTTGCGTCGAATTTTTCGACATAGCTGGGGTCCTTGCGAAGAAGGTAATCCTTTTCATGGCGGCGCAAGGTCAGCATCTGCACCATCAGGGCATCAAGGTCTATGCCGCGTGCCTGCTCCTGTTTGATGACGTCTTCAGCTGCCTTGACGGCGTGACGCAACTCGCCCTGCAAACCGAGATCAGGTGACAACCCGAGGTTGGTGATATCGGTTATGGCGCTGTCCGCCGAGGCGGCAACCCGCGAAAGAGGATCACCCACTCCGGCATCTGGACCAGCCAGGAGAGGCAAGACTGCATTCGTGGCTTTGGACGCATTGCGAACCGCATCTATTCGCTCCTCCGAAGGAGTCATGTAGAGGCCGCGCACCGCACTCATGGTCGCCATCAGCCCACTTGCAGCCTCCCGTAGCGCTTCCGCTCTGACCAGGGCGGCGCCCTCCGCACTGCTCGCAGCTTCGATCTTGGCGCTGACATAGACGTACACTAGGCCAATGATACCTATGCTGAGCAAGGTCATGGCAGCCATGGCAAAGATCTTGGTGCGTAGGCTCACTTCTAATTTCACGGTACGCTCCAGGCCGAATAGCGGGTTCGATAATTATGATGCTCCGATTGTATTACTTTTGAATTATCGCAGTTTGTCAGGTATTTTTCAGCTGGATGTAACATCTACAGTAATCGAGCAGGTGAACGTCCCGGTTGCTTGGCGGACCGACTCCACCGGCCTAAGGGCGAGGCCGTCAAGCCGGGTCGCGATTGGCTACAATCGGAGAAGGGCTTCCAGGAAGCTGGTCCCTTCCCGAACTCGCAGTCACGTGCCGCCGGCGCATCCAGGGAAGCGCTTCCTCGCGGGCGTCTAATGGACGAGCGTACAGCTCACCCATCGGCTTTTCGGCGCAGGCTTTCACATGAAAGCTGAGCTGCCGCGCGATGCTTGTGCCGTCTGTCAACGCCGGCGTTTCCATGAGCTTGAGTGCCGTCTTCCGCCAGTTACCTCTCAGGGACGGGACTAAACCGCCGGGGGCACGATAGCGGTGCTCGCAGGCCATCCACAGAACGGATTGACGCTGCGGGTCTACAGCAATGGGTCGGAGATGAAGGTCGCCGGAGGGACCGTAGAAAAGATCAACTTGCCGCCTCTGTCGTCCCGATCCACCCGGACCTGATCAGCAGAGGCTCTTGAACATTCCGGTAGGGCGGGATCGAGCCCGATGCTCTACGATCCCTCGCGACACAGGAGGAACGGCCGCTCATCGCCAGAGCGACAAATCCGGAGAGAAGCCCGTCGAATGGGTCCGCGAGGAAATCCGTTTGACGGACCGGGGAACATACCGAACCACGCGTGGCCACAGGTTCTGGTCCGCCGACTTCACTCAAGGTGCAGACCGAAGTCCTGAACGCCGTGGAGGGCATGCTGCCGAGAGCGTAGCGGGCACGCATGGCGGCTTCCGGCGCCAGACCCTTTCGATACGATCGCGATGTTCCTCCGCTACGAGATCACTGATGGGCCGGGAGCGGGAGTTCGCGAGGGACGGCAACCGCTGGGTGCACGGGGCCGAGTCGGGGAACGCCCTCACCTCGAGGATCACACCCGGGACAAGCCAAGTGGGCCGCTCTCTCCGGCGGCCGGACATCACTTGTTCACCGCATCCTTGAGCGCCTTGGCGGGGGTGAAGGTCACCTTCCTCGAGGCCGCTATCTGGATGGTCTCGCCGGTGGAAGGATTGCGTCCTTTGCGCTCCGGGCTTGATTTGAGCTTGAACTTGCCGAAGCCCGGCACGGAAACTTCCTCGTCCGCGGCGGCAGCCTGGGCGATCACTTGGAAGATCCCTTCCAAGACAGCTTTGGCTTGGGCTCTAGTCAGGTTGTGTTCCGCAGCGATCTTGTCGGCTATTTCCGTGGACGTGGCCATATGTGGCTCCTGGTTTGTTTGGTCGGATGGAGGCGTTGCGAGCACTCAGAGGAGTGCTAGTCGAGCAGTTTCAAGTTGACCGCCGATTCCTTGCCGTCCCGTCCGCTCTCGAGGTCGTACTCGACCTTGTCGTTCTCGTAGAGGCTTTCGAGGCCCGAGCGCTGGACAGCCGAGACATGGACGAATGCGTCCTTGCCGCCGCCCTCAGGCGAGATGAACCCGAAACCCTTGGTCGTGTTGAAAAACTTGACCGTACCTCTGATCGCCACTGTATCTAGTCCTTCTGCCCGCAAGCAGATTTGCCGCGGGATGCGTAAGTTGCGTTCACTTGGCGTCCTGCGGGCCAATCAGGCCCGGGACACCAGACCCCGGAATAGATAAAGGAGCGCGGCAGAATTCCAAGCCCCAAGTTCGCACGCGAGTGTAGTTCAGCATGCAGGCCACGTCGCCGCCGGTCCCCAACCCGTTGGGTGGCGTTTTGGACCTCAGCGGTCTGGATCAAGATCACATGTCTACCGCTTTCTGCCAGTGTGTTCAGCAACCTGGAAAGCAGGGGAAGTCTGCGCTTGATTGGACATCGGTGATTTGGCGGTCCTTCGTCAGGGTCTGCCTGGCGGTCGTGGGCTCGACGGGCTACCAATTAATGCCGCTCGGCAGAAACGGAGCCGGTAGCGGAAAGGCTGCTTGTGGAACAATGAAGTGGAAAAGCTGCCGTTCAGCAGAATGTTCGCAGTCGGCGTTCCCCACCCCATTTCGGTCGTTCAACATCCGTCCCGCATTGCTCAAAAGCGGAAGTCTGGTTACTGCGTCAAACCCCTTTATTTCATCCATGCTGACGCCGCGCACCAAAGTGCTCCTTCAGCGTCGCGCTTTCGTAGTAGTGGTGGAACAACACTCGCTTCTGTAAAATTGGGCAACTCCGTCCACAAGTAGGTTCCTTCAGGTGAGAAGAGGATCAAAGGCGCTTGCCTGACCTTTGTTGATCCTACTAGCTAATTGAGGAATTCGAGGACTGAAGCAGAAGCTTAACTAGCGGGTTTGGGAACTTCCTTGCCGCGGTTATTGCGTGAAAAGTTTCCATAATGCCCGGCAACTGGTCGCCCTCGACCAGAACGCCTCCTGCAATCTCGTCCTTAACCACGATGGGCGGAAGCACCGCCAGTCCGATATCCTCTCGAGCCAAGAGCCGCATCATGGCCATGTCTTCTACTTCGGCAACGATCTGTGGACGAACACCCAAACGGCTGGCAAGCGCATCGAAGCCAATGCGCACACTTGTCTCCAAAGTTGGAAGTATGATGGGATGATCCCTGAGCCGGTCCATAAGGCTGGCGGGCTTGCCCAGCCGTTCAGGCGTACCGACTAAACTGACAGGACGCTCAGCCAATGGATGCGTCACCAGTCGGGTCAATGCATCACCAGCAGGGGCTTGATTGAGCAGCACCACGTCCAAATTGTGCGCTTCCAGCGCACGCAGCAGTTCACCCGCGCTGCCGGAGCGAAGGATCAGATCGATATCCGTTCTGCCCAATACAGGCCGCAGGAACTCCATCTGAAAGTTCCGCGATAAAGTAGCCAGCGAGCCGATGCGAAGGACCTGCTGTGCAGCGCCCGATTGCAGAAGCGTTCCCAGCAGTTCCTCGCCTGTAGCAAAGATCGCGTCGGCATGGTCGAGAACAATCTGTCCTGCTTCGGTCAAGTGCAGTTTGCGGCCACGCCGCTCGAACAACTGATGACCGAGGCGGTCTTCCAGCTTGCGGATCTGTACTGACAGCGCTGACTGCGTGAGGTTCAGGCGTTCGGCAGTCCGGGTCAAATTGCCGTTATGCGCAACAGCCCAGAAATAACGAAGGTGGTTGTAGTTCAGCGCTGACATCGAGTTCGATATTAGCGAACGTCCTAAGTTATACAATGCATTTTTCTTGAAGCAGGCTCACCCGTAAGAAGGCGGCACACCTCCCATTGCTCAGGGGAATGCCTTGTCCTCCTATCTTGTTTCGCTTGCTGCACCGTGCCTGCTTCTTATCACCGGCGTCCTTGCGCTAGCCAAGGGATCAAAGTTCGCTCTCTCCATCCCGCACATCGCTGAATGGACAGGATTCGGAGCGCTGTTGATCGCCCTTGCGTCATTTGCCTTGCTGATCTTGCATGGCAGCGGCGGCAGTGAAGTGATCGGATGGAATGGTATCGGCTTTTCCTCAAGACTGGACGCCGTCAGCGTCACTATGCTGCTCCTGGTCGCCTTCGTCGGCTGGATCGTACTGCGTTACGCCCGAACCTACCTTGATGGTGAAGCGCGTCAGAACAGTTTCACAGGATGGTTGTGTGCCGCTCTGGCAGCAGTTCTGCTGCTTGTCCAGGCGGGCAATCTGTTTCAACTTGCCTTCGCTTGGATCATCACCAGTGTCGCTCTGCATCAGCTGCTCCTGTTCTACCCCGAACGCCTTGCGGCTCAACGGGTAGCTCGCAAGAAGCGGTTGTTCTCGACCCTGGGAGCCATCGCCTTGGTCGGCGCCATCGCATTGCTCTGGTTGCATTATGGAACGGTCGACATCGGCGCGATCAATGCGATGGCGAATTCCGGCGACACCTCATGGATCGTCATGTCCGCCGCAGCTTTGCTGGCTCTTGCTGCTGTCCTGAAGTCCGCACAGTTCCCCACGCATGGCTGGCTGACGGAGGTCATGGAAGCTCCCACTCCTGTATCAGCTCTGCTTCATGCCGGAGTGATCAACGCTGGTGGCTTCCTGCTGATCCGGTTCGCCGATGTGATGCTGCTCGCCCCGGGCATCCTTGCGGTGCTCGCCATGGTGGGAGGCTTCACAGCCCTTTTCGGTGCCATGGTCATGCTGACACAGCCGGCGGTCAAGACTTCGCTTGCCTGGTCGACGGTCGCGCAGATGGGCTTCATGATGCTCCAATGCGGCCTTGCCCTATTTCCGCTGGCCTTACTCCACATCGTCGCCCATTCCCTCTACAAGGCACACGCTTTCCTGTCCTCGGGCGGAGCGGTCGAACAGGTTGCAGCCATCCGCAGGCCCGGTCCCGTATCGGTTCCTGACGCAGGCGCTGTGGGCCGTGCTTTTCTTATTGCACTGGGCATCTATGCCGTGATCGGAACCGCCTTTGCCCTGACGTTCGGCCTGGAGCACAAATCACCACAAGCTTTTGCCCTGGGCGCGATTCTGATTTTTGGGGTTGCCTATCTTCTGGCGCAGGGCCTTGCCGATACTGCTCCAAGGGCGCTGACACGCAAGACAGTTGCTTATTCCCTCGCCACAGCCCTGGGCTACTTTGCACTGCAGACAGTGGCGGAATGGCTGACGCTAGGTGTTCTCCCCGAAACACCAGTGCCAAGCAGCCTTGATTGGACCCTTATGTCGCTCGCGGTTCTAAGCTTCGGCCTCGTGGCGGTGGCTCAAGCGCTCTTCCCTCTTTGGGCGTCGCACCCTGCCGCCTCAGGTCTGCGCATCCACCTTTCCAACGGCCTTTACGTCAACGCCGCGATCGATCGCGTTCTGGGCGGCTGGTCCGTTCGCAAGGCCCTTTGAGCCAATCTGCAGGAATTAGAACCATGTTGATGATGACGACCGACGCCGCCTTCCTGTCACCTGACGAAATCATCGCGGCAGCCAATAGAGCCGCACAAGCGATCCCTCCTCTGTGGCCGCTTGCCTCGAGCGTTGCGGTCAACCCATTCCTTGGGCAGACAGGTGAGCCGCTCCCAACGGCAGCGGCGCGTCTGCGGCGAGTTGCAGGCATTTCCCTGACCATGCCGAGATACTGGTATGCGGGACGCCTGCAATCGGGCGATATTAACGAGGATGATCTTCAAGCAGCTTTCGATGCTGCTCATCCCGCGCTTCGGCCTGCGAGCCTGGTAGCCTTAAAGCTCGCTCTCAAAACGGATCGGATTGTTGCTCGAGCCCATCCTACGGTGGCGAACCTTTCCGGTAATACGACGGGGCTCGATTGGCCCAACATCGTTAATGGCCGGATCAGCCATTGGGCTTCGGGCTTTTTCGACAAGGGACAGGCGCTCTGGGCTCTTCCCGAAGCGATCGATGCTTATGCCTCATGGAAGGCTTACGCCATCCATGACCTTACTCCGGAGATTGCGGGTCTTCGAGGGTTCGCGCAGACCGTGGCAAACTCCCCGACCACTGCAGAGGCCGCCATTGTGGAATGCGTCAACGCCCTCGAGCTTTCCGGGGCCGCGCTCGAGATCTACTTCCACCGGCTTCTAATGAGCCTGGGCGGCTGGAGCCAGGTTGCCCGCTACCGACTTTGGCAGTCCGAGCTGAAGGGAGCGCAGGACGATTGCGTAACCGACCTTTTAGCCATCCGGATGATCTGGGAGGCAGCACTGCTTGAGCATTATCGGACTGCGGTGGAAAAAGACTGGCAATCCGCTGTTCAGCAGTATGCGGAGCCGGTTCATGCTACTATTGACGATGGAATAGATGCAATCCTGCAAGAAGCGGCCGAACGCGGAGCTCAGCGGAAGTTGCAGCGGCTGCTCGCCGGAACTTCCGCTTCGCAGACCAAGTTCGCCCGCCCGGCCCTGCAGGTGGCGTTCTGCATCGACGTTCGTTCCGAAGTCTTTCGCAGAGGTCTGGAGACGCTGGACCCCGGCATCCAGACCCTGGGGTTCGCTGGTTTCTTTGGCTTGGGGATCGGTCACCGCCGGTTTGCGTCCGACGTGGTCGAAGCGCATCTTCCGGTCTTGTTGACGCCCGGCGTTTTTACACGTTCAGGGGATTCGACGCCAGCAAGGGATCTAGCGGATCTAGATGCGCGCATCAGGGCACGTGCCAAGCGGGCTTGGGGCCGGTTCAAGCTCGCCGCGATCTCTTCCTTTGCCTTCGTGGAGGCCGCAGGGCCTATATACGCTGCCAAGCTCATCGGGGACGGTCTTGGGCTCAAGCATGAGGTCATGCCCCATGATCCGGCACCGTGCCTCGACGATGCGGTCGATCTCGAACAGCGTATCGGGATTGCGCATAATGTGCTCAAGGCGATGTCTCTGACCCAAGGCTTTGCGCGGCTGGTCCTGTTGGCGGGACATGGTGCCAACGTGACTAACAATCCCCATGCCAGTGCGCTGCATTGTGGCGCTTGCGGCGGATATTCAGGGGAGGTCAATGCTCGGTTGCTCGCCTCTCTCCTCAATGACAGGGACGTGCGGACTGGCCTCGGCGAGCGCGGCATCGTCATTCCCGTCGATACTTTGTTCGTGGGAGCGCTGCATGACACGACCACCGACGCTGTCACCGTCTTTGCAGCCGACCACCCTTCGACGTCCCATGCCGCCGATCTCGAGCAGGTAAAACAATGGCTTGCTTCTGCGGGAGCTCTCGCCAGGGCGGAGAGGGCGATGCGTCTGTCACGGGCAGACGGGGGGAAGAGCATTGCACACCGTGCTCGGGATTGGGCAGAGCTCCGGCCCGAGTGGGCACTCGCCGGATGCCAGGCCTTCATCGCGGCTCCACGCTCGATCACCTCCGGACGTGACCTCGCGGGTCGTGCGTTCTTGCACGACTATGATTGGCGGCGGGATGAAGGCTTTGGCGTGCTCGACCTGATCCTTACGGCACCGGTCGTGGTCGCCAGTTGGATCAGTCTGCAATACTACGGATCGACCGTTGCACCCGATGTGTTCGGAGCGGGTAACAAGCTGCTCCACAACGTCACCGGAGGGATCGGTGTAGTCGAAGGCAATGGAGGGCTGCTGCGGACCGGATTGCCATGGCAATCAGTTTATGACGGCAAGCAGCTGATGCATGAACCGCTTCGGCTTTCCGTGCTGGTCAATGCTCCCCGCGAGGCAATCGGAGCAGTTCTGGAGCGGCACCCGCAGGTGCGAGCATTGTTCGACAATCGCTGGCTTCATCTATTTGCTATGGATGACGAAGGTCACCTAGCCTGGCGGTACAAGGGTGATCTGAACTGGGAAGAATGCGGCGATGAGGCTTAAGTAAGTACAACATCGGCTGTTATCGCGAAGAACACCATAGATGATGGTGCATAACGCAAAGGTCTCTTGGAGCAGCCTAAGCACGCAAGATGTCCGCTTCAGCTGTTTACCTGCCACAAGCTGCCGGTTCGCAAACCATCCCAATGGCGCCGATCCGCCGAGGCCCAGCATGCCGATGAGCCCATCGCGGCAAGTTCCACCTGCCATTTCGATCATCACGCCACCCCATCGGAGTTGACTCCGTGTATATACACGGGAACAGAGGGGCCATGGCCGACGACAACTTCGATCTCTGC
>JAESGH010000378.1_pt1 | contig 34728 bp, 28 predicted proteins | sample 9269641 | NCBI WGS metagenome assembly JAESGH01 (sample SAMN14515345, study PRJNA621665) | algae metagenome | isolation source: Phormidium tanganyikae FI6-MK23 and co-occurring heterotrophs from granitic... | place: USA: Fort Irwin, California | collected 1998-05-24
GGACCAGCGGGTGGGCTTCGGGTGGTAGGATCACGGCGGCCGTCCGCGGGCGAGAGCCACGAGGTCGTCAGCAGCCCCCATGGTAACCCTCCGCGGACGGCCACCCAGAATCGGCACCAGTCGAGCTGAGTCCCGGCCCACACCCGGAACTCCTCGGCCGGCAGGTTGCCCCGGGGTGGGTCGCGTGGGGCGGCAGGTTCCGCAGGGCGGTAGTGGCTCCACCTGCGCGATGCGTGGTAGAGTCGAACGACGTGCCAGAGTGCCCCGACGTGGTTCACCGGGCACCGAGAGAGCGATCGCATCTTCCGCACGAGTCGGACACACCGCGGCCGGAGGGTGTACCACTACCGCTCGACGTGGTTCGTCAGCCCACACCCTTCCCGGCCGCAACGTAGCGGGGTTCCGGGATGACCGCCAGATCGCTGTCCGTAGCATAGTCGGCCGCCTGGTACCGAGCCCTCGGCGCCGCGGGGTGAGGCCCGGTCGTCACGTTGCCGGCGGGGGTTTGTCGAGATGGGGCTGCGTGACCCGATCAGCTCGGCCACCCACCTGCTCGCCGCCGGGTGGGCCGCCTACGCCACCCTTGTTCTCGTCCGCCTCACCCCGCCGGGGTCGGCCCGGCGGGCCGCGGCCGCGGTGTACGGCCTGTCGATGGTCCTGCTCTACCTGGCCAGCGGGGTGTTCCACGCCGTCCCGTTCACCCGGGCCGACGACCCGGCCGAGTTCGGGATCTTCCAGGCGGCCGACCGGTCGGCCATCTTCCTGCTCATCGCCGGGACGAACACCCCGGTCATCGTGACCCTTCTGGCCGGCCGGTGGCGGCGGTGGTGCCTCCTGGGGATGTGGGGGCTCGCCCTGGCCGGGGTCGCATCCCTGTGGCTCCTCCCGCAGACCCCGTACGCGGTGACCGTCACCCTCTACGTGACGATGGGGTGGCTGGGCGGGATTCCGGTCGTTCACTACTACCGGGCGGTCGGGTGGCGGGCCATGAACTGGGTGCTGGCCGGCGGACTGCTGTACACGGCCGGGGCGGCGTGCGACCTGTTCAAGTGGCCGAAACTGGCGGGGGAGTCGGTCCGTGTCGGCCCGCACGAGGTGTTCCACCTGGCCGTGGTCGCCGCGAGTGCCGCGTTCTTTGTGTTCGTCACCCGATACGTCCTCCTATACGACCCGCCACTCCCGCCGGTCGGCCCGCGGGATCTGGTGCGCGGCGGCGGCACGTAAATCGAGCCGGGAGCGAGTGGCCCCAGAAGCATGTGGTGCTCCGCGCCCCCCAGCGGTCATGACAGAGGGGGTGGCCTTCCCCAAGAAGAGTGGACACGGGGTTAACGGTGGCAACACTGTGCGCCCGTTCAAAATCTGCCGGGATACGAACCCCAGGGGGAATGACGCCGGACGCGGTTGTAGAACGCCTCGAGGTACTCGAAGATTACGGGCCGGGCCCGGGTCGGGAACACCGCGATCCCGAGTTCCCGCTTCAGACTGCCGAACAAGCTCTCGACCGGGGCGTTGTCCCAACACTGGCCAACCCCACTCATGCGGCACACAACCCCGGCACCCGCCAGTACCCGCTGGTCGTGGCCACCGGCGTACTGGCTCCCCCCGGTCCGAGTGGGCCCGCAGCCCCTCGCCCGGGCGGCGGGCGATCGCCATCTCCAAGGCATCGGCGACCAACCGGCTCTCCATCCCCTCAGCCATCGACCACCCCACGACCATCCGGCTGAACCGGTCCTCCACCACTGCCAGGTACGGCCGGCCCTCACCGGTCGGGACGTAGGTGATGTCGGCCGCCCAGGACTCGTTCGGCCCGGGCGGGGCGAAGTCACGGGCCAACAGGTTCTCGGCCACGGGCCGGTAGTCACTTGATGTGTTACCCCGTGACCGGACGATCCCCTCGCCGACCTCCTCACGGGGATGGCCCCAGAGCAAGCCCGCGGCGAGGATGTGGACGCCCGGGCCGACGTGTTCGCGCGGGGCGGACTCATGGCGGGTGTGCAGGCCGGTCGGGCGCCGTTCTGGAGTGGGAACGTGAGCAGTGCGTTGGTACTGGCCGCAGCAGGAGACACGACCGAGGTGTTAACCGCGCTCGCCGGCGGCGGGGCTGACGCCGAGCGGGTGAACACCGCCCGACATTGCCTCGCCCCGGTGCAAGCCGTCACCAGCCGACGGAGCAGGCAGGTTTCCGGCAGACACACGAACCTGACTGGCCGACCAAGTGAAGATTCACAATGAGTAGTAATCTTAGATCCGGTCGATAGTTGTGCATGGCTCGACAGAAATTGATCGAAATATTCTTGACCGGGGTGCGGAGGCCGTTTACCGTTTGTCGCAGGTAGCCAGTCACTTCGCCCACAGCTGTCGCTACCCGGGTCGAAGGCCGTCACTTCGCGTTCGAGGAGAGACCATGTCGCGGATGAGTGTCGGGCTGGCCGCGCTCTGGGCGGTGGCCGTTGTCGGGCTGGTGCTGGGCGGGGGCAGACCCGCCGCCGCCGCCCCGGACCTGCGGTGCTACAACAAGTACAAGTGTGACCTGATCGCCTGCAAGAACCACGCCATTCCGCCTAACGCTGGAGTGTATAACTGCTACACCAAGGACGGTGTGTTGATTCCGAACTGTACTTGCACGCTGACGGACACCACCCAGTACACAATCTGCACCTACACGACAGTGGCGGCTGACAACTGCATCGCGGATGCGGCGAGCATCAAGCGGTGCGACGGCACCTACACCCCACCCGGCGGACAGCCCACGTTCTGTGCCAATCGGTTGTACGAGTGCAACCCGAACGCCACTCCACAGAACCCCGGCGGGCCGCTGGCGGTCGCCTGCGCGGAGGTCGCCGTCCCGCCCGAGTAGCCCTGTCCCGTCGTGACACGCCCGCCCGAACCGGTCCGTCATTCACGAGTGGAGGTGTCGCGTGTCCGACGTTCGCCGTCTCCGGTGGTGCCTGCTGGCCGTCCTCGCCCCGGGCGTCGTCCGGGCGGGCGACGCCGACGAGGTGGCCCGGTTGGCCGCCGCCAACACGGCGGCCGTCGCGGCCATCCGCACCATCCACTTCACGGTCAAGGTGGACGACCCGGCCGGGCGGTTCGGGGTGACCCGGGCGGAGAGCTGGCGGGCCGGCGACAAGATCCGGCTGCACTTCACCCACCTGGGGAACGAGAACCAGGCCGTCATCCGGGACGGCGTGGTCCGCTACTCCGTCCGGCAGGACGTCGGTGGCAGCACGGCGCTGAAGAACCATTCGGAGGTGAAGGAGTCGCTCGACGGCGGCCGGTACTTCTGGCACGGGGGCGTCGAGCGGTACACGGAGGCCAGCCCGTTCCTGATCGACCCGTGGGCGGCGGCCCTGTGCAAGCTGTCCGACGGCGGCAAGCACGGGAACGTGACCTTCGCCGAGTTCGCCGCCAACAACGCCCGCGCGCTCCGGACCGTCCGCCGGGACGGGGCGGCGGGTGCCGAGGTGGCCGAGTACCGACTGGGCGGGGCGACGGTCGCCGTCCACCTCGCCCCGGCCGCCAACTACATGGTGCGGAAGACCGAACGGCTGGATGACACCCCGAACGGGTACACCAGCTCGGCCGAGGTGACGGCGTTCCGCGAAGGCCCGCCCGGGGTCTTCTTCCCGGCGCGGGTGGTGGTGAAGCGGAAGACCGGCGGCAAGGACGAGCCGGACGAGGTGTTCACCTTCCACGACATCAAGATCAACGCCCCGATCCCGGACGCCGCCTTCGACCTGAAGTTCCGCGCCGGCAGCCGGGTGACCGACCGCATCCAGGGCACCAAGTACAAGGTAGACGAGGCCGGTCGCCAGGTCGGGCCGGCCGAGCCGATGGCGGTTTCCGCCTCGCCCGCGATCTCGCCGGCCGACCCGGACCCGCCGACCGAAACCCGCGCCGAGCCGCGACGGGCCGGCTGGTGGGTGCTTCCGGCATCGGTGGGGCTGCTGGCCGTCAGCGGTCTATGGCTGTTTGCCCGCCGCCGGGCGTTGCGATCCCCTCCCGACAACCCGAGCCCGTCATGACGACCCCGCGCCTGCTGGCCGTTGCCGCCGCCCTCGGGCTGGGTGGGGCGGCGTTCAGTTGGTCCTACGGCCGGCTGGGCGGCCCGGCCGTGCCCGATCACCCGGTCCTCGACTGCCCGGATGAGATCGATGTCGGCGAGCAGGAGCTGTACAGCCAGGCCGTCGGCCGGTTCACCCTGACCAACCGAGGCGGGTGCGAACTGGTCGTCAGCGACGTGCGGACCGGGTGCTCCTGCACCGGGTTCGAGCGGGAGCGGGACGGCAATTTCTTCCGGGCCGACGAGGTGCGGTTGGGCCCGGGCGAGTCGGCGGCCCTGGCCATCCGCCGGGGGGTGACCGGACCGGTCGGCGGGCCGATCGACAGCGTCATCCGGTTCCGCACCAACGACCCGGCTGCCGCCGAGCGGGCAGTACGGCTGGTGGTGCCGCGGATCACCGGCGGGGTGGAAACCCTCCCCCGCAGCGTGGTCTGCGGGACGGTGCCGGTCGGCAGCGTGACCCGCCGCCAGATCGACGTGACCGACGAGGCCGTGCCGCCGCGACCCATCGAGCGGGTGACGAGCAGCGACCCCGACCGGGTGCGGGTCACCCTGCTGCCGCCGGGAACGGTGGACCCGAGTACGGTTCGCGGCGTCCCGGTCGCCCGGCTGGAGGTAACGGTTGACGCCATCACCGCCGGGGCCATCGACGAGCGGGTGGAGATCCACCTGGCCGGGCGGGGCTTCCCCACGGTCGTGCCCGTGGCCGCCACCGCCGCGGCCGCCGTCCAGGTGGTGCCGGCCGTGGTCGCCCTGCCCAGGCGGGCGGGCGGCGAGTTGGCCTACACGGCCGAATGCCTGTGCCGGTCCGCCCGCGGCGGGGCCGTGTCCGCCGTCGTCGAGTCGTGCCCGCCGGACCTGTCGGTCGCGGTCGCGGAGGCCGCGGCGGGGTCGGTGCGATCGGTCCGCGTCACCTGGAACCCGGACCACCCGGCGGCCAAGGAAACCACCCCCCGGACGGTTCTGTTGAAGGTGACGGCGGACGGCGTCGACCACCCGGTCAGTCTGACGGTCCACTGCCAGCAGCCGAGGGGATCATGACACCTGCACGCGTGCGGGACGGGGTGACGCTGATCGAGGTGCTGGTGGTCGTCGGTGTGATCGGGGTGCTGGTCGGGCTGACCATGCCGGCCGTCCAGTCTACCCGCGATGCGGCCGCACGGGCGTCCTGCCAGAACAACCTGCGGCAGGTCGGACTGGCGCTGCAGAACTTCGACGCGGCCCACGGCCGACTGCCGCCGGCCGACCCGCGGACCGCCTCCCACTCCCCGGACACGCTGCTGTCGTGGATGGCCCTCATCCTGCCACAGGTCGAGCAAGGCGAACTGTGGGCCGCGTCGGCGGCGGCCTGCCGCACCTCGATGAACCCGCGGCGCAGCCCGCCGCACGTCGGGTACACGACGCCCGTGAAGGTGTACGTGTGTGCGGCCGATCAGCGGCTCATGTCCACCGGCACCATGCCGTCCGGGCGGGTGGCGGCGTTCGGGTCGTACCTCGGCGTGGCCGGGTCGTTCGTCGGGCCGGCGGTGCAGGTGTCGGACGGCGGGCGAACGATCCGGGCCGCGCCCGGGGTGTTCGGCGAGCGGCCGGGCATCCGGCTGGGCGACATCGCCGACGGGGCCAGCCAGACGATCATGGTGGCCGAGCGTCCGCCGCCGGCCTCGTTCCAGGCCGGGGTGTGGTACACGAACCTGGTGACCGACCCGGACACCGGGCCGGACGGTACGTTTCGCTACGGCCAACCGTGGATGAGCGGCGACCGGTGCGCCGCGGCCGGCACCCGGTTCGGCCCCGGTCGGCTGGACAACCCGTGCGACCGCAACCACCTGTGGAGCCTGCACCGCGGCGGGGCCAACTTCGCCTTCGCCGACGGGAGTGTACGACACCTACCGCACGCGGCCGACTCGGTCCTGCCGGCCCTTTCCACCCGAGCGGGCGGCGAGGTGATTCCCCACGACTGACGGCTCGACACCCCGGCCTCACTCCTGGCCGTTGGCCCGCCACCCCAGCACCCCGGCCGCGTCCGGGTCGTCATCAAACTCCCCGGTCGAGGCACCTCGCCACTGGCCGACGAACCCGGGTAGTTCACGGGGATCTTGGGAGATGGGATAGCGCGACGGCTCAAGGTGTAGAGGGGAGAGCTACCACACTCCACCCCGACCTCGTCCGGAGCCGCGTCCCAGCACCGCCCACTCGTCGCCGACTTCTCCGGGGGACACCCGACCTCCGACGTAGGGGGGCTCCTGCGCGAGGCCGACCGCCAACTCGGTCTGCCCGCCGCACTCGATGCCGCCATCACGGCTTCCACCCCAGCAGAATGTTGTCCCCTCCGGTCGGCGGCCGCGCAGTATGAGGGCAGCTGGGCCGGCCGTCGCGCCGCCCGGTGGAGGAGGAACCTCATGACTCTCGCCCCCACGGCCGTCGGCCGGCTACTCGGCGCCCAGGTCGCCGACGCCGACCTGCTCGCCCGCTTCGCCGCCGACCGGGACGAGGCCGCGTTCGCCGAACTCGCCCGCCGGCACGGCCGGATGGTCCTGGCCGCCGCCCGCCGGGCCGTTCCCGACCGCCACCTCGCCGACGACGTGGCGCAGGCCGCGTTCCTCGTCCTGGCCCAGAAGGCCGGCCGGTTGGCCCGCCCGGACCGGCTGGCCGGTTGGCTGTTCGGGGTCACCCGCCGGCTCGCCCGGCGGGCCGCCGACCGCCACCTCCGGGACGCCCGGCGAACCCGCCCGCTGGCCGACCGGCCCGCTCCGCCCGACCCGGCCCCGGGGTGGGCCGACCTCCTCCGCGTGCTGGACGAGGAGTTGGACCGGCTGCCGGAGGACGAACGAGGCGTTCTCGTCCTGTGCTACCTCGAAGGGCTCACCCAGGACGAGGCCGCCCGGGCGTGCGGGTGGAGCGTCCGCACCCTCCGCCGCCGGCTGGCGGCCGGCCGGGACCGGCTGCGGGACCGGCTCGGCCGGCGCGGGGTCGAGTTGGGGACGGCCCTGACCGCCCTCGCGGTCGGGTCGGTCGGCGCGGCGAACGGGCTCCCGCCCCTCACCCCGGCCCCGGGCGGCCGCGCGGCCGTGCTGGCCCGCGGCGCCCTCCGCCCGGCCGGCCGGGTCGTCGCCGGGTGGGCCGCCGGGGTGACGGCCGTTGCGCTCGCCGTCGGCCTCTCCGCGGGCCGCGGGTCCGACCCACCCGCCCCGGCCCCGGGGGCGCCGGCCGCGGCCGAGCCCGCCCTGCCGGACGGGGCCGTCGCGCGGCTCGGTTCGGCCGCCCTGCGCCACCCGGCCGCTCTCTCTCAGCTGAGGTTCACGGCCGACGGGGCGCAGCTCTTCTCCTACGGTCACGGCAAGGTCCGCCGGTGGGACGCCAAGACCGGGGCGGCACTCCGACACGCCACCCGGGACGTGGCCACCACGCACGCCAGCACGTTTCTGGCGCCGGACCCGACGAAGCTGATCGCCCTGCACACCGACGACGCGCCGGACCGGATCGGCTACTCGGTCCGCGAGTACGACCTCACGACCGGCGCGCACGCCGAGCGATTCGCCCTGCCGGCGCGGGTCGGCTCGAACCCGCTGGAGTTCCGCGTCGGGCGGCACGCCCTGTCCCCGGACGGCACCCTCTTCCTGGAAGGCTACCTGGACGAGGCGTACCTGTGGGACGTGGCGGCGGGCCGGGTCCGGCACCACCTGAAGCTCCCCACCCCGGCCCCCGACCCCGCGTTCGGCCCCGGCGCGGACGGCCCCTACGCGGTCGGCGCGGCCGTGTGCGAGTTCACCCCGGATGGGAAGCACCTGCTGACCGCCGGGGCCGACCGGTGGGCCGTCCGACTCTGGGACGTGGCGACCGGGAAGGCGGCCCGGGTGCTGACCCGGGACGACCGGCCGCGCGGCGGCGTCGGCGGGCTGGCCGCCTCGGCGGACGGCCGGTGGGTGGTCGCGGCGGGCAACGCGCACGGCCTCGGGGCCGGGACGGAGCTGGCGGTGTGGGACCTGACCCGCCCCGCCCCGCCGCGGGTTCTTGTGCTGGCGGACGGCTCCGGCGGCGAGACGCTGGCGTTCGGCCCCGGGGACGTCCTGTACGCGGTGTCGCGGCTGCCCGTGCGGGGGGCGACCCCGGTGGTTTCCAAGTGGGACGTCGCCGCTGGCCGGCTGCTGGCCCGGTGGGAGGGGCCGCACCGGGGCGACTACGGCTCGTGGGCCGCGGCCGTGAGCCCGGGCGGGGGCGTCCTCGCCGTCGGCACCCACTCGGGGGTGATCCGCCTGTACGACACCCGGACCGGGGCCGAGGTCGTCCGCCCGCCGGCCCTGACGACCTGGGCGATCGGGGTCACGTTCGACCCGGCCGGCGCCGAGGTCCGGGCGGTCGGGGCCGACGGGTCGGGCGCGGCCTGGGACGCGACGACCGGCACGCCCCGCAGCCGCCGCGACGCGCCCGCGGCCCTCCCACCGGCTGGGGAGTACGCGTCCGTGCTGCCGTCGCCCGACGGGCGGTGGTTGCTGGCGGTCGCCCGGAAGCCGGCCGGTTCTTCCCCTCCGTGGGTCGCGGAGTTACGGGACGCGGCAACCGGGGCGCGGAAGCACACCTGGGGCGTCGAGGGGCAGGTGACCGAACTGGTTCCCGTCCCGGGCGGCCGGTACGTGGCCGGGCTGGTCGAGACGCGGGGCGGGTTCCAGCTCCGGGTGTGGGACGCCGCCACCGGGGAGGTGCGGCCCGGAGCCTACCCGGTGCTGCTGCGGGGGCGGCACCAGTGGGCCGTGTTCCCGGACGGGAAGACCTTCGCGGCGGTGGACGCGGTGGCGGCGGAGGGGTACGACTTGGCCACCGCGCGGCGGCGGTTCCTGTGGCCCCTGGCCGACCACGGCGTCCTCGGCCGACCGCTGCCCGACGAGTCGCAGCGGTACGGGCTGGTGCAGGCCGTGGCCGCGTCGCCGGACGGGAAGACGCTGGCGGTCGCGGTGGGCGGGGAGTGGTACCTGGACGCGGCGCTGCGGCCGCACAACCTGGTGCTGGTCGAGGCCGACACCGGGAGGGTGATCCGCCGGGCGCGGACGCCGGAGACGGCGCCCGGGTGGCTGGCGTTCTCGCCGGACGGCAAGCGGATCGTGGGACCGGTGTGCGTGTGGGACACGGACACCCTGAGGGAGGTCCGCCGCTTTCCGGCCGAGCCGCGGGTGTCGGCGGCGGGGTTCAGCCCGGACGGCCGGCGGGTGGCGACCGGCCACCTCAACGGGACCGTGACGGTCTGGCGACTCGGGCCGGAGTGAGGGGCGTCCGCGGTGAAACCCCCGGTGCGACGGGGGGCCGTTCCCGTGCGGCTTCGGGTGCGGACCGGTCCTCGGCGGCCGGCTTGTTGGCGGTCCTGCCGAGGTGGTCGGTCAGACAGACGGGGTTCGATGGCAGCCCGACGGGTCGAAAGTCGAGGTTGGAGAGAAGTAACCAGTAGGCCGCGGAACGGAAGCCCTACCCCGCGGATGACGCGGAGGAGGTCGCCGGTGAGAGCCTGGCCTACCCCGTCAGCCGGGTGGATCGGGGGTCGGGGCTTGCCCCCGACCCCCGATTCCGGGGATAATGTCACTTCCCGCCATCGTCTCTCCCCCGGGGAGCCCTTCATGCCGTCCCGGCCACCCGCCGCACTCGTCCTGCTCGCGCTGGTTGCCCGCCCGGTGACCGCCCAACAGCCGGTGGACGAGGCCTTCTTCGAGGCGAAGGTTCGCCCGCTCCTGGTCCAGCACTGCCAGAGCTGCCACGGCAAGGACAAGCACAAGGGCGAACTCCGGCTCGACACCCGGGCCGGGTTCGACACGGGCGGCGAGACCGGCCCCACGGTCGTTCCCGGCGACCCGGGCAAGAGTCTCCTCGTGCAGGCCGTCCGCTACGAGGACGACCTGAAGATGCCGCCGAAGGGGAAGCTCCCCGCGGCCGACATCGCCGTCCTGACCGAGTGGGTGAAGGGCGGGGCGCCGTGGCCGGCCGACAAGGCGCCGGCGGCCGGCGGCCCGAAGGACACCTTCGACATCGCCGCCCGGGCCAAGGCCCACTGGTCGTTCCAGCCGGTGAAGCGGCCTGTGGTGCCGGAAACTCGAAATCCGAAATCCGAAATCCGAAATCCGATCGATGCGTTTCTGCTAGCCAAGTTGCAGGAGAAGGGGCTGACGTTCGCCCCGCCCGCCGACAAGCGGACCCTCGTCCGTCGGCTCACGTTCGACCTGACCGGCCTACCGCCGACCCCCGAGGAGATCGAGGCGTTCGCCGCCGACCCGGACCCACAGGCATACGAGAAGCTGGTGGACCGGCTCCTCGCGTCCCCGGCCTACGGGGAGCGGTGGGGCCGGCACTGGCTCGACCTCGCCCGCTACGCCGAGACGTCCGGCCACGAGTTCGACTTCGAGATCCCCGACGCCTGGCGCTACCGCGACTACGTCGTCCGGGCGTTCAACGCCGACCTCCCCTACGACCAGTTCCTGACGGAGCACCTGGCCGGCGACCTCCTGCCGCGGCCGCGGCGGAACCCCGCCGACAAGGCCAACGAGAGCCTGACCGCGACCGGGTTCTGGTGGCTCGGGGAGGCCAAGCACTCGCCGGTGGACTCCCGGGCCGAGTACGCCGACCGCGTGGACAACCAGATCGACGCCTTCGGGAAGGGCGTCCTCGGCCTGACGCTCGCCTGCGCCCGCTGCCACGACCACAAGTTCGACCCGGTCAGCACCAAGGACTACTACGCCCTGTTCGGCGTACTCGCCAGCTCCCGCTACGACCGGGCAGACGTCGCCGACCCGGCGGCGGCCGTTCAGCTGCTCGACGAGTTGAAGGCGGCCCGCCGGCGCGAGGTGGCCGGTGAGGCGCCGGAAGCGCCCACGCCCGCCTCCGCGTCCCCCCAGCTGAGCGCCTGGCGGGAGAAGGCCACGGCGTTCGAGCGGTTCGAGCCGGGATGGCGCGGCCGCTGGGACGCGGCCGGGCTCGCCTTCCGCCCCGAGGCCGGCGACGGCTTCCCGCACAGCGGCCGCGAGGCGACCAAGCTCGCCGGAGCCTTGCGGTCGCCGACGTTCGTGATCGACCAACCCTTCCTCGCCGTCCGCGCCGCCGGGAAGGACGGCCGCGCCCGGCTCGTCCTGAACGGCCTCCAGCTGATCCAGAACCCGATCTACGGCGGGCTCGCCCAGGCGGTGAACAGCAAGGAGAGCCTCCGCTGGCTGGTGTTCGACCTGCGGATGTGGAAGGGCCAACCGGCCTACTTCGAGCTGCTCGACGACGGCCCCGGCTTCGTCGCCCTCGCCGAAGCCTGGTTCGCGGACTCGCCCCCGCCGGCCGGCCCGGGGACCGTCCCTCTCCCGCCGACCGACGACCGCACGAAGGCGGCCGAGGCCAAACTGCCGAGCCCGGTCTTCGCCCCGACCATGCGCGACGCCGCCGGCCGGAACGAGAAAATCGCCGTCCGTGGTAACCACAAGACGCCGGGGGCCGAGGCGCCGCGGGCGTTCCTGGAGGTGTTCGGCGCGAAGGCGTTCGCCGGTTCCGGGAGCGGCCGGCTGGAACTGGCCCGGGCCGTCACTGACCCGGCCAACCCGCTGGTCGCCCGGATACTGGTGAACCGCCTCTGGAAGCACCACTTCGGCGAGGGGATCGTCCGCAGCCCGGACGACTTCGGCTACCAGGGCCAGCCGCCGACGCACCCCGAACTCCTCGACTGGCTGGCGGACGAGTTCGTGAGCCCGTCCCAGCCCGGCGCCGCGCCGTGGGCGCTCAAGCGGATGCACCGGCTGATGCTCCTCTCGGCGGCGTACCGGCAGGCCAGCCGGGCGACCCCGGAGCAGGCCGCGCTGGCGGTGACGGTCGACCCGCTGAACAAGCTGCTCCACCGGCAGAACGTCCGCCGGCTGGAGGCCGAGTCGATCCGGGACGCGATGCTGGCGGTGAGCGGCCGGCTCGACCGCACCGTCGGCGGCCCCGGGGTGCTGCCGCACCTGACCGAACACCAGGTCGGCCGCGGCCGGCCGGCGAGCGGCCCGCTGGACGGGAACGGCCGTCGGAGCCTGTACCTGGCGGTGCGGCGGAACTTCCTGAACCCGATGTTCGTGGCTTTCGACTACCCGACGCCGTTCACGGCGATCGGCCGGCGGACGGTGTCGAACGTGCCGGCCCAGGCGCTGGTGATGCTGAACAACCCGTTCGTGGTCCAGCAGGCCGAGCTGTGGGCGCGGCGGGCGTTGGCCGAGCCGGGCCGCACGGCCGATGACCGGGTGGCGCGGATGTACGGAGCCGCGTTCGGGCGGGCGCCGACGGCGGCGGAGCGGGCCACGGCGACGGCGTTCGTAGCCGAGCAGTCGCGGGAGTACGGCCGGCCGGACGACCCGAAGGCGTGGGCGGACCTGGCCCACGCCCTGTTCAACGCGAAGGAGTTCATCTTCATCGACTGACCGCCGTTGCATCCGCCCCGCCGGCCGGGTACGCTCCGCCGGCCCGCCCACCACTCGGGATTGCCCGATGACGACCGCGACCACCGCCGCGCCGGCCGACGGCCTCCTGACCGCCGAAGCCTACGCGACCCTTCCCGACGACGGGCGGACCACCGAACTCGTGCGTGGGAGGGTCGTCGAAATGCCCAGCCCGACTCCGGCGCACGGCTACTACTGCCTGAACATCGGCAGCGCTCTGCGAGCTTACGTCCGGTCGAAAGACTTGGGGCGAGTGGTCTCGAATGACAGTGGGGTACAGACGGAGCGCGGACCGGACACAGTCCGCGGGCCGGACGTAGCCTTCTACAGTTACGACCGGGTGCCCCGCGGCCCACTTCCCAAAGGGTACTGGCCGGCGCCAGAACTGGTCTTTGAGGTCCGCTCGCCGTCGAACACTTGGCGGGCGATTAATACCAAGGTGGGCGAATACTTCGCGGCCGGGGTGAAGGCGGTGTGCGTGCTTGATCCGGATACGGAGAGCGTGGGGGTGTACGCGCCGGACGAGTTCCCGCGCCGATTGACCGCCGACGAAGAGCTGACCCTTCCCGAGGTGTTCGCCGACTTCAGCATCGCCGTCCGCGAGTTCTTGGGCTGAGGGCTACTCGAACAGCTCGACCACGGTCGGGGCGAACCCGGGCAGGGCCGGGTGTTCGGGCATCTGGTGGGTGAGGTTGTACAGTTCGGGCTCTCGACCGGGTTGGTACACCTTCACGGTCCGGTCTTCGGGGTCGATCACCCACACCAGCGCGACCCCGGCCCGAAGGTACTCGCGGATCTTCTCGTGAGTCTGTTCTTGAGTGTCGTTCGGGGACAGGATTTCGACCACCAGGACCGGTACCCCGTCCAGCAACGTCGTCTTGTCGTCATCCTGCACCGCCACCACGTCCGCCGGGGCGACCGCCACATCCACCCCCACGGCCGTTGACCGGCCGGGGAGGAGTACGCCGACCTCCCCGCAGTAAACGCCCCCGCGAGGCTTGGGCCGGGTGCGGAGCCAGGTCGTGAGGGCGGTGGTGACGAACGACATGATCGCGCTGTGGTGCCGGTTGCGGACGGTCATCGTCACCCCCGGGAACTCGGACCGCTTCTCGCGGAGCCGGCCGTTGATGATCCACCGCTCGACGCCGTCGTCCGGCATCGCCAGCAGGTCGTCCACCGTCCACACCTTCGGCGGGGTCGTCTCGGTCGCGGTCGTCATACCGTCCTCCACCGGAACCGCCCCATCCTACCTCCCCGCCCACACCTGGACCAGTTCCACCACTACCCGGACGGCGGCCTCCATCTCCTCCAGGCAGGTCCACTCCAGCGGCGAGTGCGGGTTGTGTTCGCCGGTCGAGAGGTTCGGCGTCGGCAGACCCTTCTCCGTCAGCTGGGCGCCGTCCGTCCCGCCGCGGATGATCTTGAACACCGGCTCCATCCCGGCCCGCCGAACGGCCTCGGCCGCGTAGCGGTTCGCCCGCGGCTCCTTGGCGATCCCGTCCCGCATGTTGCGGTACTGCTTCCGCACCTCCACCCCCACCCGCGCCTCCGGGTACTCCCGCTCCACCTGGGCGGCGATCTCGCGGAGTAGGTCGGCCTGGACGGCCAGCTGGGGGGTGTCGAAGTCGCGGAGGAGGAAGCCGATCTTCACCTCGCCCACGCCGCCCTCGATCGTCAGCGGGTGGAGGAAACCCTCCCGGCCGGCGGTCGTCTCCGGGCTCAGCCGGCGCTTGGGCAGGCGGTCGAGAAGCATCCCGGCGAGGCGGACGGCGTTCGTCATCCGCCCCTTGGCGATCGACGGGTGGATGTTCACGCCGGTGATCGTCACGGTGGCGAAGTCGGCCGAGAACGTCTCGTCCTCGACCTCGCCGCTCCCCATCCCATCGAGGGTGTAGGCCGCTACCGCCCCGCCGAGCATGGCCGGCTCCAGGTGCAGCACCCCGCGGCCGATCTCCTCGTCGCAGGTGAACACGATCACCACCGGGCCGTGCGGGACGGCCGGGTTCTCCATCAGGTACTTCGCCGCTTCCATGATGACCGCCACCCCGGCCTTGTCGTCGGCCCCCAGGAGGGTGGTGCCGTCGGTGGTGATGATCGTCTTGCCGACCAGCCCCGCCAGCTCGGGGTTGTCGGCCACGCGGATCACCTTCGACGGGTCTTTCGGCAGCACGAGGTCGCCGCCGGGGTAGTTGCGGACCACCTGCGGGTCCACGTCCTTCCCGGAGTTCTCCGGGTTGGTGTCAACGTGGGCGTTGAAGGCGATGGTCGGCGCGCCGGGGACGTTCCCGGGGACGGTGGCGAACACGAGGCCGTGCTCGTCCTGCCGGGCGTCGGTCAGGCCGAGGGCGAGGAGTTCGTCGCGGAGAATCTTCCCAAGCACGAGTTGCCCGGGGGAGCTCGGGTAGGTCGTGACCCGGTCGTCGGCCTTGGTGTCGATGCGGGCGTAGCGGAGGAAGCGGTCGAGGAGGGTGGACACGGGGGCTCCCGTCAGTCAGCCGGGTCGGTCGGGGCGTCGACACCAATCTTCGGGCAGTGGGGGGCGAGCGGACAGACCCCGCACCGCGGCTTGCGGGCGTGGCACACCGCCCGGCCGTGGAGAATGAGCCGGTGGCTGATCGTCGTCCAGTCGGGCGGCGGGAGGAGTTCCATCAGCACCCGCTCGACCTTCACCGGGTCGTGGTGGCGGGTCCAGCCGAGCCGCCGCGACAGCCGGCCGACGTGCGTATCCACCGTGATCCCCGGCGTCTGGAAGGCATTGCCGAGGACGACGTTCGCCGTCTTCCGGCCGACGCCGGGGAGTTCCACCAACTCCTCCAGCGTGTCGGGCACCTCGCCCCCGTGCCGCTCGACCAACAGCTGACCGCAGGCGCGGATGTTCTTGGCCTTGTTCCGGTAGAACCCGGTGGACTGGACGTAGCCCTCCAGCTCCGCCGGGTCGGCGTCGGCGTAGTCGGCGGCGGTTTTGTAGCGTGCGAACAGGGCCGGGGTGACGAGGTTCACCCGCTTGTCGGTACACTGCGCTGACAGGATGGTGGCGACCAACAGCTGCAACGGATTGTCGTGGACGAGGGCGGTGTCCGGGGCGGGGTAGAGGTCGGCGAGGACGGCCAGCACCGCCGGCACCCACTCCTTCGCCGACGGCCGGGTCGCCTTCCGGGGCGTGTTGCTCATGGCGGTATGGTAGTCAAGCGGCGGCCCGGGCGGCCGGGGGCGACGACGCGACAACCTGCGGAGGCCGGTCGAACGCGGCCAGCCACGCGGCCAGGGCGGCGACGGCGTCGGGGTCGGCGTCCGGGGAGGGGAAGAGGGTGGGGGGACGGTAGAGCGTAGCGCCCCGGTTCTCGTCGTGCGTGGTTAACCCCCTCACCCCGCGTGGTTCGCCGCGCCCCTCTCCCCCGAGAGGAGAGGGTAAGGGCGCCCGGTCCCCTCCGTGGGTGGGCTTCGCCCCGTATGAGCCGATGCGTGGGCCGGTCGGTTCCCACCCTCTCCTCTCGGGGGAGAGGGGCGCGGCGAACCACGCGGGGTGAGGGGGTGAACCAGTTGTGGAGGAGAGGGGTTCGTCCGAAGCAAATCGAACGCCGACGACGTGGCGTGACGCGCCCGGTGGCGGAACGCTCCCTTCCATCAGAAGCCCCACCACGCACCGCCGACCAACCGCGGGGATCGGGCCGGTTGTCAGAACCAATCCCGCCCGGTCGAACGCCGTGCCGGTCGCCACGCGGGCGGTCGCCTGTTCGGCCTCCAGAGGCGTGGCAAAGCCCCGGGCCTGTGCCGCCGCGATGCCACCCGCAACGCCGGTAGTCGTGCCGTCCACGACGACCCGACCGCCCCGCAACGCCACCTCGGCCGCGAAGCGGGCGGCATCCGGGTCGTCGCCGATCAGGCCGACTATGTCCGGGAACGGCGGGATCGGGTTGCGGGTCGGCGCGAGCACCGGCCGCGCGGCCGTCGGTGGTACGGCGGCGGCGAACGCCCGTCGTTCCGCCGCGAGGCCGGACAGTTCGACCCGCACCCGCGGCCGGGGGCCACGGCGTTCGAGGGTGTCGAGGAACGTCCGCAGCTCGATCTTCCCCCGCCGCTCGCAGAAGGCGTGGTCCGCCAGCCCCGCCCGCACCGCCTCCCGGCCCGACAGTGTGCGCCCGGTCGCCAGCAGGTCGTCTGCCACCCGCGGGCCGACGAGGCGCCGCAGTCGGGCCGAGCCGCCCAGGCACGGGGCCGCGCCGGCGAAGCCGAGGTGCGTTGTGATCCGGGACAGGACGAGCCGGTGGTCGCAGGCCAGCACGAGTTCGAGGCCCGCGCCGAGGACGGGGCCGTCGAGAAAGGCGATCGTCGTCTGCGGCAGGTTCGCCAATTGATCGGTGACGGACTGTCCGAAGGCGGCGAACGCGGCCCGGTCGGTGGGGTGGGTCAGGCTTGCCAGCGCCTCCGGCCGCAGCCCGGAGCAGAAGCCCGCCGGTCGGGCCGAGCGCAGCACCACGAGGTTGATGAACGGATCGGCCGCCACCGCGGCGAGCGCAGCGCCCAAATCCGCGAGGCGGGTGCGGTCGAGGACATTCACCGGCTCGCCGGGGAAGTCGAGCCAGAGGGTCGCCGTCCCGTACTCGGCCGTGACCCGGACGTGCCCAGCCCCCATGCCCCCTCCGTGGTGCGCGTCCGGGAATGGTCCCCCATCCGCCGGCCGCGGTCAAGGCGGGTTCCCTATCCTGACTTCACCCCGGAGTCTCAGCCATGACCCCCGTCCTTGAGACGACCCTCCCCGACTTCCCCTCCCGCCGCGGCAAGGTCCGCGACGTGTACGACCTCGGCGACCGGCTCGTCATCGTCGCCACCGACCGGATCAGCGCGTTCGACTGGGTCATGCCCACCGGCATCCCCGGCAAGGGGGCCGTCCTCACCGCCCTCACCCGCTTCTGGCTCGACACCCTCGCCGTCCCGAACCACCTGCTGAGCTGCGACCTCGCCGACCTGCCCGAGCCGTTCCGCCGGCAGGCGGCGGTGTTCGCCGACCGCTCCATGCTCGTCCGCAAGACAGCGGTCGTGCCGGTCGAGTGCGTCGCCCGCGGCTACCTGGCCGGCTCCGGGTGGAAGGAGTACCGCGCGTCCCGCACGGTCTGCGGCATCCCGCTCCCCCCCGGCCTGGAGGAGGCCGGCCGGCTCCCCGAGCCGGTGTTCACCCCGGCGACGAAGGCCGAGCAGGGGCTGCACGACGAGAACATCCCGTTCGCCGAGATGGAGCGGCAGGTCGGGGCCGCGACGGCGGCCGAGCTGCGCGACCGCACGCTCGACGTGTACCGCCGGGCCGCCGCCCACGCCGAGACCCACGGCCTCATCCTGGCCGACACTAAACTCGAATGGGGCCGGCTGCCGTCCGGGGAATTGATCCTGATTGACGAGGTGCTGACCCCGGACAGCTCGCGCTTCTGGCCGAAGGACACCTACCGGCCGGGCGGGTCACCGCCGTCGTTCGACAAGCAGTTCGTCCGCGACTGGCTGGAAACGACCGGCTGGGACAAGGCCAGCCCGCCGCCGGAACTGCCCCCCGAGGTGGCCGAGCGGACCGCGGCCAAGTACCGCGAGGCTCTGACCCGGCTACGTGGCAGCTGAGGGCCGAGACGGCTCCGCGGAACTCTCCCCGGCCGTCGGCGGGGCGATAACCGTTATCACTCCCGGGCTCCGACCACCCCCTCATCTAGCCTGACGGACCTGCGCGTGGTCCGTGCCGTGGATCGGATGTGGTGGAATCGGCGTGCCACTAGTCCTCTCAGACCCGCCGGCGATTGCTACGCAAATCGTTACTAAGCCAGGTGATACCCCTCCCACTCGGGCGACTCGGTCGGGGGGAGGATCTGCTCGGACACCTGGCGCAGGTCGTCGTCGGCCAGCACCCAGCGAAGGCCCGGGGCGGTCATCGGCGGGGAGGTCCGGAGGTAGCGGACGGCCGCCCGGGCGTCGCGGCTCAGCTGGCGGTGCCGCCGCCAGGCCGCGGTGTACTCCCCCTTCAGCTGGGCGAGCGACGGCGACGAGTCGGCACTGCTCTGGCTGAGGGCGGTGCTGGCCTCCATCCACACCGCCGCTAGCCCGCCCAGGGCCACCCGGGCCTCCTGCTCCTGACGTTTCAACTCCTCGAAGGCGCCGAACGGGAACGGCGCGTCCGCCACGGTCCGGTCCTGCCAGCCCTTAAGCAACTTCCTGCGGTCGGCTCGGTGGATTTCCACCTGTTCGGAGGTCATGGTGGCGACGCGAAACCCCGGCTGGCGGCCCTGCTCGAACCAGGGGTGGTACTTGCGGTCGGGGGGCGGCGGCAGGAGGTCCAACAGGTCGTAGGCCGCGGCCCGCGGCATCCGGAACTTCTCCTTGCACTCCGGGTACGGGCACTTGACCTCCCGCCCCGGGGCGGTTGCGTCGGTCTTGACCGGGCGGGCGCAGTGGGGGCACTCCACGCTGGGGGGCAAGGCGGCGGGCGACCCCGAGCCGGCGGCCCTGGCCGACGCGGACTCCCGGACCGCCGGCCGGGCGGTCGCGCTGACCACCAGGGCGCCCCGGCACGACCGGCAGGTGATCGGGCGGTGGGTGTTGATCGCCTGCGAGGGGACGGCGAGCGGGTGTCGGCAGAGCGGACACAGAACGGCAACCGGCATGACCTGGCCACCCCGACGTGTCGTTGAGCCCGGCCGGAAGTCAGACGTTACAACCGTCTTCGGTCGCGGCCGGTGGCCGGGCTAAGACTGCTCAATGATAGAACACGGCGGGTGTGAATGACAGCCTCGGATTCGAGAACGCCTGACGGCCCGGACGCCCAGACGCCGCGGACTCGAAGTGGCGAATCCCTCCGCCCGCTCTCGTACCTCAGTTGAAATCGTGTCAGGTTGATGCCGCCCCTCGCTCAGTTTACTGACCAACCGGGATACCCTGCACGCCCCGTGCTAGCCGCCCAACGAACAGCCCGGGCGGCGTTCGCCCCGCCGCCGGCCGTCCGGGACACGGGCGTGAACCCGTGATTCTCATAGTTATCGCCGTTGGTCGTGTCGCCATCGATGGTTAGAATCAACTCCATGCCCGACCTTTTAACACCCCGGCAGGCTCGGGAGAGGAGTTTTTACGACGAGTACGCCCGCGGCGTCGCCCCCAGCGTGATCACCGCCGACCCACTCGCGGGGACGCAATCGAGACCGTGGAACCCGGGCTGGTATGCCTACGGCATCGTCCGCGAGTTGCACCAGCGGGGCGCCCGGACCATCCTCGACCTGGGGTGCGGAATGGGCGCGTCGGCCGTGCGACTGGCGCGGATCGGGTACACCGTGACCGGCGTCGACGTCTCCGCCGGCTGTCTCGCGGTCGCGGCCGAGAACGCCCACCTCAACGGGGTCGCCGAGCGGGTGCGGCTGGAGACCGGCACGGCCGAGTCACTCCCCTTCCCCGACCAGTCGTTCGACGCGGTCGTCGGCTTCGACATCCTCCACCACGTCGAGGTCGGCCCGGCCGTCCGGGAGTGCCTGCGGGTTCTGAAACCGGGCGGGACGGCGGTCTTCAAGGAGTGGGTCGAAGTCCCCGTGCTCGACTACCTCCGCCACATGCCCCCGTTCCGCTGGCTGTTCCGCCGGGCGCCGTCCGTGAGCCGGGGGGTCACCGCGGACGAGCGGAAGTTGTCCGCCCGCGACCTCGGGGCCATCGCCGCACTCCACCCCGGCGCCACGGTGGTGCGATTCCGCCTCCTGGCCCGACTCCACCGCATCGTAAAGCCGGCCGCGGACCAGCCGTCGCTCTGGGAGCGGATGGACGCCGTCCTGTTCCGGGTGGCACCGGCCTTCCGCCGGCTCGGCGGGGCGGGGGTCGTGGTCCTCCACAAGCCACCGACGGCGACGTGATACCAAGTCCGGTTGATCAGTAGCCGCCCCGGGGCGACCAAAGTGGTCCGGGGCCGGGGGTGCGCGCGGAACCCCCGCCCCGGCCCGGGCGGCGGGGGCGGGGGTCCCGCGCGCCCCCCCGCCCCCGGCCGGTTCGGCTGGCCCGGTCGCCGTTACCCCTTCGGCGGCGGGCTGGCCTGTCGTGGCGGTCGGACGCGGCCGCGGTCAGCGGGGCTGCTGCGGCTGGACCCGGAGGCGGCGGTTCGGGTCGAGCTCGACCACCCCGAACGCCTGTTCGTGCCGGGCGACGACCACCCGCAGCACCTCGGCCAGCTTCTTGGCCGTCACGAAGTTCATCACCAGCCGGTGGCTCAGGTCGATCGGCTCCGGGCCGGTCGCCCCCATCACCTGGGAGTACATGCCCAGGTCGAGCAGAACCTCGTCCGGGTTCCCGGTGACGCGGAAGAAGTTGACGTACACCGACGCCATCTCGGCGTCGTTGATGGCGACCTGGACCTGCTGCGGCTGGGCCGCCGGTTGCTGCGGCGCGGGGGCGTTTTCGTCGGCCATGAATGCGTCCTTAAGCGGGGAGTGGCGGGGTAACAGCGGGTTGGCCGGGAGTTCGGCCGGGGGTCAGTGTATACCCGTCGGTTCGGCCGCCTACCGGCTGTCCGCGGAAGTTCACCCGCCGCTGACGCGGACGGTGAGCTTCCCGCCGGTCGCCCCGGCCACCCGCACCGCCGCCTCCCAGGCGGCCCGGTCGGCCTCGGCCGCGAGGTGGAGGGTCACCCGCCGGGCGGCCGCGGTGAGGGCCACGGCCTCGGGTAAGTCCGTGTGACGCTGGATGTTGAGGAGCACCGGCCCGGCCCGGTGGCTGGCCGGCAGCTTCCACAGGTCGAGCTCCTCCACGCCCGGCTCGAACAGAGCCGCGTACAGCGCCAGCCCGGCCGACTCGCCCGTGCCCTGGAGGGTCCGCTTCCGCCCACCCAGGTCGGGGACGGACCGCACCGCCGCCAGCGCCCGCCGCACGTCCCACACCCGCTGGCCGTCGACCGTCTGGCCGATCAGCGGGAAGCGGCGGCGGATGTGGACGTCGTCCTTGCTGCCGAGCTCGGCCCACCGGGTCGGGCCGACGCCCCGCGGGGCCACCGCCGCGAACGCCCACTTCTCCCGCGCCATCGCCGCCTTGTTCTGCGCGAACGCGGCGTCGTTCCGCGTCAGCTTCCCGGGGTACTGGAGCGGCGCGGCGAAGCCCGGCCCGAACGACTCGCACCACGCCTTCCAGCCGGCCTCGTCCTGCACGCTCAGGATGACTTCGGCGGGTGGATCGACCTCGGCCGCGGTCGCCACCCACACACGCAAGTCGACGTGCGCCTCCGAGGTGAAGTCGATCGCCCGTAGCCGGACGCCGTCGTGCGTCACGTCGGCCGCCACCTTCGCCGCGAGCGGGGGCGGCTCCTTCGGCCAGCCGCCGAACACCTGCTCCGCCAGCGCCGCCTTCAACTTCAGCTGTCGGTCGGCCCACCACGACTTGAGTGCGGCCGGGTCGGCAGGCGGGTCGAAGGCCGCGGCCGGGACGAACGTCTCGTGGATCACCTCGTTCCGCCGCGGCTCGGGGAGCGTGTCGAAGACCCGGAGTTGCTTCGGCTCGAACCGCTTGGTCAGGTCGGGGGCGGACTGCTCGCCCGTGTCGTTCTTCAGCCAGCGGGCCATCCAGGCGTTGATGCCGCGGTGCAGTTCGGGCGTGTCGGAGTGCGGGCCTTTCGTCTCCAACAGCTGAAACCTGTCCCCGGCCCCGAGCAGGTCGTAGACGCGGCGCGCCTTCTCGGCGAGGCGGCGGTAGCCGGGAACGGGGAAGATGTCGTCGGCGTCCGAGTTGCCGAGCAGGAGTGGGCGCGGGGCGACGAGGGCGGCCACCTGGGCGAAGTCCCAGCGGTGGGTGTTCACCATGAACATGCAGTCGCAGTGCCCGGCGATGACGCCGTCGATCAGCCGGGGGGTGGGAGCCTCGCAGAGGTGGGCGTGGAGGTCGGCGATGCCGGCCACCGGAGCCACGGCCTTGACCCGGTCGTCGGCCGCGGCCACCCACCAGCTGGTCGCGCCGCCGCCTGACCGGCCGGTCAGGCCGATCCGGGCGGCGTCCACCTCGGGGCGGGTTTCGAGGTAGTCGAGCGCCCGCACGGCGTTCCAGAGCTCGACCCCGGCCGGGGTGTAGCCGCGCCCCTGCCACCACCACATCCCCCGGCCGTGCGTGCCGTGGTGCTCGCCGCGGGTCTCGGCCAGCTCGACCGTGTCGAGGATCAGACAGATGTAGCCGTTCGAGGCGAACCAGCTGGGGTGGTACTGGTAGTGGGCCTTGCTCCCGTAGGACCACCCGCCCACGACCACGTTCCCGTGCCCGCAGACGTAGAGGATCGTGGGCAGCCGCGCCCCGGCCGGCCGGTTCTTCGGCAGGTACAGGTTGGCCGTCACGTACAGCCCCGGCATCGACTGGAAGTGGAGCCGTTCGACGGTGAACGCCCCGCCGTCGGTCGTGGCGACGACGGTGGCCTTCAGGTCGGTCTTCGGGGGGAGGGGCTGGAGGCCCATCATGTCGAGGAACTGGCGCCTCAGCCCGTGGCGCTTCGCCTCCCAGTCCTGTTTGCTGGTGAGGTCGGCGAGGCAGGCGTCGTTGATCCGCTTCACCTGATCGCGGAAGTAGGCGTCCAGGGTCTTGCGGTTGCGGGCGAGGTCTGGGTTCGCGTCCTGCGTGCGAGCGGGGGTGGCGAGGAGGGCTGCGGCCAGGGCGGCGAGGGGGAAGCGACTCACGGGGAACCCTCGGTCGGGGCGGGCGGGTGGCCCGATGCTACCCGCTCCGGCGGGGATGTACAGTGGGGAGTGAGGAGGACAGAGGGCGTCCTCCCGGCCGCCAGCGAATCGCAAGCCGATCGACGCCGACGGCGTGAGAGCGTCACGGCCGGCCGCGGGCGGCGGCGAGCAGGATTTCGTGCGTGGCCAGCAACAGGACCGCGAGCAGCACGGCGAACTGCGCGACGAGTTCGAGCCCCAGGCTTTCGGCGAGAAGGCCCGCCAGCCCCGGCACCAGGGCCGCGCCCAGCATCCCCGCACTCACCTGGAACCCGACGGCGTGCGCGGCGGTCCCGACGCCCAGTCGTTGTGGTGTCCGCGCCATCAGACAGGGGAAGACGGGCGCGAGGCCGAGGCCGGCCACGGCCAGACCCACGCAGCCGACCTCCACCGGTGCCCCGAAGGCCAGGAGGACCGTCCCGCCCAGCACCACCAGCAGCGAGACGCGGACGAGTCGGTCCAGCCCGACCCGCGGGGCGATGGCCCCGGATAGGACCCGCCCGACGCCGATCGCCCCGTAGTAGCCCCCGGCCAGCGCCCCGGCCACGTCGGCCCGCACGCCCCGCGACTCGGTGAGTAGGGTGTAGCACCACTGCCCGACCGTGAACTCCAGCCCGACGTACACGAAGAACAGCCCGACCTGGAGCCACACGAGCGGCTCCCGCAGGGCCGCCCGCAGGCCGACCGGGGGAACGGACTCGCCGCCCGCCGGGCCGGCGGGCTCGCTCCAGCGGCGGCGGGTGACCAGGAACAGGACGGTCATGACGAGCAGCGCGCCGCCGACGACGTGGTAGCCGAGCCGCCACGCCCCCGCCCATACCAGCACCGCCGTCATGACCAGCGGCCCCAGGGTGGCGCCGAGGCTGTAGCAGGCGTGCAGCCAGTTCACATGCCGGGCCGAGAAGTGGCTGGAGACGTAGGCGTTCAGCCCGGCGTCGATTCCCCCGGAGCCTAGCCCCCAGATGACCGCACAGGCCACGAACAGGGGCCAGACCGGCGCGAGGCCGCTGCCGAACATGGCGACGGCCACGAGTCCACTGCTGATCCACAGCAGGTTACCCAGGCCGAGGGCGTGGGTGAGCTTGCCGCCGAAGAAGCCGGAGGCGCAGTAGCCGCAGCCCAGCCCGATGAAGACGAGGCCGAAGTCGCTCTGGTGCAGCGAGAACGTGTCCCGCACCGAGGGCCACGCGACCCCCGCCACCGGGTCCGGCAGGCCGAGGCTGATGAAGCCGAGGTAGGCGATGGCCAGGAGCAGACCCAGGCCCGGCAGCCGGCCGGCGCCCGAAGGCGGTTTTTCCCCCATTGTGTCGGTCGTCCTCAGTTTGGGATAATCGGGCTGACCACCCGCCCGCAGGCGGCGTGCCGTTCGGCGGCCGACACCCGGCGCTCCGGGCGCCGGACTGACCACTGTAGCCAAACCGCGGCGGTGCGGCGGGGGAGGGCGCGGATGCCGGTGTCGGCGGAGATGGCGGAGAGCAACCACACCCAGACGGAACGGCTACGCCAGCTGGCCGGTCGGCTGACCCCGGCCATGCTGGCCGTGCGGCTCCCCCGCGGCTGGACGGTGGCCGCGACGCTGACTCACCTCGCGTTCTGGGACCGGCAACGGCTGTGTCTGATGCGGCGGTGGGCCGCCGGCGAGGAGCGGCACGGCGGCTACGACGGCGACGTGTTCAACGAGGCGCTCCTGCCGGTCCTGGAGGCGGTCTCTCCGGACCGGGCCGTCGCCCTGGCTCTCCAGGCCGCCGAGGAGGTGGACGCCTTTCTGCTGGCGGTGCCGGACGAGGTCGTCACGATGGCGCTGGCCCGCCCGGACCGCCCGAACCTGGACCGCGGCTCCCACCGCGCCTACCACCTCGACCGCGTCGACCAGGCGCTGGCCGAGGCGGGGCACGGATAGACCGTCGGGCACAGCGCTCCGAGGCCGGGGGACACGTCGGTGACCGATGCCTGGCGGCACGACTTCCCGTCCGCTTCGACCCGCGGCCGGAACGCCACCGATACTCTTGCGTGGCGGGAACCGTATCGGGCGAGCGACCCCTATTATTGGTAACCATGCCGCACGTGCCCGACCGAGACGGCATCCGGGAGCAGTTGGCCGCGACCCTGGGGCCGAACACCTACAACCGCCTCGTCGAATCCGTCCCGGACACCCGGCGGCGGGGTCGGTTGCGGTTCTGGCAAGAAGAATTGCTGTGTCGGGCCGGCCCCGTGGGGCCGCCACTTGCGACGGCCGAGGAGTTCCTCCGGGTGTTTGACAGGGCGACCGTGTTATCTGTGCCGTCGGAACCGCTGACCCGAGAGGTCTACCTCCGGGAGGTCGAGCAGTGGCCCTACGCCATCTTCTCCCCCGGTGTAACCCCGGCGGAGTGGGCGGCGACGGCCTGGGAAATCAACCGCGTCCGCGAGGAGTTGAGCGGGGAGATGGCCCGGACGGTGAGCAAGTGCGGGGAATTGGCCTACACGGGCGAGTACCTCCGGTTCCTGTCCGAGTCGCTGTCCGTTCCCCGGCAGGTGGAGTTGTACCTTCACATCCGCGGCCGGTGTGTGACCCGGGAACCGGAGTTCCGGCCCGGGTTCGAGCGGTCATTTCCGGCCTGTGTCCCGCTCCTGCCGCCGTCGTTGACCCGGCAGCAACTCTTGGACGTGCTTGGGCTGGCCGAGGAGGAGTACCACCGACAAACCGCCGGCCTGGCTCAGTTCGGACCGGACTCGGTTGGTCCCGATCCCGGTGCCGGCGGGGAGATTCCGTTCTGAGTCACTGATGCGGCTGCGAGACATGGCCGCCCGACAACTCATGAACGGTGGGCGACATGTTGACTGCGGTGCGACTTGTTCGACCCTACGGGGCGGGCCTCGAAGGACTCGCGGAAGCGTGTGGCATGACCGAACCCCCTCAGAACCCGGCCGGCGTGTTCGTGCCCGAAGACGGCTACGGCCCGTCCCGCCGGGCCGACTTCATCGCCGCCGTCGCCGGCGCCCCGGCCTCGCTGCGCGCACAAGTGACCGCCTCCTCGGGCCAGCAGCTGGACACACCCTACCGGAACTGGACCGTCCGTCAGATCGTCCACCACCTGGCGGACAGCCACGTCAACGCCTACGTCCGCTTCAAGTGGACGCTGACGGAGGACCAGCCGACGATCAAGCCCTACGATGAAGGCCGCTGGTCCGCCCTGGAGGACGCCCGCACGGGCGACGTCGCGGCCCCCCTTGCCCTACTGGAGGGCGTCCACGCCCGCTGGGTCCAGCTGATCGGCACGCTGACGGAGGAGCAGTTCACCCGAGCCTACTTCCACCCCGAGAGCGGGGCCACCGTGAGCCTGAACGCCGCCCTGTGCTACTACGCCTGGCACGGCCGGCACCACACGGCCCAAATCGCCTGGGTGCGCGAGCAGCACGGCTGGTAGCCAACGCGTTCGGCGGCCCTGTCCGCCGAACAAGGGGAGCAAGACCGGCGCGCCCGGGGCGAATGACCTACCGCCCCTGCGGGGGCGGTCGCCCTTCTCGTGGCTCCGGAGTAGCCGTGCAATGAACCCCCGTTCGTTCGCCGTCCTGGCGGTACTACTCATGTCCGTCGGCGGGTCGTCGCAACCGGCGGGTGCCCAGGATAAGTTCAACCGCGCGCCGCCGTTCCAGGGGGTGCGGTGGGTGCCCGAGGTGCGAATCGACGGCCGGTGGTATCAGCTGCGGGCGATCGACGGCGTATCGACCCAGGAGGTCATCGAGTTCATCGCCCGCCAGGAGGGTGACCGGTGGCCGCGGCGGTTTGCGGAAGACCTCGTCGAGATGCTGGCCAAGGCGGGCCACCCGCCCGGCGAGACGGTCACCCTCTCCGTCCGGGACGTGGAAACCGGCGCGGACAAGACACTCGACCGGGTTCCCCTGACGAAGGCGAACCGGGACGCCATCCGGGCGCTCATGGACGACCTCCGGGTCAAGTCCCTTCCGCCCCTCCGGCCCGAGGCGATGCGCAACGCGCTGGACGACCTCCGAGTCGCGCTGGACGAGCGGTGGTCCTACCGCCACGCCACCCCGGCGGACTTCCCAGCCGCCATCGCCGCGCTGCGGGCTCGGGTCGATGCCGGTCTCACCGCCGAGGAGTTCGGCGTCGAGTTGCGGAAGGTCATCGCCCTGGGGATCGACGGCCACGCGGGGGTGTCCGGCGTGCGGCCGCTCCGCGGCGCGTTCCTGCCGTTCCACGTCGCGGGGGAGGGCGAGCGGGTGATCGCCCTCGACGGGGCGCGGCGGGCGTTCCTGGCGGACGGGTTCCCCTACCTGACCAAAATCGATGGGAAGGCCGTTGCCGACTGGTGTTCGGCCGCGGCCGCGCTGGTGCCGAAGGGGTCGCCGCAGTACGTCCGGGCACGCTGCCTCCGCCACCTGGAGGAACTCGACGCCGTGCGGGGGCTGATGGGGCGGCCTAAGACCAACACGGTCGAGGTCGAACTCGCCTCCGCGGACGGCGCTGCGCACAAGACGCTCACGCTCCCCGTCGGCAAGTCTCAGCTGGCGACGGAGGCGTGGCCGCCCGGCGGGTCGCGGGTGCTGAAGGGTAACGTCGGCTACCTGCGGCTCGCGGACATGGGCCGCACCGCCTCTGTCCCCGAGATCCGGACGTGGATGCCGAAGCTCGCCGACACGGTGGGCCTGGTCGTGGACGTTCGCGGGAACACCGGCGGCCACCGCGACGCCCTGATCCTGCTGCACTCGTACCTGGCCGCCCCGGACGACCCGCCGCGGGTCGTCAGCGCCGCCGCCTACCGGCTCCACCCGGCGCACAAGGCGACCCACCTCGCCGAGCGGTTCATGTACCCCGCCGACGCCCCGGAGTGGACGGCGGCGGAGCGGCAGGCGGTCGCGGCGTTTGCCAAGACCTTCCGGCCGCGGTGGAAGTTGCCCGCGGGCCGGTTCAGCGACTGGCACTACCTCGTCCTCCGCCGGTCGGACGACAAGGACGTCTTCCACTACCCCCGGACCGTCGCGGTGCTGACGGACGCCCGGTGCTTCAGCGCGACCGACGTGTTCCTCGCCGGCCTGAAGGGGATGAGGAACGTGACCCTCGTGGGTACGCCGAGCGGCGGCGGCAGTGCCCTGGTGCAGGAAGTCCCCCTCGGGGTGACGCCCTTCCGCCTCCGCATCGGCTCGATGGCCTCGTTCCAGGCCGACGGCCGGCTGTTCGACGGCCAAGGCGTACAACCGGACGTCGTCGTCGAGCCGGTACCGGAGTACTACATTGGCGGCCGGGACAACGTGCTGGAGGAGGGGGTGAGGCGGGTGACCCGGCGGTAGCCGGTCACGCCGCCCCGGCGCCTCGTCGTTGCGGCGGGCGACACGTGGACCGGGGGGACGCGGCGCGTGGGAGTGAGCGTGGAACCTGGGGCGGCGGGACAGAAACCCTGGCGTGAGGCGGCGGGTCGGGTCTGGCGGGGGTTCCACTCGGCCGCCGCCGGGCTCGCCTTCCCGCTCGGGGGGTGGTGGCTCGGCCGACCCCGCCGGCTGTTCGAGGCGGACCGGCTCCCGCACGGGCTGGCCATCGTCCTGCCCGGGATCGAGGGGTGGGGGCCGCTCAACTGGGGCATCGCCCGCGGCCTCCGGGACGGCGGGTTCCCAGGGGCCGTTCTCGTCCACGACTGGACGACCGGCCTGTGGCCGCTGTTCGTCGTTCACCTGCGGGCCGAACAGCGCACCCGCCGCCGGGCGGCCGAGGTCGCCCGGCTCGTGGCCGACTACCGGGGTCAATTCCCCGGCCGGCCGGTTCACCTGATCGGCCACTCCGGCGGGGCGGCGGTGGCGACGTGGGCGCTGGATGCCCTCCCACCGGGCGGCACGGTCAGTTCCGTGGTGCTGCTCGCCCCGGCGCTCTCGCCCTCCCACAACCTGGCCCCCGCCCTCCGCCGGGTCGAACGCGGGGTGTGGCACTTCTGGTCCCCCCTGGACGTGATCTTCTTGGCGGCGGGGACACTCCTGGCGGGGACGTCGGACGGCCGGCACGTCGTGTCGGCGGGGTTCTGCGGGTTCTCCCCGCCCCGCGGGGCGAGTCGGGAGGACGAAACGCTGTATCGGGACCGACTTCGGCAGCAGTGCTACCACCCGCGAATGCTCGGGCAGTTCCACTGGGGCGGTCATCTGGGGTGGGCGAACCGCGTGTTCGTCGCCGAGTCGGTGGTCCCGCTCCTGTGTGAAGCGTCGGATGCTCCGGCGTGACCGGCCGAGTCGGCGAGTCCCGGTGGTACTCGTGGCAGTCGGCCCGTAGGAAAACCGCCGCCCAGGGCGTTCAACGGGTTGCAAAGGCGTATTGGCCGCGTTCGGTCAGATCGGTGAAGGGAGTTCCGTCACCTTCAGATCTGCGGGTTCGGGATACCCGACCGAAATAGTCGAGAAACGGTCGCAGATTCGACTGAATCAGGACTTACGGCAACGGCCTCCGAACGCTTGCAATCCGTTGAACGTCCCGGGTGGGCTGTACGGTGATAGCTTCAGGGCAACCGCCTTCTCCCGCACTCATACCCACACCCCCTATGCAAGCGTTTACCGACCGCCTCGCCGAAGCCGTCCGCCGCCACGGTCCGCTCTGCGTCGGCCTCGACCCCCGCTGGGAATCCCTCCCGGCCGCGGTCCGGGCCGCGGTCGCCCACCTGCCGCCGCTCGACCGGCTCGCAGCCGGGTACGAGGCGTTCGGCCGGCGGGTGCTGGAACTGGTCCGCCCGCACGCCGGGGTGGTGAAGCCGCAGGCCGCGTTCTTCGAGCAGGCCGGCCCGCCCGGGCTCGCCGCCCTCCAGCGGCTCATGGGCGTGGCCCGGGAACTCGGGTTCGTCACGATCCTGGACGCCAAGCGCGGCGACATCGCCAGTACCGCCGCCGCCTACGCCGACGCGGCGTTCGCGGGCACCGCCGTGGACGGCGAGGCCGCCCCGGTGTGGGACGCGGACGCGCTGACGATCAACCCGTACCTGGGGCGCGACGCCGTGGAGCCCTTCCTGACCGCGGCGAAGGCGGCCGGGCGCGGGGTGTTCGTGCTCGTCCGCACGAGTAACCCGGGGGCGGGGCTGTTCCAGGATCTGGTCTGCGACGGGCGGCCGCTGTACCGCCATGTGGCCGCGGCGGTGGCGGGGTGGAACGCCCCCACGGTCGGGGCATGCGGGCTGGGCGACGTGGGGGCGGTGGTGGGGGCGACGCACCCTGCTGAACTGCACGAACTGCGCGCGGCCCTGCCGGACGTGTGGCTCCTCGTCCCGGGGTACGGGGCGCAGGGCGGTACGGCCGCCGACGTGCGTGCCGGCTACCGGGCCGACGGCCTCGGGGCGGTCGTCAACAGCTCGCGCGGGGTCACCTTCCCGTTCCGCCCGGACGATCCGGACTGGGAGGCAAAGGTGTCCAACGCCGCTGCGAAGGCCACGGCCGAGCTACGCTGAAGGACAGGGGACGGGGACAGAGGGGCTGAGAGAGAACGTCCCGTCTCCTGTCCCCCGTCTCCCCGCTCCGATCAGTTCCCGGTTCCGCCGTAAGCTCCCACCGCCCGTGGGGTGGTAGGGACGCCGGCGGGCGCGGCGGTGCCGGTTGGAGCGCCGCCCGGGAGGGGCGTGCCGGGCGGTGCCGGCTCTTGTACGTAGCCCGTGCGGGCGGGCGGGGCGGTGTCCTGACACCAGCTACACGTCTTGCAGCAGCCCGTCCCGGCCCCCACCGCGGCCAGCACGGCCGCCGCCAGCGCCTTGCGCATGAGCGTTACCCCCGCGTCCGATGGTTCCCCGGCCGGGGGCATACCCTCCGCCCGGCGGAAGGTCAACCCGGGGCCGCGATTGCCGCCGGCCGAAGGCGCTGAGATAATGGCTCAGCCTGTCAGTGCGTCCGTTCGCCTTCCGTTCTCCGCGGCGGGATTGTTCTCATGGCGATCGAGTTCAACTGCCCGCACTGCGTCACCCCGTACAAGCTCAAGGACGAGCTCGCCGGGAAGAAGGCGACGTGCAAGAACCCGGGCTGCCGGCAGGTCATCACCATCCCCGCCCTGCGGGCCACCGTCCCCCCGACCGCCAAGCCCGCCCTCAAGCTGTCGCCCCCGAAGCCCGAGGACATTGAGGCCGCCGCCCTCGCCGCCCTCGCAGACGCGCCCAAGGAGGAGCAGCCGGCCGACACGCCCATCCCGGTGGTGTGCGCGTTCTGCGAACACACGTGGATCGAGCCCCGGGACAAGGCCGGGAAGAACGTCCTCTGCCCGAACCCCGAGTGCCGGCAGCGGAACAAGGTGCCCGTCCCGAAGGACGACAAGCCGACCAACTGGCGCGAGACGCCCCAGGGGCCGAGCCTGGCCAAGCAGAACTTCGAGAAGCCGGCCGACGTGATGGACGCCGAGGCCAAGGTCGTCTCCAAGGCGGCCTGGGTGGAGGGCGGCGGGGCAGACCAGGATCTCGAGCCCATCCCCCTCAAGCGGAAGCTGTTTTTCGGCACCCTCGTGGCCGTCCCGGCCATCGCGCTGGTGTACGGGGTGGTGTGGCTCATCGGTAACATCGGTGAAACCAAGAAAGACCGCTTCGTGAAGGACGCACTTGAGCAGCTGGGACAGGGCGTCGGCGAGCTGTCTGGGGGTGAGGGGCCGCTCTACTGGGCCATGCTGCACACCGCCGCCGGGGAGTACGAACTCACCGAGTCCAAAGACCGCGATCAGGCTCTCAAGAAGGCGCTCGACTTCTTCACGAAGGCCCGCGACGACGTCCGCCAGTCGACCCAGAAGGACGACCCCAAGAAGCCCAGCGGGACGGCCCGATACGCCGCCGGCAGCGAACTCGCCCTCGCCCAACTCCTCCTCGGCGGCACCGACGACGAGGTGAAGGAGGGCGTCCGCTACCGCTGGCTGCCGCGGACGGCCGGCCCGCGGCAGCGGATCAACGAGAAGATGGTGGACGTCCACACCGAACTCCAGCGGACGCTCCAGGTGATCCTCCCGGCCGACTACGACCAGCGGATGGCCCTGGCCCGCCGGCTCACCCGCGAGCTGGTCAAGAAGGGTCAGGTGGAGCTGGCCGCCGACCTGCCGGTGATGCTCTTCGCCGGCCCCGAGCAGGCCGAGGCGAAGGCCGTGATAGCCCTGGAGGTGTTCCGGGCGGACAAGAGCCACCCGTTCCCCCGGCAGGCAGCCGACGACCTGAAGGCGATGCTGTCCAAGGGCGTGCCGGAGAAGACCGTATTCCCGTCGTCGGCCGCGGTGCTGTGGAAGGCGGTCGGCACCGAGAAGGTTCCGAACCTCGGGGACGGGAAGCTGCCGGCGGGCGCCGGGGCCATCTCACTCAACACCCGGACCATCGCCGTCGGGCTGGCCCTCCTGGAGGGCCGAACCGACGACGCGGTCGAGGCGGCGCGCCGACCCGGACTGCTCCACGAGCAGTTGAAGGCGGCGGTGCAAATCGCCGAGTGGTCGCCCGACCCCGGCTCGATCCTGGACGTGGCCGCAGCCCAGGTGGAACGGGCGACGGCCGGCAAGAAGGGGGTCGACGCCATCCCCCCGGCGTCCCTGTTGCTGCGGCTCGCCCAGCTCGGCGGCGCCGCCGGCAAGCCGGAGCCGGCCAAGGCGCTGGCCAACATGATCGCCGACGACGGCCTGAAGGCGTGGGCCAAGGCCGACGCCCTCCGGTTGGCCGCGACCCCCGGCTCGCCGCTGGACGAGGCCGCGTTCGAGGCTCCGGACGATGCGGCCAAGTTGAAGGCCGGCCACGCCTGGGGCCGGTACTGGGTGGCCCGGCACAACACGCGGGTGTCCGGTGACAGCACGAAGCAGAAAAAGGTGGTCGAGGGGTGGCCGAAGGGGACCGTCCAGCCGCTCGGGCTGGCCGGCATCGCACTCGGCCTCCGCGACCGGGAGCGGTAAGTCGGGGGTCGGCCAAGACCCGCCGCGCAAGCCCGTGGCAGGCGCCGACCCCCGAGTACCAACCCCCAGCTGACGACCCCGACCCGGGGACCGACATGCACCCGGACGTGGTGGCGGACGTTGGGAACACGCGAATCAAGTGGGGCTGGGGGCCGCCGGGCGAACCACCTCAGCTGGCGTCCCTCCCGCCCGACGACCCGTTCGCCTGGGCCGACCAGCTCGCCCTCCTCCCGGGTTCCGGCCCGCGCACCTGGGCGATGGCCGGCGTCCACCCGGGCCGGCTCGCCCTCCTCTGCGAGTGGGCCGAGGGGCGCGGCGACCGCGTACACGTCATCGGCCACGCCCGGGTGCCGATGCGCGTCGAGGTGACCGAGCCGACCCGCGTCGGCATCGACCGGCTGCTGAATGCGCTCGCCGCCGTGAAACTCGTCCCCCGGAACACGGCCGTCCTGGTCCTGGACGTGGGGACGGCCGTGACGGCCGACGTGGTGGACGGCACCGGCGTGTTCGTGGGCGGGGCGATCTACCCCGGCCCCCGGCTGATGTTCGAGGCACTCCATCGCTACACCGCGAAGCTCCCCCTCCTCCCCTTCGGGGACGTCCCCCAGGCCGACTCGTACATCGGCCAGGATACCGCCGGCGCGATGGCGGCCGGCGTGGCGGCGGCGCAGGTGGGGGCGCTGCGAGAGGTAATGCGGCACGCGGCCGGGCTGTTCGGCGAGGAGACGTGGGCCGTCCTCACCGGCGGCGGGCTCGGCACGCTCGCCGACCTGCCGTTCGGCGTGTGGGGCGACCTCGCCGAGGTGTTGGTGGCCCCCACGCTGACCCTCGACGGCATCCGCCTCGCCGCCGGGGCACTGAAGTGACGCCCGGCAACACGGCCCCGACAGAATCGGGAGCAGGTCCGGAAACGACCACTTCGCGCGCGAGGCTTTGCGGGTCGGCAGCGGTTGGGTAGAATCACACAACCACCCTCTGCACCGACAAGACGGGGGATGAACCCGCTGGTTATGACCGACCAGCGGCAGACGGCACCAGGAAACAGTTTTCGATCAGCCTGGGGTTGTTGAAGCACTCGATTTGGGAACACACGCACCCGTAGCTCAACTGGATAGAGCAACGGTCTTCGGAACCGTAGGTTGGGGGTTCAAATCCCTCCGGGTGTACTAGACAGGCTGTTTGGTTCGGATGAACTAGGCCAGCGTAACCCCTTGTCCTGACTGCACATCTGGCCGCACGTGGCCCTTGATGCACTGATAAAAACTTGTCGGTCAAACCGCGGGGGCGGGAGCTCAGTGGTCATGGTTGCCCACCGTGAACGCTAACCCAACCCTAACCCGTCGCCGGGAAAGCCAGACCCCAGACCGGGAAGTTTCGCCACTTCATCTGCCAAGCCCTTCCCGAATCGTGCGTAGACGACGGCCGTGAGTTTCGGGTCGCTGTGATCGGCCAGTCTGGTTGCGGCCATCTGAGAGACACCCGAACGAGCAAGTCCGGAGATGAACTGGACCCGGAGGGAGTGGAAGTCGAACACCTCGCCGGCGGCGTCCCGGTAGAGGAGTACGTCCGACGCCTCCCGGCGGGCGCGCTCCGCGGCGTCCGCGCCGGCCGCCTCGAGGTACGCCGTGCGTGCCTGCTCCAGGTCGTGCCGGAGCATCTTCGCCCCCTTCTTCGACCAACCCTTTCCGATCC
>JAESGH010000379.1_pt1 | contig 34095 bp, 29 predicted proteins | sample 9269641 | NCBI WGS metagenome assembly JAESGH01 (sample SAMN14515345, study PRJNA621665) | algae metagenome | isolation source: Phormidium tanganyikae FI6-MK23 and co-occurring heterotrophs from granitic... | place: USA: Fort Irwin, California | collected 1998-05-24
CGCGATACTTCCGATTTACACGGCGATGCTCAAAGTCGATCAAAGATTGCTTCTGGCCAGCAACGGCCTGGGCGCATCTGAAGCGCAGACATTCCTTCGAGTCTATCTGCCACTGACTGCAGGTGGAACGGCCGCGGCGGCTGTTTTGGTTTTCCTCATGGCGTTGGGATTCTACATAACTCCAGCTTTGCTGGGCGGCCTGCATAACCTGACCGTCGCGATGTTGATCGACAACCTGATCAATGAACGCTTGGTATGGCCGCTTGCTGCGGCGGCATCCTTCATACTCCTGGCAATAATCTTGCTGCTGCTTCTGGTCGCCAGCAGGTTCACCTCCATCGCCCGCATCAGGATGTGAGGTTAAGGTCATGCAAAGGATATCTGCATTTCCAAGCGTCTTCGGAGCTACGGTCCTCGCATTCCTGATGCTGCCGATCCTGGCGGTCGTGCCCGCATCCTTCAACGACGCGTCCTTCATAAAGATTCCGCCGAGTTCGTATTCGTTTCGCTGGTACCATGCATTCTTGAACGACTACGCCTGGATGAACGCTGTGAGCGTCAGCTTCCAGGTTGCCGTCATCACCACGGTCATTTCGGTGATCGTGGGGACGATGGCCGCGCTCGGGCTGGAGCGCATGCGCTCCGCCTGGAGGGGCCTGTTCAGGGCTGTGCTTCTGGCGCCGATGATCGTTCCTGTGATCATGACCAGCGTCGCTCTGTATTACGTGATGCGAAGGGTGGGACTTCAGGGAAACACCATGGGGCTCGCATTGGGGCACACGCTGCTGAGCTTGCCGTTTGTGGTGCTGAATGTCGGCGTCTCGATCGCCAAGTTCGACCAATCTCTGGCGCGCGCAGCTGCTGGGCTGGGCGCATCGCCGCTCATGATCTTCAGGACAATCACGTTTCCGATGATAAAGCCCGGGATAGCCGCGGGCGCCGCCTTCGCCTTCATCACCTCATTCGACGAGGCCGTGCTGTCGCTGTTCCTCTCCGGTCCGGGCACGGTCACGCTGCCGATCAAGCTCTGGCAGGAGATCCGGATCGAATTCACACCCGTGTCGGCGGTTGCGGCGACGGCAATCCTCATTGTGACAATCGTGGTCTTCCTGGCGTCGAATGCTCATAAGCTACGGAGAGACAATACAAAATGGCGATAGAAATAGGAACGCCAATCCGCTTCGTCGGAATACATAAAAGCTTCGGTGACCTGAACGCTCTCGAGCCGCTCGATCTGCACGTGGAGGCCGGAGAATTCCTGACGTTGCTGGGCCCGTCCGGAAGCGGCAAGACCACGATTCTCAATATCGCAGCTGGATACACGCTGCCGGATGGCGGCACACTTCAGTTCGGCTCGCGTGACGTAACGCGATTGGCGCCGCGACATCGAAATATTGGAATGATGTTCCAGTCTTACGCGCTCTTCCCCCACATGAATGTCTTCGAGAACATCGCATATGGCTTGCGGGTCCGCAGATGCCCCAATGCCGATATCGAGAGGAAGGTCCTTTCCGTACTCGACATGGTCCGTCTCGACGGGCTCGAGCGGCGATCGATTGATCAATTGTCGGGCGGTCAGCAGCAGCGTGTAGCGCTGGCGCGCGCAATGGTGATCGAGCCGGATCTGCTGCTCATGGATGAACCGTTGGCTGCCTTGGACCGCCAACTCCGCAAGCACGTCGAGGTTGAGATTCGAAGGCTTCATGTCAGCCGCCGTCGGACCACCATTTACGTGACCCATGATCAGGAGGAAGCCTTGGTCATGTCCGACCGAATAGCGGTGCTGAATGCGGGTCGGATCGAGCAGGTGGGGACGCCGCTGGAGCTTTACGCTAGCCCGCGGAATGTATTCGTGGCGACATTCCTGGGCGAGTCTAATCTGATCCCGGGGGTTGTCACCGCAAGAAGAGAACAGGGCGATGAAATTAAGCTCGACGGCTTGGACGAATTGATGCTTGTGCCGACCAAGTCGAGAAGTGCTGTTGATAAGATTTATCTGCTCGCGCGCCCCGAAAGCATCACTGTCTCGGACCCCCCCAACTGCGGCCTTGTTGCGGAGGTTATTGAGACACTTTATCTCGGCGAAATGACTTCTGTACGTCTGCGATTGCAAAACGGGCATTCGATCTCGATGCGCCGGATGGGATCCCAACGTCTTCGCGTTGGGGAGACGCTGCATCTTAGTCTGGATTTTGGGAGTTTACGCGTCCTTGATCGTGAAGGAGCGCAACAATGGAGGGAGAAAGACTATGGATAGACGCCGTTTTCTAAAGAATAGCCTAGCTGGCGCAGTTGGTGCCATGTCGGGGATGCCGCTGTCAGCCGGTGCACAGCCCACAAGGCGTTTCATTTACTGTTCCTGGGGCGGCGCGCTCCAGGAAATGGAGAAAAAAGCCTTCATCGAGCCGTTCTTTTTGCAGAAGGGCATCGCATTTAACGAGACGTCCCCGACCACCTACGCAAAGCTGAAGGCTCAGGTCGAAGCCAAAGCGGTAGAATGGGACTTGGTGACGGTTGGCGGGCAATGGCTTTATCAGGGCGGAAAGGAAGGCCTTCTCGAAGATATCGATTACAACATTGTCCACGCCGATCATCTCGGTGCTAGCTGGAAAGCAAAGAATGGCGTTTATTCCAGCACCGGGTCGACTGTCATCGCATTCAATACCGACAGCTTACCAACCGAGAAGGCTCCAAAGACCTGGGCGGATTTCTGGGACGTCAAGAAGTTTCCCGGGCAGAGAAGCATGTACTCCCGGATGTACTATAATTATGAGGCGGCGTTGAGAGCTGCAGGCGTTCCGGCTGATCAGCTGTATCCTGCCACCGAAGAGAGGGTGCGGCTGATGTTCCAGAAAATGGAAGAGATAAAGCCTCACGTGACGGTCTGGTGGACAAGCGGCGCGCAACCACTGCAATTGCTCGCGACTGGTGAAGTATCTGCGGCGATGGCGTGGAGCGGGCGCGTGGCCGACGCCCAGAAGGGCGGCGCACCCGTCGATATGATCTTCAACGACGGGATCGTGTGGGGCAATGTTTTCGTGGTGCCCAAGGGCAGTCCGTACAAGAATCTCGCCATGGAAGCGATCAACTACGTCATAAGCGAGAAGGCTCAGGACAGATTGCTTGATTTGGGCGTCTACGCCCCTGTCCTGGAGGCATCGGCCAGGAGAGCGAATGCAGAGCAAGCACGTCTCCTTGTCACGCATCCGGATAACCTCAAAGGTGCGATCATATTCAACGATGAGCAGTCTGCAGGCTACATTGCAAAGTACGAACGCGATTGGCAGAAGTTCCAGTTGCAGAAGTAGGACAATAATTTGAACGGCCTTGAGGCGGAGCGCGCTTCTCGCCTCAAGGCCTGATATTTACCGCGATCGCGCCGCGCTGTCCGCCGGGAGCGCTGTGCTCCACTCGTCGCTGAATTCGGGGCCTTGATGCGCGGGCATCGCGCTAACCTCTCGCGGCACGCAAGTCCTACGAATTCGCCCAATCAGGCACGGCGCCGATCGCCACGGAGGCACTCGCCCGCATCGCGACGCTTTACCAGGTTGAGATCGAAGTCCGCGGTCGCCGGGACGGACGTCGTGCTGCCGGGACTGTCAGGATTTCCGTGTGCGGGCGGCCATAATGGACTCGAGGAGGTTCTCGATGGCACGACGCAAAGCTCCCCGCATTCCCGACGCGCTGCTGGACCAAGTGTTGGCAGGCGCCGATCCCAAGACGGCCTTGGACGCCAATGGGCTGCTCGCCGATCTGAAGAAGGCACCGGCCGAACGGGCGCTGAACGGCGAGATGGATCATCATCTGGCGGGCGACGAGGCCAGCAAAAGCCGCAACGGCTACGGCCGCAAGACGGTGACGACCGAGACCGGCCGGATCGAGCTGGAGATCCCGCGCGACCGGCAAGCGGCCTTTGATCCCCAACTCATCGCCAAGTACCAGCGGCGCTTTCCGGGCTTCGACGACAAGATCGTGTCGATGTACGCCCGCGGCATGAGCGCCCGGGAGATCGTCGGGCATCTGCGCGAGCTCTACGCATCGAGGTCTCGCCCGATCTCATCAGCGCCGTCACCAACGCGGTCCTGGAGGAGGTCACTGCCTAGCAGGCGCGACCGCTGGAGCCCGTCTATCCGCTCGTGTTCTTCGATGCCCTGCGGGTCAAGGTCCGCGACGAGGGCATCGTCCGCAACAAGGCCGTCCACATCGCGCTCGGAGTCAGAGGCGATGGCGCCAAGGAGATCTTGGGCCTCTGGCTCGAGCAGAACGAGGACGCGAAGTTCTGGCTACGCGTCATGAACGAACTGCGCAACCGCGGGGTCGAGGATATGCTGCTCGCCGTCGTCGACGGCTTGTCAGCGTCGCCAAGCTCGCCGACAAGCTGCGCGATCCGGCCACGCCGATGCCTGTTGTCGCTCGACATGCCTTGCTGCAAATGGTCGAACAGATCGACGCGTTGACGCGCCGTATCGAGCATCTCGATCAAGACGTCTTGGCCAGCGTCAAGCCTGATGACACCGCGAGGCGCCTAACCAGCATTCCCGGCGTCGGGCCGCTGATCGCTGCCACCGTGCGAGCGACGATCAGCGACGTCACGGGCTTCAAGAGTAGCCGCGACTTCGCAGCCTGGATGGGGCTTAAGCCAAAGCTTTCCTCCAGCGGCGGGAAGGACAAGCTCGGCTCGATCTCCAAGCAAGGGAATCGCCAGCTGAGAACCCTTCTGGTCGTCGGCGCCTCTTCGATCATCAAGCAGGCGAGACGCGGCGTGGTGCTGCCAGAGTGGCTCGTTGGTCTCATGACTCGGAAGTCCTACAAGCTGGTGGCCGTAGCTCTTGCCTCTTGCCAACAAGACGGCCCGCATCATCTGGGCCTTGCTCACCAAGGGGGGCACGTATCGGCAACCGAGCCCGGCCGCTGCCGCATAGTCTCGTACTCTGGTGGCGGATCCCGCCGGTTCGTAGCACAGGTGCCAAGGAGCGATGAGCCGCGGGGATACCATCCCGACAGAGGATACGCCGCCTGACGCAGTGCGCCCTGGAGCGCGTGAGATTGATATGGCGACCATCCATCGCGGAATTCATCATGGCCAGCTGTTCATGCCCGCATTCATAGGCCGGACATATGACCGCACCGTCCCGATGGGTTCAGACCTCCATAAACACCTTGCCTGTCGGGCCGATCCACATATGCGTCAGACCCAACTCTGAACGCCGTTTGACACGCACAGGCGGCGGTGCCTGCACCAGAGGTCTATCCCATCGCTTTATCGCCATGTGCCCGTCCGTTCGGCGCACAAGCCGCCAGTCGTGCGCGACGACGACCGTTCCCTTTGTCGTCCGATATTCGGTCCGACGCTGTAGCGGCTGGTGATGAATTGTCAGGAGAGAAGGTTCTTGAACGACTGAAGCACGAGGTCGCCCATCTGCTCGGTACCTACCCGGTGTTCCGCCTGCGAGTTGAACTCTGCCGTACGATAGCCTTGCGACAGAACCGAACGCACGGCCATGTCAAGGCTCTCGGCCTCTTGCTCGAGTCCGAAGGCCTGTCGCAGCATCATCGCCGTCGATAGGATCGAACCGAGCGGATTGGCGATATCTTTTCCAGCGATATCGGGCGCACAGCCATGGACCGGCTCGTATAAACCCTTGCCACTTTCGTTAAGCGATGCCGAAGGCAGCAGGCCGATCGAACCCGATAGCATCGAGGCTTCATCCGACAAGATATCGCCGAACAGATTGGTCGTGACGACGACATCGAAGGAAGCCGGCTGCCGGACCAACGCCATCGCCGCAGCATCGACATAGAGATGGGTCAGCGCAACCGAGGGATAGGAAGAGGCAACGTCACAGGCGATATCTCGCCACAATTCCATGGTTTCCAGGACATTCGCCTTGTCGACGGAGCACAGGCGGCCGCGGCGCTTGGCCGCCTCCTCGAAGCCCAGACGAATGATACGACGTATCTCATCTTCATGATAATACATCGTATTGAACGCTTCGCGCTTGCCGGCAGCATCCCGGCGCTCGCCACGTGGTTCACCGAAATAGATGTCGCTGTTGAGCTCGCGGAGGATGAGTAGGTCCACGCCTGCGACGATCTCAGGTTTGAACGGCGAAGCCTCCGCAAGCTCCGGATAGGAGCGGATCGGCCTGTAATTCGCATAGAGCCCAAGCTCGCGCCGCAGAGTGAGCAGGGCGTCGCCGGGCCGCAGCCCCCTGGGCAGGGTTTCATACTGAAAGCCGCCTTCTGCGCCAAAGAGGATCGCATCCGCGTCCTTCGCGAGATCGAAGGTTTTTGGGGGCAAGGGATGCCCGTGGCGGTCATAGGCACCACCGCCGACATCGGCGAATTCGATCTCGAAGCCCACGCCTGCGCGCGCAAGAAAGCTCAGGATCTTGACCGATTGCGCGGTAACCTCAGGTCCGATCCCATCACCGGGCAGGATAGCGACTTTGCGATTGGTCATCGATCAGGTGCTCACAGGAGGGTGTGGGAGGTTGGGGCGGCTTGGCGCGCCTCGAAGGATTCGATGTCGGCGAGATAGCTCATCGTGAGTTCGATCTCGTCCAGGCCCCGCGTGAGACATTCCTTCGCGAAGGGCGCGAACTCGAAGGAGAAATGCGGCCCCTGCGAGAGACCCGTGATCTGCGCCGGAAGATCGATCCAAATGGGCCGGTGAGGCTCCTGCTGGATTGCCTGGCGAAGGGTGGCGACGGCCTCGTCCGGCAAGATAACCACGACGAGGCCGTTCTTGGCGCAGTTATTGGAGAATATCTCGCCGACACTGGGGGCGATCACAGCGCGAATGCCGTGATCGACAAGTGTATGGACGGCCTGCTCGCGCGACGAACCGCAACCGAAATTGTGATCGCAAACGAGGATTGAGGCGCCGTTATGGCATTTCCAATCGAGCGGAAAGACCGTAGTTCTTGCACCGTTGCTGTCGTGGCGAAGATCATAGAACAGATATTGCCCATAGTCCTCGCGTTTCCTCTTCATGAAACGCCCAGGCAGAATCTGGTCCGTATTGACGTCGACGCCTTCGATCGGAACGGCTGTTGCCAGATGCGTCAGGAAGGGTTCCCTCACCACGCATACGCCCTGACATCGACGATCCGCCCGGTGATCGAAGCGGCGGCGGCCATTGCGGGACTCATGAGGTGGGTCCGCACGCCAGGCCCCTGACGGCCGACGAAGTTCCGATTGGTCGTAGACGCGATGCGTTCGCCCGCTTCGCCGCGATCGCCATTGATCGCCAGGCACATCGAACAACCGGCATGTCGCCAGTCGATGCCGGCTTCCCGGAAAATGCGGTCCAGCCCCTCCGCCTCGGCAGCCTTTCGCACGCCGGTGGAACCGGGAACCACGATCGTGGGAACGCTTGCTTGACGTCCCCGCAGGATCGCGGCCGCGGCTCGCAAGTCCTCGATCCTTCCATTCGTGCAGGAGCCGATGAACACCTTGTCGACCGCAAGCCCCTCCATCGGCAACCCAGGCTCGAGCCCCATATAGTCCAGGCCTTTTCGGGCACTGTCCCGCCGATGCGACTCGATCGCATCGAGGTCCGGAATCTGCTGGTCGACCCTGACCACTTCCGAAGGGGCCGTGCCCCACGTCACCATCGGACCAATATCGCGCGCGTCCAGCTCATGTTCCCTGTCGAAGACCGCATCGTCATCGGACCGAAGTGTGCGCCATCCGCGGACGGCAGCGTCCCGGTCGCTGTCGCACGGCGCATAGGCCCTGCCGCGGAGGTAAGCGATCGTGACGTCGTCGGGCGCTATCAGGCCAGCGCGGGCCCCGGCTTCGATCGACATGTTGCAGATGGTCATGCGGCCTTCCATCGTAAGGGCCTCAATCGCCGATCCGCCATATTCAACGACATGGCCGGTCGCGCCGGCGACGCCGATCTTCCCGATGATCGCCAGGATAATGTCCTTGGCTGCGACCGGAGCCTGGATGCGACCGCTCACGCGGATGCGCATGGTCTTCGGCTTCGCCTGCCAGAGTGTTTGGGTGGCGAGGATATGGCCGACCTCGGAGGAGCCGACGCCCAGGCCCAGCGCGCCGAAAGCCCCATGCGTTGCAGTATGGCTGTCGCCGCAGGCGATCGTCATTCCGGGCAGGGACAGACCGAGCTCCGGCCCGAACACGTGAACAATGCCCTGCCGCTCGTCATCGAGATCGAACAGGGTAATCCGATTGGCCCGAGCCCGCGTGACGAGTTCTTCGATCATCTCGCGAGCGTCCTGGTCCTTGATCAAGGCCAGGGTGCGGGATGTCGTCGGCGCAAAATGATCCGGGCTGGCGAAGGTCAGATCCGGGCGTCGGACGGAAAGGTCTCGAGCCGAAAGATCTGCAAAAGTCTGCCGAGGGAGGTCGTCTCCGATATAATGCCTGTCGACATACAACAAGGTCTGACCATCTGGGCGCGCGACGACTTGGTGCGCACTCCAGATCTTCTGAAACAATGTCTCGGGCATGGGGCTCTAACGGTTTTCGCCCCGCCTGTTTAGCTCTGTTCCTCCCACGTGCAGAATCGTGATTTGGCAAGCGAAGAACACCGCTGACGAATTGCCACCGCCCTATTCCCCGGAGGGCTCCGAGTGCGCACAGCGGCTCAGTTGCGCCAGCAGCAGCTTTGACGCCGGAGTCATCTCAGCCGCTGGCAGCGCACAGATCCAGTGCTGCCGCTGAACCCATTCACCCGCAAGATGAATGATATCGATGGCCATGGCGGACGCTAGACGCCGCGCCACGCCGTCCGGAAGGAAACCGAGCCCGAGCCCTGCTTCGACAAGGCGGCAAACCGTATCGAAGCCTCCCGCACGATAGCGTGAGCGGAGGGAAATACCCTCGTCCGAGGCGGCCTGGACTAAGGCGAGTTGGATCGAGCTGTTCTCTTCCTGCTGAATGAGGTCGTGCTGAACAATATCGATAAGAGAGACAGGCCTCTCCGTTGCGCTCAACGGATGGCCCTTGGGCGCGATCAGAACAATTTCGTCCGAATAGCTTCTGTGGACTTCAAGGTCTTCGGTCAGAAAGCGCCCCGCATAGAGACCGATATCGGCGGCGCGATCGATCATGGCAGCGACAACTTCAGGGCTCATTCCGGGCTGCAAGTCCACCCTAACATCGGGATATTCCTTACCGAATGTCGCTAGCTGCTCGGGGAGATAGCCGAACAACGCCGACTCATTGGCAAAGACGCGCACACGCCCGGAGATCCCACTCGCATGCGTGACCAGATCGCTCTCCAGTTCGGAGAGGTCACGGAGCATCCGCCGAGCGTGGATGAAGAATGTCTTGCCGAGCTCCGTCGGTTCCACCCCACCGCGGCGACGGGTGAGCAGCGGAGCTCGGGCTGCATCCTCCAGATCGGCGAGCCTTTTGCTTGCAGCGGAAGGTGCAATCGCCTCGCGGGCGGCGGCGTGAAGAATGCTCCTCTCTTCGACCACCGCAACGAACAGCTTTATCGTCACGAAACTCAAGCGAGTGCTGAGCTGAAACCGGATGTTCTGGAGGTTCGCCGGGTGCTGCCGGGCCACTCGAATATTCTCCCCTATCAGATCAGGCTGTCGCAATCCTGCCCTGCTCCGCGGCGTTCGTCTCCCCCTTCGCCTGCCAGGATTGGGTGAGATATTTGATCGCCCGGCCGGCAAGCCAGCGGAACACGATCGCAGCCAGGCAGGTCGCCATGATGACGAGCGAGAGAGCCGCTGCAGCGCCGGTATCTCCGGTGTCGTCCATCGCCACGACCGTGACGGAGGCGACCTTCGTCTGCGGAGCATACAGAAAGATGACCGCGCCGACAGTCGTCATCGCGCTTACGAAGAAAAAGCTCGCAATCCGGACGAGCGCCGGCATGCACATCGGAATCGTGACCCTGAACAGCATCACCCACCACGGACGCCCGAGCGCGTCCGAAGCTTCGTCAAACTCACGGTCGATCTGCGAGAGCGCTGTTACGGCGGTCAGATGCGGGACCGTATAGTAGTGCGAAATCGTACAAACCACGAGAACGCCCATGTGGCCATATAGAAACTGAAGCGGATTGTGCGCCGAACTGAAGAAGAAAATATAGCCCAGCCCGAGCGACAGCCCCGGAATGGCGAGAGGCAAGAGTGCGATGAATCGGTACAGGCTGTTGAACGGCGCGGGGAGATTTCCCTTTTCCGTCAGATAGGCCCCGACGAACGTCAAGACCGTGCCAAATGCAGCCGTCCAAAGGCTCAGCACCACGGTATTGGTGTAGACTGACCATCCGGCCGGATCGAAATCACCGAACCGATAATTGGCCAGGGTCGGGCTCAAATTATAGGGCCAGAAACTTGCGACGGAAGCAAGAACGGCCGTCGCGACGATGGAGATGACGAATGCCGAAACCAGCGCGAGATAGATAAAGACAGCACCATCGAACAGTGCAGAACGGCGGGGTTCGAACGGAACCGCACGCGCGCTGATCAGCGCGCTTTGCTTCTTTCGCGCCAGATGATCAGCGATATACGACAGGATGCAGGGGATCAGCAGAATAACGCTGACGACGGCGCCCATCTGAAAATTGTGCTGGCCGAGCACCTGCTTATAGATGTCCAGAGCCAAGACGTTGGTCTGGCCGCCGATGACTTTCACCGCGCCAAAATCCGTCACGGAGATCGTCAGCACGACAAAGCAGGCGCTGACCAAGCCGTAGCTGATGTTCGGGAGTGTAATCGTCCGAAAGATGCGGAAGGACCCCGCGCCGAGGACCCGCGCGGATTCAAACAGGCGCGCATCGGATTGTCCGAGCGCCGTTACCAAAATGAGGAACGCATACGGAAAGCAGAAGAACACCTGTGAAAGGACGATTCCGATCGGCCCATAGATCGAATGGCCCTGCAACCAACTGCGCAGGAAGCCTTGATTCCCGAACATGTAGATGAGCGATATGGCTGGCAGAAGCGACGGCGCCAGGATCGGGACAAGCGCCAGAGTGCTGAAGAATGCCTTCCCCGGAACGCAGCTTCGCGTGATCCCGTAAGCGTAGGCGAATGCCGTCACACATGTGATAAATGTTACAATCAGGCCCAGTCCGATGCTGTTGTAGACCGGTTGCGACAGGACGGGGTTGCTGAAATAGGCAATGAAGTTGCTGAGGCCGACGAAATGTCCAGCTCCGTCGAGCAGACTTCGATAGAGCACAGCCGTGACAGGCGCGACGATGGCCAACAGCGCGAAGGCCAGCACAAGTATGAAAATGATGTTCCGGGATTGCGTCCGGGCGAGGTTCCGCATCTCCATAGGCTTGCTTCCTATGGCCGTTCGATTTGATCAGCAGCGGCGTTCGCATAGCCGCGAATGTGCCGCGCGGGCAGGCCGATTCTCAGCGAGGCCCCGGCGCTCATGGCTTGCAGAGCGCTCACCGATTGGTCGACCACGACAGGCCCACCGCTGAGTTCAGGCACCGTCAGATGGAGGCGGCGGAACGCGCCGAGAAATTCCGTCATCCTGACGGTAGCATCGAATGTGACGTCAGCCGTCCCTACGGCAGGGTTCACGACGATATGCTCCGGACGGATGCAGATCTTCAAACGCTCATGGACTCGCGCACCTGGTGGCTGGATGCCCTGAAGCAGTTGGCTGCCGAGCCGCACGTTTCCGCCCTCCTCAGCAAAGCCGGAAAACTCGTTCATTGCACCGACGAATTGGGCGACGAAAAGCGTATCCGGCTCATTGTAGATGACCTCCGGCGTACCGATCTGCTCGATCCCGCCATTGTTCATCACAACAACGCGGTCAGCCAGTGTGAGCGCCTCTTCCTGGTCGTGGGTGACCATGATCGTGGTGACGCCGAGTTGAGTCTGGAGAAGCCTCAATTCCGTCCTCAAGCGGCTGCGAACTTTGGCATCCAAGGCACTCAGCGGCTCGTCAAGCAAAAGTAGAATCGGCTCGGGCGCGAGCGCTCTCGCAAGAGCGACGCGCTGCTGCTGACCACCCGACAATTGCGACGGGTATTTGTTTTCGATTCCCGCAAGGCCAATCAGGTCGAGAAGCGCAGCAACCCGCTCTGCTACTGTCCGCGTGCGGGCATGGCGCGCGGCCAGGCCGTACCCGATATTCTTTGCTACCGACATGTTCGGAAAGAGGGCATAGGACTGAAAAAGAATCCCAAAATTCCGAGCGCCCGGCGACAAGGCAGTGATGTCCTTGCCCTCCAGAAAAAGCCGCCCCTGGGACGGCTCCTCCAAGCCTGCAATAATGCGAAGCAGGGTTGATTTGCCGCAACCGGATGGTCCGAGAAGGCAAAGAAACTCACCTTCCCGAACGTCCAGATTGATCGAATGAAGTGCATGGAAGGCGCCGAAGGTCTTTCCGACGCCTTTGATCGACATAAAGCCAGTACGGGCGCTCACCTGCACGTTCACTCTTACTGCTTGGGCTCGGACTTGGCATCATAACGCTTTGTCCATTCGGCGAGGACGGCGTCGCGATTGGCGAGCGATTTGGCGAAGTCGTCGTTCCCCAACTTCGCTTCCGCATCGTCCGGATAATTCTTCGGTTTGCCGGAGATATCCGGATGCGCAACGATCGCCATGAATTTGCTGTAAGCGAGATTGGCGTTTTTGCTGACCGACCAATCGGCGAGCTTCTTGGCCGCTTCCAGCTTCTTGGTCGACTTGGAGATGGCCGTCGCCTCGATATCCCAGCCGACCTTGTCGGCGGGCACGATGATATCCAGTGGCGCGCCCTTCGACTTCAGCTGCGGCGCGGTCAGGTCGGTCGAAATCCCGATCACATACTCGCCTGTCGCCGCAAGCTTGCAGGGTTTCGAGCCGCTATGGCCATAATTGGCGATATTCTCGTGGAGGCCATCCATGAACTTCCAGCCTTTTTCTTCACCCATGGTCTGGAGCCAGTTGTTGACATTCATGTAGCCGGTCTGGCTCGAAACAGCATTGGGCATCGTGATCTGCCCCTTGTAGACCGGGTTGGCCAGATCTGACCACGTCTCGGGCTTCGGCAGCCCGCGCTTCTGCGCCTCGACTGTGTTGAAGCAAATCAGCGAGAGCCAAACGTCCATGCCTGACCAGGTCGGATTCTCGCGCGTGTCCTTGAAGCGCGGCTTCAATGCGTCGACACCCTTTGGCTTATAGGGCAACAACAGCCCCGCCTTGTCGAAGGAGAGCAGATTCGTCAGAGGCACGCCGAGGAGGACGTCCGCCTGCGAGTTGTCCTTTTCGGCCAGGACGCGCGCGACCAGAATACCGGGGCTCTCCCTCAGCCATGTGATCGTTATTCCTGGATTGTCTTTCTCGAATGCATCCTTGTACGGGCCGAGCTGTTCCTTCTCCAGGGCCGTGTAAACGGTCAGATCTTGTGCGAGGGACGGCGGCGCCGCACCTAACGCAGCGGCGACGATCGCCGCGAGGCATGCAGTCCGAGCCTGCGCACGCGCAGTGCCGGCGAAAAAATTTACATTCATTCCCGCTCTCCTCCGATCACCGCAGCGCCCGATTCCGGTTCTATCTGCGGGTACCTGCCGACCATAGAATCTGTAATTTCTCCAGAAAGTCGCCATTTCGCATTTCTGATTCAAATTTGGCGGAGATCACTCCTTGCGGTGTCAAAGGCGGGGTCTGCGAGCACCACGCTCCCGAAAAGATCACCAAGGATGCTGACCTCGACCGCTTGCCCGGGGACTGCCAGAGCGGCGTCGAGATAGGCCGTCGCAAGACTCTTCCCGACTGAGAACCCGTAGGCGCCGGAGGTGACGGTACCCACCATCGCGCCGCCTGCAAACACAGGCTCTCCGCCAAGCGCGTCACGATCGGAGGTTTCCACTGCGAGCGTGACGAGCTTCTTGTGCTGGCCTTCCGGCCGGGCTGGCAGCGCGTTCAGCTTGCTGCGTGAGACCCAACTCGACAAACCCGCTTCCTCTGGCAGAACATCGGGCGACAGGTCGCTTCCGAAGGTCCTGAAACCTGCCTCCAGTCTCAATGCGTTCAACGCGCGCATCCCCATCAGGCGCAAGCCATGGGGTTCGCCCGCCTTGCGCAGTTTGAGATAAAGCGCGCGGTGATATTGCGCCGGCAGATGCAGCTCGAAGCCTTCAGCACCAGTGAAGCTGATACCGAGCACGAGCGCCGGGCAGCCATCAAGATCAAGCGTGGCGACACCGAGCCGATCGACGAGATCGATGCCCGGCGCGAGCAGGGATTGAACGATCATGCGCGCCCTGGGCCCTGCGATATGAAGAATCGCCTGGGTTGCCGTCACGTTCTCAACCACGACGCCCGGCCTCGCCGCCGATTGAAGCATGGAATGATAGTTCAGTTCGTTCGACGAGGGCCCAACGATATAAAAGCGCTCCTCGCCGAGACGAACCGCGACGAAGTCACCCATGATGCCGCCGCGTGCGTTCAGCAGAAGCGTGAAGCCAACACGATCGACGCGTTTGGGTGCCGGCCTCGAAAACATGGTCTCGAAGAACGTCTCCGCTCCCTCGCCCGATATGATGAATTTGCTCATCGAGGTAAGGTCGCTGAGCGCGGCAGCCTCGCGTACTGCGGCACATTCCTGCCCGACATGTTCGTGCCATACGCCACGTCGGAAGGTGTCCGGCATGACGTTCAAGCCCTTCGGTGCGAACCAAATCGGCCGCTCCCAGCCGAACACAGTGCCGAACACCGCGCCTTCCTCAGCGAGAAGATCGTAGATGGCGGTCGTCTTGGCTGGACGCGCGACATCGGTTTCGCGGTCGGGATAGCTGACGTGGTGGTGGTCGATATAGGCTTCGATCGCCCGGTTGATCGTATAGGAGCGGGTCGTGAAGTCGCCGAAGCGCGCAGGCTGGAACGGCATCGGATCGATTTCAGGATAGCCTTCGACGAGCCATTCGGCCAGCATCTTGCCAGCGCCACCACCTTGCGCGATGCCGACGGTGAAGCCGGTGCAGGCCCATAATCCGGGCTTATGCGGCACAGGGCCTATCACGGGTCTGCCATCCGGAGCATAGCTGATCGGTCCGTTGACGATCGTCTTGATGCCCGCCTCGCCGAGCAGCGGAATACGATCCGCGGCGCGCAGAAGCTCCTCTTCGATGCGCTCCAGGTCGGGATCGAGCAATTCCTGTCCAAAGCTGTCCGGAATGCCGTCGATTGCCCACGGCTTGCCGTCCTTCTCGTAGATCCCGATGAGGAAGCCGTCGCGCTCCTTGCGCAAGTAGAACGACCGGTCTCGATCGCGGATGATCGGAAGGTCGCCTTGCAGCTCCGCAAGTTCCTTGATCGTACCAGTGACCAGATATTGGTGCTGCATCGGCACGTTCGGCAGAGCGTAGCCGGCCAGTTTGCCGACAGCATCGGCCCACATGCCGGCTGCGATCACAACATGCTCCGCCGAGATCACCTCGCTGTCGTTGACTGTGATCGACCAGCCCGAGGATGTCTGGGTCAGCGCGGTCACTTTCGATCTGCGCTTGATCGTGGCGCCTGCCTCGACCGCTTTGCCGGCGAGCGCATTCGTCGCGCTGGAGGGATCGATGTGGCTGTGCAGCGCATCGTAGATCGCCGCGCGAAGCCCCGCCACATTGAGGAAGGGAAACAGGGCCTTCGCATCGTCCGGACCGATGAGCTGGTAGTCGAGACCGATCGTCCTCGAACGCTCGACGGCTCGCTTGAATTCATCCAGCCGCTCGGTGGTGTCGGCCAGCGCTAGGCTACCCGTGATGTGAAGCCCAAGCGGATAGCCGAGTTCCTTCTCCAATTGCTGGTACAGGCGGATGCTGTACAGGTGCATTCGGGATAGCGAAAGGCTGCCGGCCGCCGTTGCCAGGTGCCCGGCCGCGTGCCAAGTGGAGCCGGCCGTAAGCTCTGTCTTTTCGAGAAGGAGCGTGTCGGTCCAGCCAAGCTGGGCCAAATGGTAGAGAACGCTGCATCCGGCAATGCCGCCACCAATGACAGCTACGCGATAGTGTCGTGTCATGCTCGCCCCATCTTCGTGAATGCAACCGCTCGCCGCCCAGCTCAATCTCGCCCCGGGGATCACGCTCTCGCGCGCAAACCCTTGGGGTCATAAGCTGCATGGAGCCCGGCCGTGGCTGGATAGCGAACACCTGCGACTTCGATCTCGAACGTCGCGTCGAGCCATCCACGCTGGTCGCACCCCTTACCCTTCACCCAGCCAAAGCCGACGGCATGGCCAATCGTATGGCCGAACGTCACGCTGGCCAGCGACCCGCAGCGTTCGCCATTTCGGTAGATCGGCTCATGTCCGTAGGGGAAGGCGGCAGCGTCATCGAAGATGAAATTGACCAGTCGCTTATCGTAGCCGTGCTCACGTTGACGCCGGAGCGCATCCTTTCCAGTGAAATCCGCTTTGCCGAAGTCCACGGCGAACGCGAGCCCCGCCTCGATGGGCGTCTCCATCGGCCCGATGTCGTGGCCCCAGACGCGGAAGCCCTTCTCCTGTCGTAAAGAGTTGAGCGCATGGCTGCCGGCGAACAATCGCTTGGTGCCGGCTGCCGCGATCAGCGCTTCCGTGACGCTCTCGGCGCTTTCCGTCGGGACATAGATTTCCCAGCCAAGCTCGCCCGTGAAGGAAAGCCGCATAGCTTGAGCGCTGACATAGCCGATGTCGAGTTCCTGGCGCGTATAGAACGGAAAGGCCTCGTTGGAGAGGTCGGCGCTGGTGACCGCGGAGAGGAGCTCGCGCGAATTGGGGCCCGCGATCGCGAGCACGGCATAAGATGACGAGATGTCCGTCACCGCGACCCGCTCGTCATCCCGGATCGAACGCCGCAGCCAATCGAGATCGCGTCGCCCCTGCGAGCTGCCGGTGACGACCAGGAATTCGTCGCTGGAAAGACGGCTGACAGTGAAGTCGCTTTCCATGCCGCCGTGGCGGTTCAGCATTTGCGTATAGACGATGCGGCCGGGCGCGACCTGCATCGAGTTGCTGCAGACGCGATCGAGCAAACATTCGGCGTCTCGTCCCTGGACCAGAATCTTGGAGAACGGCGACTGATCGAAGAGCGCCACATCATTGCGACACTGGTCATGCTCGTTGCGCCAGTTCTCGAACCAGGCCGGCCGACCATAGCGGTAGGCTATATCCGACGACGATTTGAGCGCATCGTCCTGTCCGAACCACTCGGGCCGTTCCCAGCCGACGCGTTGACCGAAATGGGCGCCGGCCTGTCGATGCAGATGAAACAGCGGCGTGCGCCGCAGATCGCGAACAGTCTTGTAGGCCTTGCCCGGCCAGGAAATCGCGAAATGCTCCGAAAGCACCTCGGGAATGCGTTCAAACAACGACCGCTCGTTGTTCTGATGGGGCGAGAAACGGCGAATGTCGGAATCCCAGAGGTCGAGCGGTGCTTCGCCGTTCTTGACCCATTGCGCCATCGCCCAGCCGACGCCGCCGGCCGCCGCGACGCCGGATGAATTCATTCCGGCCGCCATGAAGAAGCCGGCGACCTCCGGGGATTCTCCCATAATCGGATTGTGATCGAGCGTAAAGCTCTCCGGCCCGTTGATGAGCGATCTTGCGCCGGCCGTTTCCAGATCGGGAACCCGATGAATGGCGTTCTCCATCATCGGCTCGAAATGGTCCCAATCCTCGCCCATCAACGCGAACGGGATGTCGGGGATTTTCTTGACGGGCAGCGGGCGCGGATTGGGCTCGAAGCAGCCTACGAGCAGACCGCCGACCTCTTCACGGATATAGAGACGGGCATCGCCGTCGCGGATGACCGGCAGATCCGCGGTGACACCGGCCATGGGCTCGGTCAGCAGATAGAAATGCTCGCACGCATAGAGCGGCGCGGTGACCTTCGCCATCGCCGCGACATCCCGTCCCCACAAACCCGTGCAGTTGACCACCGCATCGCAGGCGATACGCCCCTGCGCCGTGACCACTCCACGTATCCGGCCATCGCGGATGTCGAACTCGACGACCGGGGTCTGTTCGAACACCTTGGCCCCCTCCGCCTTCGCGCCCTTCAGCAGGGCCTGGCAGACATCGGTCGGGCTGACGCGTCCGGCCGAGGGCATCCAAAGGCCGCCATGCAGATCGTCCGCCCGCAGCAGGGGCCAGCGCTCAGCGATCTCCCCCGGCGCGAGGAATTCGACGTCGATACCGTAGCTGCGCGCCGCCGTCATCGTATACTGGAGACTGTCGAGGCGCTCCTTGGAGGCAGCGAGATCGACGCGTCCGCTATTGCGCCACCCCGTCGCTTGTCCGGTCTCCCGTTCCAAGTCCGCGTAAAGGCGGGCGCTATATTTGGCGAGTTCGGTGCCGGCTGCGGAAGACCTCAGGGGTGTGACCAGTGCAGCCGAATGCCAGGTTGTGCCGCTGGTGATCGCATATCTCTCCAGCAGCACGCAATTCGGGAAGCCGGCCTTCGCCAAATGGTACAGGACGCTGCATCCCACGATACCGCCGCCGACAACGACGACGTCCGCCTGCGTGGGCAAAGCTGTCATTCAATCCTCCACTGCGCCCACAAACGCGCTGCATGGAGGGAAGCATCACCATCGAGGATCGCAAAGTTGCTATCAGCTATGCGGGATTTGATGGGCGCTCACGGTTTATCCCCCACCGGCACGAATTTTGCCGCCCACTCGCCGGACGCGACGAGATCGGCGATCGTGCTCTTGCAGATTGCGAGAGCGGCCTTGAAGACGAGATTGCGTGTGCCGTTGTTCGGCACCGCCAGGCTGAGCGACAAATTCAGCCTCTCCGGCTCGAGCGGTACCGCTTGGAGGATACCACATCGCAATTCGCTCGCGATCGCAGCGCGGGGCAGCAACCCAATGCCCCGGCCAAGAGCCACCAACTCCTTGATCGCAATGAGTGAATCGATCTGCTGGGCAAAGTCCAGCCTCACCCCGTCATTAGAGGCGATCTTTTCCACGGCGCTGCGCGCGGTACTGGGCGGCGCATGCGCAATCAAAGGTCGCCCAGCCAGTTGGGCGATCGAAATCGACTTGTCGGCGCCAGCCCACAGGCTCGGTGTGACAGCGAACAAGCCTTCTTCGAGACGAAGCTCGCAATTCAGGAAGCCATATTTTTGCGTGGTGTAAAGTATTCCGATGTCAATTCGACCGCCTTGTAGCCATTCTGCTATATTGAGGGAAAAGCCTTCGTAGAACGAAACCTCGATATGAGGGTAGGTTTGGCCGATGTTATCAATGAACGCCGGAATGAACGTCTGGCAATGGCTCGGCGGCACGCCGATGCGCACGCGACCACGTAGCTCCGCATTGCTGTTGCGAGCCAGATCCGCCGCCTCTTCGACCTTTTGCAGTGCCTCTTTGATATGCGAGTAAAAAATTGTCCCGGCGTCCGTAAGATGGACGCCGCGACCGTCACGTATAAATAGCTGCAGGCCGAGTTCTTCTTCAATCGCCCGGATCTGCCGGCTGACGACGGGCTGAGCCAGCTTGGCTTCTACCGCGACCGCGCTAATGGAATTCAGTTCGGCCGCCCGACAAAAATGGTGGAGATAGCGCGTATTCACCGCGCCTGGGTCTCGCAGAGCCGGGAACAGGCGACGCCATAGTTTTCCTGCATATCATTTATGCCTTTCGATCTGCGCCGGGACGGCGATAGCCTGATCCTGTGCTGCAACCGTTCGCCTGAAAAGTCGATCTTCCGCCCATTGCCTGACGACCGCGCCGGGACCTCTGATTCCTCCGAAGCGGCCCCGTGCCTCCATCGTGCAGGTGTGCCGGACAACCGAGGAGCCGATAGAATGAAGGTGCTCGTTCCCGTAAAGCGCGTGATCGACTTCAACGTCAAGGTTCGGGTGAAAGCCGATGGTACTGGCGTCGACTTGGCAAACGTCAAAATGTCGATCAATCCGTTCGACGAGATCGCGGTGGAAGAGGCCATCAGGCTGAAGGAGGCCGGAATCGCGACCGAGGTCGTCGTGGTTTCGATCGGCCTCGTGCAGGCGCAGGACGTCCTTCGCACAGCACTCGCTCTTGGCGCCGACCGCGCGATCCTGGTGCGGCACGACGATCCCATCGAGCCCCTGGGAGTCGCGAAAGCGCTGGCGGTTATCGCCGGGCGCGAGCAGCCCGGTCTCATCATCCTCGGCAAGCAGGCTATCGATGACGACGCGAACCAAACCGGCCAGATGCTTGCCGCGCTTCTCGGCTGGGCGCAGGGAACCTATGCGTCCAAAATCGCCGTGCGGGGTGATCGAATCGAGGTGACTCGAGAGGTCGATGATGGCTTGCAACGCGTTTCCTTGAAGTTGCCAGCGATAGTGACCGCCGATCTGCGGCTGAACGAACCTCGCTATCCCTCGCTGCCCAATATCATGAAGGCAAAGAAAAAGCCGCTGGACCAAATCGATCTCGAAAGTCTCGGCGTCGATGCGCGAGCCAGGATCAAAATCCTCGGGACGGAGGAACCCAGCCAGCGGGAACCCGGCCTCGTCCTGGCGGATGCGGGGGCGTTGATCGCCAGGCTGAAGGCAGACGCTGTCCTGTAAGATGGAGTTTCAAAAACCATGAGCATTCTTCTTCTCGCGGAACACACGCAGACGACGCTTTCGGAACAGACGGGCAGGGCGCTTGCCGCAGCCTTGAAGATGCAGCCGTCCGTCGACATTCTCGTCTGCGGTGCCGAAGTGGCGGTGGCCGAGGCGGCCCGGTTTGATGGCGTCCGCAAAGTCGTCCATGTCGAGGCGGCCTGGCTGAACAATCAACTGCCGGAAGCGGTCAGCGCCGTCGTGATCGCCTTGGCGAGCGATTATGATGCGTTCGTTGCGCCGGCGACGAGCAACGGCAAAAGCATCGCACCTCGGGTTGCCGCACTGCTCGACGTCGGACAAATCTCCGAAATAACCGAGGTGCTCGGATCGGATACGTTCAAGCGGCCGATCTATGCCGGCAACGCCGTCCAAACGGTGCAGGCTACTGATCCGTTCAAGGTGATCACCGTGCGGACCTCGGCGTTCGATGTTGCGCCGTTTGGCGGCTCTGCCCCCATCGAGCGCATCACGCCGCCCGCCGACCCCGATCTGTCTCTCTTTGTCGATCACAGTTCGACAGAAAGTGACCGCCCCGAGTTGAGCTCGGCTCGCATCGTCGTCTCCGGCGGTCGCGCTCTAGGCTCGGCTGATGCCTTCCAGCAAGTAATCGCTCCGCTCGCCGACAAGCTCGGTGCCGCCATCGGCGCAAGTCGCGCCGCCGTGGATGCTGGCTACGCGCCGAATGATTGGCAGGTCGGCCAGACCGGCAAGGTGATCGCGCCTGATCTCTACATTGCCTGCGGCATTTCGGGAGCGATCCAGCACCTCGCGGGAATGAAAGATTCCAAGACGATCGTCGCCATCAACAATGATCCCGAGGCTCCGATCTTTCAGATTGCCGATTACGGCATCGTCGGCGATCTCTTCCAGATCCTTCCCGATATCGAGAAAGAACTCGCCCCATCGTCGGGGCATTGAAGGTCGCCTTAGTGAGTCGCGCTTCGCAAGCCCCAGGAGCGTGCCAAGCAGTTCGCCTGCGCGAGCACGCTGCCACCCGTTGACCTTTTCCCGAGATTTTGAGGCGGAATGCGCATGGAGCAATCCAATTTCATCCTGACGCTGACCTGTGCAGACCGTCCTGGCATCGTGGCCGCGGTGACGACCGAGCTCGCCGGCAATGGCGCCAATATTGCAGAGAGCAACCAATTCTGGGATCGTCAATCGAATCAGTTTTTCATGCGCATCGCCTTCACAACGCTTGGCGCTGTCGCCAAGGAGGATATGGAGCGGGCGCTGAAACCAGCCACCGCGCGCTTCGAAATGAAAGCCGAAGTCGTCGATGCCGGCAGAAAGCCCAGGATCATCATCATGGTCTCAAAATTCGACCATGCGATGCTGCATCTTCTGTATCAGATTCGAGTTGGCTGGCTAAAGGCAGAGGTCGTAGCGATCGTCTCCAACCATGAGGATAGCGCCACCACAGCCAAGCTCGAGGGCATCGACTACTATTATTGGCCGGTGACGAAGGAGAACAAGAGTGAGCAGGAGGAGCGGCTGATCGTGCTCGTTCGCCAGACCCAAGCGGATCTTGTCGTGCTCGCACGCTACATGCAGGTGCTCTCCGATAACCTTTCCAGTCGCCTCTATGGCAAGGCAATCAACATCCACCATTCGTTCCTGCCGAGCTTCAAGGGCGCCAAGCCCTATCATCAGGCCTTCGAGCGCGGGGTGAAGCTGATCGGCGCCACGTCCCACTACGTCACGCCCAATCTCGACGAGGGGCCAATCATCGAGCAAGAAACCGAGCGGGTTACCCACGCCATGAGCGCAGAGGATTGCGTCGCGACCGGACGCGATATCGAAAGCCGAGTGCTGGCCCGGGCCGTCAAGATGCATTTGGAAGGCCGTGTCATGCTTAACGGCCACAAAACTATCGTCTTCGCTTGAGATCCTGATAAGTGCTTCCAAGGAAGGATGCATCAATTCGTCGGCGGCGCAGAACACGCAAGCCATTGATTATCGCTCTAGGAACATCGGCTTCGCAGTATTCGTTTTGACCGGTTTTGGCGTGCAGGGCGTCGATTTCCTGCATTTGCACTCAGCACCTCGCCGTGATTCCATCGCTTCCCTGGGCGGCAGCGGGGAGGCTTTGATGCGGCCGATAGAACCTGTCGAAGAGGGCAACGGGATCTGTTTCGGGCTCGGCTCGACCAGATGCTCGCGCTAAATCGCGGGCTGGTTCGGCTGGCGCGGACGATCGACTGGAGCTTCTTGAAGCGATCGTTGGGCACGGTCTATTCCGACGCGCCCGCCGCTGCCGACGCGGCTGATGGCGGGCGTTGCCATCCTCGAGCACATGCACGACCTGTCCGACGAGGCGGTGTGCGAACGCTGGATCGAGAACCCGAATTTCCAGTTCTTCTGCGGCGAGGCGTTCTCGCCCGATCTCTCCAGTGCCGTCACAGCCGCAGATCTCGAGAAGATCGCCTCCTGGCAGTCGCGGCTGCTGGAGCCGGTCTATCCACTAGTCTTCTTCGACGCCCTGCGCGTCAAGGTCCGCGACGAGGGCATCGTCCGCAACAAGGCCATGTACATTGCGCTCGGCGTCCGAGCGGACAGCGCCTAGGAGAGCCTTGCAAAGCTGGCCCCAATGCTACGGGCAATTTTCAGCTTCGATCGATTGGGGATTTCGCATCAGCGTCTGCGGGCGAACTGGGCAGTGGTTCGCGATGATGGCTGTCAGCCAAGGAGGGCACGCAAAGTGGCGTTGTCTTAGGAAGTGGGACGTGAAGCTACCTCTCTCACCAGCCATTCGCAAAACACCTCTACATGTCGAACGTTTTTGCGGGCTTGATTTCGCTTAATCGAAAAGGTTCCGATCATCATCTGTGGAATTTCCAGCGGCTGCCGGAGAACACCTGATGCTAATTGTGGATCAATCAACGGGGAACCCAGTAGCGCCCAACCTTCCCCAGCCTCACACATCCGTATCAAATTCACATAATCATTTACTAAAATGCCATTTGGAAGTTTCGAGAGGTGCACGCCTTGTGTTTTGAACCATGTCTTCCATTTTGATCGCTGATCGTAGCGTTCACCTTCTAGATAAATTAGCCGTTCGCCAAGCAAATCTCTGGCGAAGGATTCTTGATTGAGAGGTGTGTTAAGTGCCGCGCCACATGTCGGTGCAATGCTGTGATTAAGTAAGAACTCTAACCCTGGATCCGACTGCTCACTAGAAAAATAGCGAACTGCGACATCAATGGCTTCTTCCTCAAGATTTATATAATCGTCCGACACGACCAATTTTAATTCAATGTCCGGATAAACTTCTCGGAATGAAGCAATTCGAGGCAGAATCCAAAAATTTGCAAATCCCGTCGTCGTCGTGACGATGACACGTGAAGTCGATTTGAAATTCCTTATCGAACGCGCCACATCGAGAAGATCCTCCATCGAGTTTGTCGCGGCGACGTAGAGCTTCTCACCCTCTGGCGTCAGCTTCACCGAACGGTTGAGACGGTAGAAAAGCGGCGTCTCTAATTCCCGTTCCATTTCTTTAATCTGGTAGCTTATGGCTGTCCTCGAAATGCCAAGCGTCTGAGCCGCCAGCGTGAAGCTGCCCAGCCGAGCAGCTGATTCAAACGAGACCAGATATCCAAGGAAGCGAAGTCCATTCCTGAACTTGGACATGATGCGCACTCTCAGCTTCTGGCAAAGCGTAGGATTGCCGACGTGTTGCCGTCAAATAATTTGACGGCAACACGTCGAATTTTTCGATATTGACGAACACGGGCAACGATTGGGACTATTCTTCGAGATCACAGCGATGCCTCGTTTGGACCGAAGAAAAACCGCAAGACTTATAAAATAAGCGAAATAACTGCTTGAGCAGAATCCGGCAAATAGCAATCATAGCTGGTAAAAAGGGGACTTAAGATGCGTAATATGATTATGGCTTTGGGCTTTATGCTTGGAGTGTTGGTGGGTCCGGCGCATGCGGCGGCTCCGGAGCTTGGCAAGGGCACGATCACTGTGGCCTATACGTCGTGGAGCAGTTCCACGAGCATCACGGCATTGGGCAAGCTGCTGCTGGAGAAGATCGGCTACAAGGTGGAGCTGAAGCAGCTCGATACCGGCCTGATCTACCAGTCGCTGTCGACTGGCGCCGTGGAGGTGTTCTTCAACGCCTGGCTGCCTGGCCAGCAGAGCTACCTCAACAAGCTGGGCGACAAGATCGACATCCTCTCGACCGCCTCGGGCCCGACGCCCGGCGGCCTGATGATCCCCGGCTACGTCAATGTTTCCAGCATCGAGCAGCTGAAGGATCCGACAGTCCGGGCGTCTCTCGGCGGCAAGATCATCGGGATCGATGCAGGCTCCGGCTTGATGATGAAGACCAAGGAGGTCCTGAAGACGTATGGCATCGATATGGAACTGGTGGCCAGCAGCGGCGCGGCCATGTCCGCGGCCTTCAAGACGGCCTATGAGAAGAAGGAACCGATCGTAGTTACCGGATGGTGCCCCACCGCCCTGTGCGCAAAGTACGCCATCAAGTTCCTCGATGATCCCAAGAATGTCTATGGCGACACCCGGAACTGGCACGTCGCGAGCAAGAGCTTCCGCACCGATCACCCGCGGGCAGCCCAGTTTTTCTCGCGCTTCACTCTGTTCGAGAAGCAGATGTCCAGCATGATGGTCTGGATCGATGACGATGGCGTAAAGCCGGAGGTGGCGGCGCAGCGCTTCATCGACGAGAACCCCGATCTGATCTGGTACATGATCGGTGATCTCGGCTCCGGGCTTGCCAAGCCTGCGGTCCTGAACTGATCGACCTCACCCCATCATCGTCAAGAGCACTCTCGGCAGCAGAGCTGCCGAGACCGGGGAGAGGCGGCACGCCATGGAGTTTCGACTTCCTGTTGGGGAGTGGGGAGAAAGCGGCTTTAATTTCCTCACCGGGCACCTGACTGGTCTGTTCACGGTCTTCGTCTGGATCACGACGTCCATCAATGCGGCGTTTCTGGATGTGCTGGCATGGCCTCCAGCGCTTGTTGCGATCGTGGCCGTGGCCGCCTTGAGCTGGTGGGCCGTCGGTGCCCGGCTGGCCGTTGGCACCCTGATCGGCTTCTGGCTGATCTTCAATCAGGGCCTGTGGGAAGCATCGCTCCAGACCATGGCCCTCGTTCTGACCGCTACCACGCTCTCGATGCTCGTCGCGGTGCCGTTGGGCATTCTTCTGGGCGTGAGCGCCCCGTCACGGGCGATCATTTATCCGGTGCTCGACTTCGTGCAGACGATGCCGAGGTTCGTCTATCTGATCCCGGCGGCGATCCTGTTCGGCATCGACGTCGCCCCGGCCGTGTTCGCGACCATGACGCTTGCGGTCCCGCCGCCGGCGCGGCTGATCGCGACGGGCTTTCTTGAGGTGGACGAGCAGCTCGTCGAGGTGGCCGAGGCGCATGGCTTCAAGCCATGGCAGGTCGTGGCCAAGGTGCAGTTCCCGCTCGCGATGCCCTCGATCCTTCTCGGCCTTAATCAATGCATGATGATGGCTCTGTCGATGGCCGTCATCGCCTCGCTGATCGGAGCCGGTGGATTAGGCACGGAGATCCTCACCGCCATCTCCTCGCTCGATGCCGGCCAAGGTGTTGTGGCCGGGTTGGCAATATTCATTCTCGCCATCTTTCTCGACAGAACAACACAAGGCATTGCGGGTAAGTGTTCTGCATTAAGCTATAAAAGCGCGTCCAATGATTGACGGTTTCAATATTCCGCAACTGCCACTTAAGCACGCAATCTCCCAGTTCATCAAGTTCCTGAACGTGCATCTGTCCTGGCTCTTCGCAGCCTTTGTGACCGTCGTGCAGGGCATCGATGATGTGATTCGCCTGACGCTGAAGGGCATTCCGCCCTTGGCGCTGATCGGCCTTGTCGCGGCGTTCCTCATTCTGCGCACCCGGCTGGCGGCGGGACTGCTGGTGTGTCTCGGGCTGCTCATGATCTGGAACATCGGATTGTGGCCGGCATCCCTCGACACCATCTCGCTGCTAGTGCTCGCGACCGTGCCGGCGTTGGTGCTGGGGCTGCCTGTCGGCATCCTGATTGCCGAGTTCCGATGGAGCCGGAACCTGCTGGTGCCAATCCTCGATCTGATGCAGACGGTGCCGGCGTTCGTCTACCTCATTCCCAGCGTTCTGTTCTTCGGTGTCGGAGCGGTGCCGGGCGTCGTCGCAACGATCATTTTTGCGCTGCCGCCATTTGCGCGCGCCGTCGCGCTCGGCCTTGACGAGATTCCCGGGCACTTCGTCGAGCTCGGGCGCTCCGTCGGGTTGAGCAAGGCAAGGCTCCTGCTGAAGATCAAGCTCCCGCTGGCCATGCCCTACATGCTGACCGGCATCAGCCAGACCGTGATGATGAGCCTGTCCATGGTCGTCATCGCCTCCCTGATCGGGGCTCCCGGCGTAGGAACGCGCGTGGTGGAATCGCTCAGCCAGATGGATTTTGCAGCAGGCATCGAGGCCGGGCTCAGCATCGTCGTGCTGGCCATCACGATCGAGCGGGTCCTGGACGCCGCCATTGGCGGCCGCTGGATCTGGAGGCGATGACATGCAGCCCGTAGCACCACAAGGCAGGATCGCAGTGCCGGAAAATATCCCGATGATTGAATGCAAGGGCGTGTGGAAGGTCTTCGGCGCCCGTGCGGACGAGGCGATCCATGCGATGGAATCCGGCCAGAGCAGCAAGGCTGACGTGCTCAGCCGCTACGGCTGCAGCGTCGGCGTAGCTGACGCGAACCTGCAGGTTCAGCGCGGTGAGGTCTTCTGTATCATGGGGCTTTCCGGAAGCGGCAAGTCCACGCTGCTGCGTCACATCAACAGGCTGATCGACCCGACAAAGGGCGAGATCAGCATCGATGGCGAGCGCATCGACAGGATGTCGGCTGCCGAGCTGCGGCGGCTGCGAAACCAGAAGATCGCGATGGTCTTCCAGCACCTGGCCTTGTTGCCGCATCGCACGGTGATCGACAATACCGCCTTTGGCCTTGAAGCGCGCGGTGTGGCGAGAGCCGAGCGGCGGAAAAAGGCGATGGAGAAGCTCGAGCTGGTCGGGCTGAGCCAATGGGCCGAGCGCTACCCCGGAGAACTCTCGGGGGGCATGCGGCAGCGCGTGGGCCTTGCCCGCGCGCTGACCAGCGATCCGAGCACCCTGCTGCTGGACGAGCCATTCAGCGCGCTCGACCCGCTCATACGGCGGGATCTCCAGGAGCAGTTCCTCGCCATTACGCATTCCATGCGCAAGACGGCGGTGTTCATCACTCACGACCTGGAAGAGGCGATGAAGCTGGGCACGCGCGTGGCGATCATGCGCGACGCGCGGATCGTCCAGGTCGGAAGGCCCGAGGAGATCCTGTTCTCTCCGGCCGACGACTATGTTCAGGACTTTGTGCGCGGCATCTGCCGGCAGCTCGTGCTCAAGGCCGGCGACGTCATGCGCCCGGTGGACACGCCCGAGGCCCAGGCCGAAGCGGCCGCGGCGCCGGCGAGCGCCCATCCCGAGGAGCGCCTGGAGGCACTCATCGCGCGGATCGCCGAGAACCCCGGCTCCATCGCGGTCCATGCCGACGGGAAGACCGTCGGCGTCATCTCCATCAAAGACTTCCTCCACGCAATAAAACCTAACTAAAAACAGGCATCACGGGCCAACTACATCCGTGAAACAGAATAAAATCATCCACTCTGGAAATATCATGCCAAAAATCGCCCTTGCGCGCATCTATCGAGTAAATAGTGCGAAGCTGCATCCAATAGTGTTGGAACTCGAAACGGACGACGGTCTGGCTGGGTTCGGCGAGGCGGCGGTGTCCTTCGGAGTCGGTGGGCCGGCAACCGCCGAACTGATCCGAGAAATGTGCCAGCGCTTCGTAATTGGCCGCGACTCCAATTGCATAGAAGCGATATGGAATGAGATTTACGATCAGAGTTTCTGGGCCAAAGGGGGCGGCCCATTGGTATTCGGCGCTATCAGCGCGATAGAAGTTGCTCTCTGGGATCTGAAAGGAAAGCGCCTCGGCGTCCCAGTCTATGACCTTTTCGGAGGTCCAATTCGAAGCGAGATCGATGTCTATGCCAATGGATGGAACTACGATCTCCTTGATCCGCTGAGTTGGGCGAAAGCAGCGGAGCGACCGCTGAAGGACGGATACACAGCTATAAAATGCTATCCTCTTGCCGTCCCAGCAGGCGGCAAAGGCACGCTGAGGCATCCGACGCTGAAATCTTTGAGCGCGGATCTCCTGAAACTCGGCTTTGAGCGAATGCGAAACCTGCGCGACGTTGTCGGCAAGGATGTGCGCATCCGTGTCGACTTATGCGGTGCAGTCGGTCTCGACGACGTGATCCGCTTTGCCAAGCAGATCGAGCCTCTCGATATCGACTGGCTCGAGGAGGCTGGCGATCCAGCCGATATTGGGTCGTTTGCAAAGATTGCGGAGTGGACATCGATTCCGTTGGCTGCAGGGGAGCGCTTCTACGCGCTTGCTGGATTTCGAGACATCATCGAGTCGCGGGCAATTTCGATATTGCAGCCCGATATTGGCACATCCGGCGGGCTGATGGAGTGCAAGCGCATCGCTGCCATGGGCGAAGTATATGGGATGAAATTTGCGCCCCATAACTGTGGCGGCGGCATTCTGACTGCAGCGAGCTTGAATATTTGTGCCTGCACGAGGAATTTCATGACACTGGAAGTGTTTCCATACCTTCCTGAGCTTGAAGACAATATCGAAGTCACGCTACCGAGCCCCGAGCGACAAATAAAGGGCGGATTTCTGCCAATCAGCACCGAGCCCGGCCTTGGTGTGCAGCTCAATCGAGCGGCAATGAGGCCATTCTTGTGGGCCGAGTGCAATGCTGCCTGACCTCTGCGAATGCTCAAGATCTCTCCATGCGATTCACTTGGGAGGCATTTGATGCCTGATCAAAATCAATCTATCGATAAGCTTCTGCGGCCCAATTCCATCGCAATAGTAGGTGCTTCGAACCGAGCTGAGGCATTTTCCTTCAATTTACTTAAGAGCCTGAGTTCCCATGGATATCGAGGGGAGATTTTTCCTGTCAATCCGCGCTACGATACAATAGGCAGTGTCCGTTGCTATCCATCTTTGTCGTCCCTGCCCAGCGTCCCAGACTGCGTTTTATATTCAGTGGCGGACAGAAATCTGGTTGCGGCGGTCGAGGAGGGCGCTGCGTGCGGAGCCGCAGGCGGCGTGATATTCGGTCGGGCTCAAGGCTCCGATGCAAACGGAAGGGATATCCAAGCATCGATCACGGCAATCGGCCGTAATGCAGGTATGTCACTCTGCGGTGCCAACTGCATGGGCTATCTCAATCTGCTGGACGGGCTTCAGGTCGCAGGCATGCCCTTTGCCGGACTGGCAGCAAAAAGCGGGATTTCCCTCGTATCGCATAGTGGCTCGACATGGGCGGGCCTAGTGGGCAACAAGCGGGGAATAGGGTTCGATTTTGCAATATCATCCGGGCAAGAGCTGGTTACGAACCTCGGCCACTATATCGACTTCCTGCTCGATCAAGAAACTACGCGCGCAATTGTCTGCATTATAGAGGCAGTGCGCGATCCGGATCGATTCCTCTCAGCTGTTAACCGGGCGGATCGGCTGGGTGTTCCGGTGATCGCCCTCAAGCTCGGCCGCAGCGAAAAAGGGAAGCGCTTCGCCATCTCTCACAGCGGTGCATTATCCGGCTCAACTGCTGTCTACGAAGCGGTTTTCGAAGCGCAGAACCTGATCCAGGTTCGGACGTTGGACGAGCTCCTTGATACTGTAGAGCTGTTCGCGGCACCTCGCCGCCCTAAAGGCATCGGCATCGGCATCGGCACGGATTCCGGAGGAGAACGTCAGCTGATTGTAGATGTCGCAACCGACGTTGGTATTAATCTTCCGGAATTGTCCCCAGCGAGCGCTCTGAAGATTCAACAACTTCTCGATCCTGGAATGGAAGCTGCCAACCCGCTTGATTACTGGGGCGACGGCAAGGATGTGATGGCGCCATGCCTTTCCTTGCTGTCCGAGGATCCGGCGATCGAGACCGTTGTCATGGCCTCCAACATGCCGCCGGGCCGACCATTTGTCGCCCAATGCGCCGACGCCATAATCGAAGTCTCTCAACGGACCGAGAAACCTGTCGCATTGATGGGAAACATCGCGACGACCATGGCTTGCGACGGCATTACCAGAGTTCGAGCAGCAGGAATTCCGGTTCTGATGGGGACGGATACTGGACTGCGCGCGCTCAGACATTTCACTCGCTATCGGCCCGGCTCTGCAAAACCCCTCCTATCTTCAGGTGATGAAGAGCACGCGAAGATACTGGAATGGAAAAGGGGCATCAGTAGCCACCACCGCACGCTGGCCAGCGCGGACGGCTTTGATCTTCTGACCGCCTTCGGCATTGAGGTGGCACCATTTGCGCGCATTGCAAGCTGTGATGATCTTGAACGCTTCCTCGAAGAAAAAGCATTCCCGATAGTGCTTAAGATCGATGATCCGGCCATCCCTCATAAATCTGAGGTCGACGGTGTCATGCTTGGCATCTCATCGAAAGAGCAGGCTTTTGAGAGCTACAGGCTGCTGGACGAGCGACATCCCCACGTGTCGAAATTGGCGCAGACGCAATTGTCCGGCCACGAGTTAATCTTGGGCATGACCGCAGATGATGATTTCGGTCCGATGATTACCGTGGGCTTCGGCGGAATCTATGCGGAGATATTCAAGGACGCGGTCGTGCTGCCTCCGCCAATTGATCATGATGCGGCAGAGCGCGGATTGCGGTCACTCCGCTGCTTTCCAATCCTGGCTGGGGCGCGTGGAAAAGCGCCTGTGAACATTCAGGGTATCATCAATACAATAATTTCCTTCAGCCGGTTGTCTCTCTCTCTAAAGGGTGTCATTTCCGAGATCGAGATCAATCCGCTTCTAGTTGGTCGGCATGGCGTTGTTGCGGTTGACTGCATCGCAACTTACGCAGCGGGAGAGTCGAATGCAGCTGCGTGATTACAATACGATCATCATGTCTTCCGATGCAGGGGTCGGGCACATAATCCTAAATAGGCCAGAAGTTCTAAATGCTTTCAACAGCCTGCTTATGAGCGAGCTGACCGAGGCCGTTGGAGTATTTGAGAGGGATAATTCAGTTCGGGCGATTGTCATATCGGGGGCGGGGAGAGCCTTTTCTGCGGGTTTCGACTTGAAGGAAGCAGCAGCAAAGAATCTCACAACACCCTCGCAGTGGCGGGCGGCGATCGAGGCAGATTTCGAGTTTATTATGCAGCTGTGGGACTGCAGAAAGCCTACGATCGCAGCTGTGCATGGATTCTGCGTCGGCGGCGGAATGGAGCTTGCAATGGCATGCGACCTGACGATTGCGGGAGTCGACGCGCACTTTGGGCAGCCTGAAGTGAGATTTGGATCAGGTATCGTTGCCATGCTGGTTCCTTGGATGACAGGGCCAAAGTACGCAAAAGACGTCTTGCTGACCGGAAACGACCGAATTTCTGCAGAAAGAGCCCGGGAAATGGGGTTGTTGACGGAGGTCGTCGCAGCGGGGCAACACCTAGTTCGGGCGATGGAGAAAGCTCATGAAATCAGTCAAGCTGCGCCATTATCTGTTGAATTGACCAAGCGAGCGATAAATCGCGGCTTTGACATCCGCGGAATGCGATCTGCATTGCTCGCTGCAGCTGATATTGAGGTAATCATTGAATCCTCTGCTGGAGAAGAGCGGACGGAATTCAATCGTATTCGAGGTGAGCAAGGCCTCAAGGCGGCCATTGCTTGGCGTAACGCCCGATTCGAGAAACTCGAAGAATACTCGAAGTCGGAGCATGATTGAAGCAGATCGACACCGCGCAAGGGCGAGTCGTTTCTGGCGGGCTCGAATGTAGCGATTTCGTTGCACTCATTAGCATCTGCTACTGCATGCGACCCCTATAACGGTTTTCGCGCACGCCATCGCCCGTTGTGCGGACTTTTGTCTCGCGAACGTCCATTGCGGTCGTTCGCTTGAATGGTGAATTCGATAGATGATGCGCTAGGGTGAGGATTGGCGATGCATTTCAAAGCGATAACGATCGAACAGGTGGCTGAGGGTGGCACGCGGGCCGCGCTCGGGACCTTCTCTGAAGAGGAGTTGATGCCGGGCGAGGTGACTGTGCGGGTGACGCACTCATCTCTCAATTATAAGGATGCTCTTGCATTGACGGGGAATGCTCCCGTCGTGCGGCGCTTTCCAATGATCCCGGGCATCGATATGGCCGGTATCGTCGAGCACTCGGAGGATCCCCGCTACGCGAACGGCGATGCCGTAATCCTGACGGGTTGGGGCACAGGCGAGACCCATCTCGGCGCCTATGCTGAGCGGGCCCGTGTGCCTGCGTCGTGGTTGGTACCCCGCCCTCCCACGTTGACACCGATCGAGGCAATGGCGATCGGGACCGCGGGATTTACCGCGATGCTTTCAGTAATGGCACTAGAGAGAGCGGGCTTGACGCCTCTGAGTGCTCCCATCCTGGTCACCGGTGCAAGCGGTGGTGTCGGCTCGGTGGCTATCAGCTTGCTGGCTGGCGCAGGCTGGACAGTTCATGCGTCCACGGGTCGGCCGTCGGAGGAATCCTATTTGCGCGAGCTGGGCGCTCATGAAGTTGTTGCACGCGACGAACTCACCAAGAACGCTCGACCGCTGGGAAAGGAGCGGTGGGCCGGAGGAATCGACACTGTGGGATCGACAACGCTTGCATCGGTACTATCGATGACGCGGTACGGAGGCGCGGTGGCTGCATGCGGGCTCGCCGGTGGAATGGACCTGCCGGGTTCGGTCGCTCCCTTCATCCTGCGCGGCGTGTCCCTAATCGGAATTGATTCTGTTATGGCACCCACCGCAATTCGACTGGGAGCCTGGGACCGTCTTGCCCGCGCGATCGATCGAGACAAGCTTAAGAGGATGACGTCGACCATTCCTCTAGAGGCTGCGATTGAAGCAGGTTCTCAGCTTCTGAGCGGTCGGTCCAAGGGGAGAGTGGTCGTGGAGATACAAGCCTGATATTCAAGTGTACGGCCTGGGTGTTGCGCCCAGGCCGTGGTTTCGACGCTACATTTCCAATTTTGAATTCCCGCTTGCAACTGAAAGTATCGCGACTCAGCTTATATTGAAATCATCCTTGCGGATCTCTATCACGAGTGCTTGAGATCCGCAAGATAAACCGCTTACGTTAGGGTTTTTGATTTGCGCAATTCTTGATGTGCGCTCCCAAAGCGGCGGCGGGCGCGATAGCGTTTGCGGTCGAAGGGGGAAAAGGAAGCCGCCGATCCTGATCGAACATGGTATTCGCCCTGGGCTGCGGGCCCTGCGGCACCTTGCTCTTCGACATCCCAAAAATCCGGACCGATGAGATATCGGGCTGCATGAGCGATCTGATCGCCGGCCTCTATGAGGACTTGCTATGGCTCGACGAGCGGATCGAGAGTATTCATCCGGCGTGGGCCGCGGCAGGCCTATTTCGGCCTGCTGCGGTGGATATCGATGAGGTTGAGCAGGCTTTCGACGCCGTATTCGGTGAAG
>JAESGH010000381.1_pt1 | contig 33881 bp, 31 predicted proteins | sample 9269641 | NCBI WGS metagenome assembly JAESGH01 (sample SAMN14515345, study PRJNA621665) | algae metagenome | isolation source: Phormidium tanganyikae FI6-MK23 and co-occurring heterotrophs from granitic... | place: USA: Fort Irwin, California | collected 1998-05-24
CCTGCCAGCGATTGAAGGAATCGCTGTCAGCGGTGAACAGCCTCAGCAGGTCGCCGTCGCCGAGATCGAGTTCGAGCCGGACCGGGGCCGAGAAGCCGCGCAGCAGCGACGGGGTCGGTGCCTCCGGCAGCTCGGTGAAGGTCACGGAGAGCGAGGGCTGGTCGAGTACGACGACGCCACCGGCCTTCAGCGCCGGCGAGATGCTGGTCAGCGACAGGTCGCCGTCCTTGCCGACGAGCCCGAGGGCGACTGGGATGACCACCGGCTTCTTCTCGCTCTGGCCGGGCGTCGGCGGCGTCGATTGCGCCAGCTGCAGCGTATAGCTCTTCGCCTGTGCATCGTATTTGCCGGAGGCGACCACGGTCGGCGTGCCCGCCTGCTCGTACCATCCCGCGAAATGGGCGAGGTCCTGGCCGGAGGCCTCGACGAAGCAGTCGAGGAATTCCTCGATCGTCGCCGCGGTGCCGTCGCAGCGCTCGAAATAGAGACCCATGCCGCGGGCGAATGCGTCCTCGCCGATCAGCACCTTGAGCATGCGGATCAGCTCCGCGCCCTTCTCGTAGACCGTCGGCGTGTAGAAGTTGTTGATCTCCTTATAGGCGCGCGGCCTGACCGGATGGGCGAGGGGGCCGGCATCCTCGGAGAACTGGGTCGAGCGCAGGGTGCGCACATCGGCGATCCGCTTCACCGGGCGCGAGCGCTCGTCGGAGGAGAATTCCTGGTCGCGGAAGACGGTGAGCCCTTCCTTCAGGCAGAGCTGGAACCAGTCGCGGCAGGTGATGCGGTTGCCGGTCCAGTTATGGAAGTACTCATGCGCGATGATCGCCTCGATCGAGGCATAGTCGCCGTCGCTCGCCGTCAGCGGGTCGGCCAGCACGTATTTGTCGTTGAAGATGTTGAGGCCCTTGTTCTCCATCGCGCCCATGTTGAAGTCCGACACGGCGACGACGTTGAACACGTCGAGATCATAGTTTCGGCCGAAGACGCGTTCGTCCCAGCGCATGCAGCGCACGAGCGAATCCAACGCCCAGCCGGCTCGGCCGGCCTTGCCCGGCTCGACATAGACGGCGAGCTCGACCTTGCGGCCATCGGCGGTGACGTAAGGCTGCCGAACATGGTCGAGCTTGCCGCCGACCAGCGCGAACAGATAGGCCGGCTTCGGATGCGGGTCGTGCCAGACGGCGAAATGGCGCTCGCCGCCGGGGAGCTCGGCCGCTGCGACGAGATTGCCGTTGGAGAGCAGGACCGGGGCCTGCGTCTTCTCGGCCTCCAGCCTCACCGTATAGACGCTCATCACGTCCGGCCGGTCGAGGAAATAGGTGATGCGGCGGAAGCCGTCGGCCTCGCACTGCGTGCAGTAGACGCCGCTGGAACGATAGAGTCCCATCAGCTTGGTGTTGGCGCTGGGATCGAGCGTCGTTTCGATCCTGAGCGAGAAGGTCCGTGCCGGCGGCGCCTGGATCGTCAGCCCCTGCGGCGAGAGGGAGTACAGGGACGGATCGAGCGGGACCTCGTCGAGCAGGATGGAATCCGGCGTCAGCTCGTCGCCGTCGAGCACGAGCGGCGCGCCGGCATGGCCGGCCGGGTTCGGGCGCAGCTGCAGCTGGGAACGGACCCTCGTTCGCGTCGGGTCGAGGACGATGTCGAGATCGACGGTGTCGATCAGCCAGTCGGAGGGGCGATAATCCTCGAGGCGGATCAGCGGGGCGTCTTCGGCGCGCATGGCAGGCTCGCTTCCTTCAGTCGCTCTTATCTATGGAGCCCGGGGCGACGGCGAAAGCCGTCAAGGCAGGGCGAAGGGCTTGTCGGAGGTGACCGCCGGCTCGGCATGGCTGACCAAGCGGCAGACATCCGGCCGCGCCTCGCGAACCTTGCGCTCGATCTTGTCGACAGCGAGGTGGACGGCGGCGACATCGAGCGCGCCATCGGCCCGGCAATGATAGTTGACCACCAGACCGTTGCGGGTCTCGCGCACGCGGACGCTATGGATGTCCCGGATCGGGCCGCCAGCCTCGGCAGCCTCCTGCGCGATCGCCTTGCCGATCGCTTCCACGACCTCCCACGGTGCATTGTGGCCCGAGGGCTGGCCGGTCTCCATCGGCTCGATATGGGTGTCGACCTCGGTCTCGCCGCCAAATTCGGCCCGGATCGCGTTCTCCAGCCGCGTGGCGATCTCGTGGGCCTCGCCGAGCGGCAGCTGCGCGTCGACCTCCATGTCGAGCGATACCGCGAGTCGCCCGCCGATCGTGTGGACGCTGACATGGTGCACCGGCACTTTCATCTTCAGCGCGATCAGCAGCACCCGTTCCAGCGCGGTCTCGTCGTCGACCTGGACCGGGTTGGCGGTGACGGTCAGCGCCGAATCCGGCTCGACCGCGACGAGCGCCCGCAGCAGGTCGTCCTTGATCGCGGTGACGCGGTCGAGCGGCAGGGTCCGCGAGACCTGGATACCGATCTCGCCCTGCACGACGCCGCCGGCCGGCCGCAGCCGCAGCCATTCGACATTGACGACACCGGCAACGCCTTGCGCGGCTTCGCGCAGGCGCTCGGCGACGCCCTTCGGCGCGGCGTCGATCAGCGTGTCGACGGTGCGCCGGCCGAGCTTGACCGCGGTGGCGATCATGAACACGGCGAGCGCCAGCGCCGTCGCGCTGTCGGCCATGGGCACGCCCATCCGGGTCAGGATCAGGCCGAGCAGGACGAGCGCCGTGCCGACGAAATCGGTGGCGAAATGCAGCGCCTCGGCCGCGAGCGCCTCGCTGCGGGTCTCCTTGGCGACCATGGTCAGCGTGCGCCAGCGCGTCGCGTCGACCATCAGCGAGAACAAGAGCACGCCGATGACCAGCGGCGTCACCGCGACATGCGGCTCTGTGCCGCTCCACAGGCGATTGGCGGCCTCCCACAGGATCGCGCCCGAGAGGCCGAACAGGATCGCGGTTTCGAGCAGCGCCGCCAGCGCCTCGAACTTGCCATGGCCGTAATGGTGCTCGTCATCGGCCGGCTTGTCGGCGGCGCGGACCGCGAACCAGGTGAACATGGTCGAGCCGATGTCGATCAGCCCCTGCAGCGCGTCGGTCATCAGCGCGAGCGAGCCGGAGAGGATGGCCGCGCCGAACTTGGCGAGCGTCAGCACGACACTGGCGATCACCGAGAGCGTCGCCGCCTTCTGCTTGACCCGCGCCACCTCGGCGGGCGACACCGTGCCCGTCGGGTTCGGCGTGAGACCCTGCGTTCCGCTCATGACAGCTCCGCGCGAACCCTCTTGGATTGGCGTCGGTTTGGCCCGATCCATCTGCCAGATCAACCCCGGGAGACAAACGATGCGCTATCTCCACACCATGGTCCGCGTCACCGACCTCGATGCCGCCCTCGATTTCTACGTGACCAAGTTCGGGCTGGTCGAAACCCGCCGCATGGAGAGCGAGAAGGGCCGCTTCACCCTCGTCTTCCTCGCCGCGCCGGACGATGCGGCTACGGTGAAGGAGCAGGGCAGCCGCGGCCGCCCGACGCTGGAGCTGACTTATAACTGGGATCCGGAGGTCTATACCGGCGGGCGCAATTTCGGCCATCTCGCCTATGAGGTCGACGACATCTACGCGACCTGCGACAAGCTGATGAAGGCCGGCATCACCATCAACCGGCCGCCGCGCGACGGCAACATGGCGTTCGTCCGCTCTCCCGACAACATCTCGATCGAGATCCTGCAGAAGGGCGAGCCGAAAGCGCCGGCCGAGCCCTGGCTGAGCATGCCGAACACCGGTGCGTGGTGAGCGCAGTGCAACGGGGCTTGCGCCTCTAGCGCAGTTGCGACTAGCGAGGACATGGCGACCGCCCGGTTGAAGGGCGGCGCGGCGGGAGGCTGGCCTTGACCAAGACCCTGTTCGGCACGCTCGATGATGGCACGCCGATCCACGAGGCCGTGCTCCGCTCGGCTGACGGCGCCCAGGCACGTGTGATGGAATGGGGCGCGGTGCTGCGCGATCTTACCGTGCCGCTGCCGAATGGCGGGCGCCAGCGCGTCGTGCTCGGCTTCCCCGATTTTGCCAGCTACCCGAAGCACTCGCCGCATATGGGCGCGATCGCCGGCCGCTTCGCCAATCGCATCGGCGGCGGCCGCTTTGTGCTCGATGGTGTAGAGTACCAGACCCCACTGAACGAAAACGGCCGCAACTCGCTGCATGGCGGCGGCCAGGGTTTTGGCAAGCGGCCCTGGACCCTGGTGCATCATGACGGGGCGAGTGCGACCTTGGCGCTGGTCTCGCCCGCCGGCGATGCCGGCTATCCCGGCGCGCTGAATGTCATCTGCCGCTACAGCCTCGTCGGCGCCGCGACGTTGCGGATCGAGCTCACAGCCACCGCCGACGCGCCGACCATCGTCAATCTGGCGCATCACTCCTATTTCCGTCTCGACGATGCCCCGGACATCCTCGACCATGAGTTCGAGGTCCGCGCCAACCTGATCACGCCGGTCGATGCCGACCTGATCCCGGACGGCTCGGTCGCCTCCGTGGCGGGCACGCCGTTCGATTTCCGCAAAGCCCGGCCGGTCCGTTTCACGAACCCGGACGGCTCGCGCTTCTGGTACGATCATAACTATCTGCTCCGGCGAGACCGCCGCGAGCCGGCGGCGGCGACTGGGCTCGAACTCGCCCATGCCGCGACTTTGCGCTCGCGCCGCTCGGGCCTTGCCATGGAGGTCTGGACGACCGAACCGGCGCTGCAGGTCTATGACGGCTTCAAGTTGAATACACCGGTCGCCGGTCTCGACGGCGTGCCCTATGGCGCCTGCGCCGGCATCGCGCTGGAGCCGCAGCATGTGCCCGACTCGCCCAATCTGCCGCATTTCCCCTCGACGGTGCTGCGTCCCGGCGAGGTCTATCGCCAGATCAGCGAATTCAGGTTCGGAGCGTAAGAGCTCCTAACAGAATCTGAGGGGGTCTCGATGGGCTTTGGAGGAGACGGATGCTAGGAGAAGTGCGCAGCCGATACCGTTGGTATCGGCAAGTCGGTTCGACGCCGCAGGCGACCCTCCAAAGTCTACCTTCGGCGCCGGGAATTCGCCCGCCCGCGGCGTCGCAACGCTTGCCGATACCAACGGTATCGGCTTCTCGCTGCTCCTGGCGGAGCAGACGAATTGCCGGCGTCGAGACCCCCTCAGATTCTGTTAGGAGCTCTTAGTCGTATGGCCGGTGTCTTCTGTTTGGGTATCGCGACGCTCGACTATGTCTATAGCGTCGAGCGGGTGCCCAATCCCGGCGAGAAGGACCGGGCCCGCGATCTCGTCGTCACGGGCGGCGGCTGCGCCGGCAGCGGCTCGGCTGCGATCGGCCGGCTCGGCGGCAAGGCCTGGCTGGCGACGCGGCTGGGCGACGACGCGGTCGGCGACACCATCGTCGGCCAGTTGCAGCAGGACGGCGTCGACACTTCGCTGTCGCCGCGCTTTCCCGGCCTGCGCTCGCCGGTCTCCTCGATCCTGATCGACGCCCAGGGCGAGCGCATGGTCGTCTCCTATACCGACCCGAAGACGCCGCTTTCGCCCGATTGGCTGCCCGATACGCTGCCGGCCGGCTGCGATGGCGTGCTGGTCGATACGCGTTGGGGCGAGGGCTCGCTCGCGGCGCTGAAGCTTGCCCGCAAGGCCGGCGTGCCCGGCGTGATCGATGGCGACCGCCAGCCGACCCATCCCGAGATGGTCACCACCGCCAGCCACGTCGCCTTCAGCGAGAAGGCGCTGAGCGAGATCTCCGGCGGGCAGGAGCCGCGAGCGGCGCTGGAGGCGCTGGCGCGCGATGCCGAGAACTGGCTCGCGGTGACGCTCGGCCCGCGCGGCGTGCTGTTCATGGAGAATGGCGGCCTCGCGCATCTGCCGGCCTTTCCGATCGAGGCGGTCGACACGCTCGGTGCCGGCGATGTCTGGCATGGCGCCTTCGCGCTGGCGCTGGCCGAGAGGCAGGGGGAGCGTGAGGCGGTGCGCTTCGCCTCGGCGGTGGCGGCGATCAAGTGCACCCGGTTCGGCGGCCGCGCCGGCACGCCGAACCGCGAAGAGGTCGAGCGTTTCCTGGCGGCGCATCCCTGAGGGCCGTTGTCGCATCGCCGATGTCGTCGATGCGTCAGTGCCGCGTCGCGCCCTCGTCACGCGGCTCGGGCATCTGATTGGCGGTGCGCTCCCGCGCACCTGGTCAATCTGAGGAGAGCGTCATGTTGGCGATCCAGGGACTGAAATGCGTCTATGATACCGGCTCCCGCGGCTGGGCGATCGAGCTTGCGCTGAAGGGCGAGGGCGAGGAAGCCGTGCGCCGCTTCGATGTCGACGGCCCCGAGGACGCAGAGATGCTGATCGAGGCTTTCGACGAGTCGACCGCGAGCAGCTTCGACCCGGCGACGGGCGAGATCATTTTCGCCTACGAATACGCCACCCTCGACGACGAAGACGAAGACGAAGACGAGGATGAGGACGAGAGCGACGACGAGGCGGACGAAGAAGAGGACGAGGACGCCGAAACCGCCGAGGACGATGAAGACGAAGCCGCTGAAGACGAAGGCGAGAAGGTCAAGGCCTGACTCTGAGCGCCGCGCGAACAGGGCGAGCGCGGCCTGAAGGTCCGTCATTCCGAAGCCGCCGCGTTGGCCATCGACCTCTTGGCCGAGGGTGCGCGGCGGCAAGGCAGCCACCCGGATGTTGGGTCGGAGCGACGCATTTGCGACGCGATCCTGCTGCAGCGTAACGATACGGTATTGCTGGCCTCAATCTGCTGGTCGTGGCCGTCGTCATTGTCGAACGCTCCCCAGGTCAGGCCGCCATGCAAGAAGACGTCGTGCTCCCGTCCATCCCGACGCTCGACACCGGCAAGGCCAAGCGCGGCGTCTGCGCCATCAGCGGCGCCGAGCTCAGCCGCAAGAGCCTGATCGCGCTAGGAACGCTGCGGCCTTTGCTGGTCGAGCATATCCGGCGCGACTTCCCCGATCTCGACGATCACAGCCTGATCAGCCTCAAGGAGCTGGCGCGCTACCGCACCCGCTATGTCGAGGAGATCCTGCGCGAGGAGCATGGCGAATACACCGATCTCGACCGCGAGGTCGCCGAGAGCATCGCCCGGCAGGAGACGATCGCCGAGAATGTCGAGGACGATTTCGAGGAGCATCGCACCCTCGGCGAGCGTCTCTCGGACGGGCTCGCCAGCTTCGGCGGCTCCTGGGCCTTCCTGATCAGCTTCGGCGTCGTGCTGTTCGGCTGGATGGCGCTGAACATCGCGATGGCGGCCAGCGCCTTCGATCCCTATCCCTTCATCCTGCTCAATCTCGTGCTGTCCTGCATCGCAGCCATCCAGGCGCCGATCATCATGATGAGCCAGAAGCGGCAGGAGGCGAAGGACCGACTGCGCTCCTTCAACGACTACCAGGTCAATCTCAAGGCCGAGCTCGAAGTCCGGCACCTGCACGAGAAGATCGACCATCTGATCACACGGCAATGGCAGCGCCTTGCCGAGATCCAGCAGGTCCAGCTCGAAATGCTGCAGGAGGCGCAATTGCCGCGGCGCAAGCCGAAGCGGCGCAAGAAGCCAGCCGCGAAGAAGAAGGTAGCTGCGGTTTCGGCGGAGTTTCGGACAGAGGACGGCGAGCCTTCGGGAGGGCGCTCCGATGCGTGAATATGATCGTGTCCTGCGCGACCAGATCGCTCTGGTGACACATGCGGCCGGCTTTGCCGCACGCGTCCACGCCGGCCAGACCCGCAAGGGCGAAAGCAGCCCTGCCTTCATCCTGCATCTCGCCGAGGTCGCCGATCTGCTCGCGAAGGCTCTGGAGGAGCCCGACGCAGAGCTCGTCGCGGCCGCCTGGCTGCATGACGCGGTCGAGAAGACGAAGATCACGAGCGAGGAGATCGAGAGCCTCTTCGGACCGCGAGTTGCCTCCCTGGTCGCCGAAGTCAGCGACGACAAGAGTCTGCCGGAGGCGAAGCGGCACAGCATGCAGATCGAGACCATCGGCGAGAAGAGCGAGGCGGCCCGTCTGCTACGGCTTGCCGACAAGATCAGCGGCCTGCGCGAGCTGGCCGAGGATCCGCCCGCCGGCTGGGACATAGTGCGCCGGCGCGCCTGGTTGCAGTTCGCGAACGATGTCGTTCATGGCTGCCGTGGCCTCAATCCGGCGCTCGACCTCTTGGCTGATCAGGCGCTTGCAGCTGCCAGCAGAAGCATTGACGAAAGCCGGGGCGGGCTAGCCGGTTGAACAATGCGCCATGGCCGGTTGACAGCTGAGTGAGAGCCATTTCTTGTGTCGGCTAATAAAATTGGCCGTCCAGGGAGGTTGCATTGTTCCGTTTGTCTCACGCCGCCATGCTCGCGGGCGTCGCTTTCGCGATGCCAGCTACCGCCCAGGGGCAGGTTACCGTCTACTGCTCGATCCTCGAGGAACAGTGCCGCGAGGGGGCCTCGATCTTCGAGAAGGCGACCGGCATCAAGGTCCAGATGGTCCGCAAGTCGACCGGCGAGGTCTATGCCCAGGTCAAGGCCGAGGCGACCAATCCGCGCGGCGACGTCTGGTGGGGCGGGCCGGGCGAACCGCATTTGCAGGCGGCCGACGAGGGCCTGCTCGACGAATACAAGTCGCCTAGGCTGGCGGAGCTGCACGACTGGGCCAGGCGCCATGCCGAGCAGTCGAAGTTCCGCACCTCGGGCATTTATCTCGGTGCACTTGGCATCGGCTATAACACCGAGACCCTGAAGGCCAAGAAGCTCGCCGACCCGAAATGCTGGGCCGATCTGCTCGATCCGAAATTCAAGGACGAGGTCCAGGTCGCCGATCCCAGCTCGTCCGGCACGGCCTATGTCTTCCTGGCGACGACCGTCCAGCGCCTCGGCGAGGACAAGGGCTTCGAGTTCCTCAAGGGCCTGCACAAGAACATCAGCCAGTACACCAAGTCCGGCATCGCCCCGGTCAAGGCGACGGCGCTCGGCGAGACCGCGGTCGGCATCGCCTTCATGCATGACATGCTGACGCAGAAGCTGCAGGGCGCGCCGATCGGCATCGTAGCGCCCTGCGAGCGCACCGGCTACGAGACCGGCTCGGTCTCGGTGATCAAGGGCGGCAAGAACCCAGAAGCGGCGCGCAAATTCGTCGACTTCACGCTGTCGCCGGAGGCACAGGACATCAACGCCAAGCTCAAGATCAACTCGATCCCCTCGAACAGGAACGCCAAGCTCTCACCGGACGCGCCGAAATTCGAGGAGATCAAGCTGATCGACTACGACACTCCGCGCTGGGGCAGCCCGGCCGAGCGCTCGCGCCTGCTCAAGAAGTTCGACGACGAGGTGAAAGGACTGCCGCGCTGAGGGCCGCTGCGCTTAGCAGCAATGGCCTGAGCCAGTGCTGTTAAGCGCCTCAAGCAATGTAGGCAGTTACCGCACCGGCGGGGCATATTGCAGCCCACCCTGCGTCCACAGCTTGTTCATCCCGCGCGGCAGGTTGAGCGGTGATTTCGCCCCGAGATGCCGGTCGAAGCTCTCGCCGTAATTGCCGACCGCCTTGACGATGCGCACGACCCAGTCGTTGGTGAGGCCGAGGCCCTCGCCGAACTTGCCCTCGGCGCCGAGCAGGCGCTTGATCTCCGGATTGGTCGACTTCGCCATCTCGTCGACATTGGCCTGGGTGATGCCGAACTCCTCGGCGTTCAGCATCGCGTAGACCGTCCAGCGCACGATATCGAACCAGCCATCGTCGCCCTGCCGGACCCAGGGGCCGAGCGGCTCCTTCGAGATCATCTCGGGCAGGAGGTCGTGCTCCGCCGGGGCCTTGAGCTTCATCCGGTTGGCCGCCAGCTGCGACAGGTCGGTGGTGTAGGCGTCGCAGCGGCCGGCCTCATAGGCCTGGATCGTCTCGTCGAGCCCGGCATAGGCGATGACTTCGTACTTCATGCCGTTGTTACGGAAATAGTCGGCGAGGTTGAGCTCGGTCGTCGTGCCCTGCGCGACGCAGATCGAGGCGCCGTTCAGCGCCTTGATGTCCTTCACGCCGGTGCTCTTGCGGACGAGGAAGCCCTGGCCGTCGAAATAGTTGATCGCGGTGAAGTTGAGCCCGAAACCGGCATCGCGGCCCAGCGTCCAGGTCGTCGTCCGCGACAGTACGTCGATCTCGCTGCTCTGCAGCACCGTGAGCCGGTCCTTGGAGGCGAGCGAGATGTATTTCGCCTTCTCCTGGTCGTTGAAGATCGCCGCGGCCAGCGCCCGGCAGAGATCGGTGTCGAAGCCGCGCCACTGTCCCTGCGCGTCGGGCAGCGAGAAGCCGGCGACACCCTGGCTCGTGCCGCAGATGAGATGGCCGCGCTGCTTGATCCGCTCCAGTGTCGTCTGCGCCTGGGCTGCGAACGGAAGCATAGCCGCGAGGCAAAGCCCCGCCACGGCGCTACCGATAGTGCGGACGTGGCGTGCTGAAAATCCGAGCATGAGAGTCCCCTGATTATTGGCCGGCCGATCTAACAGCCTCGCTGGCACGCGAGCCAGAGTTATTTATGCGGCTAATCGATTGGGCACTGCATCCGGATGAATGTTCGACGCGTATTGGACGGACCCGTAATCCTGGAGATCCGTCCAGCATGTCCGATCCTGTCCTCGTCATCGCTCGTGCCAAAGTCCTCCCGGAGGAGCGCGAGCGCTTCCTCGCGGCGGCGCGCGACTGCATTGCGGCAACACGTCGCGAGCAGGGCTGCCTCGGCTATCACATCTGCGAAAGCCTCACCGATCCCGGTCATTTCATCAGCGTCGAGAACTGGGAAAAGCGCGCCGATGTCGACCGGCACATGCAGCAAGCCCATCTCCGGACCTTCCTCGCCATCGCCGGGACTTGCGTCAGCGTCGCTCCGGTGATCGAAGTGGTGGAACCGCGATCGGTCGATCGCCTCTGATCCATCACGCTACGGGTTTCGTCATGCAGCGCGCCACCTCCGTCGTCCGCAAGGCCGCGGTCAAGCAGGACCGGGTCGTCGAGACCCTCACTCTCGACCATCATGGCCGCAACGCTCGCCATGCCGCGCTCAGGGGCGATGGCGGGCAGGAGATTCTGCTCGACCTCGACAAGCCGACCGCGCTGAACGACGGCGACGCGGTCAAGCTCGAAGACGGCTCGCTCGTGCTGATCAAGGCGGCGGCGCAGAAGCTTGTCGCGATCACGGCTGAGAACCCGCTCCGGCTGACGCGCCTCGCCTGGCACCTCGGTGGCCTCCATGTCCCGGCTGAGGTCGCGGCGGACGTGATCTATGTCGAGCACGATCCGGTGCTGGCTGAACTGGTTCGCGGCCAGGGCTGTGCGATGAACGAGGTCGAGCGGCCGTTCCAGCCCGAGCCTGAAGTCCATCACCATGACCACGCCAATTGTGGTCATGACCACCACCATGGTCACCATCATCACGATCACAGTCATGATCACGACCATGGCCATTCGCATGCCGGCCACGGCCATGATCATGAGCACCACCACACGCATGCGCATGAGCACGCCCACGGCGCCTCCTGCGGCTGCGGTCATGATCACCACCATCATCATGACGACCACGGCCACAAGCACGACCATGGCCATCACGGCCATGAGCATGGCCACAAGGGCCACAAGCACGATCATTGAGCCATGCAGGGCGCTCGGGCGGACACCATGGCGCTCGACGGCCTCGGTGGGTTTGCCTTCCGTTCCAGTCTCGCCTCGCGGCTTGTCTGCACGTGATCTCGGCCGTCGCCATCGTGCTGGCGCTGCTGCTGGCTGCGATAGCCGGCCTGCACGCCTATTGGGGCAGGGGCGGCCTCTGGCCTGCGGCGAGCGAGGATGAACTGATCGCGACGGTCATCGGCAATGCGGGCGCGCGGCGCATGCCGTCGCCCGGCCTATGTCTGCTCGTTGCACTGGCGATCGCAGTGACGGCGATCTGGCCTTTGCTGCTGACGCAGGGATCGAGCGCAGGCGCCCTGCGTCCGCTCATCCTGTTCGGAGGCTTCACGATCATGGCCGTCTTCTTGCTGCGAGGCATCGCCGGCTTTCTGCCGGCCTGGCGGCGGCTGCATCCGCGCGAGCCTTTCGCCAGCTATGATCGCCGCTATTATTCGCCGCTCTGCCTGCTGATCGCCACGGGCTATGCGGTTCTGCTCCTGCAAGGAACTTGATCGATGGACAGCCCACACCACGGCTCGCTGCGCCCCGGCATCGACCGCCCGAAAGCGCCAGTCCTGGTCTGAGGATGGCTCCATGACGACGACGCGCGCGACCGGACCTCTCGCCATGCTGCTGGCCCTCGCCTCGACCCCGGTCTTCGCGCATGCCGGCGCTGGCCCGGTCGATGGCTTCATGTCCGGACTGATGCATCCACTGACCGGGCTCGACCATGTGCTGGCCATGGTCGCGGTCGGCCTCTGGGCCGGGCTGGTCGGCGGCAAAGCGCGCATCAGCTATCCGGCCGCCTTCGTCGGCGCGATGGCGCTGGCCGGCGTCTGGGGCATGTCCGGCGGGGAACTGGCAGGCGCCGAGACCGGTATCGCCTTCTCGGTGATCATTCTCGGTGCGGCGGTTGCTCTGAAAGCCTCGCCGCCGCTTGCCTCCGGCATGCTCGCCTGTGGCATCCTCGCCATCTTCCACGGCTTCGCCCATGGCGCCGAACTGCCGAAGAACGCCAGCGGCCTTGCCTATGCCGCCGGGTTCATCCTGGCGACGGCGGCGCTCCAACTCGTCGGCATCGTCTTGGCCGGGGTGCTGGCTGTCCGCGCCCCACTTGTTGCCCGCGTCGCCGGCGGTGGCATCGCGCTTTCTGGCGTCGCGCTTCTCGCCGGCTGAGGTGGGCGTCATCGCCCTGTCATGAAGAGCCGCCAATCGCGCCGTCCTTTCGAGGACGGAGGCGGGGATGAGTCTGCATATCACCGGTGGCGAGGTGTTGGCCGACGCGCTCGTTCGCGCCGACCTGGTCACGGAAGGCGAGACCATCCTCGGACTCGACGGGGCCGCGTCCACCATGGCGCGGCGTCTGGACGCCACCGGCCTCTATGTCTTGCCCGGCATCGTCGATTGCCATGGTGACGCCTTCGAGCGCCACATCATGCCGCGCCCAGGCGTCTCCTTCGATATCGACCTGGCGCTGTGCGACGCCGACCGCGCCATTCTGTCGAGCGGCATCACCACCGCCTTCCACGGCGTAACCTGGTCCTGGGAACCCGGCCTGCGCGGCGCCGACAACGCAAGGCGGCTCGTCGAGCGGATCGCGGCGCTCAAGGCCGAGCTCGGCGCCGACACGCGCTTCCATCTGCGCCACGAGACCTTCAACCTCGACGCCGAGGCAGAGGTCATCGACTGGCTGACGACTGGCCGCGTCGGCGTGCTCGCCTTCAACGATCACACTGGCGGTATCCTGAAAGCGAGTGCGCGGGCGGAGAAACTCGCCAAGATGGTCGAGCGCAGCGGGCTGACCCGCGAGGATTTCATGGCGCTGGCCGAGAATGTCTGGAGCCGCCGGAGCGAGGTCGCGGGCTCGACCGAGCGGCTGGCCGCCGCCGCCCGCGCTACTGGCGTCCCGACGATGTCGCATGACGACATGACGCCTGAGATGCGGCGCTGGTATCGCGGCCTCGGCGTCTCCGTCGCGGAATTCCCGATCAATGAGGAAACGACGCGCGAGGCTGCGGCCCATGGCGAGGCCATCGTCTTCGGTGCGCCCAACGTGGTGCGCGGCGGCTCGCATCTCGATTGCCCGGCCGCCGAGGCGATGGTGCGCGAGGGGCTCTGCACCATCCTGGCCTCCGACTACTATTATCCGGCCCTGCCGCTGGCGCCCTTCATCCTGGCCCGGAAGGACGCGGCCAGCTTCGCTGCCGCCTGGAACTTGGTCTCGCAGGGCCCGGCTAAGGCGCTGGGTCTCTCCGATCGCGGCGTGATCGCGCCCGGCAAGCGCGCCGACCTCGTCCTCGTCGTGCCGGAGCCGCAGCCGCGCGTGGTCGCGACCATCGCCGGCGGGCGGCTGGTGCATTTGGCGGATCAGAGCATCCTGGCCTGATCGCGCGGCACAGGCGGCCGGGTTCAGACTGGCAAGGCAGGCGATACGCAAGGCTCTGACGTAGATGTCGTTTCGCGCGAATTCAAGATAATCGTAATTGTCGAAGCGGCGCGCCATGCTAAGATTCCGATGCCACGCGAGAATTGGCCCTCAGTATTGAAGTTTTTGCCAGTCTCGCAAGTGTGTCGAGAGTAGCGAAACGGCAATTGGGGAGTTGCGGCATGAACAGGAGCATTGTTGCAGGTGTTCTAGGGCTTCTTCTGTGTTCTGTGCCGGGTGAGCCGGTGTCCGCTCAAAGCGCTCAGCCTGCGCTGAGCGAGGCGGAGGCTCATGCGATCGGCGTCGATGCCTACATCTACTTCTATCCGCTGGTCACGATGGACCTCACGCGGAGACAATCCACCAACATCGAGGCCGGGAAGGAGTTCGGCAAAGGCCCGATGAACATGTTCGTCAATGTTCCGTCGTTTCCGGCGGCCGACATGAAGCTGGTGGTGCGGGTCAACTTCGACACGCTCTATTCCGTCGCCTGGCTCGATCTCACCAAGGAGCCGCAGGTCGTCTCCGCGCCGGACACCGGCGGGCGCTTCTATCTCCTGCCCATTCTGGACATGTGGTCTGATGTCTTCGCGTCGCCGGGATGGCGAACCACGGGCACGCAGGCCGGCAGCTTCCTCGTCACGCCGCCCGGCTGGACCGGCACGGTGCCGGCCGAGATGTCGCGGATCAGCGCGCCGACGCCGTATACCTGGGTGATCGGGCGGACGAAGACGGATGGTCCCTCGGATTATGAGGCCGTCCACAAGATCCAGGCCGGCTACAAGGTCACGGCCCTGTCGGACTGGGGCAAGGCGCCGAAGCCGATCGAGGTGAAGATCGACCCGAGCGTCGACATGAAGACCCCGCCCAAGGCCCAGGCCGATGGTATGGCGGCAGGCAGGTACTTCGCCTACGCCGCCGAACTGCTGAAGCTGCATCCGCCGCATCTCACCGACCAGCCGATCGTCGCGCAGATGAAGCGTATCGGCATCGTGCCGGGGCAGAGCTTCGATATCGAGAAGCTTCCGGCAGCGGTGAAGAAGGGCCTCGAAGGTGCGCCCGAAGCCGGGCAGCGGCTGATGCTCTGGAAGCTGCCGACGCTCGCCCGCGTCGCCAACAACTGGTCGATGAACACCGATACGATGGGCGTTTACGGGAACTATTATCTGAAACGCGCCATCGTCGCGCAGCAGGGGCTCGGCGCGAACCTGCCCGAGGATGCGATCTATCCGCTCAACCTCGCCGACGAGTCCGGCAGGCCGCTCGACGGCGCCAACAAATACATGCTGCATTTCGAGAAGGGAGCCGCTCCGCCGGTCAACGCCTTCTGGTCGGTCACGCTTTACGACCCGCAGGGCTTCCAGGTCGGCAACGTTTTGAACCGGTTCGCCGTCAGCAGCTGGATGCCGTTCAAATACAATGCCGACGGCTCGCTGGACCTCTATTTCCAGAACGAGAGCCCCGGCAAGGACAAGGAGGCCAACTGGCTGCCCGCACCGAAGGACGGCTTCAATCTGACGATGCGGCTCTATGGGCCGAAGTCCGAAGCGCTCACCGGCAAATGGAATCCGCCGCCGGTCACCCGCGTGCAGGCGCTTCCCCAGGTTGTGGGGCAGTAGTCAGCGAGAACGTTGCCGGCGCTGGTCTGCGCCGGCAGCCTCCGAGCTTCAGGCGGCATACCCCTTGACGCTCGACAGCGCGGTCATCACGCCGCGCAGCTCCGCCAGCCCGCGCAGGCGTCCGACCGCCGGATAGCCCGGGAACGAGCCCTTCTTGCCGTCGTCGAGCAATTCATGGCCGTGGTCGGGGCGCATCGGGATGCGCCAGTGCGCCCAGCCGGCGGCCTTGCGGCGGGTCTGCTCGGCCATCAGCGCATCGACCAGGGCGACCATGTCTGTGTCGCCGCCCAGGTGCTCGGCCTCCATGAACGAGCCGTCGGGGTCCTTGGCAACGTTACGCAGATGCGCGAACCAGATCCTGTCGGCGAAGCGGCGGGCGATGGCCGGCACGTCGTTCTTCGGATTGGCGCCGAGCGAGCCCGAGCAGAGCGTCAGGCCGTTAGAGGGGCTGTCGACCGCGCCCAGGATGAAGGCGATGTCGTCCTCGTTCGAGCAGATGCGCGGCAGGCCGAAGAGCGGCCGCGGCGGATCGTCCGGATGGATGCACATGCGGATCCCGACCTCTTCGGCGGTCGGGATCACCGCTTCGAGGAAGCGCTTGAGGTTGGCGCGCAGCCCGTCATGGCTCATATCGGCATAGCGGGCCAGGATGCGCTTCAGCCCCGACACGTCGTAGCGGTCATAGGCGCCGGGCAGGCCGGCCATGATGTTAGCCATGAGCTTGGCCCGGTCGGCCTCCGAGGATCGCTCGAACCAGGCCCTGGCCCTGTCCATCACCTCGGCGGAGTGGCCTTCATCGGCGCCCGGCCGCTGCAGCATGAAGTGGTCGACGACGACATATTCGTGCAGGTTGAAGCGCAGCGCCGTGCCGCCGCCGGGGAGGGGCTGGGCAAGGTCGGTGCGGGTCCAGTCCAGCACCGGCATGAAATTGTAGCAGACCACCTCGATGCCGCAGGCGGCGAGATTGCGCAGCGACTGGCGGTAATTGGCGAAAATGGTCTCAAGATCGCCTTCGCCGATCTTGACGTCCTCATGGATCGGCAGGCTCTCGACCACCGACCAGCGCAGGCCGAGGCTCTTGTCGGCCTCGATGATCGCCTTGCGCTTCTCGATCTCCTCGACGCTCCAGACCACGCCATAGGGGATCTGGTGCAGCGCGTTGACGATGCCGCGCGCGCCCGCCTGCCGGGCCTCCGCGAGCGTCACCACATCGTCCGGGCCGAACCAGCGCCAGGTCTGTTCCATCGTCGCGTTTCCTCGTCCGAGTCTTTTAGGAGGCGGCCTGCCGCGTGGCCGTCGTCAGGTGGGTTTGCTGAGCCCGCCGCTGGCGGCGAAGGCATCGACATGGTCGCGCGCGATCGTCTCGATGGCGTCGAAGACGGTGCGCAGATGCGCCCGCATGGTGCGCTCGGCGCGAGCCTCGTCGCCGGCGCTGACCGCCTGCGCGATCTCGCGGTGCTCGCTCAGGATCATCTCGGACCAGCCGCCGGTGTCGAGCGACAGGCAGCGCACGCGGTCGAGCTGGGCCTTGACGCTCTCGATCAGGCCCCAGACCGATGGATGGCCGGAGAGCCGCGCAAGCTCGGCATGGAACTCTTCGTCGCTGCGGAAGAAGCCGGTCCGGTCGCCATTGGCCAGCGCCTGCTCTTGCTGCGCGATGAGGGTGGCGAGGGCGGTCCGCCCGGCCTCATCGATGTTCTTCGCCGCCAGCACGACGGTGCGGCATTCCAGCGTCTCGCGCACGAATTGGCTGTCATAGACCGCGGCGAGGTCGATCGGCGCGATGAAGGTGCCGACCTGCGGCACGACGACGAGGAAACCGTCCTCGACCAGCCGCTTGAAGGACTCGCGCACCGGCGTGCGGCTGACGCCGAACTGCAGTGCCATGCGCGCCTCCGAGATTGCTTCACCCGGACGCAGTACCGCGTTCAGGATGTCGCCGCGCAACGCCCGGTAGATCTGGTCGGTGCTCTGTCTCGCCGCCGCGACGCCCATTGCCAAGCTCTTGTTCACTAGTATACTAGGATACCGGCTCGAACGGAGGCGTCAACTCCGAAAGCCATGACTTCAGTAAGCGACGGCGTCGAAAACGCCGCAAGAGCACGCCGCAATGGGCTGGGGAAACAGCAGGCGGCTTGGCCGCCGGGAGGGGAGATCATGGTCCAGGATACGATCCATCGCCGTACATTCCTTGGCGGCGTCGCTGGCATGGCCGGTATCGCGGCCGCGCCGGGCGCTTTCGCTCAAACACTCAAGCTGCCGGCATCGCCGCTGACGATCAGCGTCATCGACGTCGGCGGAGCGCTCGCTCTGGTCCAGACGCCGCTGGAGAACTACCCCAAGGCAAATCCCAAAGCCGTCTCGCGGATGGTCTTCACCAAGGCACCCGCTCCCGAACTGCCGGCCAAGCTGAAGGCACAGCAGGATGCTGGCCGCCTCGATATCGACTTCGTCATCGGCGGCCTCGACGTGCTCTCGGCCGGCATCGACCAGAAGCTCTGGGTCGAATTGCTGCCGCGCTTCGCCGCCGATCTGCCCAAGCCCGACGACATCTACCTGAAGCCCGCGCTCGCCATGCACAATCTCGGGCGCGGTCAGGCAATGGCGATGGTCTATTACCCGTCCGGCCCGCTGCTCGAGTACATGCCGGACAAGGTCAAGACCCCGCCGACCACGGCGCAGGAGCTGCTCGACTGGACCAAGCAGAACAAGAACCGCTTCCTCTATGCCCGCCCGGCGAATTCCGGCCCGGGGCGCACCTTCATCATGGGGCTGCCCTATATCCTCGGCGACAGCGATCCCAAGGATCCGGCCAAGGGCTGGGACAAGACCTGGGCCTATCTGAAGGCCTTGGGCGAGAACATCGAGTACTACCCCGGCGGCACCGGCGCGACGATGAAGGAACTCGGCGACGGCTCGCGCGACATCATCGTCTCGACCACCGGCTGGGACATCAACCCGCGCGTCCTCGGCGTCGTGCCGAAGGAGGCTAAGATCCAGGCGCTGAAGGGCTTCCACTGGGTCACGGACGCCCAGTACATGATGATCCCGAAGGGTGTTTCGGACGAGAAACTCGCCGTGCTGCTCGATCTGATCCGTCACATGCTGACGCCGCAGCAGCAAGCCTACACCTATGACGAGGGCTATTTCTATCCGGGCCCCGCGGTGAAGGACGTGCCGCTTTCGATGGCGCCGGAATCGAGCCAGAAGGCGATCCGCGAATATGGCCGGCCGGAATACGACAAGCTGATCGCCGAGAACCCGATGGAAACCCCGCTCGAGCCCGAGAAGATGGTCGTCGCCTTCCGCATCTGGGACGAACAGGTCGGCGGCGCCAAGCGCAAGTAAGCCTGCTGCAAATCGCCAGGCAGGCCGGTCCTTGACCGGCCTGCCGTCTCGCTGTCGCCTGTCGGCAGCTGACCAACCCATCCGTTCGAACTCGATGGTCCTTCATGTCGATACATGCCGCGAATTTCCGCGAACTCAGGCTCGACCGGCTCTGCCGTGATTTCGGGACGCATAACGCCGTCAAGGACGTCTCGTTGACGATCAAGCAGGGCGAGTTCATCGCGCTGCTCGGCCCCTCCGGCTGCGGCAAGTCGACGACGCTCAACCTGATCGCCGGCCTGCTGCCGGCGACTGGCGGCGGCATCTGGCTCGACGAGAAGCGCATCGATCCGCTCCGGCCGGAAGAACGCGGCTTCGGCATGGTCTTCCAGAGCTATGCGCTCTTCCCGCATATGACCGTGCGCAAGAATATCGGCTTCGGCCTGAAGATGCGCGGCATGGCCAAGGCGGAAAGCGAGCGCCGCGTCGCCGAGGCCGTCGCGCTGGTCCGCCTGCAGGGCCAGGAGGCGAAACTGCCCGGCCAGCTCTCCGGCGGCCAGCAGCAGCGCGTCGCCATCGCCCGTGCCATCGCGGTGCAGCCGCCCTTGGTGCTGATGGACGAGCCGCTCTCCAATCTCGACGCCAAGCTCCGCCTCGAGATGCGCGCCGAGATCCGGCGCATCCACAACACGCTCGGCGCCACCACGATCTATGTTACCCACGACCAGGAGGAGGCGCTCTCGCTCGCCGACCGTATCGTGGTGATGCGCGATGGCGAGATCCGCCAGGTCGGTGGTCCCGAGGACCTGTTCTCGCGGCCTGACCATCTCGACGTCGCCGAGTTCATGGGCTTCCGCAACAAGGTCGCCGGCCGCGTCGCCTCCGCCACGGCGGAGTTGGCGACGGTCACCGTCGGCGAGGTCGGCGTCGCTGGCCGCGTGCGCTCGCCGGTCGCGGCCGGGCAGGGCGCCCATATCTCGATCCGCCCCGAGGATTTGCATCCCGTGGCCGATGGCGCTCCGGGGCTCAAAGCCAAGGTCGTCTCGACCGAGTTCCACGGCCGCGAATTCGTCGGCTTCGCCCGCATGGCGGACGACACGCCGCTGACCTTCCTGGCAGAGAGCCGCATTGCGCCCGGCACCGAGATTCGCCTTTCGGCCGCTCCAGATCGCGTCCTCGTTTTCGGAGAGGGCGCATGAGCACTCTGTCTGGCGCGGCGCCCGGCACCGCCGAGATCCCGTTCAAGCAGCGCCTCGCGGCTCGCGGCCTAGACGGGCTGACCCTGCTCGTCCTGCCAGCGGTGATTTTCCTGCTGGCGCTGTTCATCTACCCGTTCTTCTACGGGCTCTTCCTGTCCTTCAATCCGAAGGCCGGCGGCGCGCTGGCGAACTACCAGCGCTTCTTCTCCGATTCCTTCCTCTACGGAACGATCGCGACCACGCTCTGGCTCGCCATGCCGGTCACGATCCTGACGCTGCTGCTGGCGATCCCGATCGCCTTCCGCGTCAGGTTGATGAAGAACCAGCGCCTGCTCACCACTATCCTGGTGATCCCGATCACGCTCGGCACCGTGCTCGTCGCGGAAGGGCTCCTGAACTATCTCGGCCCGCAAGGCTGGTTCAACCGGACGCTGATGACGCTCGGCATCATCTCTTCGCCGGTGAAGCTGCTGCACAATTACTGGGGCGTGATGCTCTCGCTGGTCATCACCGGCTTCCCCTTCACCTTCCTCTTGACCCTGTCCTATCTCACTGGTGTCGATCCGGCGCTGGAACAGGCGGGCGCGACGCTCGGTGCCGGTCCCTGGGATCGCTTCAAGCATATCCTCTTCCCGCTGCTGCTGCCCGGCCTCGCCATCACCTTCTGCCTGAGTTTCGTGCAGGCCTTCTCGGTCTTCCCCTCGGCAGTGCTGTTAGGGGCGCCGGCGGGACCGACGCGCGTGATCTCGATCGCCGCCTACCAGGCCGCCTTCGAGGAATACGACTACTCGATGGCCTCGGCCGTCGCGATGATCATGGGCATGGTCCAGCTCGCCATTGTCGTTGCGGTGCTAGGCCTGCGCGGCATGCTCTATCGCGGCCCGGCCGGCGGCGGGAAGGGCTGATCCGATGGTCAAGGACACCCGCCTTTCCACCAAGCTCTGGGCCGCGGCCAACTGGACGCTGATCGGCTTCTTCATCGTCAACCTGTTCGGCATGATCGCCGCGGTGGTGACGAGTTCGTTCTCGACGCGCTGGCTGCGCTCCTGGCTGCCCGATGGCTGGACGACGCGCTGGTACGGCGCCGCCTGGAGCGAGTTCCAGCTTGGCGATGTGCTGACGGTCACCTTCCAGATCGTCTTCCTCGTCGTCTTCCTCTCGGGGCTGATCGGCGTGCCCGCCGCCTATGCGCTAGCGCGGCGCGATTTTCCCGGCAAGAAGCTGGTGATGCTGCTCTTCCTGCTGCCGCTGCTGGTGCCGCCGATCACCTTTGGCATCCCGCTCGCGACGGTGCTCTACCGCACCGGCCTTGCCGGCTCGATGTCGGGCGTGGTGCTCGCCAATCTCGTGCCGACTGTGCCTTTCGTCATCCTGGTGATGATCCCGTTCATCGAGCAGATCGACACCAAGATCGAGGCGGCTGCGCGCGTCTTCGGCGCCAACACCTTCAAGCTCTTCATCCACGTCCTGCTGCCGTTGCTGATGCCCGGCATCCTCGCCGCGCTGCTGCTGGTGCTGGTCCGCACGATTGCGATGTTCGAGCTGACCTTCCTCACGGCCGGTCCGACCAGTCAGACCCTGGTGGTCGCGCTCTACTACGCGGTCTTCGCCGCCGGCGTGCGCGCCGTGCAGTCGATCGACGCCATGGCGGTGATCTACATGGTGACGACGCTGATCTGGCTGATCATCGCGCTGCGCTTCGTCAACCCGACGCAGATCGTGGCAAGGGCGAAGCGGTAGTCGGCTTTTCGTCATTGCGAGGAGCGTAGCGACGAAGCAATCCAGAAGCGGCAGCGCTCTACGATCTGGATTGCTTCGCTGCGCTCGCAATGACGAGGAGGGAACCTCCCGCCGTCTTCCGCATTCCTCCGCTGCTCGTCGTTGCGGAGAAGCGTCATGGTCGCCAAGTCTGTGGACAAGGCCAAGTCATCCGGCCGCCTGCGCCGCGTGAGCATCGACGATCTCACCATCCGCCGTGTCCGGGTCGGTCGCAATTTCGGCTATCGCGACGCCGATGGCGGCAAGATCACCGACGAAGAGACGCTGGCGCGCATCCGCTCGCTCGCAATTCCGCCGGCTTATCAGGACGTGCTGATCGCCAGCGATCCACGCGCCCATCTCCAGGCGGCCGGCCGCGACGATGCCGGGCGTATCCAGCATCGCTATCATCCCGACTGGGAGAAAGTGCGCGAGCGCCGCAAGCTGAAGCGCCTTGCCCAATTGATCGACGCGCTGCCGAAGCTGCGCCAGCGTATAGCCACTGACTTGAAGGATCGCACGCTCTCACGCGCCAAGGCGCTCGCTTGCGCCGCCGCGATCATCGACCGCTGCCATATCCGCGTCGGCAACGAGGTCTATGCCCGCACCAATGGCAGCCATGGTGCCTCGACCCTGCTGAAGCGCCACGTCACCGTTACCGGCAAGCATGTCGCGCTCGCCTTTCGCGGCAAGAGCGGCAAGGACATCGCCTGCGGTCGCGACGACGCCCCGCTCGCCCGCGCCCTGACGCGGTTGAAGACTTTGCCGGGCAAGCGCCTGTTCCAATGTCGCAACGAGGCCGGTTCCGTCGCCGCGATCAATGCCGCCGACATCAACGCCTATCTGAAGGAAGCGGCCGGCTTGCCGATCTCCAGCAAGGATCTGCGCATGCTCGCCGCCAATGCTGCGGCGGCCGAGCTCCTGCTTTCCACCGACATCGCCGCCAGCGAGCGCGGCCGCAAGCGCCAGCTCGCCGACATCATGCGCGCCATTGCCGAGCGGCTGGTCAACACGCCGGCAGTCGTCCGCAAGAGCTATGTCCACGCCATCGTCGTCGACGCCTATGCCAGCGGCCGCCTCAGCCGCGCCTATCGCAAGGCGCGGGGCCGCGACGGCTGCTCGCGCATCGAGCGGGCACTGGGCTTGCTGGCGGCGTGAGCGAAACGCATGGCGGCCTGCCCGGGCCGGGCGGCGCCGGGGGTTGAACCATCCGGCGCTCTGATGATGCTCGGAGCAAATCATCCGAGGAAGCGCCAGGCATGTTTCTCACCAATTCCGACATGGTCGAGCTGATCGAGCTGCGGCACGCGCTCCACCGCGCACCGGAGATTTCCGGCGAGGAGCGCGAGACGGCGAAGGCGATCGTCGGCTTCCTCGCGCCGAGCGCGCCGGACCGCATCGTCACCGACCTCGGCGGCCATGGTGTCGCCGCGATCTATGAAGGCGCCGAGCCGGGCCCGACCGTGCTGGTCCGCTGCGAGCTCGATGCGCTGCCGATCGAGGACCTCTCGGGCGTGCCGCATTCGTCTCAGGTGCCGGGCAAGGGCCATCTCTGCGGCCATGACGGGCATATGACCACCGTCGCGGCGCTGTCGCGCGGGCTCGGCCGGCAGCGGCCGCAGCGCGGGCGCGCCATCCTCCTCTTCCAGCCGGCGGAGGAGACCGGGGCGGGCGCCGCCGCGGTGATCGCCGATCCGAAATTTCCGGAGATCGCGCCCGATTTCTCCTTCTCGCTGCACAACAAGCCCGGCTTGCCATTGGGCGCGGTCCAGATTTCGGAAGGTCCGGCCAATTGCGCTTCGCGCGGCCTGAAGATCGTGCTGACCGGCCACACCTCGCATGCCGCGACGCCGGAACATGCTGTCTCGCCGATGAAGGCGCTCGCTCGCCTGATGCCGGAGCTGACCGCGCTCGGTCCGGGCGGTGCGCTCGAAGGTAATTACCGGCTCGTCACCGTCACCCATGCCAGCATGGGCGAGCCCGCCTTCGGCATCACCCCCGGCCGCGCCGAGCTCTGGGCGACCTTGCGCACGCTCAGCGATTCCCTGATGGGCTCGCTCTGCGCCGAGGCCGAGGCGCTGGTGCGCGAAGCCGCTTCCGCCGGTGGGCTCTCCGTGACAATGGACTATCACGACGTCTTCCATCACTGCGAGAATCATCCCGAGGCGGTGGCACATCTGCGCCAGGCCTGCGACGAGGAGGGCATCGCGCGCGGCGAGACGCCGCCGCAGCGTGGCTCCGAGGATTTCGGCCTGTTCGGCCGCTCCTCGAAATCGGCGATGTTCCTGCTCGGCTCCGGCGAGGACACGCCGCCGCTGCACAATCCCGATTACGATTTTCCCGACGCGATCATCGCGCCCGGCGCCCGCGTCTTCATGCGCACGGTCCGCAATCTGCTGGGGTAGGAAGAGGCCGTCATTCTCGGCCGAAGCGCAGCGGAGAGCCGAGAATCTCCTGAAAGAGACGCTCGGGTCTGCGCCCGAGCATGACGCGCGCCCGTCGGATCGTGTATGGGGCGCCTCGAACGCAGCAGAGGTGCCCATGCGCAGGATCAGGATCATCGGCATCGGCGCCGGGAATCCCGAACACGTCACGATCCAGGCGGTGCGGGCGCTGAACACGGTCGACGTCGTCTTCGTGCCGGACAAGGGCGCCGAGAAATCGGCCTTGCGCGAGCTGCGCGAGGAGATCTGCCGGCGCTATATCGAGCGTGACGACTGGCGCACCGTGCCGCTCACCGTGCCCAAGCGCGCTGCCGCCGGCGACGACTACCGCGGCAGCGTCGACGATTGGCATGCGGCGTTGGCCGAGAGCTATGAGCGCCTGTTCCAGGACGAACTCGGCGAGGATCAGACCGGCGCGCTGCTGGTCTGGGGCGATCCGTCGCTCTACGACAGCACCTTGCGCATCATCGAGGCCGTGCGCGCCCGCGGACTCGAATTCGACTACGACGTCATCCCAGGCATCACATCCGTCCAGGCGCTGGCGGCGGCGCATCGGCTGGTGCTGAACCGGATCGGCGAGCCCGTCACCATCACCACCGGCCGCAAGCTCGCCGAGGGCGGCTTCCGCGACGAGGCCGGCAGCACAGTGGTCATGCTCGACGGCGAGCAGGCCTTCGCGAAGATCGATCCGGCCGGGCTCGATATCTGGTGGGGCGCCTATCTCGGCGCGCCTGAGGAAATTCTCGCCTTCGGCCCGCTCGTTGAGGTCTCTGACGAGATTGCCCGCAGGCGCGAGGCCGCTCGCGCCGAAAACGGCTGGATCATGGACACTTATCTGCTGCGCAGGCGCGAGGATTGATCGGGGCGTTTGCCGTCAGGCCACCATACCGGTATGATCCGTGCCAGCTGGCCGAAGGAGTTGCGCTCATGGACGTCCAGCTCCGCCTTCGCGATCCGATCGCGCCGCAGCTCGTCGCGGCACTGCGCCAGGCGATCATCGCCAGCGAACTTCGGCCCGGCGAGGCGCTGTCGGAGAAGGACATCGCCGGTCGCTTCGGCGTCAGCCGCCAGCCGGTGCGCGAGGCCTTCATCAAGCTGTCCGAGGCCGGGCTGGTGCAGATCCTGCCGAGCCGCGGCACCTATGTCATGAAGATTTCGCTGCGCGAGGTCGCCAATGCCCGCTTCGTGCGCGAGGCGGTGGAATGCTCACTGGCGCGGGCTGCGAGCCGGTTGATCGATCCCGACGGCGTCGCACGTTTGCGCCGTCTCATTGCCGAGCAGGCCGCCGCGGCCGGGCGCAGCGAATACAGCCGTTTCACCGTGCTCGACGAAGCCTTTCATCAGGCGATCGCCGAGATCGTCGACTGCGACTATGCCGGCAAGGTGGTCGAGAGCGCTCGCGCCCAGACCGACAGGGTGCGCTACCTGTCGCTGCCCGGTACCTCGCCGATCCCGCTGCTGATCACCCAGCACAACGCCATCGTCGATGCGCTCGAATCCGGCGATTCCGACATGGCGGCGACCGCGATGCGCATCCACCTGCGCGAAATCCTCAACGCACTGCCGCGCATCGCCGCCGAGCATCCGGACCTGTTCGAGGACGAAGAGCTGCCGGCCCATACCAGGGCGTTGCGTCAGCGCTGATTGTTGAGCTGTGCCGCCTTGATCAGCGCCTCGGCGACGCGCTCATAGCCCTCGGCCAGGATCGCAGTCGCGACCCGGACATGCTCGGTCGGCCTCGCCGCGCATTTGCTGCCGGGCAGGACCGCGATGCCATGTGCCGCCAGCGTCACCAGCGCGAACTGCTCGCTCTCCACGGGAACCCAGATGCACAGGCCGTCGCTCTCGGGCATGACGAGGCCTCGCTCGGCGAGGCAGGCGACCAGCGCCCGTCGCCGTCCGGCATAGATGGTTCGAGCCTCGGCGACCCTCTGGGTCGTCTTGGCATCGGTCAACAGCCAGGCGGTCGCCGCCTGCAACAACCGGCTGGTCCAGCCCGAGGAGAAGCTACGATAGGACTGGATCTGCCGGATCACCATGGCCGGCGCCGATAGCACCGCTATGCGAAGGTCCGGACCGAGCGATTTCGAGAGGGAGCGGATATGCACCACCCGCTCCGGCATCGTCGCGCCGAGGCTGATCGGGGGATGGATCGAGACGTCGCCGACGCCGTCATCCTCGATCACCAGCGAGTCGCTGCCGGCGAGCACCCGGCCGAGCTCGGCCAGCCGCGCCGGGCTGACATGCTGGCCGGTGACCGAATGGGTGCGCGGCTGGAAGATGAAGGCGGAGGGCCGCCGTTCCAGCGCGGTGGCAAGCGCTGCCGGCAGGGGACCCTCCGCGTCGCGGCCGACCGGCAGGATCTCAGCGCCAAGGTCCTCGATGATGTCGAGCAGCCGCATCGCGGTCGGATCCTCGATCGCGATGCAGGAGCCGGGAAGCACGGTTGCGTGCAGCACCGAATAGACCGCGTTGTAGCCGCCATTGGTGGCAAGGAAGGCGGCCGGTTTATAGGGCCAGTCCGGCGCCACGGCGTCGCGTAGCGCCGGCAGGATCGGCGTGCGCTCATAGCTGTTGAGGTTTTCCGCACTCGCCGCCCGCGCCAAGGCCTCGGCCAGAGGGGGCAGCAATGCCGCGTCTGGCACCGCCAGCGAGAGATCGAGTGCATCCGGTCCGAAATCGGCGACGCTCGCCATCCGCGTCGGCCGGGGCGTCGCATTGTCGCCGCTGACCCAGGCGCCGCCGCGCCCGCGCCCTGAGACGATCTTCTGCCGCTTCAGTTCGCTCCAGGCTTCCGAGACCGTGCCAGGGCTGACACCGAGCCGATAGGCGAGGTCGCGCACGGTCGGCAGCTTCGTGCCGACCGGCAGCAGGCCGGAACGGATCATCTGGCTGAGATCGAGCGCGAGGCCGCGCGCGGTGCGCTGCGTCAGGCGGCTCGCCAGCCAGGAGGCGTCGGGTTCGTCGTTCATCGATTCAAAAATGAATGTTCAGGAACGTAATAGAGATTGATCAGGTGAAGTGAACATTTAATCTCGCCCCTGTCCAAGGTTTTCCGCATAGCGAGGCTGTCGTTTGAAACCTGTGATCCGGCTGGCCCTGCGCGACTGGGATTTCATCACTCCCCTGCTGCTCGGCGACCTCGTTCCCGACCGTTTCGAGCTGAAGATCGAGCGCCTCGCCACGCTTCCCGACGATTTCGCGAGTGATCCGCGCTTCGATGCCAGCGAGATCTCGTTCAGCCGCTACGCCACCGGCCCTGCCCGCGGCGAGACCGGCGTCGTCGGCATCCCGAACTTCATCATGCGCGGCTTTCGCCATCGCTGCGTGGTCACCGCAGCCGACAGCGAGCTGACCTCCTTCGAGCAGCTGCGCGGCAAGCGCATCGGCATCGCCGGCTGGCAGGATTCCGGAAATACCTGGACGAGGGCCGCGATGGCCGAGGGCGGGCTCGGCATCGACGATGCCTTTTGGGCGGTGAGCCGCCTTGCCGCCGACCATCCGATCACCGACCGCGTCGGGCGCTATGCCCGTCCCGGCCGGATCGAGGCACTGCCCGGCCAGCCGCCGCTGCTCGACCTGCTCGCCGCCGGCGAGATCGACGCCGTGCTGATGCCGTTCATGCCGAAGGGCTTCTTCTCCAAGGGATCGCGCTTCCGCGCGCTGCTGCCGGATGTCCGCGCCGCCGAGCGCGACTACTTCGCCAAGGTCGGCTTCGTCCCGGGCATGCACATCATTGGCCTCAAGCCCGAGCTCGCCGCCCGCGAGCCCTGGCTGGCGCAGGCGCTGAGCGATCTGCTCGATGAAAGCCAGCGCATCTGGCTGGAGAAGCGCCGCCGATATGCCGACACCACGCCCTGGCTGATCGACGAGCTGGTGCGCAGCGGGCATGATCTGCCCGAAGGCTGGAACGAGAGCGGGCTTGCCGCGAACCGGGCGATGATCGCCGCGTTCATCGAGCAGCTGCGCATACAGAACCTCGCCGAGACCGATCTGACGCCGGAGACCCTGTTCCCGGCCGCCTCCGCGCTGGAAGGAGTCCACTGATGAAAGCCGCGCTCGGACAATTCGCCGTCAGCCGCGAATGGCAGGAGAACCTTGCCACCTCCGTCCGCCTGATGGGCGAGGCCAAGGCCGCTGGCGCCGACCTGCTGCTGCTGCCGGAGGGCATCCTGGCGCGCGACATCACCGACCCCGACATCGTGCTGAAGACGGCGCAGCCGCTCGACGGCCCGTTCATGCAGGGTGTGCTGGAGGCGAGCAGGGGCTCAGCGCTGACCACGCTGTTCTGCATCCATGTGCCGAACGGCAAGGGCCGCGTCTTCAACGTCCATGTCGCGGTCCGCGACGGCGCCATCGTCGCCGCTTATCGCAAGCTCCATCTCTACGACGCCTTCTCGGCGCTGGAATCGACCAATGTCGAGCCCGGCAGCGAAGTGCCGCCGCTGCTGGAGATCGCCGGGCTGAAATGCGGGCTGATGACCTGCTATGACGTGCGCTTCCCAGAGCTCGCCCGGCGCCTGGCGCTCGATGGCGCCGATGTGCTGCTGCTGCCGGCGGCCTGGGTCCGCGGCCTCGGCAAGGAGGCGCATTGGGATGTGCTGGTCACCGCCCGCGCGCTCGAGAACACCTGCTATGTCGTCGCCACCGGCGAATGCGGCCCGCGGAATATCGGCGCCAGCATGGTTGTCGACCCGCTCGGCGTCGCCGTCGCCCGAGCCGGCGAGGCTCCGGCGCTGATCTATGCGCAGATCGATCCGGCGCGCATCGCCGCCGCACGCGCCGCGCTGCCCGTCCTCGCCAACCGCCGCTTCGCTGGTCCCGAGCTCGCCGCCTAGAGCATTTTCAAGCGAAGTGGACACCGGTTCGCGTGAAGAAAATGCAATAAAATATAATGCTTTAGCTGCGAGCCGCCGATCCTCAGACAACGATAAAAGGGAACGTCGCCATGAACATGATCGCGAAATTCGCCGGAGCCGCCACGCTGGCTGCGGCGCTTCTTCAGAACCCGGCCTTCGCCCAGGACGCCAGCATCAAGATCCCCGAGCAGAAGGTCGACGAGGCCCTGCGCGCCAAATTGCCGGAAGCGATCCGCACGGCCGGCAAGATGATCTCGGTCAATAACGGCTCCTTCCCACCCTATGAGATCGTCACCGACGCGAAGACCATGACCGGCGCCGCCGCCGAGCTCTCCGACGCGATCGGCCAATTGCTCGGCGTCAAGATCGAGCATGCGACGGTGAGTGGGCTCGCCGCCGCGCTGAGCGGCATCGCTTCCGGCCGCTACCAGTTCGCCATGGGCCCGGTCGGGGACTTCAAGTCGCGCCAGGAGTCGAACGATTTCGTCGATTATGTCCGGGAGTTCGTGATCTTCGCGGTGCAGAAGGGCAATCCGAAGGCGATCGCCAGCCTCGACGACACCTGCGGCAAGAAGATCGCGGTGATGTCGGCCGGCTCGGCTGAGAAGGTGATCAAGGCGCAGGCCGAGAAATGTGCGGCCGAGGGCAAGCCGGCGCTGGAGGTGATGTCCTTCACCGATCAGCCGACCTCGATCCTTTCGGTCCGCTCGCGCCGCTCCGACGGCTTCTTCTCCTCGCAGGCGCCGCTGACCTATTTCGTCCAGCAGGCCAAAGGCGATCTCGAACTCGCCGCGGTCGGCAAGGCCAACGGCTTCCAGGATCTGTTCCAGGGCGCGGTCGTGCCGAAGGGCTCGCCGCTGGGCGAAGTCCTGCTCGCCTCGATCAAGGCGCTCAAGGCGAACGGCACCTATGAGGCGATTTTCAAGAGATGGGGGCTCGACAACAACATGATCGGCGAGCCCGGCATCAACCTCTCGAAGAACTGAGAGGGCGGGCCTTTCACAGGAGCCCTCATCCTGAGGAGCCGCGCAGCGGCGTCCCGAAGGATGATCCAGATGTCACCAGAGCCTCCTGAAGCATCCTTCGAGACGCCATTCCTGCCGGAATGGCTCCTCAGGATGAGGACGATAGGGAAGGGGCCGGCCGTACCATGAGCAGCGCAGTACAATTGGCAGATGACCGGCAGGCGACGCTGCGCGATGTCGCCAACGCCCATCGCCCACCCGAATTGGGGCGCTGGCTGCTCTGGGCCTTCGTGCTGGCGGTCGCCGCCAATTTCGCCTGGATCGTCGCATGGAACCCGAATTTCGGCTGGCCGGTCGTGGCGCAATGGTTCACGGCCGAGTCGATCCTGCGCGGGCTCTATGTCACGCTCGGCCTGACCGTCGTCGCGATGGTGATCGGCGTCGTCATCGGCCTCCTGCTGGCGATCGCCCGGCTCTCCGACGACCGGCTGTTCAGCGGCCTCGCCGGGCTCTTCATCTGGTTCTTCCGCGGCACGCCGCTCCTGGTCCAGCTCATCTTCTGGTACAATCTCTCGACGCTCTTCCCCGAGATTTCGATTTCGATCCCGTTCGGGCCGACACTGGTGAGCTGGCACACCAACGATTTGATCACGCCGATGACGGCGGCGATCGCCGGCCTCTCCCTCAACGAAGCCGCCTATATGGCCGAGATCATCCGCGGCGGCCTGCTCTCGGTCGACAAGGGCCAGACCGAGGCGAGCGACGCCTTCGGCATGACGCGGGCGCGGGCGCTGTGGCGTGTCATCATCCCGCAGGCGATGCGCTCGATCGTGCCGCCGACCGGGAACCAGCTCATCAGCATGATCAAGGCGACCTCGCTGGTCAGCGTCATCGCCATGGCCGACCTGCTCTATTCGGTGCAGGCGGTCTATAACCGCACCTTCGAGGTCATTCCGATGCTGATGGTCGCGGTGATCTGGTATCTCGTCATCACCACCGTCCTGAACATCGGCCAGGGCTTCATCGAGCGCTATTATGCCCGCGGCGAGCGCGGCGCCACGGAGCGAGCGCCCGTCATCGCGGAGGCGACGCCATGAGCCGGATCGCGAGCGAGGGGGCGCCGCTGGTCAGCGCCCGCAACGTCCACAAATCCTTCGGCCATAACGAGGTGCTGAAAGGCATCGATCTCGACGTCATGCCCGGCGAGGTCGTCGTCGTGCTCGGCCCGTCCGGCTCGGGCAAGTCGACCTTCCTGCGCTGCATCAACCATCTGGAAGCCATCGATCGCGGCTCGATCATGGTCGCCGGCGAGCAGATCGGCTACCGCCTCAACGGCGAGCGGCTGACCAAGCTCTCGCCGCGGGCGATTGCCGCGCAGCGCCGCCAGATCGGCATGGTCTTCCAGCAGTTCAACCTTTTCCCGCACATGACGGCGCTGGAGAACATCATCGAGGCGCCGGTCGGCGTCCACGGTCATTCCCGCAAGAATGCGACCGACTACGCCATGGAGCTGCTCGGCCGCATCGGCCTGACCGAGAAGGCCAACGCCTATCCGCGCCAGCTCTCCGGCGGCCAGCAGCAGCGTGTCGCCATTGCCCGCGCGCTGGCGATCCGGCCGAAGCTGATGCTGTTCGACGAGCCGACCTCAGCGCTCGATCCCGAGCTCGTCGGCGAGGTGCTGTCGACCATGCGCGATCTCGCCGGTCAGGGCCTGACCATGATCGTCGTCACCCATGAGATCGGCTTCGCCCGCGAGGCGGCAGACCGCGTCGTCTTCATGGATGGCGGCCTCGTCGTCGAGCAGGGGCGGCCGGAGGAGGTGCTCGCCAATCCGAGCCATCCGCGCACCCGCCTCTTCCTCAGCCGCTTCATCCGCGAAGCGGCCTGAGAAATCACGATCCCTGGAGCTGCCTTCCGGGGCGAGTGCCCGAGCTGCCCTTGCGGCTCGGCAAGGCGCCATGGTTAACGTTAAACGATCATTATCAGATATCCGAATATATCAATTGAAAGAGGTATGAAGACCGGGGGAGACTGAGGATGGGCCATCCGCAAGCGTCGCGGCAGCGCTTTCGCCTGACAGGTGTCGGGGCGGTCATCGGCATGGCCCTGACGGCAGCTGTCGCGCTCGTCGCGGCAGCCGGCGCCTTTTCGACCCAGCGGCTCGGCAACCGGATTCTGACCGAGACCATCGCCCGCGAAATGACGAGCGCTCAGGAAACCCTGCGCACCAGCCTGGACAGCGAAGTCAAGCGCGCTCTGTCCATGGCGGACGTCATCGCCAGCAACGCCCAAATCCAGGCGCGGTTCGCCGCCGGCGATCGCGAGGCCCTGGCCGCGGCGACTGTCCCCGGCTTCGCCGCGCTGAAGGCGAATGACGGCGTCGTCCAGCTGCAGTTCCACGTCGCGCCGGCCACCTCGTTCCTGCGCGCGCATCGTCCGGAGAAGTTCGGCGACGATCTGTCCTCCTTCCGTTTCACTGTCGTCGAGGCCAACAAGTCAGGCAAGCCGGTCTTCGGCCTGGAGAACGGCGTCGAGGGCCTCGGCGTGCGCGGCGTGATGCCGGTTCGTTTCGAGGGCAAGGCCGTCGGGACCGTCGAAGTCGGCCTCGGTTTCGGCCAGGCCTTCTTCGACGCGTTCAAAAAGATGTCCGGGCATGACATCGCCTTCTTCGTCCTCGCCAATGGCGAGCTCAAGCGCTTCGCCTCAACGCTTGCCGATGACGGCCTGCTCTCACAGGAAACGTTGCGTCAGGGACTCTCCGGCACGACGGAGATCCAGCGCCTCGCTGTTGGCGGGCGCGACAGCGCGACCGTCTACGCGCCGGTCAAGGACTACCGCGGCGATGTGATCGGCGCCTATGCGCTCGTTTCCGACATTTCCGCCCTGAGCTCGATCATGGATGCGGCGCTGTCGGCCTCGGCCCTGGTTGCGCTCGTCAGCCTGATCTCGGCGATTGCCTGTGCCTGGATGCTGAACCGCTGGATCGCCGCCCCGGTCCGCGGCATGACCCGCACGATGACGGCCCTGGCGCAGGGCGATCGCGACGTGCTCGTTCCCTCGCTGTCGCGCCGCGACGAGATCGGCGAGATGGCGCAGGCGGTCGATGTCTTCAAGCGTGCCGCGATCGAGAAAGAGACGATTGCGGCCGAAAAGCACCACGCGCAGCGTGAGGCGGAGGCCCAGCGCCATGCCGCCGATGCCGAGCGGTCGCGCAATGAGGCTGAACGCCAGGACGCCACGCAGCAGCTGGCGGTCGTGGTCTCGGCGCTCGGCGCCGGGCTGGAGCATCTCGCCAACGGCAACCTCGGCTATCGCATCGAGCAGCCGGTCTCGGCCAGCTATGCCAAGCTGAAGGATGATTTCAACGCGGCGATCACGAAGCTCCGCGACACCATGCGTCAGATCGCGACGAACACCGAAAGCATGAAGGCCGGCGCCGGCGAGATCAGCCAGGCGGCCGACGACCTCGCCAGCCGTACCGAGCAGCAGGCCTCCTCGGTGGAGGAGACCGCGACCGCGCTCGACCAATTGACCGCGACGGTGCGCCAGACCGCCGAGGGCGCGCGTCAGGCCAGCCTCGCCACCACCCAGGTCAAGGGCGAGGCCGAGCAGTCCGGCGAGATCGTGCGTGAGGCTGTCGCCGCCATGAGCGGC
>JAESGH010000382.1_pt1 | contig 33506 bp, 29 predicted proteins | sample 9269641 | NCBI WGS metagenome assembly JAESGH01 (sample SAMN14515345, study PRJNA621665) | algae metagenome | isolation source: Phormidium tanganyikae FI6-MK23 and co-occurring heterotrophs from granitic... | place: USA: Fort Irwin, California | collected 1998-05-24
GACATAGGTCTCATCATCCACGACGACGTCTCCAGCACCGCTGCCAGCACTACTGCCGGACTACGAGCGCGGAAAAGCTGGACGCCAAAATGCTGAGACACAAGGCGGTCCACGCCGGATGAATACGTTGGTCGCTGATGCTGATCACCAACGAGGACTCAGCGTCTGCTTCCAGCAGGAGCCCGCCTGCATGCTGAATTGCGGCCATAACTTCCCCAGACGAAGCCCCTGATCTGAAGAATACGGCTACAGGGCGACCTGAGACGGGCCAACTTGCAGATGCCAATGCGGCAATCGCGACCAGAAGGGCGAATGACGAGCCGAAAACAATCTCGCGCATATTACCGCCTCCATCGCCCTGGGGAGATGTGTCCCCATTGGGAGGCGTGTTCGGATGGACGGCTTAGCCAGCGACTTGGTTCATACAATTTAAGCTTACACCTGATTGTAGCAACGTATTGGATACTCCGAGGTTCATTAATATTGCCTCAATGGAAAGCGGGATCGCCGGCACGGAAGGGCCGGGAAGGAGTGCATTTGAGAGGCACTGCAACCTGCCAGGTTGCGCCAGCACGGTCTGCCGGATGACCCGTGAAAGCTCCGTGCCATCGAGCTTACAATTTGACTGGGGTACGCAAGCCTACCGGGGAGCTCCGATTAGCGATGCCATGGCGTAGGGCCTATCGACAGGCACTGTGTTTCAGGGGCAGAAATCGCTTATTAGCCCGGCAGCACACGTGTAATTCTCGCAACCGACGTGCGGGGAATGTCATGGACCTCATCATTTTCGATCTCGACGGGACCCTGATCGATTCCAGCGCGACCCTTCTTGTCGCCCAAACCGAGACCTTCAGGCGATGTGGCCGGAGACATCCGGGGCCGGAAGCCGGCCTCGAGGTCATTGGGCTATCCCTGGATGTCGCCCTGGCTCGCCTCGCGGGCCTGGGACAGCCCGACGATCTGCTCACCCGCACCTACCGTGAGATTATCGGGGACATGCATCGGCGCGCCTTGAGCGATCCTTTGCTCCGTGCTCCGCTTTTCCCCGGTGCTCCGGAGCTATTGGCAGAAATCAGGCGCCAGACCGGGCTCAAGCTCGGTATCGCCACGGGCAAGTCGCGCAAGGGGACAGAGCTTGTGCTCGCTCAGTACGGCTGGGCAGGCATGTTCGATACGATCCAGACGGCCGATGACGCGCCATCCAAACCTCACCCCGGCATGGCGCTGCGCGCGATGGCTGAAACTGGCGCTTCTCCGGAACGCACGGTGATGGTCGGGGACAGTTCCTATGACATGGGTATGGCTGTCGCGGCCGGCATCACGCCGATCGGGGTTTCCTGGGGCTTTCAGCCACCGGCAGCATTGGTTGCCTCGGGCGCCCGGTACGTCCTCGCGCATCTCGGCGACCTGCCAGCTGCTCTGAAGCTGCCGGCGTCGCCGTTTCGGCCTGGGCCGTAGCTCTGGGGTCGACGGCGGCCCGAGATCGCCTCGGCGGCTCACGCCAGCCAATTCGGGAGTCATTAAGCTCGATGCCTGCTATCAGCCCCGTTATGAGCAGAAGATCGTAAAGATCGACCAGGTTCGCCAGCTTCAGTCCGTTTTCTGCCGCGATTTCCCGAGCATAGCGGTCAAAAAGGTCGAGTTCGGTGGCTGCGATCTTACGCGCCGTGATGCAATCATGGGTACTCCGCAGGGCCGGAGTTGGCGGCAAAAACTGCAATGAGGCCGTCCAGCGCTCGTCAAGCTCTCTCGCCGATTGCAGATAGGAGATCACATCGGGCTCCTTGCGCAGCAGGGAGATGAGCTATTGTCCGCCGCGCAGGGCATTTTGAGCGGCTGCTTCAAAGAGGCCCTGACGGTGCGCTTTCGATTGTTGATCGTCAAGCGGTCATGAAAGCAGGGTTTGGTCAAGAGGCGAAGCAAAGATTGCCCCCAGACAGAATATATTGTCGAGAGCTCCCCTGCGGCATTTCGCGCCCGGCGTTTTTAACCAATTCTTATGGCGCATTGTGCTGATTTCGATATTCGGAACCAGGCTCCGAGGGAAAGAGATGTTTGCTGTTCTGGTGGAGTCAAGCAGCTTTAGCGGAGACGTTAAATTGCATCAGGATGCCCCTTGGCCTATCGAGACTGAAGGATCAAATTCAGCCGCGACCGCTGCGGATTTTACGCGTTACGCTTTGGACGCGGCGGCGATCGTCGCCATTACAGACGTTCAAGGAACGATAACCTACGTAAACGATAAATTCTGTGAGATATCCGGCTACTCTCGGGAAGAACTTATCGGCAACAATCATCGGATCATTTGCTCAGGCTTGCATAGCAAGGCATTTTTCCGCGATTTATATCGCTGCATCGCTAGTGGGCAGACGTGGCGTGGCGAAATCTGCAATCATCGTAAGGACGGGAAGGCCTATTGGGTCGACACCACCATCGTACCGCACCTTAATGAGAGCGGAAAGCCAGATAGCTATACCGCGATCCGCTTCGATATCACCGCCCGCCATGAGGCTGAAGAGCACCTACGCCAGATCGTGGATCTTGACCCGCTGACGGGTATCGCGAACCGGCGGCGTTTTCAGTCCTATTTAGAGGCTGCGCTCGAACGGCACGACCAGGCTCGGGGGGCAATTCATCTCGCTTTGATCGATGTCGACGCCTTCAAGGAAATCAACGATACGTTTGGCCATGATGTAGGCGACAGCTTTCTCAAGGTGATCGCCTTGCGCCTGGCCGATTTCCAGTCGGAAGGCGCGTTTATTGCCCGGCTGGGCGGCGATGAGTTCGGAATCATCACCTCCGACAACTCGGATGCCGTAGTCGGGCGCTTCCTGGACGATGTGTTAAAGAGCATCAAATCTCCTATCTGGCTTGGTGGGGTCAAGCACAGGTACTCGGCAAGCATCGGAATCGCGTCGTTCCCCGACCAGGCGAGCAGCGCGGAAGACCTGTTCAAAGCCGCCGACATGGCGCTCTATCAAGCCAAAGCTTCAGGACGCGACCAGAGGAGTTTCTACACGCCCCGCTTACGACGGTTGGCCGAGCAAAAGAGCGAGTTGCTGCAGGCGGTGGAAGCGGGGCTTTCTGAAAGCCAATTTCACCTGTATTATCAACCAATAGTCCCACTAGACCCTTCAAAGCCGATCTACCTGGAAGCGCTGCTGCGCTGGCGACATCCAGAGCGCGGCCTTCTGCTGCCCGGCGCTTTTCTGACAGGTATCGACGATCCGGGGTTGGAGGCGGCGATCGGCATGTTTGTCGTAGAAGCCGCCTTCAAGGACCTCGCCTTCATGCGCGAGCAGGGGATTCCGATTGGGCGTGTCGCTATCAATGCCACGAACGCGGATTTTCGCTCGGACCAGTTCGTCGACCGGTTCCTAAGCCTCTCTGCCCAGACTCAGGTCACGCCTGACAGCTTTTGCATCGAAGTCGTTGAGCAGGTCTTCCTCGGGAGCGACTATCAAGGTTTTCGAGGGCGGTTGGCGCGCCTGCATGAGGCAGGCGTAGAGATAGCACTGGACGACTTTGGAACAGGCTATGCATCGCTCTCGCACCTGCGCCGGATACCAATTGATCGATTGAAGATCGATCGGAGCTTTGTGTCCAACCTCCCGGAAAGCTCCGCCGACCTGGCCATCGTTGAGGGCGTTATCGGCATTGCTCACGCCTTAGGCAAGTCCGTCACCGCCGAGGGCGTCGAGACCCTGGAGCAGGCCAGCTTATTGATGGATTTGGGGTGCGACTTCCTCCAGGGCTGGTATTTTGCAAAGGCCAGCAATCGAGAACGCCTGCCGCATATCCTTGCAAACCTCCCGCCCGTTCCGTCTCCGGCAGACGACGAAATGCTCTCTACGGTGAGCCGGCTCCCGGCTGGACGGCTAGGGGCTTGAGCGCCTCACGGCCCATCCGCCTACCTGAAAATGGACACTCTGGAAGTCAGAAGGAGCCAGCCTCTGCGTTGACGCCCAGTCGTCAAACTCGGCTGCCCGAGACCGGACGTTGCCAGAGTCCGCTAGGGGCCAGGAGCAGCCATCTGCCACCGACAGCTGCCTCCTGCGCCTAATTGTGCCTTGCACTGGCGCGGTCAAACCCGCGCTGAGATAATAAGGCGAACCCTCTGACTAACAGGTATGCACACGCCATCGTGGTAACCAACTCAACAAATCCGGCGAGCCCAGAACCCGGGCTCTCTATCGCGCCGAGTTCAGCTAACAGTCGGCGCAAAACAAGAGGCAGGCCGGCCAGCAGAACAGCCCCAGAAACCCAGAGGTTCGGAATGGACGCTCGGGCACTCTCCAGTGAATGCTGAAGATGCGGCCGCAAACTCCATCGCGCCCAGTAGCCGGTCAGCAGCCAGCCTAGTGCGGCCAGCGCTATGCCGATCAGCATCAGAGCGGCTTTAATAACAGGTTCGCCAGGGCCCGGAACGGTCAATACAGCGAGCAGCATTCCAGTCGTAAGGCCGCCGCCTATCGCCCACCGATAAGGAAGACTGTCAATCCAAGCTTTTGCCGCGTGATGTTCGCGACCCGTTCCTCGCTCTCGCTGCATTATCCGACCGTGTTTTCCGCTGAATATCCGATTTTTAGATATCCAATTTTTGTATCGGGAGGTCAAGCGCATAGCGAGGGTCGATCGTTGATCGAACGAGCTCATGGCATCCTCTATACGCTCAGAAAGACATAAGCGGTTGGCTCAGCTCATCGGTGAGTACCGAGAGCGTTCGGGCCAGCTTCAGTCGGAGGTCGCTGCCAAGCTCGGCCGACATCAGCCATTCATTGCCAACATCGAAAGCGGCCAGCGCAGAGTGGACATTCCTGAATTGCTGCAGTTGGCCGCAGCAATCGGATTCGATCCCCACGAGGCCATCGACGAGCTACTGAAAATTTCAGATTAAGCCGCTTGTTCGCGAGTTATATCGGCCGTCGGCCAATTGCCTCGCCACGGCTGTATAGCTTTTCACTATTTTCGCGATAACCGCACCGCGATACGCTACAGGGACCGCGAGTTCAGCTTCACTATCCCTGACCCAGGCAAAAGGCCCCTGCCATTCGAACGGCCCGAATCCGTGTTCGGTAAAGGTGGCTTCGAGCCCCCGCAACCAAATATCCTGAAAACCCCGTCTCCCCCGAGACGGGGTTTTCGCGTTCTGCGAACACAGCGCCAGATTCCGCGCAGGTCCCCGTGAAGCTCAAGCGAGACACCGTGGCTAGCGCGCGGCGTCACCACGATCGTCTCGATCATCGAGCGGATCGCCTCCATCGCCTCATCCCACAGCTCTGGATCTTCCAGCAGGCTCTCCAAGTTCGCCACGCGTCGGCGATATACCTCAGCCAGGTTCGGGTGGACCAGGATCGCAGGACACTCGGCGTGTTCTGATAGCCGGGTCTCCAGCGATTGCCTCTCATGCTCAAGCTCGGTGAGGCGCTGCTTTATCGAAGGCTGGTACAGACCGCCCTCGATCGCCGCCATGATTCCGCCGATCTTGCGCTGGATGGCCGCCAAGGCCACAGGTGCATCCGTTTGCCGACGCTCGGCCTCGGCAGCATTGCGATTGCGCTCCTCCTGATAGGCGCGGGCGAACTCGGCCACCAGTTCCGGCGTCAGCAACTGCTCGCGCAGTGCCGACAGGATGCGTTCCTCGAGCTCGCGGCGGCCGATCGTCCGATCGTTCTGACATAGGCCCTGGGAACGCCGGCCAACGCAGCCATAGCGTCCGGCCGTGATCAACGCGTAACCGGAGCCGCAACAACTGCAGGTGAGAAGGCCCGACAAGAGGTACCGGCGCCGATGGGCGCGGTTCAGAGCGTTACTTCTTCATCGCGGCGCATCTCAAAGGCAGTCGTCTCCTGGGGCTGCTCGGCGGCTTGCCACAGCGTCTCATCGACGATCTGCAGCTCTGGGACGCTCCTGCGCTCCCATTGCTCGGATGCGTTCGGCCGCGCAAGCGTCTCCCTGTCGAAGGGTCCCTCACATAGGAGCAGCGGTTCCAGACGAGCTCTCCTGCGTACAGTTCATTGTTCAGGATCCCGGTGCCGCGCTCCTTCTGCCCGCGGATGGTCGTGTCGAGCCATGGGCGCCTATCAGGACCGGGGACAGCCTCGTCGTTGATCCGGTGGGCAATCCCACGCGGGCTGACGCCGTTGGCGAACTGTTGGAAGATATTGCGAACGGTCGCTGCCTCGGCCTGACTGATCACGCGCCCACCGCGCTCCGTGCCCTGGACGATGTCGCAGCCGAAGGCCGTTCCCGAAGCGGCGCGGCCCTGCAGGATCCGGCCGAGCTGGCCGCGCCGTGTCTTCTCGCGCAGGTCGGCGACGTAGATCTGCGCCATCGTCCCGAGCATGCCGACATGCATCGTCTCGATCGGCCCAAGGCTGACAGCGTGCAACTTAATGCGCGTGAACTGCAGCTCGTCATGGAGCCGCGCGATCTCGGAGAGCTTGCGTGATAGCCGGTCCGGCGCCTCGACGACAATCACATTGAACCTGCTGCGGCGGGCCTCCGTCAGCAGATCCTGATAGCCCGGACGTCGAACCGTCGTGCCAGAGATCGCGCGATTGCTGAAGGTCGACGTAACCTGCCAGCCTTGCGCCGCCGCATAGCGCTGGTAGAGCTCGAGCTGGTCCTCGATCGAGGCGTCCCACTGATTCTCGCTCGAATAGCGAGCGTAGATGGCCGCCCTCATGCTGCCTTCCCAATCCGCGTGAGCACCGCATCGACACGCCGGCTCGCGGCTAGGTTTCTCCGCAGCCGCAGCCTCACACGCTGGACAAGCCTCTGGCGGCATGTTCGCCCTGCTCATAGGCGCTACCTCCGTTTCGGGGCGATTGGAGCAGAATCCCCCGAGAACGAACTTTCAAAACAACACTTGTGAGGTAGGTCGAGTCCTGTTAAACGTTTTACAGTTAAACGTTTAACAGGCAGATGATGAGCCGCCGCGTAACGATCCGGGATGTCGCAGACCGTGCAGGAGTGTCGATCGCGACGGTCTCGAATGTCTTCAGCGGCAACAAGCCGGTGAATGACGATCTGCGCGAACGCGTGCTGCTGGCGGCGAAGGAGCTGGCGTATCAGGTGGATCGCGCCGCGTCGCAGCTGCGCTCGGGCCAGGCCCGCGTCGTCGGTGTGCTGGTCCCCGATCTCGATGACGTCTTCTTCACCTCGCTCGTCTCGCGGCTGGAGGTCCTGGCGCAGGCGGACGGTTACGACATCGTCGTCGCGAGCTCCCGCGACGATATCGGCCTCGAACAGTCGCGCCTGCGCACCTTGCTCGCCTGGCGCCCATCCGGTCTGATCGTCGTGCCGTGCTCCGACGCCGTGCCGCAAGCACTAGCCGCCGAAATCGGACGGTTGCCGATCATCTTCGTCGACCGTGTCCATCCGGAAGGATCGGTTGTCGACACCGTCGCGATCGATAACTGCGAAGCCGGTGAGATCGCAGCGCGCCACCTTCTGGCGTTGGGGCATCGCGATTTCGTCATCGCCGCCTCCAGCCTCGCCATCTCGCCGATCCGCGAGCGCGTCCGCGGGGCCAGCGAACTGCTTCAGAACGTGGCTGATTGCGGGGTTACCGTCGTCGAGCTCGGCTCGGTCGCCGAGCGTGGTGCCGAGCTGTTCCGGAGCTGGCTCGAGCGGCATCCGCAGCCGAGCGCTGTCATCGCGCTGACCAATGTCACGACGCTGAGCACGCTGTCTGCGCTGGCGCGCCTGAAGATCGACATTCCCGCTCCTGTTTCCGTGGTTGGCTTCGATGATTACCCGTGGATGAGCGCCCGCAAGACGGGGCTGACCGCGATCCGGCAGCCGATCGCCGAGCTCGCCGCTGCGGCTTGGCAGAGACTGCGAGCGCGAATGTCCGGCGATAGTGCGCCGCCGCAAACCATCGTGCTGCAGACAAGTCTGCAAGTGCGCGACTCCGTGCGCGATCTCACTGCCACCAGGGATCGGGGCAACAACCACGATTCCGAGCCGCTTCCGAATCCGGAGAGACCGGCCGCCTCGCCCAAGGCGGTGCACTGACGAAGACCGACTGCGGACGCCTAGCGTCCGGGCCACCGGGCCGACAGAGCCCGGAGCGAAAAAATCTGGAGGAAAGCGTGCAGCTTCAAGGAACAGCACGGATACTGCCGCTGCTTGCGCCGGTGCATCTGCTCATCCTGAGCGTGATCGTGCTGCCGTCACTTTACGTCGTCTGGCTGAGCCTGAACACGTCGAGCTTCGGCCAGGCGCCGAGCTTCGTCGGCCTGCAGAACTATTGGCGCGTCCTTGCCGATCCGGCCTTCCACGGCGCGCTGTGGAACACGGTCGTCCTCGTCGTGGTCGCCGTGCATCTGGAGCTCGCTGTCGGCCTCGGCATGGCCCTGCTCTTTGCCAGCGGTCTGCCGTTCCGGCGCTTCCTGCTCGTCGCCGTGCTCGCGCCCTATGCCGTCAGCGAAGTCACCGCCGTGGTGATGTGGCGCTTCCTGTTCGATCCCGATGCCGGACCGATTACGCTGGCTTTGCACGCATTGGGCCTGCCGACGCTCGACTGGTCGTTCGAGCCCTCGCACGCAATGATCCTGATCGGCCTGCTGACGATCTGGCTGCACCTGCCCTTCACCTTCGTCATCGTCTATGCGGCGCGTCTCGCCATCCCCGGCGAGCTCTACGAAGCCGCGCGGATCGACGGCGCGACGCGCTGGCAGGCCTTTTGCCGCGTGACGCTGCCGCTGCTCGGCCCGGCGATGCTGATCGCGCTGCTGTTCCGCTACATCTTCGCCTTCCGCCTGTTCTCGGAAGCCTGGCTGCTGACGAAGGGCGGACCCGCACGCTCGACCGAGGTCGTCGCGATCTACCTCTATCAGGAAGCCTTCAGCTTCAACGCCTTCGGCCCGGCAGCCGCCACTGCCTGGATCATGGTGCTGGCCTCGCTGCTTCTCGCCGGCGCCTATGTCCTTCTGCTCAGGCGCGGAGGGGTGGCCCATGCGCACTGAGCGCCTCCTGATCGGAGCGGGCAAGGCGCTCGCCGTCGCGGCGATCCTGTTCTGGTCGCTCTACCCGATCCTGTTCATCGCGATGTCGTCGCTGAAGCCGGGGCAGGACATCTTCGCGGTGCCGCCGAAATGGCTGTTCACGCCGACATTCAAGCACTACGCCGAGCTCTGGCGCTCCTGGGGCGTGTTCTTCGAGGGGCTGCTCAACAGCCTGCTGATCACGGCGGGCGCAACGCTGCTGGCCATCGTCGCCAGCGCCTGTGCCGGTTATGTCTATTCGCGCAATTCCGGGCGCTGGCTCGGGGCCAGCCTGCTCGGGCTCATCATCGTCAGGCTGATCCCGCCGATCGTGGTGACGCTGCCGCTCTTTCCCATCGTCAATGCGCTCGGCCTCAGCGACACGCATCTCGTACTGATCCTGCTCTACGCGACCTTCTTCGTCTCGCTCGGGACGGTGCTGATGCGTACCTTCATGGACCAGATCCCCCGCGAGCTCGACGAGGCCGCCTCGATCGATGGTGCTAGCCGCCTGACGATCCTGCGCAAGGTGATCGCGCCGCTGGCGATGCCCGGCGTGCTCGCCGTCGCGGTGTTCGTGATCGTCTTCTCCTGGAACGAGTTCCTCTTCGCCTTCATCTTCACCGCGACCAAGGCCAAGACCGCGCCTCTCGTGATCTCCGAGATGATCGGCTCCATCGACGGCGTCGATTGGGGGATTCTGTTCGCCGCCGCGACGGTGCAGCTCGTGCCCGTCCTTCTCTTCGTCGTCTTCATGAACCGCTACCTCGTGGCCGGCCTCACCGCCGGTTCGACGAAGGGGTAGCCAACCAAAAGAGGGAGGAAGCCATGTCGAAGAGGCCTGAAACAAAGCTGACCCGCCGTGCATTCGTCGCCGGAGCGGCCGGTGCAGCCGCCGCGCTTACCATCCGGCCCGCGCTCGCCGCCGGCAAGACGCTGAACGTGCTGAGCCACAAGGTCCACCAGACCGTGCTCGGCAGCGGTGACGGTGACCTGATGGCGGGCTGGCGCAAGGCGAACGACGCCGAGATCGCCTTCACCACCTTCGACTCCAATCCGCTGCAGGACCGGCTCTTCCGCGAGGCCAGCCTGAAGGAGACCGAGTACGGCGTCGGCTATCTCATCGATAACCGGCCGACTTCGCAGATCGCCGCCTTGTTCGAGCCGCTTGGCCCCTATCAGGACAAGGACGCGATCGAGGATTTCACCGATATCGCGCCCGGCCTCGTCCAGGGCATGACCATCGACGGCAAGCTGATCGGCATCCCCGTCCGCCATGCCACCCAAGGCCTGTTCTATAACGAGGCGCTGCTGGAGGAGGCCGGCATCTCCGCCCCGCCGACGACGCTGGAAGAGCTGATCGAGCAGGCGAAAAAGACGACCTTCACCTCGAAGGCCGGCACGCCCGTCACCGGCCTAGTTCTGGCCAGCGACCTCGCCGTCTTCCCAGTGATGTTCGCCCGCGCCTATGGCGGCGACTTCATCAGTCCCGACCTCAAGTTGGTGCCGAACCGGGAAGCGCTGGAGCAGGGGCTGGCGGCGTTGCGCGGCATGTTCGAGGCCGGCAGCCTGCCGCGCAGCTATGCCACGACCAAGAACGACGATCAGGTGACCTGGCTGCAGCAGGGCCGCGCGGCTTTCACCGTGCTGCCCTTCGCCCGCGGGGCGCAGCTCAACAATGCCGAGCAGAGCAAGTTTCCAGGCAGGATCAAGGCGGTCGAGTTCCCCGGCTCGGCCGCGATCAAGGGCAAGGTGCCGATGGCTTCTGTCGTCGAGGCCTGGGCGATGGCGATCCCCAGGAATGCCAGGGACAAGGCGCTGGCCTGGAGTTTCATCAGGGAAGTCTCCAGCAAGCGCGTGACCCTCGGCATGGCGATCAACGGTAACGGGCCGGTCCGGGTTTCCTCCTATGCCGATGCCGGGCTTAAGGCGAAGAATCCGCTCGCCGAGGTGGAGGCCAAGGTGCTCAAGACGGCGCGCGGCGCCTTCCCGCCCTTCCCGGAGGCCGCCCGCGCCCAGGCGACCTTTCTAGAGGAAGTCCAGCTCGCCGTACTCGGCCGCAAGCCGGCCAAGGATGCCGTCTCCGCCATCATCGAACGCGTCAAGCCGATGATGCCAGCCTGATTGCCGACCCCGGCTGCGGGGCGCGCTGCCCCGCAGCCGTCACTGAATTCATCGTACTCTGAAGGATCTTCGTCATGTCGACCGCAGCGACCCGTTTCATCGAGGAGCCGGCGCGCTCCATTCCCGTCTCGGCCGAATACGACGTGCTCGTCGTCGGCGGCGGGCCTTCGGGCCTGACGGCAGCACTGGCCGCGGCGGAGGACGGTCTGCGCGTCGGCCTGATCGAGAGCCGCAGCTTCGTCGGCGGCAACATGACGATCGGCCTGCCGGTGCTCGGCTTCCTTGGCCAGAAGGGCAACCAGATCATCGACGGCTTGCCGCAGAAATTCATCGAGCGGCTGCGCCGGGAGCGCCAGGGGGCGAGCGAGCATCGACCCTGCCCACTGCATATGGGCATCACCCTGGTCGAGCCGGAGGCGGTCAAGACGGTGGCGCTGGAGATGCTGACCGAGGCCGGCGTCGATGTGCTGTTCTACACCTTCTTCGCCGGCGCGCTGGTCGAGAACGACACGATCCGCGGCGTCATCACCGAGAGCAAGAGCGGCCGCACCGCGATCCTCGCCAAGGTCGTGATCGACTGCAGCGGCGATGCCGACGTCGCCTATAGCGCCGGCGTTCCCACCGAAAAGGGCAATGCCGAGGGCGGCATGCAGCCACCGACACTGATGTTCTGCCTCGCCGGCGTCGACACCGATGCGCTCAGGCTCTCGATCGCCAATGCGCCGCCGGCCGCGCGGACCTATCTGACCGACTTCATCCCGGCCGAGTATTTCGGCCAGAACCACCAGTTCATCGTGGTCGGCATGCGCGAGCTCATGGCCAAGGCCAAGGCCGAGCGCGGGCTGAAGATTCCCAACGAGCGCACCATCATCATCACCGGCCTGAAGAAGGGCGAGGTCTGGATCAATATGACCCGCGTCAAGGGCACGGATGGTACCGACGCCCGTAGCCTGACCAAGGGCGAGATCGAGGGCCGGGCCCAGATCGACGACATCGTCACCTATCTCGTGAACTACGTGCCGGGCTTCGAAAAGGCCTATTTCACCAAGACTGCCCCCTTCCTCGGCATCCGCGAGACGCGCCGCATCATCGGCCAATATGTGATGACGCAGGAGGATGTGCTTGCCTGCAAGCATTTCGACGACGCGATTGCGGTGGCGAGCTATCCGATCGATATCCACCGGCCCGCTGACGATGGCTGCACCCTGATCTGGTGCGGAGACTGCTACGACATCCCCTATCGCTCGCTGGTGCCGCAGAAGATCGGCAATCTGCTGGTCGCCGGTCGCAGCATCTCGGCGACGCACGAGGCGATGGGTGCGATCCGTGTGATGGCGACCTGCATGGCGATGGGCGAGGCGGCGGGACGGGCCGCCAAGATCTCGGTGCGCGGCAATCGCCCGCCGGCCGAGATCGACGTCGAGGAGCTCCGCCGCCAGCAGCTCGAACACGGCGTTTATTTGCGCAACCCCGATGGTACCCGCGCCGGATCGCCGAACCGTGCCGCCGCCTGACATGGCCGCGCATTTCATCGGCATCGATGTCGGCACCGGCAGCGCCCGGGCCGGCATCTTCCATCCGAGCGGATGCATGGTCGCGACAGCCAAACGCGACATCGCGCTCTACCGGGACGGGCCCGACATCGCCGAGCAGTCCAGCGAGGACATCTGGCAGGCTGTCTGCGCCAGCGTTCGCGAGGCGATGGCGCATGCCGGGCTCGCACCGGACGCGATTGCCGGCATCGGCTTCGACGCGACCTGCTCGCTGGTCGTGCTGGGGCAGGGTGGCACGCCCTTGCCGATCGGCTCACATGGCGATGCCAGCCGCGACATCATCGTCTGGATGGATCACCGCGCCATCGGCCAGGCCGAGCGCATCAACGCGACCCGCCATCCGGTTCTTGCCTATGTCGGCGGCGCGATCTCGCCGGAGATGGAAACGCCGAAGCTGCTCTGGCTCAAGGAAAAGCTGCCGCAGACTTACAAGGCGGCCTGGCAGTTCTTCGACCTGCCGGATTTCCTGACCTGGCGGGCGAGCGGCTCCCTCGCCCGCTCGACCTGCACCGTGACCTGTAAATGGACCTATCTCGCCCATGAAGGGCGCTGGGATGCCGGCTGTTTCCATGAGATCGGGCTGGCCGATCTGGCCGATGATGGCTTCGCCCGGATCGGGACGGAGATCGTGCCGGGCGGCACCGCGCTCGGACAGGGGCTGACAGAGAAGGCCGCGGCCGAGCTCGGTCTGAAGCCGGGCACCCCCGTGGCCGCGGGGCTGATCGACGCCCATGCCGGGGGCGTCGGTTCGATCGGCGTGCGCTCGCCGCACGGCAGCGCCCTGACCCGCATGGCCTATGTCTTCGGCACCTCGGCCTGCACCATGGCGAGCAGCCGGGAACCGATCTTCATCCCGGGTGTCTGGGGCCCGTATTTTGCTGCGATGGCACCCGGCCTCTGGCTCAGCGAAGGCGGCCAATCGGGAGCCGGCGCTGCCATCGAGCAACTGATCGCGTTTCATCCGGCCACGCCGGAGGCGCAGCGCCGGGCTGAAGCGGAGGGACTCTCGCTGCCCGATTGGCTCGCCGCGCAGGCCTTAAGACATGTCGACGGGCCATCGGACGCCGCTCGCCTCGCCGGCGAGCTGATCGTCGTGCCCGATTTCCTCGGCAACCGCTCGCCCCATGCCGACCCGCACGCGCGGGCCGTGATCGCCGGGCTCGGCATGGAACGCGATCGCGACAACCTCATCGCGCTCTATGTCGCCGGCCTCACCGGCATCGGCTACGGCCTGCGCCAGATCATCGAAGCCAGTCGGGCGAGGGGGGCGGCGATCGAAGCGATCGTCCTCAGCGGCGGCGCCGGTCGTCATTGCCTGATCCGGCAGTTGCTGGCGGACTGCTCGGATCTGCCGCTGCTGGCACCGGATGAGGTCGACCCTGTCCTGCTGGGCTCGGCCATGCTCGCTGCGACCGCCGCGAACGCCTTTCCCGATCTGTCAGAAGCCATGACCGGGATGGCGCCGGGCGCAGCCGTCTTCACGCCCGCAGGCGGCGCAATCGCCGCGTTGCACAGCCGCCGCCTCGCCGCCTTTGAAGTGCTGCAGGCGGCTGCGGGCCAGGCGCGGGAGCTGATGCGACCCGCTCGAATCCAAGCCGTATCGGAGACGCCGACGTGACTCAGGAGCTGACCGGAAAAATCGCCGCGATCACCGGCGCGGCCTCGGGGATTGGTCTCGCCTGCGCGAAACGCCTGCTTGCTGCCGGTGCACGCGTCGTCCTCGTCGATCGCGATGGCGAGGCCCTGCTGCAGGCTTGCAAGGCGCTCGGCGCCGATGCCATTCCGCTCGTCATCGATCTGACCGCCCCCGCCTCCGTCGCCGGCATGCTGCCGCAAATCCTCGAAATGGCAGGCCCGCTCGATATCTTCCATGCCAATGCCGGCTCCTATGTCGGCGGGCCGGTCAGCGAGGGCGATCCCGACGCCTGGGACCGGATGCTGAACCTCAACGTCAACGCGGTCTTCCGCAGCATCCACGCCGTGCTGCCCCATATGATCGCGCGCAGGACCGGAGACGTCCTCGTCACCAGCTCAGTCGCCGGCGTCGTTCCGGTGGTCTGGGAGCCGGTCTACACCGCCTCGAAGCATGCGGTGCAGGCCTTCGTCCACACGGTGCGCCGCCAGGTCATCCCGCATGGCCTGCGTGTCGGCGCGGTGCTGCCCGGCCCGGTCGTGACGGCCCTGATCGCCGACTGGCCGCAGGAGAAGCTGGACGCCGAGCGCGCCCGCGGTGGCCTGATCGAGGCGGAGGAAGTGGCTGAAGCCGTGCATTTCATGCTGACCCGCCCACGCAATGTCACGATCCGTGATCTGGTGATCCTGCCGCAGAGCACGGATCTCTAGCCAACGGATTCTCTCGGTGATTTCGGAAGGCAGTGCACTCGAAAATACATTTGTGTCACAAAACATTCATTTGTATGATCCATGGCAAAACCGCTGCCCCGCACGGACGGAGGCGGCCCGCATCCCCGGCCTCCGGGGGGCGCGTTCGGAGGGTGGTCATGCGTCGGATCGTGCAAATCTCGGACACTCATCTCAGTCCGAACAAGCCGCATTTTGCCTGCAATTGGCAGCCGCTGACGGCCTGGCTGGCGGCGCAGAAGCCCGATCTCGTCATCCATACCGGTGACGTTACCGTCGATGGCGCCGATCTCGACGAGGACTTTGGCTATTGCAGCGGCCTCCTGACGGCTCTCGGCGTGCCGGTCCTCAGCGTCCCCGGCAACCATGATGTCGGCGAGGCCTATCATCCGCATCAGCCGGTCGACGCGCTGCGCCTGGCGCGCTGGCGCGAGCATCTCGGGGCGGATTTCTGGACTCATGACGTCGAGGGTTGGCGGCTGATCGGCCTCAACTCGATGCTGTTCGGCAGCGACGAGGCCGACGAGGCCCGTCAGCTCAGCTGGCTGGAACAGCAGATCGCCAGCGCAGAGGGGCGCCGGCTCGGCTGGTTCCTGCATCGGCCGCTCTTCATCGAGGCGCCCGACGAGGGCGACAAGGGCTATTGGAGCGTGCCGCCGAAGCCGCGCGCGCAACTGCTCGATCTTGTTCGCAGGCACGAGGTCGCCTTCGTCGCCAGCGGCCATCTGCACCGCGCCCACGACTTCGAGGTCGGCGGCACGCGCTACATCTGGGGCCCGTCCTCCGGCTTCGTCGTCGGCCCCGAACTGCAGCCTGGCATGGCCGGCACGACGACGCTCGGCGCCGTGACCTACGATTTCGACGGCAGGGACTACAGCGCCGCGATCCACGAGATCAGCGCACTGAAGACGCTCTGGATCGACGACGTGATCCACGAGGTCTATCCGCCGCGCGCCGCCTGAGATGCCAGCTGACCCGAAAGGGCCGCGCTCCGACGACGTCAAACGCAAGAAGCCCTGACGGTCCCGCACAGAAAGGCGAGCGACGTGGCAACGGTCACCCTGTCCTCCATCGCCAAATCCTTCGGCCCGACCCGCGTGCTCGGCGGCGTCGATCTCGATATCGCCGATGGCGAGTTCCTGACCCTGGTCGGCCCGTCCGGCTGCGGCAAGTCGACCCTGATCCGCATCATCGCCGGCCTGGAGCATCAGGATGGCGGCGCGGTGGCGATCGGCGGCCAGCCAGTCGACCACCTGCGCCCGCACGAGCGGCGCGTCGCGATGGTGTTCCAGTCCTATGCGCTCTATCCGCATATGAGCGTGCGCCAGAACATCGCGCTGCCGCTGACCATGTCGCGGCTGAAGCTCTGGCAGCGCCTGCCGCTGCTGCGGGCGCTCTCGGGCCAGCGCCGCACGGTCATGCGCGGGATCGAGGCCGATGTCGCCGCCGCCGCGGCACAGCTCCAGCTCGATCATCTGCTCGATCGCAAGCCGGCTCAATTATCGGGCGGGCAGCGCCAGCGCGTTGCGCTCGGGCGCGCCATGGTCCGCCATCCCGACGTGTTCCTGATGGACGAGCCGCTGTCCAATCTCGACGCCAAGCTGCGCGTCCATATGCGGACCGAGCTCGCCGAGCTGCACAAGCGGCTGGGCGCGACCTTCGTCTACGTTACGCACGACCAGGTCGAGGCGATGACGATGTCGGACCGCGTCGCGATGATGGATTCCGGCACGATCCTGCAGCTCGGTACCCCGTCGCAGCTCTATGAGAAGCCGGCCTCGCTCAAGGTCGCGCAGTTCATCGGCAGCCCGGCGATCAACCTTCTGCCGGGAATCGTCGGCGCGGGTGGCAGGCTCGAACTCTTCGGCCGGCCGATGGCGCTCAATGTGCAGCAAGCGCAGGGACAGGCGGTGACGCTTGGCGTGCGTTCGGAAGCGCTTTCGCTTGTCCAAGGCGAGCCGGCTGGAACGGGACGCGCCTGGTTCTCGGCCCGTTTGCGGCGCAAGGAGAATCTCGGCTCCGAATACATCCTGCATTTCGATCTCGCCGGCCGCGACGTGCCGGGCGTGACGATGCGCACCAGCCCGGCGGTTGCGGTCGGCATCAGCGAGGCCGCCGAAGTGACGCTCGGCTTCGACGAAAGCGCCTGCCATCTCTTCGCCGCCGATGGCGAGCGGATCGTGTCGCGCGGACCAGGCGTCGCGACCGCTTCCATCGTCCCGCTGAGGGCCTGAGCATGACGCTCGCGCTCGACATGCCCGTGCAACTCGCCTCCAGCCGGCGCCGTCGGCTCTGGATCGAGCGCGTCACCGGCCTCGGCTTCGCCGCGCCCGCGTTGGTGCTGCTGCTGTTGACGATCCTGGTGCCGCTCGCCGTGCTCGTCGTGCTCAGCCTGACCAATTACGAGTTCGGCGGCGTCGACCTCGACTTCGTCGGGCTCGCCAATTTCCAGAAGGCGCTGGCCGATCCGATCATTCGCCGCTCGCTGCTGAACACGCTGATCTATGTCGCGATCATGGTGCCCGGCGGGGTCTTCGGCGCGCTGCTGATCGCCATACTGATCCATCGGCGGACGCGCTCGCGCTCGCTCTACGAGGTAATCTATTTCCTGCCGGTGACCTCGACGCTGATCGCGATGGCGACGGTCTGGCAGTTCCTGCTGCACCCCTCGCTCGGGCCGATCAACGGCCTGCTGAAATGGCTCGGCTTTGCGCCGGTCGCCTTCCTCAGCGAACCTTCTACGGCGCTGGCGACGCTTGCCGTGATCGGCATCTGGCAGATCCTCGGCTTCAACATGATCCTGTTCCTGGCCGGGCTGACCGCGATCCCGCGCGATCTCTACGAGGCCGCCGATATCGACGGCTGCTCCAGCGGCGTCGACCGCTTCCTGACCATCACCTGGCCGCTACTCGGGCCGACGACGATGTTTGTGGTGATCACGACGATGATCACCGCCTTCAAGATCTTCGACACGGTGGCGGTGATGACGCGCGGCGGTCCGGTCGGTTCGACCGAGGTGCTGCTCTACAACATCTATCTCGAAGGTTTTCAGTACTTCCACACCGGCTATGCCGCGGCGCTGACCTTCATCTTCCTTGCCTTCATCCTCGTCTTCTCGGCCGTGCAGACCTTCGCCCTCGACAAGAAGGTGCACTACTGATGTTGGCCCCAGCCTCATCCGTCGCAGCCGTCTCTCCCGCACATTCGGCGGCGCGTCGTTTCCTCTCGCTCGTCCTGATCCACGGCGTGCTGATCGCCGGGGCGCTGTTCATGCTGGCGCCCTTCATCTGGATGCTGGTCACCTCGATCAAGCCGCCGGCCGAGATCTTCAGCGCCGAGATCGCGCTCTGGCCGAAGCAGTTCTACGGCGTCGAGAACTACCGCTTCGCCATGGAGAAGGCGCCGCTACTGCGCTTCGCGCTGAACGGCGTCATCCTCTGCGCCGGCATCCTCGTGGTGCAGCTCCTCGTCGCGATACCCTGCGCCTATGCGCTGGCCAAGCTCGATTTTCCCGGGCGCAACCTGCTTTTCGTGCTGGTGCTGCTGGGCCTCTGCATCCCCGTCCAGGTGCCGGCGATGCCGCTCTATATCGGCCTCGCCCAGCTCGGCCTGCTCAACACCTATTTTGCGATGATGGTGCCGTTTTTCCTCTCGGTCTTCGCCATCTTCCTGTTCCGCCAGTTCTTCCGCAGCTTCCCCGATGACATCATCAATGCTGCCCGGCTCGACGGGATGAGCGAGTTCGAGATCGTCTGGCGCATCGTCACCCCGAGCGCTTTGCCTGCGATCGCGGCGTTCGCGGTGTTCTCGACCGTGGCGCACTGGAACGACCTCTATTGGCCACTGATCGTCATCTCCGACGCCAAGCTCGCGCCGCCGCCGCTCGGGATGATGTTCTTCGCCGATGCCGAGACCGGCTCGAATTACGGCGCGCTGACGGCCGCGGCGACGATCCTGACCGCGCCGCTCGTCCTCGCCTTCCTGATCGCCAGACGCAGATTCATCGACGGCATCACAATGACCGGCGTGAAATAAGCCGACCACCGAAACGCCCAAACCTGAAACGCCTAAGCCTGACAAAAACTCTATCCTCTCAAGGAGATCACCGATGAAAGCTTTCGGCAGAACCCTGGCCGCCGCGGCGTTCGCGCTGGCCGCATCGACAGCGGCGCGCGCCCAGGAGGTCACGCTCGACGTGCTCTATGCCTTCCCGGCCTTCGCCAAGTTCCACGAGCCGATCGCCGCGGAGTTCATGAAGAAGAATCCGGGCATCAAGATCAACTTCCGGGCGCCGGCGGCGAGCTATGACGAGGGGCATCAGGCGATGCTGCGCTCCTCCGTCACCAACCAGCTGCCGGACGTCTATTATTCCGGCTTCCATTTGCTGACCGAGCTGGTCGAGACGCTCGACAAGCGCAAGCAGGTCGTCGACCTCGGCGAGCTGCTCAAGGCCGAGCCGGAAGCCTGGCGCAAAGCCAACTACTCGGATGCGCTGCTCTCGCTCGGCCAGGCCAATGGCAAGCAGGCGGGCCTCGCCTTCAACGCCTCGACGCCACTGATGTATTTCAACGCCGAGCTGGTGAAGAAGGCCGGCGGCGATCCCGAGAAGATGCCCGACAACTGGGCCGACACCATCGCGCTGGCCAAGAAGATCCGGACCGCCGATGTCGCCGGCCTCGCCTACAACATCCATGACTGGCCGGATGACTGGCTCTGGCGCGGCATCGTCCAGCAGGGCGGCCATACCCTGCTCGACGCCAGCGGCAAGAAGGTCGCTTTCGGCGGCGATGTCGGCCTGAAGGCGCTGGAGACCCTGCGCAGCCTCGTCACCGAGAACGGCATGCCGCTGATCGACTGGGACCAGTCGCGCCAGCAGTTCATCGCCGGCAAGATCGGCATCTTCTTCGACACGCCGGCGCGTCTGCGCCAGGTCACCGACCTCGTCGGCGAGCGCTTCACCATGAAGACCGCGCTCTTCCCGATCGACGACAAGGCCAAAGGCACGCTGCCGACCGGCGGCAATGCCGCGATCATCACCGCCAAGGACCCGGCCAAGCAGAAGGCGGCCTGGGAGTTCGTGAAGTTCGTCACCGGTCCCGAGGCGCAGAAGATCGTCGTCGAGACCTCCGGCTACATGCCGACCAATCTGCGCGCCGGCGAAGACGCGTTCCTCGGCCCGTTCTACAAGGACAACGCCAATTTCCGCACCATCAACGGCCAGGTGAACCGCGCTTCGCCCTGGCAGGGCTATCCGGGCGGCAACTCGGTCCGCATCTGGCGCCAGCAGCGCGAGGTGATCGCTGGTGTGATGCGCGGCGAGATCCAGCCCAAGGCCGGCCTTGAGCGCATGGTCTCCGAGACCGAAGCGTTGATGAAGTGAGCGCTTTGCGCTGACATTGATACCGCCGCCCGGCGTCCGCGCCGGGCGGCTCGTTGTTTTGTAGCCATTGGATCAAGACCCGATGATCATCGCCCAGCTCAGCGATTTCCACGCCAGGCCGCATGGCCGTCCGGCCTATGGCATGGTCGACACCAATGCCGCGATCACCAAGGCGGTCGACGCCGTGCTGGTGCTCGATCCGGCGCCGGACTGCGTGCTGGTCACCGGCGATCTCGCCGATTGCGGCCTTGCCGAGGAATACGCGATCGTCGGCGACGCGCTGCGGCGGCTGCCGATGCCGGTCTATGTCCTGCCCGGCAATCACGACCGACGCGAGAGCTTCGCTGAGGCGCTTGGCGGCGATTGCGCCTACCTGCCGAAGACCGGCTTCCTGCACTACACCGTCGAGGATTTTCCGGTCAGGCTGATTGGGCTCGACACGGTGATCGCCGGTGAGGATGGCGGCGAGATCTGCGCTGAGCGCGAGGCCTGGCTGACGGAGCGCCTGCGCGAAGGGCAGGGGCGTCCGACACTGGTCTTCATGCACCACCCACCCTTCGCGGTCGGCGTCGACGGCATGGACGTGATCCCCTGCCGCGTGTCCGAGAGCTTCGCCGGGCTGATCGCCGCTCATCCCGAGATCGAGCGCGTGCTCTGCGGCCACTATCACCGGCCGATCCAGCGGCGCTTTGCCGGCACGATCGGCTATGTCGCGCCGGGTACGGCCCATCAGGTCGCGCTCGATCTGCGCCCTGGCACGGATAACTGGTTCATCATGGAGCCGCCGGCTTTTGCCGTGCACGCCTGGCGCCCGGAGACCGGCATCGTCAGCCATCTCCAGCCGATCGGCGATTACGGCCCGCGCCGGCCCTTCGTGCTCGACGCCGCCTATCCCGGCAAGCCGCAGGTCGCCCATGTCTGAGCCGCGACTTCTCGCTTTGCTTGAGCAATCAGCCGCGATCGCGCGGCAGGCGGCCGAGCTGTTGGTCCGCATGCAGGACGGCGACCTCGCGGTCGCCCGCAAGGACTTTCGTGATGTGGTGACGGCGGCCGATTTCGCCTCGGAACGGCTGGTCATTGACCGCTTACGGCAACTGACGCCCGAGGCGGCGATCCTCTCGGAAGAAGCTGGCTTCGCCGGCTTGGAGACGGCGCCGCGCTGGATCATCGATCCGCTTGACGGCACGGTGAACTATGCCGGCGGCCTGCCCTGGTTCTCGGTGACCATGGCCTATCAGGAGGAAGGCCGCACGCTGCTGGGCCTGACGCATGCCCCGCTGGCCGGGCTCGTCGCGCACTATGCCGAGGGCGGTGTCGCGATTGTCAACGATCGCCCTGCTGCGGTCTCGGCGACCGCGAGCCTCGCCGATGCCGTGGTCTCGATCTGCCTGACCTCGCATTATGCGCCGGAGGAGCTGGAGCGGACCAACGCCGTCATCCGCCGGCTGTCCGGCCTGTGCCGCGGCGTGCGCGTTCTCGTCTCGGGCGGCCTGGAGATGTCGCTGGTCGCGGCCGGCCGGCTCGACGCCTTCATCGGGCTCAAGGCCGACATCGTCTCGCATGCGGCGGCGATGCCGCTGGTGCGCGCCGCCGGCGGCATGGTCACCACCGTTGCTGGCGTCGATTCACGCGACGAGGATCTGGAGAAGGTCGTCAGCAACGGCCTGATCCACGAGGAACTGCTCGCGGCGATCCGCGCCGCCTGAAGGCTTTCAGTGCAGAGCGAGCACGGCTGCGGCAGCCTGCTCGTCGGTGATCAGCACCGAAGCGAGCCTGCCTTTGAGCGCGGCGGCGATGACGGCGGCCTTGTTGCTGCCGCCCGAGGCCAGGATCACCGTCGGGATGCGCGTCAACGCTTCCAGCGGCAGCGCGATGGCGCGGCGGTTGATCGGGTGGTCGAGCGGCGTGCCGTCCTTGTCGATGAACTGGCCGAGCAGGTCGCCGACCGCGCCTTGCGCCGTCAGTTCGGCGATGTCGAGATCGCGCGGCAGGCCGTAGCGCACCAGCAGCGAGCGCTCGCTCATATCGCCGGCGCTGAGGATCGAGACGTCGGTGGCGCGGACACGCGCGAAAGCCTCCTCGAATACGTCCTGCGCCAGGATGGTGTCGCGCGATTGCGGCGTGCCGGCATAGATCGGCGCGGCGAGATAATGGCACTGCGCCTGCCAGAGCCGGGCGAACTGACTGGCGATCTCGAAGGTGTTGAGTTCGATGCCATAGGTCAGTCCGCCCATCATCGAGGTGACGTCGAGCTCGCGGAACTGCCCGGGCCTGATATGCCGGATCGTTTCGCGCAGCGTGCTGCCCCAGCCGACGCCGAAGACGCCGGACTGGCGCTCCTCGATGATCCGCGAGACGAAATCACCGGCGGCCCGGCCGATCTGGGCCGACACCTGCGCGGAGTCGTCGGGCGTCGGCACCACTACGGCCTCGCGGAGGCCGAAAGCGTCGACCAGCGCACGTTCCAGCCGGACGCAGCTTTCGAGGCGCGAGTTGATGGTGATGTTTACGAGGCCACTGCCGCGCGCTTCCACCAGCAGCCGGTTGACCCGGAGCCGTGTCATCTTCAGCCGGTCGGCGATCTCCGCCTGGGTCAGCCCCTCCATGTAATACAGCCAGGCGGCTCTCACCTGTGTCTGGGCATCTTCCGGCATTGCGGATCCTTTTGTCGGGTGTGGACGGTTATATCGCGCCCGTCACACCCTACAACCGAGGGCTGCGCGCATGGCGTTTCCGCCTTGACCGAAACCAATGTAAATAGCAAAATACATTTGTTAAGATAGCCCTTGGCAGAGTTGGAGCGCCATCCCGAAATGTCCCATGCCGTGTTCCTGCACGCCGCCGGCGACGCGCGCGTCGCGCCCTTCAATCTCCGCGAGGGAGCGCCGGGCGAGACGCTGATCGACGTCGCCGCCGTCGGGCTCTGCGGCAGCGACCTGCACTATTACAAGGATGGCGGCATCGGTTCGGCGGTGATCGCTGCGCCGTTCGTGCCGGGACATGAGTTCAGCGGCTGGCTGACCGAGGATTTGCCCGCGCTCGGCCTGGCTCGCGGCTCGCTCGTCGCGGTCGACCCCAACCAGGCCTGTGGCCATTGCGAGCATTGCCGCGAGGGCCACCCAAATCTCTGCCCCGAGGTCGTCTTCATCGGTGCGCCGCCCAATGACGGTGCGATGACGGAGCGGATCTGGGTGCCGACGTCCCAGATCGTCCCCGTGCCGCAGCATTTCACGCCGAGTGATGCGGTCATGCTGGAGCCGCTCGGCGTCGCCATCCATGCGGTCGATCTGGCGAAACCGCGCCTGCTCGAGCGCGTCGCGTTGCTCGGCTGCGGGCCGATCGGCCTCTTGATCCTGCAGGTGCTGCGGACGGTCGGTGTCGGCGAAATCCTGGCCTGCGATCCGCAGCCGCACCGGCGAGCCCTTGCGCTGAAACTGGGCGCCAGCAAGGCCGGGGAGAGCGTTGCCGACATCGCCAAATGGACCGATGGAGAGGGGCTGCCCCTGGTGATCGAGGCGACCAATGCGCCGGAAGGCTTCCGCGACGCCATACGTGCTGCGCGGATCGGCGGCCGCGTCGTGCTGGTTGGGATCCCCGATGGCGACAGCTATGTCGTCCCGGCGGCAGAGACGCGCCGGCGTGGGCTGACGATCAAATTCTCGCGCCGCATGGGCCATGTCTATCCGCGCGCCATCGAGTTGGTGGCGCTGGGCAAGGTCGATGTCGAGGCGGTCGTCAGCCATCGCTTCAGGCTGGACGAAGGGCCGGAAGCCTTCCGTCGCCATGCCGCCAATGAAGCAGGTATGGTCAAGAGCCTGATCTATCCTGGCGATCCCGCGCCGCGCCGGCGCTGACTGCTTCCTCGCGCGACTGGCACCCGCCATGAGCTATATCGGCATCGACCTCGGTACCTCCTCGGTCAAGGCCGTCCTGGTCGATGACCGACAGCGCGTGCTCGCCAGTGCCACGGACGATCTGTCCTTGCAGCGGCCGCAGCCGCTCTGGTCGGAGCAGAACCCGGCAGAGTGGATCAGCGCTACTCTATCGGCCTTGCGCCGGTTGCGGGATGCCGACCTCCCTGCCTTTCGTGCCTGTCGCGGCATCGGCCTGTCCGGGCAGATGCATGGCGCTGTCCTTCTCGACGAGTCGGACAGGCCGCTGCGCCCCTGCATTCTCTGGAATGACGGCCGCTCGGCCGCTGAATGCGCCGAGCTGGAAGCTGCGGAGCCGGCCTTGCGCGCAATCACCGGCAACATCGCCATGCCGGGCTTCACCGCGCCGAAGCTCGCCTGGGTCCGCCGTCACGAGCCGGATATCTTCCGGAGAACCCGAAAGGTCCTGCTGCCGAAGGCCTATCTCAGGCTCGTCCTGACCGGCGAGACAACCGAGGAGATGTCGGATGCGTCCGGCACGCTCTGGCTCGATGTCGGCGCCCGTGACTGGTCCGACCGGATGCTGGCGGCGACGGGGCTTGATCGCAGCCATATGCCGGTGCTCGTCGAAGGCTCGCAGCCCGCCGGTCGGATGCGTGCCGAATTCAGCCGCGAGCTCGGTTTCGATGCCCCGCCACTTTTCGCCGGTGGTGCCGGCGACAATGCCGCCGGCGCCATCGGGCTGGGCGCGATCGAAGCGGGCGATTGCTTCCTCTCGCTGGGGACCTCAGGCGTACTCTGGCGCACGACGGAGAGGTTCGAGCCGCGGACCGAGAGTGCCGTGCATGCCTTTTGCCATGCCTTGCCGGATCGCTGGCATCAGATGTCGGTGCACCTCTCGGCAGCATCGAGCCTGCGCTGGTGGGCGGGAATCGCCGGCTGCGACGAGGCGGCGTTGCTGGCGCCGCTCGGAGGTCGCGCCAGCCGGCCGTCCTCGGCGCTGTTCACGCCCTATCTCTCGGGCGAGCGCACGCCTCATAACGACCCGCGTATGCTGGGCAGCTTCGCCCGCCTGGGACACGAGACTGATCGGGACGCGATGACCCAAGCCGTGCTGGAAGGAGTCGCTTTCGCCTTTCGCGATGGCAAGCTCGCGCTCGAAGGTGGAGGTGCTGCGATCGAGCAGGCGCTGGTCATCGGCGGCGGCTCGCGGTCCGATCTGTGGCTGTCGATCCTCGCCAATGTGCTCGCCATTCCGCTTACGCGTCATGCGAATCGAGACAACGGCGCTGCTTTCGGTGCAGCGCGACTGGCGCGGCTCGCCTGCACGGGCGAATCCATTCGCGACATCTGTCTGAAGCCGTCGGGCGAGATGGTAAGCTTCGATCCCGACCCCGATCTCGTTTCCGCCTATGACCGGCAGGATCTGGCTTGGCAGCAGGCCGCTCGCGACAGCCGGGGACTGCGCTGAACGGCTGAAGAATTTGACATCGAATCGAGCAGATGTTCATGTTAAGAGCATCTGATCGATTTTCTGTTGACGTTATGACCCGCCGACCACCGCCGTTCGACCTGATCATCCTCGATTGCGACGGCGTGCTCGTCGACAGCGAAACGATCAGTTGCCGGATCCTGGCCGAGCTTCTCTCGCCGCTCGATCCCGATTACGATCTGCCTCGTGTGATGCGGCGCTATCTCGGGCGGCCGGCGAGCGCGGTGATCGAGGACTATGAGCGCATGACGGGTGAGCCTGCTCCCGACAGCTTCAGGCGGGATTGGCGCGCCCGGCTGTTCTCTGCCTTTGCAAGGGATCTGCAGCCGATCGCCGGCGTGCGCGAGGCGGTCGAGGCCTTCGACGCCGACTATTGCGTCGCTTCGTCCAGTGATGAGGAGCGTATCGAGCTTTGCCTGCGCCAGACCGGTCTCTGGGACCTGTTCGAGGGGCGGATCTTCAGCACGACCCGGGTGCAGCGAGGCAAGCCCGCGCCCGACCTGTTCCTGCTGGCGGCGTCCGAGCGCGGCGTCGCGCCGGAGCGTTGCCTCGTCGTCGAGGACAGCATCAGCGGAGTGATGGCTGCCAAGGCTGCGGGCATGACCGCGTTCGGGCTTGCTGCGGGCAGCCACTTCACGGTGCTCGATCAGCGCGAGGCCCTGAAGGACGCGGGCGCCGACCGATTGCTTGGCTCCTGGCGGGAGCTTTCGATCCAGGATGCGGATTGAACGCATGGCTGATGGAGACAATGCCCGCCTCGACGACGCCGCCCGTGCCGGCTGGCTCTACTATATCGCCGGCCGGACCCAGGAAGACATCGCCCAGATCCTGAACATCTCGCGGCCGGCGGCGCAGCGGCTGGTTTCGCTCTGCCGGACCGAAGGCCTGATCAGTTTCCGGATGAACCATCCGATTGCCGATTGCATGGACCTTGCGGCGCGGCTGCGCGACCGCTTCGAGCTGCAGCATTGCGATATCGCACCGGCCGACGGCTCAGCCGAAACAGCTGCTTCCGGCGTCGCCTCCCTGGGTGGGCTGTTGATCGAGCGCTGGCTGCGCTCGCGCAAGTCGCTGGTGATGGCGCTCGGCACCGGACGCTCGATGCGCGCCAGCATCGAGCGTGTCTCGCCGATGACCTGCCCGCTGCACCGGCTGGTTTCGCTCGTCGGCACGATTTCGCCGGACGGGTCGGCGAGCCGGTTCGACACGCTGGTCAAGCTGGCTGAGATCACCAAGGCGCAGCATTTCCCGATGCCGCTGCCGCTCTATGTCTCCAGCCCGGAAGAGCGGGCGCAATTGATCGAGATCGAGTCGGTCCGGCGCATTCGCGCCATCGCCAGCGAGGCCGATCTCTGGCTGATGGGGATCAGCCAGATCGGCGACGACGCCGTGCTCTATCGCGATGGCTTCATGACCCGTAGCGAATTGCTCGAGCTGGTCCGCTGCGGGGCCGTCGGCGAGGTGACGGGCTGGGCCTTCGACGCCGAAGGCCGGGTGCTCGAGCAGGGGTTGAACCTGCGCGTCACCAGCGTGCCGCCCGAGCCGGGTAGCGGGCGCCTGCGCATCTGCATCGCCCACGGCGCCGCGAAGGTGGCGCCCCTGCGGGCAGCCCTCGCCGGGGGCATCGTCAATGGCGTGATCACCGACGAAGATACCGCGCGCGCGCTCCTGGCCGACTGAGCGCGGCAACTCTCTCCATCGCGGTCGAAAATGGTGGCGGCGCGGCCTGCTCGCGCCGTCATCGCCTTGTCATGGGCTGTTGACATAAGAAGGCGATGTGCGAGCATATGCTTCAACTAAGAGCATATGCTCACATAACTCACGAGGGAGGCTTACATGCGACCTATCCATGCGGCGCTGGCGGGCGCCTTGCTGCTGTCCGGCCTGTCGACGGCTCGGGCGGCCACCGAGATCGAGTTTTGGCACGCGATGAGCGGCGCCCTCGGCGAGCGCGTCGACGAGATCGTCAAGAAATTCAACGACTCGCAGAAGGACTACGTCGTCAAGGCGATCGCCAAGGGCACCTATGACGAGGTGCTGAACGGCACGATCGCGGCCTATCGCGCCAAGCGCCAGCCGGAGATCGTCCAGTCGAACGAGCGTTCCTTCCTGACCATGGTCAATTCGGGCGCGATCATCCCGACGGCCGACCTGATGGCGGAACAGAACTACAAGATCGACTGGTCGAACTTCATCAAGCCGGTGGTCGGCTACTACGCGATGAACGGCAAGCTCCAGGCGATGCCGTTCAACTCCTCGACGCCGATCCTGTTCTACAATCGCGACCATTTCAAAGCCGCTGGCTTCGACAAGCCCGGCGCGACCTGGCAGGAGCTCGAGCCGCAGCTCGACGCGATCAAGGCCAAGGGCGTGTCGAAATGCGCGATGGTGCTGCCCGGCGACTATGAGTGGAGCTTCCTCGAGAACTACAGTGCGGTGAACGACCTGCCGTATGCGACCAAGCGCAACGGTATGGATGGGCTCGACACCTCCTTCGTCTTCAACAAGGGCAAGCTCGTCGGCCAGGTCGAGCGCATGAAGCGCCTGGTCAGCTCGGGCGTTATGCAGATCGCCGGGCAAGGTGTCGTCCCGGTCCAGCTCTTCACCTCGGGCGAGTGCTCGACCATCATCGCTTCGACTGCCGCCCATGCGGCCGTGGTCGCCGCCGCCAAGTTCGACTGGAGCGCGACCGAGCTGCCTTATGAGCAGGGCGTGACGCCGAAGAACAGCGTCATCGGCGGCGCGGCGCTCTGGACCCTGAAAGGCCACACGCCGGAGAAGTACAAGGCGGTCGCGGCCTTCTACAATTTCCTCGCGCAGACCGACACGCAGGTCTGGTGGCACCAGGTCACGGGCTACGTCCCGGTGACCGTTGCCGCCTATGAGGCCGCCAAGGCGCAGGGCTATTACGACAAGAGCCCGACGCGGGCGATCGCGGTCGTCCAGCTGATGCGCGGCACGCCCAGCGACAATTCGCTCGGCTTCCGGATCGGCAACAGCAACCAGATCAATGTCGCGATCATGGAGGAAGTCTCGGCCGCCTTCCTCGGCCGCAAGCCGGTGCAGCAGGCGCTCGACGACGCGGCGAACCGCGGCAACGAGGCGCTGCGCCGCTACGAGCAGCTCAATGCTGGCAAGAAATAGCGCCAGCCTGACGTTGCCGGCCGGTGGGGGCGCACGGCGTCTCCGCTGGCCGCTCCGGCGGCAATCGGCCTCATCGATGATGGGCAGCCAGGCGGAAAGCGGACTGAAGCGCGCGCATTTCAGCGGCAGCTGGCTGCCGTTCTGGCTGCTGGCGCCGCAGCTCTTCATCCTGATGCTGTTCTTCTTCATCCCCTCGGTGCGGGCGCTGCTCCAGGCCTTCCAGCTCACCGACCCGTTCGGCGCGACGACGCAATGGGTCGGCTTCCAGAATTTCGAGCGGCTGTTCCGCAGTGGCGTCTACTGGTCGTCCGCGCAGGTGACGATGCTCTTCACCATCGCGCAGAACGTCCTGACCCTGTCGGTTGCGCTCGTGCTCGCCTTCGCGACCAATCATATCGTGCGCGGCCGCGGCGCCTATCGCACCATCCTGCTGCTGCCGTATGCGATCGCGCCGGCGATCGCCGGCATCATGCTGGCCTTCCTGTTCAACCCGCGCGTCGGCCCCGTCGCGCACATGCTGCAGGGGCTCGGCTTCGACTGGGACCCGAACCGCCATTCGGGCCATGCGCTGGCGCTGATCGTCATGGCCGCGTCGTGGAAGCATATCTGCTACAACTACATCTTCCTTGCCGCGGCGCTGCTGTCGGTGCCGCAATCGATCCTGGAATCGGCCTATCTCGACGGCGCCGGGCCGATCCAGCGCTTCCTGCGCATCTCGCTGCCGATGATCTCGCCCACCCTGTTCTTCCTGGTGGTGATCAACTTCGTCTACGGCCTGTTCGAGACCTTCGCGATCGTCGATGCGACGACCCGCGGTGGACCTGCGGGCTCGACCTCGATCCTGGTCTACAAGGTCTATCAGGACGGCTTCGTCACGCTCGATCTCGGCTCGTCGGCGGCGCAGTCGGTCGTCCTGATGACGTTGGCCCTCGCGCTGACCTTCGCGCAGTTCCGCTTCATCGAGCGGCGCGTGAACTACAGCGTCTAGGGAGCGGCGATGAACGAACGTACCCCCGTTCTCGATCTCGTCTGCCACGCCATCCTCGTCCTGGGCGCGGCGATCGTCTGCCTGCCGGTCTACTTCGTCTTCGTCATCGGCTCGCAGTCGCAGCAGGAGATCATGCAGGTCCCGCTGTCCTGGCTGCCGGGCGATCAGTTCCTCGCGAACGTGCAGACCGTGCTGAACAACGCGAAGTTCGGCCGGCTCCTGCTCAATTCCTTCGTCGTCGCCTGCGGCATCACGTTCGGCAAGCTCGCGGTCTCGCTGATCGCCGCGTTCGCCGTGACCTATTTCCGCTTTCCGTTCCGGCTGACCGCCTTCTGGCTGATCTTCATGTCGCTGATGCTGCCGATCGAGGTCCGCATCGTGCCGACCTATGAATCGGCGGCCAATGTCGCGCTGCCGCTCAACATCCTCGGCGGCTGGCTCAGCTGGCAGGTGCTGGTCGATCTCGACTGGAATCTGGTCAACACCTATTCCGGTCTCATCCTGCCGCTGATCGCCTCGGCCACGGCGACCTTCCTGTTCCGGCAGTTCTTCCTGACCGTGCCGGACGAGCTCTGCGAAGCAGCGCGCATCGACGGCGCCAGCCCCTGGCAGTTCTTCCGGCTGATCCTGCTGCCGCTGTCGCGCTCCAACATCGTGGCGCTGGCGATCATCCTCTTCCTGATGGGCTGGAACCAGTATCTCTGGCCGTTGTTGCTCACCACCGATCCCGACATGGCGACCGCCGTGATCGGGCTGAAGAAACTGATGCCGCAGAGCGACTCGCTGCCGACCTGGCATGTGCTGATGAACGCGGCCCTCCTCACCATGCTGCCGCCGACCATCGTGATCCTGCTGCTTCAGCGCTGGTTCGTGAAGGGGCTGGTCGACAGCGGCAAATAGACAAGACCACTCGGACGACGGGACTTAGACCATGCGGATCATCGGGCATCGCGGCGCGCGCAACCTCTGGGCCGAGAACAGCATCTCGGGCTTCAGGAACACCCGCGACCTCAAGGTCGATGCGGTCGAACTCGACGTGCATCTGTCCAGCGATGGCGAGATCATGGTGATCCACGACCCGCTGCTTGACCGCACCACTGATCACAAGGGGCCGATCGACAGGCTCGACCGCGAGGCACTGCGCAAGGTCAGGCTACGCGACACGCTCGGCGAGACGATCCCGACCTTGTCGAGCGTCCTCGACGTCTTCGCCCCGAGCGGGATCGAGCTCGAGATCGAGATGAAGATGAACGCCTTCGGCAGCCCCTATCCCGGCCTGCTCGACAAAGTGATCGTACTGGTCGAGGCACGCGGACTGTCCTCGCGCGTCGTGCTGACCTGCTTCGTGCCGGAGGTGATCGAAGAGATCAAAGCGAAGGCGCCCCAGATGCGCCGTCTCGCCTCGGTCGACCGGCGCTCCTGCGAAGCCTATGGCGGCGTAGAGCGGACATTTAAGCGCTTTGTCGATCTCGGCTGCATCATCGCCGTCGAGCAATCGCTGTTGCGCCTGTCGCTCGACCAGGCGCTCGGGATCGTCGGGCGCGAGCGCCTCGGCGTCTGGGTGCCGAATACGGTCGGCGACATCGACTTCTGGCTCGGCCAGCCCGTCTCGCAGATCACCAGCGACCGGCCGGATCTCGTGATCCAGCTGGCCGCCGCCCGGGCGAAGTGACGCCAATGGCGGTCAGGCTCTCGCGGACGACGCTGACCGCCATCGCCGGTCCCGTCGCGGTCCCCGGCTATCGGCCCGGCGAGCTCTCGCCCGGCATCGTCCATATCGGCGTCGGCAATTTCCACCGCGCGCATCAGGCTGTTTATCTCGACGAGCTCTTCGAGCGCGGCCTCGATCGCGACTGGGCGCTGATCGGCGCCGGGGTGCGCGAGAGCGATGCCGCGATGCGGTCCGACCTTGCGGCACAGGATTTCCTCACCACCGTCGTGGCGCAGGAGGCTTCGTCCTCGCAGGCGCGGATCATCGCGCCGATGCTCGATTTCATCGTGCCGGGCGATACAGAAGCTGTTCTGAAGCGGCTCGCCGATCCACGCACCCGCATCGTCTCGCTGACCGTCACCGAGGGCGGTTACTATGTCGATCCGGCGACAGAGGCTTTCGCTGCGGAGCACCCCGACATCGTCGCCGATGCGAGCGATCGGCTGCGCCGTCCGAAGACGGCCTTCGGCCTTATCGCCGCCGCGCTGTTGCAGCGTCGCGCCGCCGGCATCGCACCCTTCACGGTGATGTCCTGCGACAACCTGCCGGGCAACGGCCATGTCGCGCAGGCTACGGTTTCGGGGCTCGTCGAGCTGGTCGATCGCTCCGACGCGGCCTGGATCGGGGAGAGCGTCGCGTTCCCGAACGGCATGGTCGACCGGATCACGCCGGCGACTACGCAGCGCGAGTGCGACAGGTTGCGTGACGAGTTCGGCGTCGAGGATCGCCGTCCGGTCTTTTGCGAGGATTTCCGGCAATGGGTGCTGGAAGACCGCTTTCCGGCCGGGAGGCCGCAGTTGGAGCAGGTCGGCGTCCAGTTCGTCGGTGATGTCGCGCCGTTCGAGCTGATGAAGCTCCGCATCCTCAATGGCGGCCATGCCGCGATCGCCTATCCGGCCGGCCTGCTCGACATCCACTTCGTCCACGAGGCGCTGGCGGATGAGCAGATCGCGCGCTTCCTGTCGGTGCTGCTCGACGCCGAGGTCATCCCGATGGTGCCGCCGGTGCCGGACACCGATCTGCACCATTACAAGCGCACGATCGAGCGGCGCTTCGCCAATCCAAAGATCGGCGACATGATCCGGCGTCTCTGCCTGGACGGGTCCAATCGTCAGCCGAAATTCATCCTGCCGACGATCCGCGACGCCCTGAAGGCCGGGCGTGCCATCGATGGGCTCGCGCTCGTCTGCGCCCTGTGGTGCCGCTACTGCTATGGCGAGACCGAGAGCGGGCAGAAGATCGCGCCGAACGACCCGATCTGGCCGCGGCTACAGATGCAGGCTCGGCAGGCCAGGCTCGCACCGGAGGCCTGGCTTGCGATGCAGGATATCTATGGCGACCTGGGCGATGACCGGCGCTTCCGAGAGGCGTTCAGCCGGGCATTGGAGAGAATCTGGGCGCACGGAACGCGCTCGAGTATCGACAGCTATCTCGCCTCGTTCAGTTCGTGACAAGTACGATTCATCGACCAACTCGGAGCTTGGGCTCAGGGGCTTGGCCGATAGCCGACTTTCCCGAGGTCAGCGCAGGGTATGCGTCCTGGTAGACGTCCGGTGCGCTAGAAGGCATCGACCACCGCCGCATCGCACACACGACGCGAGCCCAACAGCCCAGTCTTTGTCAAGCTCACGAAAGAACCGATGGAAGGGTGTCGGGAAGCGCGTGTTCGGCACCAAACCACTTCAGTTGCAGGTTCCGGAGCCTGTCGTCCGACTTCATGATGGCGAGCTCCCTGTTGACGTCGTCGAGGAGGACAAGATCGTCCTTGCGGGCCGCCATGCCGAAATGGGCTTCGATCCCCTCGATTCCGGCGACGATCCGGTAACAACCCGGTTGCTCGAGCACGAATGCCTGGAGTGCAGGCAGCGCGGCGGCGACACCATCAATT
>JAESGH010000384.1_pt1 | contig 33188 bp, 34 predicted proteins | sample 9269641 | NCBI WGS metagenome assembly JAESGH01 (sample SAMN14515345, study PRJNA621665) | algae metagenome | isolation source: Phormidium tanganyikae FI6-MK23 and co-occurring heterotrophs from granitic... | place: USA: Fort Irwin, California | collected 1998-05-24
GACCGCGGCGACTTTCGGCGGTCGGCGCGCCAGAAGCGCCGTCGTCCACATTGAGGTTGGCGCGCCATTGCGGACATGGCGTAGCACCGTTGTCGCTCCCAGGATCAGCAGGGTCCGCAATGTTGGGTTGCCCATCTTCGAGATCCGACCCAGGCGCTCCTTGCCCCCGCTCGAGTAGGAGCAGCCCTCATCTTACGGTTGTAATCAACGAGATGCTGAAACGGGGGCTGCGACGCGCGCTTCCGGTTCCTCGCGCAAGCTTGAGTGAAGCGGGCCGAGTCAGTACGCCTCCTACGGCGACAGCGTGGAAAGATTCTCCATCACGGAGATGACGCAGAAAAGGCAGCCGTATGAGTGCCGTGAACGCGATGAGACGAAAGGCCTGCGCCGGCGTGGTGTTGTACAAGTCCGATCCTGCGCTGCTGGCCCGGCAAGCCGAGGCCCTGCGGGGACGGACGCTGTTCGCCTTCGCTAATGGTCCCGTCGAGGCGAAAGCCCTCGTCGCGTTAGCGCCGACAGATCTGCGATTGATCGAAAGCGACGGGAATGTCGGGTTGGGACGGGGCCTCAACGTGGTAACGGAGGCCGCTCTCCGAGACGGCTTCAGCCACATCATGCTGCTCGATCAGGACAGCGAGCCGCCAGCAGACCTACTCGACTGCTTGATGGCGCGCAGCATCGCCTTGGAGCAGGCCGATAAGGCAGCCGTACTGGCGCCCCTGCTCGTGCCACCTGCCGAGGGCTTCTACAAGCCCGTCCGTTACGCAAGGCGTGCCGACGCGCGGACCGATGGCCTCACCGCTCTCGACTTCGCGCCAACCTCTGGGTCACTCGTCAATCTCGCAGCTTACACGGCAGTAGGGCCATTCCGAGATGATTTTTTCATTGCTGGCATCGATGTCGAGTGGGGGTTCCGCGCCTGGAATCGCGGTTGGGGGTCCTATCTCACGCCCGATCTCGCGATGCCGCATCGCTGGGGCGAAGCCGTAAGCGCCGAAGAGCTTGGCAAGCCGCAAATCCTGCGCCACTCCAACCTGCGCAACTACTATTACGCCCGTAACGTCATCGCGACCGCTTGGCTATCGCATGTGCCGTGGCTCTGGCGCATCAAGTCTTGCGGCGCCCTCGCCGCGCAGTTCGCTATATTGGCCCTAATGGGAGCGAAGGGCTCGTTGAAGCCGGCTTGCAACGGTCTGCTCGATGGCTGGCACGGGCGGCTCGGCCCAGCGCCGGTTGACATCAGTTAAAGTTCGTCGTCGGGCAGGCATCCCGGCGAACCGGCCTTAAGTCCATCAGAGGGCCGCGCTTGACAGAGTCTGGCATGGCTGTTTCTTCCGCGCTGCCTTATAGCCATTCCCATCGATAGGACTTTCAGGAGCGGTAAGGCGTGTCAATGAAGTTTCTGGTCACCGGCGGGGCGGGTTTTATCGGTTCGGCTGTTGTCCGCCGGCTGATCGGCACGACCGATCATGCCGTCTGCGTCGTCGACAAGCTGACCTATGCGGGGAACCTCGCTTCGCTCGCCCCGGTTTCCGGCAGCAAGCGCTTCCGCTTCGAAAAGGCCGATATCGGCGACGGGGCGCGGATGCGGGCGATATTCGCCGATTTCGATCCCGACATCGTCATGCATCTTGCCGCTGAGAGCCATGTCGACCGCTCGATCGACGGCCCGGCCGCCTTCATCGACACCAACATCGTCGGTACCTTCACCTTGCTGCAGGAGGCGCTGCGCCATTTCCGCGGGCTGTCCGAGGAGCGCAAGGCGCGTTTCCGCTTCCACCATATCTCGACCGACGAGGTCTTCGGCTCGCTCGGAGCCGAGGGCCTGTTCGACGAGGAGACCGCCTATCGGCCCAACTCGCCCTATTCGGCCTCGAAGGCGGCGTCGGACCATCTCGTGCGCGCCTGGCACCATACCTATGGGCTGCCGGCCGTGATCAGCAACTGCTCCAACAATTACGGGCCCTATCACTTCCCGGAGAAGCTGATCCCGCTGATGATCCTCAACGCGCTCGAGGGCAAGACGCTGCCGGTCTATGGCGACGGCCGCAATGTGCGCGACTGGCTCTATGTCGACGATCATGCCGAGGCGCTGCTCGCGGTGGCGCAACAGGGCAGGCCGGGAGAGGTCTACGCCATCGGCGGGCACAACGAGATCGCCAATATCGACGTCGTCAGGCGCATCTGCGCGATCCTCGACGAGATCAGGCCCGATGTCCGAGGCGCCCGCGAGCGGCTGATCACCTATGTGACCGATCGCCCCGGCCATGATGCGCGCTATGCGATCGATGCCGGCAAGATCGGGCGCGAACTCGGCTGGAAACCCAGGCAGAGCTTCGAGACCGGCCTGCGCCTGACCGTCGAATGGTATCTGGCCAACGAGCCATGGTGGAGCGACATCCGTTCCGGCGTCTATCGCGGCGAACGGCTCGGTGCGGCTTGAACCGGAAAGACGTCCCGACATGCTGAGCGTCGAAGCCACCGCCATCCCGGCCGTCAAGGTGGTCACGCCGAAGAAGCATGGCGACCATCGCGGCTTCTTCTCGGAAACCTATAACCGCGCCGCCTTCGCGGAGGCCGGGATCGACCTCGTCTTCGTGCAGGACAACCATTCGCTCTCGGCGCAGATCGGGACGCTGCGCGGCCTGCATTTCCAGTCGCCGCCCTTCGCGCAGGACAAGCTCGTCAGGGTGACACACGGGCGTATTCTCGACGTTGCGGTCGATATCCGGGCATCCTCGCCGAGTTTCGGAGAGCATGTCGTCGTCGAGCTTTCGGCCGAAAACTGGAGGCAGCTTCTGGTGCCGGCCGGTTTCGCGCATGGCTTCGTCACGCTCGAGCCGGACACCGAGGTGCTCTACAAGGTCACGGCACCCTATGCGCCCGATCACGATCACGGCCTCGCCTTCGACGATCCGGCGCTCGGCATCGACTGGGGCCTGCCCTTCGACGCGCTCACGCTCTCCGGGAAGGACCGGAAGCATCCGCGCCTGAGTGCGCTGCCGCGGTATTTCGCATGAGGGTCGTCGTCACCGGATGGACCGGCCAGGTCGTCCGCGCCATGCTCGAGCGGGTGCCGGCGGGGGTCGAAGTCGTCGCATTGCGCCGCCCCGAGCTCGACCTCGCCCTGCCGAAGACGGTCGCGCCGGCGCTGCGCGCGGCCAGGCCTGACGTCATCGTCAATGCGGCAGCCTATACCGCCGTCGATCAGGCCGAGAGCGAAGCCGATCTCGCCATGCGCATCAACGGCCAGGCGGCCGGCGAGGCTGCCCGCGCGGCTGCCGTCCTCGGCATCCCCGCGATCCAGATCTCGACCGACTATGTTTTCGACGGGGGGCTCGGCCGGCCCTATCGCGAGGACGATCCGACCGGCCCGATCTCCGCCTATGGCGCCAGCAAGCTCGCCGGCGAGCAGGCCGTCGCGGCCGCCACGACGAACCACGCCATCCTGCGGACCGCCTGGATCTACAGCCCCTTCGGCAAGAACTTCGTCAGGACCATGCTGCGGCTCGCCGAGACGCGCGAGGAGGTCGGCGTCGTCGCGGATCAGGCGGGCTGTCCGACCAGCGCGCTCGACATTGCCGACGCGGTCTTCGCGGTCGCGCGCAACCTCGCCGCGCGGCCGCAGGATGCCGCGCTGCGTGGCATCTTCCATATGAGCGCCGCGGGCGAGGCCGTCTGGGCCGATGTCGCCGAAGCGATCTTCGCCGAGCGCGAGCGGCTGGGCGGCGGGCCGGTCGCCGTCAGGCGCATCGCAACAGTCGACTATCCGACCCCGGCCAGGCGGCCGGCGAATTCGAGGCTCGACTGCGGCAAGCTCGCGCGCGTCCATGGCGTCAGGCTGCCGGAGTGGCGGGGCTCGCTTGCGGCCTGCGTCGGGCGTCTTCTGAAGGATCGGGATCAGCGATGAAGGGCATCATTCCGGCCTGTAATCCGACCGCCGTTGATGGGGTGGAACGACCCGCTACCGCAGCATCAGAGTGCTAAGAGCCCTTTTGAAAAATGGGATTAGGGCTTCCGTGAAGGGTCGAGACATGATTCACGCTTGGGATGTGGACCGAGCGGAGCCGCGGCCGGATGGCCGATATTGCCAGGAAGACGAAGCGCTATCCGTCTGATCTGACGGACGAGGAGTGGGATCGGATCGCGCCCTTGATGCCCGGAGCTGGCCGCCGCGGCCGGCCGCGGGAGGTGGATCTGCGCGAGATCATCAACGCGCTCCGCTACCTGGTCCGCTCGGGCTGCGGATGGGAGATGCTTCCGGTCCACTTCGGTCCCTGGCAGACGGTCTACTGGTGGTTCCGCCGGCTGATGCGGCGGTTCCTGTTCCAGACCATCCACGACCTGGCCCTGATGTGCGACCGGGAGCGGGCCGGACGCGAGGCGAGCCCGTCCGCCGGGGTCATCGACAGCCAGTCGGTCAAGGCTCCGGCCGCCGGAGCCCAGCGCGGCTATGACGCGGGCAAGAAGGTTGTGGGCCGCAAGCGCCACATCGCGGTCGATACCGACGGGCGGCTTCTGATGGTCAACCTGACGCCGGCCGACATCTCCGACTCTGCCGGCGCCCAGGCGATCCTGGACAGCATCCGCAAGCGCTGGCCCTGGGTGAAGCACATGTTCGCGGACGGCGCCTATGTCCTTCAGGCCCTCCGCCCCGTGCGCGTTGAACCGATGGACCCAGTCGCGCAGGGTTTGACGATCCATGCCGCCCATCCGCGCCGCCTGCTCCCGATCCATGCCGTCGAGAACCGCCGCCAACGAAAGAAGCCGGCGACTCTGGTTGGCATGCCGGGAGCCGGCTGCGAGCCGTCGCAGGTCAAAGGCCGAGTCGTCCGTCCGAAGTTTCACCGCAGCAGGCATGGCGCGAATCCTCCTCGCGCCCATGGAATCAGTGAACGGCGTCGCCGAAAAGACCCCGTGAGTCAGCCTCAGCGGCCGTTGGTATTACATGTGCGGAGATAGTCCGCGCCGCGCTCCAGCCCAAGTAGGCCCGGTGATTGGTCAGGTCTTGGACTTGTCGCGCTCGCGGCGGCGGAGTTCGGCTTCGACGGCAGCGCGGTGTAGGTCAGCGGGGTACTCGCCGGGTCGAAGTGCCGCCCTGATGCGCTCGCGAGTCCCGACCGCGAACTTCGTCCGGACATAGTCTCCCTCTCCGTATCCGCTCCCTTTATCCGGTAGCGTCCCCGAAGGGATCACGTCGAGAGCGTTCAACGCTTCAGGCTCCAACGCCTTTCGAACGGCATCTTCCGCTTCTCCCCGGGTGACATTGAACCACTCGTTTTTGAGGCGCCTATCCCGGAGGAGCCAATGCACGTAGCGCTCGGCAGCTTGTACGACTCGCGTTTCCATAGGCCACTGGCCGCAGAGAAATGCGCCCTTGTGCCCCGCGCGGATCATCGCGCGCACGCGGTCTTCGGGACTGTAGCTATATCCAATCTTGTACGGGCCACCAGGGATACCCAGCACATAGAGATAGGCGAAGTTTTCGCGCTCACTTGCCACGACGCGCCTCACCATCGAGCGCCTGGTCAACCAAAATTCGGATCGCTTCCGACCTGCTGGGGATTTTGGGCTGGCTGCGTCGCCATTCTTGGACGCGCTCCATCCAAGTAGCCACGCAGCGCAGCCCGCAGGTTCTTCGGATCGAGCCCAACATCACGGGCGATGCACGCGGCGTCCGTCATAGTCATCCCTCCCCGATACGCCGCTGACGTTCCGGCACCGTAGCTCAGCCGGCAGCATGTCCGCCTTCGCGCCGTCGATCAAGGAGAGGCCCATCATCGGCGGCGGTCAGTCCGGGGTCGAGGTTCGTCCCGATATCGGGGCAATAGGCGCCGCAATTCTTACCGTATTTCTGGGGCTTGCGTTCAGGGTTGTCGTGATGCCATGGCGACGTCTCGCGAACAGCGCGACGAGCTGGGCGATCGTCGCATGGGCGCCGTAACGCCACGCCAGCGAGGTCAACCGGACAACGCCGCGCCGGCAGTAGTGGCAGCGAACGCGCATCACGACCCATGGAAAGTCGCACGCAGCTTGATCCTGTCGTTCGGAAGGCTCCCCGTCATCAATCCGGATCGCGCTCCGGCCGTGCCCCTGCCGAGAAGACGCCGCGCAAGACCTTGAGAAGCCGAGCGATCGGCATCAGCGAGCAGGCGCACATAGCTCCGCGTAAGCGCCATCAATGCAACAGAATGGCAACCGTGCTCCTCGCGCGGATCGTCCAGCAGACCGAGAACCTCCGCATCAAGCAAGATATCCTCTGGATACTGTTCGACGGGTCGGGTTGACATGGATTTCGTTCCCAGAATGGAGAACAGATGCCGCGCGAAAGTCAAGCTAAGCGGAACTGCCACATCGCTATGCTGGTTGACCGCCGGGAGGACAAGGCCATGCCGAAAATCACAATCGTCAGCGAAGATCAGCGACGCCGTATCCAGGAGCGCATTGAAGAACTCACCGGATGCCGCGAAGGCACATCCGAGGAGCGCGAGCTGATCGATCTGACACTGGCGGTCGAGATATGGGATGCCAAGCACCGCAAGGGCTGACCGCCGGAGAGCGGAATGCCAGGCCGCGCCAGTCGACTCGACATTCTCAGAAGGTCATGACAGCGTTGATATCCGCGTAATCCTCTCAAGCGCTGGCGAAGGGTCTTTCAAATGCGCTTCCATCATTTACTCGCCGCTGCGGCACTGGTGGCAATGACGACGCCCGTGCTGAGCCAGGAACGCGGTGGGCGCGGCTCCGATGCCGTCCGCCAGAAGTGCGCTGAAGAAGCTCGGCTGTCGGTCAGGCCAGGTCGTACGGCACGGCTCGATCGCGATCAGATCCGCGAGATGCGGCGTGAATACACTCGCGATTGCGTACGCAAGGCGCGATCCTGATCGACTGATTTAAGCGAACTGGTGCTGAAGACGCTGACCGCATTCTCAGGTCCATTCAACGAAGGCAGCTCGCGCATCCTGTGCCAAGCCTCCCGTGTTGTGCGCCGCGATCGAGGCTGTGAGGCACCAATCGAAGCGCGCTATCTTCAGTTCTTTACAATCGACGCCCTTGCGAATCTCGGGCAGACTGGCCGCGCTCGTTGGCATGTCGGTCCCCAACCCCGATGGCAGCGGCAGTTACTCGGGCGGCTTTCGGGCCGCCCTTTCTTTTTGGAGGGAAGACTTGTGACGATTAGTCGACTTTCGGTGTTGGCATCTCCACCAAATATCGGAGCATGAAGCAGAATGCCTTTTTCGATCTGGCTCTGGGCCGGCATCGTCGCCGCGATCCTGTGGGCGCTGATAAGCGCTTCTTTTGGCGCCCGATAAATACAAAGGAGAACAAGGCGGTCGCGGAGGTGCGGCAGATGGAGATCATCCGTGAAAATGGCGCGAAGCTGGTCGTCCTTGCGCGCTACATGCGAATCCTGTCGGATGAAAGATGCAAGACGATATCGGCGCGGATAATCAACATCCACCGCTCTTTTCTTCCCAGATTCAAGGAAAAATCTGTCAAACTGACCAATTTGGGCGGCTATTGCCCACCCGTTTACCTGAAAGCGCTGACATTACGCTGCCGAGGGCCTTTACACTTGACCTTCGCCGGCCGCCGCCTTGAAGGACAGCACCGATGGATAAGCTGGGCGAGCGGATAGAGCGCGTGGAGCAAGGGAGGGGGGCGGATTGGGTGCTGGATGGCGCTATCGCTGAAATACTCAATCCGGACAGGTTCGTGCTCGATCTTATTCGCGGGCACGCGCTGCTACATCACCTCCCGCGACGCCGTGATGTTAAAGAAGCTGCCGGGCATGCAATGGTAGATGCATGTCGACGGCAAGGCGTTGTCGGCTGATATGCGACAGCAATCGCGCTACGCGTGGTCCACGCGGGCCCGCTCCCAGTCACATTCCGAGCCATCAAGGAGCAGAACCGTGACGATTGATGAAAAGGCGCTGGAAACAGCCATTCAGTGCGGCGAAGACGTGGTGCTGCTGGAATGGTTCGATAGCTTTTCCAACCCGCGCGAAGCGCGCCGAGCTGTAGTGGAGGTCGCCGTTCGCTCTGCCATCACGGCCTACGTCTCCGCCCTCGGAGATGGCTGGCAGCCGATCGAGACAGCGCCGAAGGATGGAACGGCTATCCTGCTGTCTTGGTTTGATGCCATAGACGATTACGTGGAGCCCGACGCGGCTGTCGCAGGACACTGGACACACTGGGCAGATCGCAGCGGCTGGTATCTTCGGGGCTTCGGCGTCCTTAACGAGGGCGGCGGGTACTTCAGCGGCATTGGGGAGTCGAGCGACGATGGATGGCCAAAGCTTCATCCGACCCACTGGCGCCCTCTCCCAGAGCCTCCGGCCATGCTCGCAGCGGCGGGAGGCGAGGAGTGAAGCACGCTTGCCCAATCTGCGGCGATCCGATTCTCGTTCTTGCCGGCGAAGCTACGATCGCTGCAGAGCGGGAACGATGTGCGAGGATTGCGGAAAGCTGCCATCAAGGGCGGGGATGATAGTGTGACGGGGCCGGTGGTGGCTTGACAGGTTGCCGTCGCACAGTTCATCGCCGCTGCAATCAGATTCGGGAGATGTGGCGTGAATGCAGCCGCGATTGCGTGCGCAAGGCGCGATCCTAAGCGTTCGACGAAGTGGGGCGCTAGCTTCAGTTTGGCATGGGGCTCAAACTGATCCGCTACCCTCCAGATCGTAGGTGTGGCGGCCTGCGACGATACGCCAGTGGGTTGGTTCCCAGCCCAGGTTTAAGCCGTCTTCGTTCAGCCAGGCGCCCGGTATCTCGGCGCTGGGAAGGGGGCGCCGGTACTGCGCTAGACCAAAACGATCGCCATCGGTCACCTCGACCAGCATACTGAGTTCACGGGTTGCCGGCGGCGTTCCCAAGGTCCAGACCGGGTCTTGCATTCTTGCCATGACGGAAGCCTGAGAAAGATGCCCCTTCGGCCCGACGGCTCTTTATGGGTCCTTAAGGTAAGGCGCAAGAGGAATGTCTGTGTCCGCCGTCAGCGCCCTTGAGACCATTTAGGGGTTTTCGGGAAGGGAGGATTTCGCTGACGCGGTCCTTCGGTTCTGGATCCTCGCAGCCATTCAGGAGCGCAGATGAGACAGAAATCATTGCCGGAGAAAGCGCCGGCAGAGCAGATCGTGAAGGACATCCGGCGCGCGACGCGCCGGTAGTTCTCGGCTGAAGAAAAAATCCGCATTGTTCTGGAAGGCGTGCGCGGCGAGGAGAGCATCGCCGAGCTGTGTCGGCGCGAGGGGATCGCCTCGTCGATGTATTACGGCTGGTCGAAGGAGTTCCTTGATGCCGGTAAGCGCCGTCTCGCCGGTGACACGGCCCGCGCCGCAACGCCGGACGAGGTGAAGGAACTGCGTCGCGAGGCGCAGGCGCTGAAAGAAGCCGTGGCCGATCTCACCTTGGAAAACCGCCTGCTGAAAAAAAGCATGCTCGCGGATGGGGAGGACGGCGCATGAGATATCCGGCATCCGAGAAGGCCGAGATCATCCGCCTGGTCGAGGGATCGCACCTGCCGGCTCGGCGCACGCTGGACAAGCTTGGCATTCCCAGGGCGACTTTCTATCTCTATGGACGGCTCTCCCGTTGCAAGTCGCTTTCGAACTGATCTGCCTGGTCGATTGCAAACATCTATCCGGCGTCACCCGGGTTCGGGCGCCCAAATGGGGAATCCGCACGCGCAGGCCTCTACAGCTGGTAGGCCACGCAGGCCTCGATAAAAGTCAGGCTCGTTGCGCGCCGGTCCGACCGGTGCAGTTCATTTCTCCATCGCTTCGCAATCGTCTTAGGCGGGCCTCAGAAAGCGGCGCGGTACGGCTCGCCGGTTCGAAGCACGGCCCAGATGATCCGCGCGTTCTTGTTGGCGACTGCAACCGTGGCGCGGTTGTCCGGGTCCGCGGCATCGTATTGCCGGAAGGCACGGTCGGCAGCATAGCGCGCCGCTTCCAGGTCACGGCCATGGGCCTCGCGAACCTGATCCCGCTGCCCAGCTGCACGTAACGCGGCTTCCTGCGCCGCGGCGACGGCGCCAGGCCGACCACGCCGAGCAGCACCTCCTCGATCGCATCGTCGACGCGCAGGCCGCCGAAGGCGATGCAGGACGGGCCGCCATGGTCCATCCAGGCGCGCGAGCAGCTGTAGCGCGGGATGCCATGCCTGGCCCCGGTGTAGCGAAGCGTCAGCTTACGGCCGCAGCGCCGGCAACGGATCAGGCCGGCGAGCAGCGCCTCGCCATGCTTGGGCGCGCCGTGATGCCTGCCGGTCGGAACATTGCCTGCCACCATCGCGCGGATCGCTTCGAACCTCTCCCAGCTCACATAGCCGTCATGGGCACCGGGCTTCAGGGCGAGCAACTCATCCCGTGTCCTGCGGCGGGTCTTCACCCTGATGCCGTCGGCGGCATAGGCTGCTGCGGCACTCGTCTTACCATAGGCATAGGCACCGCCGTAGACCGGGTTCGCGATTGTCAGGCGACACGACAAACTGCCCCCCTGAGGCCATGAGGAACTGACCCCTATGGAGAGGAGGTCGGCATGGAAGTCCAAGAGGTTCAGAGTTCGCCGCGGTCGGGTTTGCCGCGGAGGGACGAGATGAAGACGCTGGACGACGTGTCGGGGATGGTGCGTCTGAAGGGGTTGGGGTGGGGCGCGAAGCGGATCGCGGCCGAGCTTGGCTGCTCGAAGAACACGGTGAAGCGCTGGCTGAGATACGATGATTGGCGACCCTGTGTGACGCCGTCGCGCTCGAAGAAGCTGGACGGTCTGTCCGATTGGTTGGCCGAGCGGTTCCGGCGCTATCGCGGGAACGCCGATGTGATCCGCCAGGAACTGGCGCAGGAGAAGAACATCGACGTCAGCGTGCGCACGGTCGAGCGCACCGTGGCGTCGCTGCACCGGGAGTTGGTGGCCGAGACGCGAGCGACGGTTCAGTTCGAGGCGCCGCCCGGTAAGCAATTGCAGATCGATTTCGGTGAGCGCCGGGTCGAGATCGCCGTTGTCGCGACCAAGGTTTTCTTCTTTGTCGCAACGCTGGGTTATTCGCGCCGCCTGCATGTCCGCGCCTTCGGGCACAAGAAGCAGGAGGGTTGGTTTTCCGGGATGGAGAGCACGTTCCAGGTCTTCGGCGGGATTCCGCGCGAGGTGCTGCTCGATAACGCCCGCGCGCTCGCTTTGCACCACGATCCATCGAGCCGGGAGGTCGTTCTCCAGCCCAGGCTGCATGCTTTCGCGAAGCGCTGGGGTTTTCGCATCAGGGCCTGCGCACCGTATAGGGCGCGCACGAAGGGCAAGGACGAGCGCGGCAACTCTTATCCTGGAAAGGATCTGACGCAATGAGCGCGCATGCGATTCCCGCGCCGATCGTCGATCCGAAAGCGCCCTCTTTTACGAGGCAGCCCTGGAAGGCCGGTTCCTGATCCGCAGGAATCCCAGAAGCGGCCGCGCCCATTGGTATCCGCGCTCGCTGTGTCCCTTCACGTTGGAAGAGACCGAGCGGGTCGAGGCATCGGGGCACGGCGAAATCTACAGTTACAGCGTGATGCGCAGGGCGGAGCCGCCCTTCGTCATCGCCTATGTGCGGCTCGCAGAAGGGCCGGTTATGCTGACGAACATCGTCGACAGCGATCCCGACGCGTTCGCCATCGGGAAAGCTGTCGAGGTTTTTTTCAAGGAGACCGCTGGCGGCGCGTCGCCAGCGCCGTGCTTCCGGTTGCTACCATGCTGAGGGGACGTGTAAGTCGTGTCCCATGCAGACCTTCTGGCATATCCGCGGCGAGGCGGCGGATCGCGCGATGGCGAACGCTCGTTACGGCGATCGTCACGCGGTCGTCCTCGCGCAATCGGCGACCCACGGCATTTCGGCGCAGACTTTGCGGCGGGAGGCTGCGGCAGCGCGGTTTCTCGGTTCTGAGATCGACGGGCCCGACGACCTGGTCACGCGGCTGCGAGAAGCCCCGATGGCGTCGATCGAGCATCTGGCGCGATGGTGGCGGATCGACCGGGCGGGCGCGCTGGCCGCGGCGCGGCGGGTAGCCGATGGCGAGTTGAGCGTGAGGGCGCTGGAGCAGGCCGCAAGAGCGGCGCGTTCGTCCACGGACGAGACCGTCGCTGATCGTCGCCCGCCGGACCAGGTCTTTCGTGAGGCGATCGCGGCGAGCCTGACGGCGATGGGCGGCAAGGTCGAGCCCTACGCCGTGGGCGGCTTCACGATCCCCTTCGACTTCCGCTGGTGGCCGAGCCCGCACTGGCCGGTGATCGTGATCGCGGTCGGGCCTTTCGCCGATAGCGATCGCTACAACGGGCGCCGCGCGGATCTGTGCCTGCGCGCCGACTGGCACAACCGAAACAGTGAGGCGCTGCTGGTCCTGCCCGAGCCGGAGGCGCTCGCCTCTTACCAGGCCTTTCGCAATGAGAACCGGCTCGACTTCGACATCATCGCCTCGCCGACGGGGCGGTTCGGGTTGACAGCAGGCAAGGAGGCCCGGTCGATCTCGCGCGGAATGTGGAGCTGGGCCATTGTCCCTTTCGACCGCTGATCGGATGATAACGACCGTCCGATAATAAGGGGCGCCAACAAGGCGCGGTCGAGGTCAGCCATGAAGAGCCTGGAGGATATCGTCGCCCGGATGGAGCGTCTTCTGGCGCTTCTGCCGGAGAAGCAGCCCGGCGAGAGCACGGTCAGCCAATACCGCGGCGTGCATGAGCGGATGCGCCGGAGGGGCTCCTACGACCCGATGGAGTGCGCCTGTGCGGCGAGTTACAATCGCGCGAGGGCGGCGCTGCATTTTTGCGCCCGCGAGACCCTGCTGCGGCTGAAGGCCGATCTCGTCCGGCAGGTCAAGGCCGGAGAACCCTCGCAGGCCGACCTGACCGCGACGGCGCTGGCGGCTTATGTCGAGGCGGTCGAGCCGGTGATCCTGGCCCATCCGCCTTGCGCCAATCCCGACTTCCGGGTCGCCTCGCCGTTCCGCGCCAAGGCGGATGCGCCGAGGCGCGGCGCCGGCTCGAAGAAGCACAGCCTCAAGGACAAGCCGGCCGACTGGCGCGATCAGATGTTTGCGGCGACGCCGGAGGCAAGCTCCTACAGGACGGCGATCGCGGCGATGTGCCTGTCGCCCTGCCGCGTCGGCGAGTACGCCGAGACCATCCGCGACCAGCAGTACTCGCCGGGCGTCAGGGTGGTCAGGCGCGACGGGTTGTTGTTGATCTTCACGATCGCGCAGAAGAGCCATGGCGGGAAGTTCGGGCTTGTCATGTCGGGCGTCGAGGTCGCGATTGCGCAGGGCGGCGCACCAGCGGCGCATCTTGCCCAGCTCTGCGAGGAAGCCGGCGGCGCGATCGAGATCGCGGTCGACAGCACCGAGGGCCTGCGCAAGGCGGTCGGCCGGATCGCCGCCCGGCTCGGGCTGAGTGACATCTCGCCGAACTCGTTTAGGGCGCAATGGGCCGCCGACGGGAAGGTGACGCTGCCCGACCCCGAGATGGTCGCGGCCGGCGCCGGCCATTGCAGCATCCGCAGCCAGTCGAACTATGGCCGGGCCGAGCATGGCAGGCGCGGCGGCGGCGGGCTGGTCGGGACGTTCAGCGAGCGGGCGCCGCGCCCGGCCTCGGTGCAGCGCATGGCCCGCTTCGAGGCGATGCGGCTGAAGCGCGCGATCGAACGCGGCCGCGCGCCGCCAAGCTTCGCCGCCTGAATCGTTACGGCGCCCCGGCGGCGGCTCCAGCCTTGTCAACGGGCACCGAAGTTTCCGCAGCACTTTCACGGAGAATTCAACGCCCAGCGACAAGCCTCACCGGCGACGGGTGCGATCTGCAGACGCTCCATCAGCGGGTGCAGCAGCCTGAGCTCACCCTCGCTGCGGGTGAGCTTGTCGCGCAGTTCCATCTGCTGGTGATGGGCGGCCCTGAGCTTGCCGGCGGCTTCCTCCAGCTTGGCGCTCGCCTCGCCGAGCCTTACCTCGCCGGCCTCGACCTGTGCCTCGAGCACGCGGATCGCGGCAAGGGCCTCGTCCAGCGTCTCCTTGGCTGTCTGGCGCTCCAGGACGAGCTGACTCGTCGCGCACAGGATCGCCTGACGCCAGAACTCTGTGGCGAACTCCTGGCCGGCCTCGGCGAGAGGCTCCGGCAACGGCGGCGCGAAATCGAGCCGCTTCGGCACCCAGGTCCTGAGATACTGGCTGATTGTCGAAAACGACCCCTTGCCCAGGAGCTCGCGGATCGCGTCAAACGTCGGCTTCTTGCCCTGGGCATCCAGCGCATCGCAGGCGGCGTGGACGTGGCGCGCTTCGACGCTCTCGTTCTCGGCCGGTGCGCCGGCGAAGGGCGGGATGGTCGGCTGGTTCTGATCGTTGTCTGACATCGGTGGACCCTTGCTGATGAATCGTGTAATAACTTTTACTATGATGATGCTAGCGCGCAAATCCCAAGCCAGCCTGGATTGAGCCGGAGGGTTAACAGGTGCCACCCGCTCCCCACCCTGTAGGACCTGTAGGATGTAGTCTACACCCTACATCCTACAGGTGATCTCGCTTGCCGCTGCCTTGTCGGACGCGGGACCAAGACTTCACTCGGTCTCTCGCCGCCCCGCGACCAAGGTCTCCGTGATGCTGTCGGTGGCCCTGTCATAGGTGATGTCGAAGGTGCCGCGGCGATTGGTGATTCGACGCCTCGGCGAACCCTTCCCGAGAATGCGGGGGTAGCCGGCGGCATGATGGTCGCACTTGACGGCGAGCCAACCAGATTGAGCGAGCGTCGACCGCATGCGCCCGGCTTCGCCGCATTCGTCGCAGGTGCATTCGGAGCGCAGCTCCGCGAGCAGGATGGCCCGGTCGATCGCGGCCTCGGCCTCGGGCCCGACAGGGGCGAGGGCCTCGATCCTGAACTCGCCGTACTTCTCCTTGATGTCGATGATCGCGACCTTGGTCGACGGCAACTCGCTGGCGAGCGCCTCGGCGATACGATCGAACAGCCTGGCCACGATCTCGGCCCAGCCTTCGCCGATCGCCATATGCGGCGGGGTGCCGGCGACCCAGCCGGAATGCTTGCGGTAGATCTCGGTCTGCCAGTCCGTGGACTTCGTCGGACGCGACATGGGTGTCTCCTGGAGGAAGTGATAGCCGGCGCCTTTGGCGCGGCGATCGGGAATGCGGGGATGGACGATGCGCGGTAGCGCGATGATCAGCCCGCTATCCGGTATGGCTGGGCCATCGCGTGTCGGCGTCGAGGGCTGGCCCCTGGCCTCTGGCGGTCCGCATGGGAACTGATCGACATGACCCTCAGACCCTCACGGTTGCAGCCGACGGCATAGCGGGAGAGGCAGGGTCGCCCAGTCTGCCGCCGCCCCTGCTGCCGCGCATCGTCGCAAGCTGTTCGCGATCCAAAACCTGCTGGCGCATGAGGACGTCCGCGATCGCCTCGATCAGCGGCCATTCCTGCGCAACGAGGTCCTCGGCGCGGTGCATGAGGATCTGGAGCCTGGCGTCGATGGTCTCGGCCAGGGCCGGGTCGCGCGCGACCAGCGACAGCGCGGCCTCGGGGCTCGAGCGCACGACCAGGCTGCCATGCAGGCCAAAGCTCGCTTGCGCCGCGGCAAGCAATCTCGTTGCTTCGCTCAAATCGCCGGTCGCGCCGGTGTCGGGGGCGGCGCCGCTCTTGAAGTTGGCGGCGCGGCCGGCGAGCAGGACGATAACGCGGCGCTCGAGGTCGGCGAGCGTGGAGACCTGGGGGACCACGAGATCGGTCGCGCCGCCGGCCCGGCCCTGGCCGCGGATCGAAACTCGCGCGACCTCGCAGCCGATGGCGAGTGCGACCGCGGCGTGCCCGGCCTCGTGGATCGCGACATGGCGCCGCTCGGCCTCGCTGCGCCCGTCCGGCGGCAGGATCGCCCGGCGCAGATCGGCGAGGTCCAGCGGGCGATCGGCGTTGCGCGCCAGCCGGCGCGCCGCCTTGACGATGGCCGTGACGTCGGCGCCGGTCGCGCCCGGCATCAGCCGGGCGAGCGGAGCGAGATCGACGCCCGCGAGGTCGCCCTTGAGATGCGAGCCCAGGATCGCGGTGAGGCCGGCGGCATCGGGCGGCGGGATGTGAAGCTTTTGGTCGAACCGCCCGGGGCGCTTCAGGGCCTCGTCGAGATGATCGAGATGGTTGGTCGCCGCCAGGAGTACGACGCCGCGTCTGGCAGCACGGCAGCTGTCGATGCGGGTGAGCAGGGTCGAATGGACGCTGCTCCAAAAATCTCTGGATCGGGTGTCGGCGACCGCGCGATCGGGCAGGGCATCGATCTCGTCGAAGAAGAGCACACTCGGCGCCTGCGCCAGGGCGTGGGCAAAAACCTCGTCGATCTGCTGGATGACGTCACCCAGATGCCCGCTCTTGCGCGTGAACCAGTCGGCGACCGATGTCGGCACAAACGTGACGCGCGCGGTCCTCGCCAGCGAACGCGCCAGCAAGGTCTTGCCGGTGCCGGGTGGCCCGTAAAAAATACCGCTCTCGATCTCGCCATAGGAGACTGTACCTGCGCGCGCCGCGTCGAGCGCGACGACGAGGTCGAGGCACCATTCCTTCGCTTCGCCATAGCCCGAAAGCTCGCCAAGCAGCGGGGTGTCCTCGACGAGGCCGGGCGTCGCCTTGCGCGCGCTCGTGCGGCGCAGGCGCTGGAGGCTCGATTGAGGGGTCGCGTCCGGACGCATCGCGGCGGCGATCTCGATGAGGTCGAGACCGGCGATGTCGACGGCCGTCACCACCGGGCAGCGCTTGCGGTAGAAGCCGGCGATGGCGCGGCGAACGAGGGCGGGCGACGGCGCCGCGATGACGAACTCGGCATCGGCCGTGGCGACCAGCAGCGGCGGCAGCTGGCCCGGATCGACGGCGATGCCGACGACGCTGCGCCCATCCTGCAGGATCTCACCGATGAAGACATCGTTCGCGCGCTTGTCGGCCTTGCGCTTGCCCTCGAAGACGACCGCGCCAGTGCGCTCGCGGTCGATGATCGCCTTGATCGGTCCGTACCAGCTCTCCGAGGGGATCCTCACCACGATCGCCTGGCTGCGCTTCAGGCGCCGGATCAGGCGCAGGCCCCCGGCCTCGTGCCAGGCGATCAGCGCGATCAGGTCGAGCGCGACAAGCGGGGTCTCGGCGATATCAGCCTGCGCCGGCGCAAAGCTGTCGAGCCCGAGCGTGAACGCTTCGTCCAGTGGGTTGGAATCGGTGCTCACGACAGGGCCTCCATCAGAGCCTGGAGCGAGGCGCGGCGGATCGCGGCAAGATCGCTGCGGCGCCAGGAGGCGATCAGCGGCTCGACGTCCTCGTCGAGGAGGCGCCGGCGCTGCAGCACGAAGGCGAGCGTGGTGCGGGCCGCATCGGAACCGGCGAGCGCATGCAGCAGCAGCGCCGACATGACGAGGTCGTGGCGCGGGGTGTCGAGCACGGACAGGCCCGAGAGCTTCAGCGCCCCGGCAACGGCCGCAGCCGGATCGCCGGCGAGCGTCTCCCGCCAGTGCTCGACCCGTAGCGGCACGACCTTGGCCAGGAGTTCACGCAGCTCGGACTGGTCGTTCTCACCGATCGCATCGGCGGGCCTGGTCCGCCACAGCAGGAGCAGCGGGGCGGTCTCCGACGCCTCGCCACTGTTGGCTAAGAGCGGCACACCACGATCAGGCGAGCTGGCGATGGCGGGATAGGCGAGGACGGCGTTGGACATGACGGGCGAGCTCCGGCGATCGCCGGCACGGGGCCGGCGTCGTGGTCGGTGAAAGTGAAGGTCTGGAGACGGGGCGGCGCAGCGCCGCCCTGCCTCAGGCGGCCGCGCTCGTCGCCGCGTCGGGCAACGCCTCACGGCTCCCGGTCATCGCGGCGAGCGCGCCGCGGCTAGCACGGCGCGGGCGGGGCGCGACGCTGGCGCGGTCGGCGAGGCGCTCCTGCGCCATCTGCAGCAGCGGCGGGACGCGGGCGAGCATCCGGGTCTCAAGCGCGCCCAGCGCCGCGTCGATGGTCGGCGTCACCGGCACGCCGAAGAGCGCGTCGAGCCCGTCGCGGGTGACGGTCAGCCCCTCCCGAAACCCCGACCTGCCGTAAAAATCGACCACATGGCAGCGATAGGTCTTGAGCTTGATGCCGAGCAAGGTGCGAAGATAGGAGGCGAGCTGCAGCCTGGCGCAGGCGAGATCGCGCTCGGTTGCCTTGCGCTTCTTGCTCTCGGTGACGCCCGAACCGCGCTTGATCTCGATCACCATCGCGACCGAGCGCTCCTGGTCGATCACGATCAGGTCGAAATGGCCGATCCGGACGCTGGCGCCGTCGCTGGTCAGCGAAAGCTCCTGGACGCGCGAGGCGCCGTTCTCCTGGACGTACATCTCGGCCGCCCTGGTGATCGGGATGCGCACCTGCTGCATCACCAGGAAGCGGCGATTGCGCACCAGGGCGGCGTAGAGCGCGTCCTCAATCACGCCGCCGGACCGCTTCACCACCGAAGCGAGGAAGGAGGTCATGGCGCTGAGGCTCGGGCCCAGCAGCGGATCGACCGCGAACTCGGCCGAGCCGGCGCCCGACACCGCCTGCTCGATCCGCGCCATCAGATCGGCGGGGATCGGCGCGCGCTGGGGCGCGACCATCGGGTCGGAGGGAATGGCAGTCAGGGTGGGGACAGCGGACACAGTGGGGTTGGTGCTGGCGGTATGCATGACGTAAGCTCTCCTCGTGGACGGCGTGTCCATGGAGATCAGACTGTCATATCAGGTGACAATTGTCACTAAAAGTGATTTTGTATGCTTAACAGAGCCCAAATCAGGGCTGCGCGCAGCTGGCTAGATATCTCGCAAGACGAGTTGGGGCAGTGGAGCGGCGTAGCCAAACGCACGATAATACGGATCGAGCAGGGTTCATCTTCCGGTCAGGAGCGGACGCTTCGCGATTTGCAGCGTGCTCTCGAAGCGCGCGGAATCGAGTTCCTGTTCGAGAATGGGCGGGGTGTCGGCATCAGAGCCCGGGCAGCGCCAGAAGCGCAGACCGCTCCGTCGGCAGACAGCTGACCGTCAGCCGGCATCGTTCCTGATCTTTGTCAGGAACGGCCAGACCGCGCCCTGCACGGCCTCGTTGAGCTCTTGGATGTTGACGACGCGGGGCCGGCGCTTGGTGCCGTAGCGCCCGGTCATGCCACTCTCGGCGTGTCCCATCAGCGCCTTCTTGATCTCGTCGCCATGGCCGATGCGGCTGATCTCGTCCTGGAAGGCATGCCGGAACGAGTACAGCGTCGTGCCCTCGGCCTCGATCTTCAGGTCCTTGCGCGAAAAGCTTGCCCAGAACGACGAAAAATAGCTGGAGACGCGTGTGACGTTGTCGTCATGAGCGGCCATCGCGGACCAGAGAAACGGACGATCAGCCGCACGCGCCCTGTCGACCAGATCGTTCAGTCCAAGATCGAGCAGCTCCTTGCGGATCGGCACCCATCGACGGCGCGCCAGTGTCTTGACCCTGCGATCGCCGGCCTTGGTCACGACGAAGCAAAGGATATCAGGCGCGTCGGGATGAGGCAGGACCGTGTCTGGCCCAAGTTGGATGATCTCGGAGCTGATCATGCCGTGCAGGCAGGCGATCAACGGCAGCCAGAACTGCAGCTCGGCGCAAGCCTTGACCTTGTGGAAGCGAAAGTCGGTGGTGAAGATCGGATGGCCGAAGATCAGTTCGAGCTCGGCTGCGCTGTAGGGCTCGCGATGGTCCTCGTCTTCGGGGATCTCCAGAAAAATCTCGCCGCCGAGCGCGGTCTCGGTCCAGCCGGCGTTGAGCGCGGTTGCCATCAGCGAGGAGATGAACCCGACCTTCTTGTTGATGGTCTGGATCGCATAGTCGCCCTTCGATCCCAGATGATCGCGATAGGCCAGCACGTGTCGGCGGCCGATCTCGCCGATGTCGCGGATCTTCGCATGGGCTGTGAAATCGGCGATGGTCGTGTCCATCTCGCGCAGATACTCGGGCCGCACCTGCTTCTTCACCAGGCGACGGTTCTCCTGCCACTTCATCGCACAATCGGTGAGGCTCTTGCCGATCGTTTGTGCGCTCAAAGCAGGCGCCAGAGAGGGCAAAGTCGGAGCCGTCGCGGTAGCGGCGACGGGTGCGTCAATCCGACGCCAGGGACCCGGCAGCGTATCGGGATGCGGCAGGCCGATGCCGCCAGTGCGCGTCTCGCGCTGCCGGAACAGGTCGAGATAGGCCAGTTCCGCGGCAAGACAGGCCGCCATGAAGCGCTCGTGATACGGTAGCGTTCGGCTAAGCGAGACGCCGAGACGGCGGACATAGCCCTGGACGAAACTCATGCGTTCGACGGCATAGGCTGCGACAGTCGTCGCTCTGAGCGAGGCTTCGCGCGCGATGTGCTCCTTGACGTCCCGGTTGCTGCGTCGCGGCAGCGCGTCGAGATCGGGCGTGACCGCGAGTACCGCGCCAGGCGCTTCCCGCAGTCTTGCCCGCCAGTCTTCCTCCTGCAGGGTCGCGCCGAACCAGCCGGCGAGCGCCTGCCACTCCTCCCAGCTCCACGAGCCGGTGTCGAGCGCCGCAGGTCCTTCCGCATCGCTCGCAAGACCGCGCTGCTGGCGCGCCTCGGCGAAGCGACGATCCCATTCCTGGTCGAGCACAAGCGCGGCCTGGCGCGCGATGCGGTGATCGCGGGTTCGCAAAGAGCGCTGAATCCGCGCGAATGGGAACGCATCGCGCAAATCTTCGGGCACGCGCCGCACATACTGGCAGAGCCCGTTGCGGGTGGTCAGGTGACTCGTCACGGGCATGTCGTCGTCAGCCATGTTATGCACGATGTTATGCATTCGAGCGGAGTGCAACCCGCTCAAAGGGCTTGTCGACGTTGAAAATCAAGGAGATGGAACGGTCCCTGAGATCGTTTGGTGCCGCAAGAGGGATTCGAACCCCCGACCCCCTCATTACGAATGAGGTGCTCTACCAGCTGAGCTATTGCGGCGACGGGTGGGGCTGTATCAGCCCGACCCCATTTTGACAAGGCAGACAAGCACCACAGGAGGTCGGAATTCACGCCCGGCTGTGGGAATCCCGCAGAGCTGCGGGAGCGCCAGCAGTTCAGCCCTTCTTCAGCTTCTCCGTCTCGGCCTTCTCCTGGCCGAGTGCGACGATGCCGCGGCGGATGGCGCGGGTGCGGGTGAAGTGCTTGTGCAGGGTCTCGCCGTCGCCATAGCGGATCGCGCGAGTGAGCAGGGCCAGATCCTCGTTGAAGCGGCCGAGCATCTCCAGCACCGCCTCCTTGTTGGCGAGGAAGACGTCGCGCCACATGGTCGGGTCGGAGGCTGCGATGCGGGTGAAGTCGCGGAAGCCGCCGGCCGAGAACTTGATCACCTCCGACTGCGTCACCGCCGCCAGATCCTCGGCCGTGCCGACGATGTTGTAGGCAATCAGATGCGGCAGATGGCTGGTGATGGCGAGGACGAGGTCGTGGTGCTGCGAGCCCATCACCTCGACGATCGCCGCCATCCCCTCCCAGAACTGGCGGGTGCGGACGATCGCGGCTTCATCCGTGCCGGACGGCGGCGTCAGGATGCACCAGCGATTGAGGAAAAGGCTGGGAAAACCGGCATCGGGGCCGGAATTCTCGGTGCCGGCGACCGGATGCGCCGGGACGAAATGCACGCCCTCGGGCAGATGCGGAGTGACCGCCTCGACGACGGCATGCTTGACCGAGCCGACATCCGACAGGATCGCGCCGGGCTTGAGCACCGCCGCGATTTCCTCCGCAACCACGCCGCAGGCGCCGACCGGCACGCAGAGCACGATGTGGTCGGCGTCGCGGGCGGCCTCGATCGCGGTCTCGGCGATCTCGTGGCCGAGATCGAGTTCGCGGGCGCGGCGGCGAACATCGGCGTCGCGATCGCTCAGCACGATATGGCGGGCGAGGTTGAGCTCCTTGGCCGCATGCGCGATCGAGGAGCCGATCAGGCCAATGCCGATGATGGCGAGCCGCCCGAAGAGCGGCTCGTCGCGGCGCGGCGCGAATGTTTCAGGGGCGCTCACGCAGCCTTGCCCAGGAACTCGGCCAGGGCCGCCACGACGAGGCGGTTGGCCTCCTCGCTGCCGATGGTCATGCGCAGCGCATCCGGCAGGCCGTAGGAGGCGACCGAACGCAGGATCAGGCCGCGCTGGGTCAGGAAGGCGTCGGCCTCCTTGGCGCTCTTGCCGGCGGCAGCCGGGAAATGGATCAGGAGGAAATTGCCGACCGAGGGCGTGACGGAAAGGCCGAGGTTCTCCAGCTCCGCCGTGGTCCAGGCCAGCCATTTGTCGTTGTGCTCGATCGCCGAGGCGATGTGAGCCTCGTCGGCGATCGCGGCGACGCCGGCCTCGATCGCGGCGCCGTTGACGTTGAAGGGGCCGCGGGTGCGGTTCAGCGCATCGATGATGTGGGCGGGACCATAGGCCCAGCCGAGGCGCAGATTCGCCAGGCCGTAGATCTTCGAGAAGGTGCGGGTCATCACGACGTTCTCTGATGTCGCGACCAGTTCGAGGCCCGAGGCGTAGTCGTTGCGCCGGACATATTCGGCATAGGCCGCGTCGAGCACGAGCAGCACATGCGGCGGCAGGCCGGCCTGCAGGCGCTTGACCTCGTCGAAGGGCAGATAGGTGCCGGTCGGGTTGTTGGGGTTGGCCAGGAAGACGATCTTGGTGCGCGGCGTAACCGCGGCGAGGATCGCGTCGATGTCGGCCGTCAGGTTCGTCTCGTGCACGATCACCGGCTTGCCGCCGGCGGCGAGGATCGCGATCTTGTAGACGAGGAAGCCGTGCTCAGTGAACACGCCCTCGTCGCCATCGCCGAGATAGACCTTGGTGATCAGCTGCAGCAATTCGTCCGAGCCGGTGCCGCAGACGATGCGGTTGGCGTCGAGCCCATAGCGGCCGGCGATCGCCTCGCGCAGCTTCGTTGCGGACCCATCCGGATAGAGCTCGAGCTTGCCGGCGAGGCCGCCATAAGCCGCGATCGCCTTCGGGCTCGGGCCGAGCGGGGTCTCGTTGGAGGAGAGCTTGTGCAGCTTGACGCCGGCCGGGGCCGAGGACTTGCCGGGGACATAGGCCTCGATGTCGAGGACGCCGGGACGCGGGACGGGACGAGGAGCGGGCAGAGCCATGGGGCTGGACCTTGAAGGAGTAATCAGCGGGCGGATTTGAAGGCGAAGCGGGCGGCGTGGCTGCCGATCTCGGTCAGCTCCTTGAGGCCCGCGGGTTCGAGTGCGCTGCGGATGGCTTCGACCGGGGTTTCGCCGGACGCGGCCACCAGCAGCGCCAGATGCGAACCGTCGGCGGCGCTGGCCGAGACCTCGGCGAGATGCTGGGCGAGGCCGTGACGCAGCTGCTCCGACCAGCGCTCGACGCGGGCGGCATAGAGCACGATCTCGCGCACGGCGGCGTCGGTCAGCGGCTTGGCGATGCAGTAGACGGGCGTGCCGGCGGGATGGTCGGGCCGCTCGATGAAGGGCAGGCGCGCAATGATCTTGGGCTGGTCGGCGCCGATCAGGTCGCGCCACCAGACGCCGGCGCTGGCGCCGAGATCCATGCGGAAGATGCCGAGATCGCCAGCTGAGTCCGCCACCGCTGCGATCACGGCGCGGGCATCCTCATGGGTGACGAAAGGCACGGTGAAGCCGAAATGGAAGCGGGCGCTGTCGCGCATCGCCGCGTCGCCGCCGGAGATGTCGGCATGGACCGAGTAGTTCGCCTGCACGAAGGTGAAGGTCGCGATGATGATGCGCCAGATACTCTCGACCGTGTCGAGCGGGAGGAGGCCCTGATGGCGCAGGGCGAGGCGCTTCATCATGTCAGCCTCGCGGCCCGGGCGGAAGGCCGAGCCCGAAACCTGCGTCTTCTTGATCGCGATCAGCGTCTCGATGATCTGCGAGCGCTCCATCAGCAGGCCGTGCATCGCCGCATCGATGCGGTCGATCTCGCTGCGCAGATCGGCGAGCGTGGTCGGGGCGGCTTGCGTCATGGGGCTTGACCAACCTCCAGAAGGAACAACCTCCAGCCCTCATCCTGAGGAGCCGCGGAGCGGCGTCTCGAAGGATCGCTCCTCAGGATGAGGGCTGAGGTTCGGATGCCTCTTACGCGCGCCAAGCCGCCTTGGCAAAGCGCTCGCAATGCATCGCCGCGTTGACAGGCGGGAAGAGCCGCGCCATCGGTAAAGTCCGCTATTACGAACGGACCGGGCGACAAGACAAATCCGAATGCCGAACCGGACGCAAGCTGCCGAACTCCTCGCCGACCCGCTGGCCGAAGCCAACCAGCCGTCGAGCCTGCTCGCCCGGTTCGGACCGGACAAGGCGCTGCAGCTCGATTCAGGCGCGACGCTGGAACACTGGCAGATCGCCTATCAGACCTATGGCGAGCTCAACACTGCGCGCTCGAACGCCGTCCTCGTCTGCCATGCCTTGACCGGCGACCAATATGTCGCGAGCCGCAACCCCGTCACCGGCAAGGGCGGCTGGTGGACGGCGATGATCGGGCCGGGCAAGCCTGTCGACACAGACCGCTTCTTCGTGATCTGCGCCAATGTGCTCGGCGGCTGCATGGGCACGACCGGCCCGGCCTCGACCGACCCTTCGACGGGCAAGCCCTGGGGCCTGTCCTTCCCGATGGTGACGATCCGCGACATGGTGCGGGCGCAGGCGCACCTGATCGACTCGCTCGGGATCGACAGCCTGTTCTGCGTCGCCGGTGGCTCGATGGGCGGGATGCAGGTGCTGCAATGGGCGGCGAGCTATCCGACGCGGGTGTTCTCGGCGCTGCCGCTCGCCACCGCCGCCAAGCACTCGGCCCAGAATATCGCTTTCCACGAGGTCGGCCGGCAGGCGGTGATGGCCGATCCGGACTGGCGCCAGGGCCGCTATCTCGACGAAGGCACGCGGCCCTCGAAAGGGCTCTCGGTCGCGCGCATGGGCGCGCACATCACCTATCTCTCGGAGCCGGCGCTGCATCGCAAGTTCGGCCGCAAGCTGCAGGAACGCAGCGCGCCAACCTTCACCTTCGACGCGGATTTCCAGGTCGAGAGCTACCTTCGCTACCAGGGCATCAGCTTCGTCGAGCGCTTCGACGCCAATTCCTATCTCTATGTGACGCGGGCGATGGACTATTTCGACCTCGCCGCCGATCATGACGGCGTGCTGGCGAAGGCCTTCGCGGGGACACGGACGCGGTTCTGCGTGGCGTCCTTCACCTCGGACTGGCTGTTCCCGACCAGTGACTCGCGCGCCATCGTGCATGCGCTGAACGCCGCCGGCGCCTCGGTCTCGTTCGTCGAACTGGAGAGCGACAAGGGCCACGACGCCTTCCTGCTGGAGGAGCCCAATCTGTTCGCGACGACGCGCGGCTTCATCGGCGCCGCGGCGCGGGCCAGGGGAATCTGACGATGGCGCTGGCGGAGAACCAGACCAACCGCATCGACCTGCGCCTTGTCGCCGAGATGGTGACGCCGGGCTCGCGCGTGCTCGATGTCGGCTGCGGCGACGGCGAATTGCTGTCGCTGCTCGCCGAGACCCGCGGCGTCGACGGGCGCGGCATCGAATTGTCGCGCGAGGGCGTCGCCGGCTGCGTCGCGCGCGGGCTCTCGGTGATTCAGGGCGATGCCGACACCGACCTCGCCGATTATCCCGACGACTCGTTCGATTACGTCATCCTGTCGCAGACCATCCAGGCGACGCGCAATCCGCGCCTCGTTCTTGAACACATGCTGCGTATCGGCCGGCGCGCCATCGTCTCGTTCCCGAATTTCGGGCATTGGCGGATGCGCAGCCAGGTCTTCTTCATGGGGCGCATGCCGGTAACCGACTCCCTGCCCTATGCCTGGTGGGATACGCCCAACATCCATTTCTGCACGATCCGCGACTTCGTCGTGCTCTGCGACACGATCGGCGCGGAAAAAGAGCGCGCGGTCGCGCTCGACGTCGCCGGCGGCAGAGTCGGGGTCAGCGCGCCCTGGTGGTTCTGGAACCTGTTTGGCGCACAGGCGGTGTTCCTGCTGAAGCGGGGGTAAGAGGCTAGAACGCCTCTTCCCAGTTCCTGCTCAGCCGCATCGCCGAATTGATCAGCCCGACCATCGAATAGGTCTGCGGGAAATTGCCCCAGAGCTCGCCGGTCTCGAGGTCGGCGTCCTCCGAGAGCAGGCCGAAGCTGTTGCGGCGCTGCAGGATGCGGCCGAACAGCTCCTTGGCCTCGTCCTTGCGGCCGATCGCATGCAGCGCATCGACATACCAGAAGGCGCAGATCAGGAAGCCGGTGTGCATGAAGCCGAAATCGTCTTCGGTGCCGTAGCGCAGGATCAGGTCGCCACGGCCGAGATCGCGGCCGATCGCCTCGACCGTCGCGATGTAGCGCGGGTCGTCAGGCTTGACGAAGCCGAGCTCGGCGATGAGCAGCAGGGTGGCGTCTAGGTCGGCCCCGTCGAAGGTCGAGACGAAATGGCCCTTCTCCTGGTTCCAGATCCGGTCGGAGATGATGCCCTTCAGGCGCTTGGCCTCGCCGCGCCAGTACTCCTTGCGATCGGACCGGCCAAGCGTGCCAGCAATGCGGGCGAGCCGGTCGCAAGCGGCCCAGCACATCACGCTGGAGAAGGAATGGACGACCTCCTTCTCGCGCAGTTCCCAGGGACCGGCATCGGGCTTGTCGAAAAGCTGGATGGCGCGCTCGCCCATGCGCTCGAGCTGGGCGAAGAGCGCCTCCTTGCCAGGCTGGATCAGGCGGCGGTCGAAGAAGGACTGGGTCGCTGCGAGGACGACGGCACCATAGCCGTCATTCTGGATCTGCGTCGCCGCGCCATTGCCGACGCGGACCGGCTGGTGGCCACGATAGCCGGCGAGGTTCGGCACCTCGAATTCGCGCAGCTCGCCGCCACGGGTGATCGGATAGAGCGGCGGCAGGTGCTCGGCGCCGCTCTCCGAATAGGTGTCGACGATGTTGGTGATGAAGCCGAGATAATCCTCCATCGTCCGCGTGGTGCCCAGGCGATTGAGGGCGTGGACGACGAAATAGGCGTCGCGCAGCCAGCAGAAGCGGTAGTCCCAGTTGCGCTGCGTGCCCGGCGCCTCGGGGATCGAGGTGGTCAGCGCCGCGACGATGGCGCCGCTCTCCTCGAAGGAGCAGAGCTTCAGCGTGATCGCGGCGCGGATGACCTCGCGCTGCCATTCGAACGGGATTGAGAGCGAACGGACCCAGTCGCGCCAATAATCGGTGGTTTTGTCGAGGAATTCGCGCGAGGTCGTCTCGATCTCGGCGCGCAGGGCCTCGTCCGAGCCGATGAAGAAGGAGAACGGCTTCTCGACGGCGAAGGGGATGCTCTCCAGCACATAGGAGACCGGCGCGTCGGTGGTCAGCCGGATGGTCTGGTCGGCGCCGACGAAGCGGACATGGTTGGAGCCGCGGGTGATCTCGTCCGGCTCCTCGCCGAGGCCGAGGCAGGGCTTGACCACGACGCGGATGCGCGGGCGCCCGGAAATGCGCCGGACGCGGCGGACCAGCTGCGGTGGCCGGAAGAAGCGCTCATAGCGGACGAAGCGCGGGGCGAAGTCGAGGATCTCCAGCGCATTGCCCTGATCGTCCGAGAGCACCGAGGAGAGGATCGCGGTGTTGTCGAGATAGCTCTGCTCGCAGCGGGTCATCCCGACCATCTCGATGGCGAAGACGCCCTTCTTGGGCATGGCGTCGCCATCGTCGATCTGGTTGTCGATCAGCGAGCAGAACACCGGGTCGCGGTCGAAGCGCGGGAAGCAGCTCCAGACGATACGCGCCTGCCGATCGATCAGCGCGGCGATCGTGCAATTGCCGATGACGCCGAGATCGAGCGAGGCCACTCTCGGCGAGGTGGTGGTCGTCACAGTCATGCCAGTCCCTGAAGTCAGCTCTGGAGGAAGGTTTCGAGCGTGAGGTCGCCGCCTTCGGCGGCGGCGAGAAGAACATGGCGCAGCGCTGTCGGCGAGGCGAGGCGATGACGTGCGCAGGTCTCGCCCTCGCCGACCCGGATCGACAGGCCGTCCGCGGCATTGACCGCGGCGAAGCCGTCCTCGTCGGTGATGTCGTCGCCGATGAAGACCGGTCTGCGGCCGACATAACCGTCCTGCTGCAGCAGCCAGTCAATCGCGCCGCCCTTGCTGGCGGTCGCCGGAACCAGCTCGGCGACAGCCTTGCCACGCTGCAGGCGCATGGATGGGCCGATCTCTGCCGCGACATCCTCCATCAACGCCAGCGCGTCATCGGCAAGCGCGGGCGCCAGCCGCCAGTGCAGCGCCACCGACTGACGCTTATCCTCGACGATGACGCCGATGTTGGCATTGGCGAAGCGGACCATTTTCCGCGTCGCGGATTGGAGCGCCTCCGAGGGGGCAGCGAGCGGCGCGTCCTGGCCGCCGAGGCGGATTTGGGCTCCGTGCAGACCAGCAGCGTCGAAGCGATAGGGCGCCATCATCTCGTCGAGCAAAGCGACCGGCCTGCCCGAGACCAGGGCAAGCGCACCGCCGAGCCTAATGCGCAGCACTTCCAGCGCGCCCGGCAGACGCCGGTCGATCCTCACATCCTCCGGCGATGGCGCGATCTCGACCAGGGTTCCATCGAAGTCGAGGAACAGCGCTATCTGCCCGGTCAGGACAGCGGCTTTTGCGGGAGGTTCGACGATTTCGGAGCTCAACATCTCTGACATGGCAATCTGGTTAGAAGGCGAAGCGGGCGAAAGGACGACAATCGAGAAAGCGTCCCCTCATCGCCACATTCACGGTTCAATTTGGCGCGAGGTCGCCATGATCCGGTCACGGCTGCGACGCGATCCGGCCGGTGAGCCGGCCTGCACACGAAACATTACGCCTGCCCGCGCGTTCTGTTCCCGCGCCATTGCGGCAGCGTCAGCGAAAAGTGAGGCATCATGCGTCTTGTCGTCGTGTCCAACCGCGTCACCATGCCCGAGCGGGGCGAGAAGGTGGCGGCAGGTGGCTTGGCGGTCGCGCTGCGCTCAGCCCTCGAACAGCATGGCGGCCTCTGGTTCGGCTGGAGCGGCGCCACCAAAGCGGAGCCCGCGGCCAGCGTCGATCCAGTGCGGCACGGCAAGGTCAGCTACGCCGTCACCGACCTGACCGAAGCCGAGCGCCAGAGCTATTATCTCGGCTTCGCCAACCGGGCGCTCTGGCCACTCATGCACTACCGGCTCGGCCTGACCGAGTTCAATCGCGCCGACTATGCCGGCTATCTCGGCGTCAACCGCCGCTTCGCCCGGCTGCTGATCCCGCAGCTCAAGCCCGACGACGTCATCTGGATCCACGACTATCATCTGATCCCGCTCGCAGCCGAATTGCGCCGGCGCGGCGTCACCAACCGGATCGGCTATTTCCATCACATCCCCTGGCCACCCGCCGATGTTTTCAGCGCCCTGCCCTTTTCCGCCACGCTGATCAGCACGATGGCGGCCTATGACCTGATCGGCATGCAGACGCAGAACGATGTCGCCAACCTGATCGGCGGGCTGGTGGCGCTCTGCGGCGCGCGCCGCGAGGGCAACCGGGTCAAGGCCGGCCAGCGCGAGGCCGTGGTGCAGGCCTTCCCGATCGGCATCGATGTCGAGGGCTTCCGCAAGCTCTCCGTCGCCTCGGTACGAGCGGCGACCCAGCCGGTGCGGGCGACCACCGCGCCGCTCGGCAGCCGCAAGCTGGTGATCGGCGTCGACCGGCTCGACTATTCCAAGGGCATCGTCCAGCGGCTGGAAGCCTTCGGTACCTTCCTGCGCAACCATCCGGAGCATCGCGGCGAGGTCGGCTTGCTGCAGATCGCGCCGCCCTCGCGCAGCGACGTGCCTGAATATGCCGAGCTCGACCGGATGTCGGACGAGGTCGCCGGCCGGCTCAATGCCGCGCTCGGCGAGTTCGATTGGACGCCGATCCGCGTCGTGAAGAAGGCTTACTCGCGCAGCGCCCTCGCCGGCCTCTACCGGCGCGCCCAGGTCGGGCTGGTGACCCCAATGCGCGACGGCATGAACCTCGTCGCCAAGGAATATGTCGCCGCACAGAACCCGGACGATCCCGGCGTGCTCGTCCTGTCGCGCTTCGCCGGTGCTGCGCACCAACTCGGCGAGGCGCTGATCGTCAACCCGTTCGACACCCATGAGGTGGCCGAAGCCATCCGGACCGCGCTCGCTATGCCGGTCTCGGAGCGCCGCCGCCGCTTCGAGCGCCTCTATGCGACGATCTCCTCGACCGACATCAACTGGTGGACGTCGCGCTACCTCGCCGCGCTCTCCGGTCTCGATATCCCCAGCGGCGACATCGTGCCGCCGGGACGGCCCAAGACCCCACGCAGCACACGCAAATCGGGCGCGGAAACAAAGCCCGCACGCGAGGATATGCACCCGCAGGCGCGCCGACAGGCACGCGGCAAGTTCGACCCGGCGCACGAGAGGGCCTTGCCGAACGCTCCCTTGGCTCGCTAGAAGCTCCCCTCGAAAGGGCGGCAGAACCCGGCTTTCGCTTGCGACTCAGCCGTTGCGGTGTCAGGTCTGCTGAGGGTATTCGGCTGACATGGCCGTGGAGGCGGGCGGAGGGCTTTCTTGATGCGAGGCGCACTCGGGGGATCGGGCGTGCTGCTGCGCCGTCTCCGCGAGGTGATGGCGGCGCCGGTCAGTCCGCAGGAGCGGCTCGACAGGCTCGTCGTCGTGATCGCCGGCAACCTCGTGGCCGAGGTCTGCTCGGTCTATGTCCTGCGTGAAGACAGCTCGCTCGAACTCTACGCCACCGAAGGCCTCAACCGCGAGGCCGTCCACCTCACCACCATGCGTGCCGGCGAGGGCCTGGTCGGCCTGATCGCCAGCGAGGCGGAACCGCTCGCGCTTTCCGACGCGCAGTCGCATCCGGCCTTCTCATACAGGCCGGAGACCGGCGAAGAGGTCTATCGCTCCTTCCTCGGCGTGCCGATCCTGCGCGGTGGCGCGGTGATGGGCGTGCTCGTGGTGCAGAACCGCGCCTCGCGCCTCTACAGCGAGGACGAGGTCGAGTCGCTGCAGACCACGGCCATGATCATGGCCGAGATGATCGCGGCCGGCGGTCTGAAGGCCCTGTCGAAGCCCGGCGCGACCATCGGCCTCGACCGACCGATCCACAGCATCGGCACCACCCTCGCCGACGGCGTCGGCCTCGGCCATGCCGTGCTGCACGAGCCGCGCGTCGCGATCACCAACCTGATCGCCGAGGACCCCGGCCGCGAGGTGCAACGGCTGGAAGCGGCGATCGCGACGATGCGGCTCGCCATCGACGAACTGATCGAGCGCGGCGACGTCGCCCATACCGGCGAGCATCGCGACGTGCTCGAGACCTTCCGCATGTTCGCGCATGACCAGGGCTGGCTCCGGCGGATGCGCGAGGTGGTGATGACCGGCCTCACCGCCGAGGCCGCGGTCGAGCGCGTGCAGTCGGACACCCGCGCCAAGATGCTGCGCCAGACCGACCCTTACCTGCGCGAGCGCCTGCACGATCTCGACGACCTCGCCAACCGGCTGCTGCGCACGCTCGTCGGCAAGTCCAACGGCGTCACCCGCGAGGACCTGCCGGAGAACGCCATCCTGATCGCGCGCTCGATGGGGCCGGCGGCGCTGCTCGACTATGATCGCCGGCATCTGCGCGGCGTCGTCCTCGAGGAAGGCGGCCCAACCAGCCACATCGCCATCGTGGCCCGGGCGCTCGGCATTCCCGCGGTCGGCGAGATCGCCAACGCCACCGCACTGATCCAGGCAGGCGATGCCGTCATCGTCGACGGCCAGGCCGGAGAGGTGCAGATCCGGCCGCAGCCCGACGTCGAGAACGCCTACAAGGACAAGGCACGCCTGCGCGCCCGCAAGCAGGAGCAGTACCGCAAGCTCAAGACGCAAGCCTCGGTGACCAAGGACGGCGTCGAGATCCAGCTGCAGATCAATGCCGGCCTGCTGGTCGACATGGCCAATCTGGAGGAGACGAACGCCTCGGGCGTCGGCCTCTTCCGCACCGAGCTGCAGTTCATGGTGGCGCAGCACATGCCGACCACGGCCGAGCAGCAGGCGCTTTACAGCGCTGTGCTCCAGGTGGCCAATGGCCGACCGGTGACCTTCCGGACGCTCGATATCGGCGGCGACAAGGTGTTGCCCTATATGGAGCGGCTGGAAGAGGAGAACCCGGCGTTGGGCTGGCGTGCCATCCGCATCGGCCTCGACCGGCCGCGCTTGCTGCGCGCTCAGGTCCGGGCGCTGCTGCGGGCCGGCGCCGGCTGCGACATGAAGATCATGCTGCCCATGGTCGCGACCGTGAACGAGTTCCTGCGCTCGCGCCTTCTGGTGCGGCGCGAGCTCGCCATGCTGGAGCGCGATGGCCGCCAGGGGCCGGCGAGCCTGAAGCTCGGCGTCATGGTCGAGGTGCCCTCGCTGCTGTTCGAACTGCCCGAAATCGCGCGCGAAGCCGATTTCCTCTCGATCGGCACCAACGACCTGATGCAGTTCCTGTTCGCGGCCGACCGCGAGAACAAGCGCGTCTCCGACCGCTTCGACCCCTTGAGCGCGGCAGGCCTGCGGGCGCTGCGCAGCATCGTCGACGAGGCCGGCAAGGCGGATTGCCCCGTCACCGTCTGCGGCGAGATGGGCGGCAAGCCGATCGAGACGCTGGCGCTGATCGCGCTCGGCTACCGTTCCTTCTCGATGTCGTCAGCCTCGATCGGTCCGGTGAAGGCGATGCTGCGCGCGCTCGACGCCGGCAAGGCGCGTCAGCGTCTCGACGCCTGGCTCGGTTCCTCCGACGGAGCCGCCACCCTGCGCCCGTTGCTCGCCGCGCTCGCCGCCGAGATGAAGGTGCCGGTCTAGCGACGCTTCTCTCGCCGCCCCCCGCACGCCTCCCCTTTCCATTCAGATCGTTCTCTCCTCATGTCGCTCCAACTCCCGCAAGACCGCCTCGACTCGATCGTCGCCCGCCATGCCGCGGCAAGCGACGCCATCAACCACGCCACCGAGGCGGCCCGCGTCGTCGAATTGTCGAAGGAGCTCGCCGAGCTCGATCCGGTGGTCGCGGCGATCGCGGCCTGGCGCAAGGCACAGACCGGGCTGGAAGAGGCGCTGGCGCTGATCGACGATCCCGCCACCGATGCCGAGATGCGCGATCTCGCCTATGAGGAGCGCGATGCGGCCAGGGCCGAGATCGAAGAG
>JAESGH010000385.1_pt1 | contig 33169 bp, 33 predicted proteins | sample 9269641 | NCBI WGS metagenome assembly JAESGH01 (sample SAMN14515345, study PRJNA621665) | algae metagenome | isolation source: Phormidium tanganyikae FI6-MK23 and co-occurring heterotrophs from granitic... | place: USA: Fort Irwin, California | collected 1998-05-24
TGATAAGTGAAGGCGGTCACCCCGATCGTGCGGATCGCCTCGGCAACTGGTCGACCTTGCGACAACAACACGTCGACCTGCCGAAGCTTCGCGACGATCTCTTCAGGCTTGTGCTTCTTCTGCGCCATAGCGGCTTCCTCCAGGGCTCAAAAGCCTACTTCACGGAGGACCACTTTTCAGGGGGCAGGCCAATGTTGGGCCTTGCTAATCAAGGAAAACTTGAGAATGATATCCAGCGATTCAAGGAATATGTCTATCCCGAAACACTCGATGGTATTTTAGAGCTTGAGATAAAGCGGCTTTCTGAACGTATTGCCCTTTTGCTGACGAAAAGTGATTGCCGTCATGCGCCAATGATTGCACTCAAGATACCTTCTGGCTTGCAACTCTGATCACGAGGCAACCTCCAATGCCAACGCATTGGTTGTTACCGCCGGGGAAATCCACGCGACAGGACAACGAGCCTGCAATCCGCACTTACACTGATCTGGGCATATGATCGGCCGGAAACGGAGCCCAGTGATGATCAGCCACTAGGGAAAGCGTTCTCATTTGCCGACCCCGCTCACCGACTGACCTCAATACCTAAGTAGCTACTCAATTGGATTGGGCGCAACGGACTTCCGAGGAGCTGGACTTGGATGTCCGCTTCCGGGCAATGACCCAAATGTCCGGTTGTGGCGCAAAATACTACTCGGAGACGACCGTGCGTAGGCACGAGCCGTCCCGGGGGATCGAACATTTAGCTCCGCGCCGGAATCAGGGCATCACGCCCAGGCAGTGCGAGCGTGGTCAGGAAACAGGCTACCAGCATCAGGCAGGAGCCGATCAGGCAGGCGTTGATGCCGCCCCACTGATAGAGCAGCCCCGACATCAGCGTGCCGGCAAAGCGGCCAAGGGCATTGGCAGCGTAGTAGAAACCGACATCCTCCGCGGCTTTGTCCGAACCGGCATAGGCCAGGATCAGGTAGGAGTGCACCGAGGAATTGACGGCAAATGCGAAGCCGAACAGGCTAAGCCCTGCAACGAGGAGGAGGTCGGGCCTTAGCCCCGAACCACTCGCCAGAATGGCTGCGATGGCTGCCGGAATGACCGCGAGGCCGAGCGACCAAAGCCGCGCCGCGCGGGCCTCCTGCGTCAACCCATCGGGACTGCGCCTGACGAAGGCCGGCGCGGCTGCCTGGACGAGCCCGTAGCCGATGGTCCAGAGCGCGACGAAGCTGCCGACCATGGTGAAGGTCCAGCCGGCGGCATAGAGGAAGACGGGCACGCCGACGACGAACCAGACGTCCCGAGCGCCGAACAATGCGATACGCGCAATCGCCAGAAGATTGACGCCGCGGTTCTTGCCGAAGAGCTCGCGGGCACTCTTGCTCGCCTTGGCCTTTCCGAGCATGGGCGGAAGCGACAGCACGACCCCGAGCAGGATCAGGCCGAGCGCCGCCGCCATCGCCCAGAGCGCACCGCGAAAGCCGAGCACCTCCAGTAGCAGTCCGCCGAGGAAGAAACCAAAACCCTTCATCGCGTTCTTGGAGCCGGTGAACCAGGCGACCCAGCGGAAGAGGCGCCCTTCGGAATCCTCCACCTTAGCCGCCGTTTCGGCGATCTTGATGGCGGACTTGGAGGCCGTCTTGGTGAGGTCCTTGGCAACGCCGCAGATGCCCTGGGCGAGCACCACCCAGATCACCGAAGCGGCGACCGACCAATCAGGAGAAAGTGCAGATAGGACCAAGAAGCCAATGACCTGCGTGGTCAGCCCTACCGTCAGCATCCGCGTGATGCCGTAGCGCGCCGCCAGCCAGCCGCCGATAAAGTTCGCCAGCACGCCTGCCGCCTCGTAGAGCAGGAACAGGAAGGCGAGGGTGAAGGGCGAGTAGCCGAGCCGGAAGAAGTGCAACAGGATGAGCATGCGCAAGGCACCGTCGGTGAGCGTGAAGCCCCAATAGGCGGCCGTCACGATGGCGTAGTTGCGCGTGCCCTCGTTCATCAGCTCAAATTCCCACCGTCTCGAGATGGCAGGCGAGATCGACCATGCGGCAGGCATAGCCCATCTCGTTGTCGTACCAGGCATAGACCTTGAGCAGCGTGCCGTCGGTGACGAGCGTCGAGGGCCCGTCGACGATGCTCGAGCGCGTATCGCGCTGGTAGTCGACCGAGACGAGCGGGCGCGCCTCGAAGCCGAGAATGCCGGCGAGCGAACCTTTTGCGGCGGTCTTGAAGAGCTCGTTGACCTCGCCGGCGGTCGTCGGGCGCTCCAACTCGAAAACGCAGTCCGTCAGCGAGGCGTTCAGCACGGGCGCGCGCACGGCGTGGCCGTCGAGCTTGCCCTTTAGCTCGGGATAGATCAGCGCGATCGCGGTCGCGCTCCCGGTCGTCGTCGGCTGCAGCGAGAGCATTGCAGAGCGAGCCCGGCGCAGGTCCTTGTGCGGCGCGTCGACCACGACATTGGTGTTGGTCGGATCGTGGATCGTCGTGATCTGGCCGTGCCGGATCCCGAGATTCTCGTGGACCACCTTCACCACCGGGGCCAGGCAATTCGTTGTGCAGGAGGCAGCGGTCACGATCGGATGCTTCGCGGGGTCGTAGAGGTGCTCGTTGATGCCGACGACCGTGTTCAGGACCGACGAATCCTTCACTGGCGCGGCGACGATCACTCGCTTGGCACCGCGCTTTAGATGCCCTTCCAGCGCCGCCGGCGTCAGGAATTTGCCGGTGCATTCGAGGACGAGGTCGACGCCGAGGTCGCCCCAAGGAAGGTCCGAGGGCGAAGCTTCGGATGAGAATCCGAGCTTACGCTCGCCGATAAGGATGGCTTGATCACCATCATGGCTGATCGGAGCGCGCCAGCGGCCCTGCATGCTGTCGAATTCCAGCAGGTGAGCCGTCGCCACCGCACCGCCTTTGATTTCGTTCAGGTGAACGACCTCAAGGCGATTTCCGCGTCGGGGATCGTCATCGGGCCGCTCGGCTGCGCCCAGCGCCGCTCGCAGAGCGAGGCGCCCGATTCGTCCCATGCCATTGATGCCGACTCTCATGCTGCCTCTGCCATCAACGCCAGCGCTTATCATTCGACATGTCGCTTGACATCGAAATGACAGTCAAGTCAATCATGTCGTTATCCGCAGACATAACGAGATTGGCTTATGACCCACGCTCCGCTCAACGTGCTCTTCGTCTGCACCGGCAATTCCGCCCGCTCGATCATGGCGGAGGCGATCATCAGCCGCGTCGCGCCCGGCAAGTTCAAGGGCTACAGCGCCGGCAGCGATCCGAAGGAGGAGATCAATCCCTTTGCAGGCCGTCTGCTAAAATCGCTGAACTACGACATCTCCAAATTCCGCCCCAAGAATTGGGAGGAATTCGCGAAGCCTGGTGCGCCGCCGCTCGATTTCGTGTTCACGCTTTGCGACGACGCGGCCAACGAACAGTGCCCGTACTGGCCGGGCCAGCCGATGAGCGCGCATTGGGGCCTGCCTGACCCTGCGGCTTTCGTCGGCGAGGATGTCCAGAAGGCGCTTGCCTTCGCCGATACCTACCGCATGCTTAACCACCGCATTTCGATCTTCACCAGTCTGCCGCTGGCATCGCTTGAACGCGTGGCGCTGCAACATAGGCTGAATGCGATCGGAACTGATCTGGGCAAGAAGGATGACGCCGCTTGATCACCCGTCTTGAAGCTGGCGCCGCAGTCGACCTGCTGGGCGCGCTTGCCCAACCGACCCGGCTCGAGATCTTCCGTTTGCTGATGCGCTACCGGCCGCACGGGCTGGCGGCCGGCGATATCGGCCGGCTGCTCGCCGTTCAGCACAATACGCTCTCCACTCATCTCGGCGCGCTGGAGCAGGTCGGTCTTCTGGCTTCGCGCCGCGAAGGGCGCCACATCATCTTCGCGGCCGTGCCGGACCGAGCCGACGCATTGCTCAGCTTCTTGTCGGAGGCTTGCTGCACGCAGCGGCCTGCCGCGTGCGAGGTTCCCACAGATCCCGCCTATCCCGCGCGCAAGGAGGTACACGTCTCCGACGCGCCATTGCGTGTGCTCGTCGTCTGCACCGGCAATTCCGCCCGTTCGATCATGGCGGAGGCGGTGCTGAACCGCGAAGGGCTTGGTCGCATCCAGGCATTCTCGGCCGGCAGTCGGCCGCACGAGGCCCCACATCCGCTCGCTCTCAGTCTGCTCAGTGAACTCGGATATGAGACCGAGGGCTTCCGCTCGAAATCCTGGGACGAGTTCCTGGGGCAGGGCGCGCCGAAGCTCGATCTCGTCATCACCGTTTGCGACTCTGCAGCTGATGAAGCTTGCCCAGCCTTCCCGGGCGTACCTATGCGGGTGCATTGGGGGGTGGACGATCCGGCGCAGGCCGGAGGGCCGAGCGAGGCCCGGCGAGCTGCTTTTCGCCAGAGCTATCGCGATCTCGCCGCGCGCGTTACGGCCTTCGTCAACCTGCCATTCGAAGAGATGACTCTGGCGGAGCTCGATCCCGCCCTTGCTGCGGTTGGCCGGATGGACGGTGCGACCGAGAAATCCCTGGAGCAAGCCGCGTGAGCCACGACCCCACCACCACCGATACCGTGATCTACCACAATCCCGATTGCGGCACCTCGCGCAACACCCTGGCGCTGATCCGCAATGCCGGGGTCGAGCCGCATGTGGTCGAGTACCTCAAGACGCCGCCGAACCGAGCGCTGCTGACGCGCCTGCTCGCGCGGATGAACCTGCCGCTGCGCGCCATCCTGCGCGAGAAGGGCACGCCCTTCGCCGAGCTCGGCCTCGGCGATCCGAGCGTCAGCGACGAGGCGCTCTGGACCGCCATCGCCGCGCATCCCGTCCTGATCAACCGGCCGATCGTGGTGACGCCCTGGGGCGTCGCGCTCTGCCGGCCCTCGGAAGCCGTGCTCGACATCCTGCCGCTGCCGCAGCTTGGCCCGTTCGCGAAGGAAGACGGCGAGCCCGTGATCGACGCACAGGGCCGGCGCATCGCCGTCGCCTGAGACATGAAGCAATCGCTCCCCACCCGCCTGCTGGCGGAAGCGCTCGGCACCGGCATCCTGGTCGCGACCGTCATCGGCTCCGGCATCATGGCGACCAGGCTGTCGCAGGACGTCGCGATCCAACTGCTCGGCAACACGATCCCGACCGGGGCGATCCTGGTCGTGCTGATCACGATCCTCGGCCCGGTCTCGGGCGCGCATTTCAACCCGGCGGTCAGCCTCGTCTTCGCGCTGCGACGCGAGTTGCCCTGGCGCGAGCTCGCGCCCTATGCGCTAGCGCAGTGCCTCGGCGGCATCGCTGGGACGGCCGTCGCGCATCTGATGTTCGGGCTGGCGCCGCTCATGATCGGCACGACATCTCGAACGGGCCCGTCGCTCTGGCTGGCGGAGGCCGTCGCGACCTTCACCCTTGTCCTCGCCATCCTCGGCTCGCTCAAGGCGCGGCCGGAGAGCGTGCCCGTCATCGTCGGGCTGACCATCACCGCGACCTACTGGTTCACTGCCTCGACCTCCTTCGCCAACCCGGCCGTGACGCTGGCGCGCGGCTTCACCACGAGCTTCGCCGGCATCGCGATGGAGCACGTGCCGCTGTTCGTGCTGGCGCAGATTATCGGGGCGCTGGTTGGGTTGGCGGTGGCCGGAGCCTTGTCGTTTAATCGCAGCTGAGCCGCCGCGTCAGGCCGATTGAAGGCGCTGGTGCGCTGTGGCGATCGCGGACAGGTCCGTCGCCGGATCGATGACGATCTGCTTCTGCTTGCGCTCGGAATAGCGGTCGACCAGCGCCGCCGCGTGCGGCCGCAGCAGAATGGTGAAGCGGACCAGCTCCTCCATCACGTCGACGATGCGGTCGTAGTAGGATGACGGCTTCATCCGCCCTGCCTCGTCGAATTCCTTATAGGCCATGGCGACGCTCGACTGGTTGGGGATGGTGACCATCCGCATCCAGCGCCCGAGCAGGCGCAGCGTGTTGACGGCGTTGAAGGATTGCGAGCCGCCGGAGACCTGCATCACCGCGAGCGTGCGCCCCTGCGTCGGGCGGATACCGCCCATCTCGAGCGGCAGGTGGTCGATCTGCGCCTTCATCAGGCCGGTGATCTGACCATGGCGCTCGGGGCTGCACCAGACCTGGCCCTCCGACCAGATCGAGAGCTCGCGCAGCTCCCTGACGGCTGGGTGGTCGTCGCCCTTGACCTGGTCCGGCAGCGGCAGTTCGGAGGGGTCGAAGATGCGGGTCTCGGCGCCGAACAGGGTGAGCAGGCGCGCGGCTTCCTCGACTGCGAGCCGCGAGAAGGAGCGCTCGCGCAGGGAGCCGTAGAGCAAGAGGATGCGGGGCGGATGGCCGAGCGGGTCAGGCAACCCGCCAGCCGGTTCAGCGAGCACATATTCTGGCTTGAGCGCCGGAAAGGTGAACGGGTCGATCAGCTCACGCACAGGCATGAGAGGCCTCCTAAATTTTGTAAGAGCGAAAGCAGCTCAGCGCAGCTTTCGTGCCAGCAGGAAAAGCGCGAGGGCAGCCATTCCCGACAGCACCACGAGAAGCAAGGTGCTGGGCATCAGCCCGGCTCGCTCGATGAGCATCGCGAAGAGGAGCGGCGCGGCGGCCTTTACGATAAGACCCGGCGCCGAGAGCTTGCCGAGCATGGCGCCATACCCCGCCGGGCCGAAGAGCTTGAGCGGTACCGTACCGCGCACGATCGAGCTCAGACCCATGCTGATTCCATAGGCGATGGCGAAGAGCCCTGCGAGCGTTGCGGTCGTGCCGCCGAGCGTCAGCAGAACGAAGCCGATCGGCATCAGCGCGGCCGAGGTCCAGGCCGTGGTGACGGGGTCGAGCGAGGTCCCGAACAGCATTTCGACCAGGCGGCCCGCGACCTGCGAGGGGCCGACCATGGCGCCGACACCGACGGCGAGCGCCGCGCTCAACCCGAGGCCCTGAAGCATTGTCAGCATGTGCACCGACATTGCCGACATCACGAAGCCTTGCAGCGAGAAGGCCAGCGCCAGCAGAGCAAAGGCGTTGCGTCGGGCGTCGCCCTCCAGATAGGCGACCGGTGAGGGGGCTGAACTATCGATGGCTTGCGCCACCTTAGGAGCAGACTGGATCGGCCCGGGCAGCAGCAACCAGTGCAGCGGGACGCATAAGACGAACTGCAGCACCGCATAGATCCGGTAGATGTCGCGCCAGTCGAAGCTGTTCAAAAGGACCGTGGTCAGCGGCCAGAACAGGGTCGACGCGAAGCCGCCGATCAAGGTGAGTTGGCTGATGGCGCGTCTTGCGCCGGGTCCGCGAGCCTGCGTCAGAGCCGTGAAGGCGGCGTCATAGAGCACCAACGCAGAGACGACTTCGAGTGCGATCATCGCGCCGATATAGCTCACCGGGCCGCGCGCCTCGGCCAAGGCCAGCAATGAGAGGCCAGCCAGCGCCGACCCAATCGTCATCACCAGGCGAGTGCCATATTGGTCGATGAGGCGGCCCGCCGCTGGAGCCACCAAGCCACCAAACAACAAACCGATCGCAAAGCCGCCATAGGTCCATTCGGGCGCCCAGCCAAGGCTCGCGGTGATGCCCGGCGCGAGCACGGCAAAAGCATAATAGAGACAGCCATAACCGACGACTTGGGTGACGCCGAGGGCTACGATCAGAGCATGTCCGCGCCCGCCTGAGGGCGCGGTGAGAGGCAAGGACAGGCTCGACATCAGACTTCGGCCGCCTCGCGTGTTTCGCGTTGAACAGAGCCGCAGCCGCAGCCCGTCTCGCCGGCGGCCTTCGCTTTCGCGTCGTCTGCACAGCAAGCATCGACTGTGACCGGGGCGGGACCGCCACAGTAGCTCGTCTTCGCTTGGCTTGGACCACCCGGCGTGGAGCTGCACACCCCGGTCTCGGGCAGAACCAGCTCGACGCGCCGTGCCGCCGCGTGATCGCCGGCAAGCTCGGCGACGATCGAGCGAACCTGCTCATGACCCGTCGCGAGAAGAAAGGTCGGTGCGCGGCCGTGAGCCTTCATGCCGGCGATATAGAAGCCCGGCTCGGGATGAGCGAGTTCGAGGGCTCCGTGCGGACGAACCGTGCCGCAGGAGTGAATGATGGGATCGATCAGCGGCGCCAGGCTCGGCGGGCATTCGAGGGCGGGGTCGAGCTCGACGCGCAATTCGCGCAAAGGGCCCAGATCCGGGCGGAACCCAGTTGCGACGACGAACTCGTCGACCGTCACGGTCTGATTGCGTTCGTCGTCCGAGACGAGGCGCAGCCCCGCTTCATCGCGCTCGATCCGATCCAGTTGGAAGCCGGTGAGGGCGCGGATCCACCCCTGCCTAACAAGCTCGGCAATCTGCAGGCCGAGCTCGCCGCGCGCCGCCAATTGGTCGGCAGCGCGGCCGCCAAAGGCCTTTGCCAAGACCGGCCCGCGATAGAGCCAATTGATCTCCGTCGAGGGAGTTGCCGCCTGCAATTCCGAAAGTGCGATAAGTGTGCCGATGGCCGAGTGGCCGCCGCCGAGCACGGCGATGCGCTTGCCGGCGTAGCGCGGCCTGGCGTCGCCCAGGACATTGGGCATGCCGTAGCTGATGTGCGCCGTGGCCTCGATCTCGCCCGTCGCCGGCAGGCCGCCGACGCCAGCCGGGTTCGGCGAGAACCAGGTGCCGGACGTGTCGATCACAGCGTCGGCCGTGAGCTTCGCAATCGTCTTGCCGTTGCGATAGCGAACCAGAAATGGCGCCGTCTCGCGCCCAGCGCTCTTGACCTTGTCGAAGCCAGCCCGTGAGACCGAGATCACCTCGGCATTGAGCCTGATCCGATCGCGCAGGATCGTCTGCTCGGCGAGAGGAGTGACGTAGAGCGAGACGAGGTCGCCGCCAGTCGGGTACCGGTCGGAATCGGGTCGCGTCCATCCGGATTTCTCGAGGAGGCGCTCCGCCGCGCCGTCGATGTTGAAGGCCCAGGGCGAGAACATCGGCACATGCGCCCATTGCTGGATGGCATGTCCTGCGGACGGGCCTTGCTCCAGAACGATTGGGGAGAGGCCGCGCTCCAGGGCATGGGCTGCCGCGGCAAGGCCGACCGGACCGGCTCCGATAATCGCGATCGTTGTGATTGCCATTTTACGTTCTCCCGTGAAACCGGAATTATCGAAATATTAAAGCCAAAAAAATCATGCGGCGCTTTGCTCGGAGGCGCAGTTGCTGTCGGCGCAGCACTCGGCCACCAGGAACGCGACAAGTTCATTCATGCTGTCGAAGTTCGCCCGACAGATCAGCGTCGTGCCGTCGCGCTCCTGGCTGACGAGGCCGACGATGATGAGCGTCTTCAGATGATGCGAGAGCGTGGAGGCGGCGATTTCCAGCCGCTGCTGGCACTGGCCCACGGACAAGCCGGAATGGCCAGCCCTGACTAGGAGGCGATAGAGCGAGAGCCGGGTCGGGTTGCCCAGAGCCTCGAGCTTCGCAGCTGCGTCTTGTGTGTTCATCATGTCGGGGAGCCTGCGGCAGGCAGGTGAGGGAGTCAATCGATATTTCTAGAAAATAGGAAATATGCGATGGCATTGTCATTTGGCGATCAGCCGGGAGCCGCTGACCGCCATCAGCTATCGGAAACCCAAGAATTATCTCGCACTTCAGGTGCGTGATAATTCTTGATTGATTGCCCGCGGCGACCTGCGGGACCTCCTCAAATCGCGAAAAGGGCGGGCAGGGCTGAACCAGCTTTGCCGTTACGCTGAGGCCGGGGGATGCATACCCGCCTTATCCCGCTTAGGTTGGATGCATACAGTATGTTGTTTGACAAGCATGGGAGACGGATGACGCATTTGCGGGATGCATCACGCATTAACCGCCTTAACACTGGATAGGTCTCGCAAATGGCTGCTTCGAAGAAGCGTAGCTATGCCCGCTACACGATCGCCGCGGTCGAACTGCTTGGCACGCTCGTCCAGCTTGAGCGCAAGTCCCGGCGGATGACCGCACAGGAGATGGCCGACCGGCTCGGCATCGACCGCAGCACCTTGCAGCGGCTCGAGCATGGCGATCCAAAGGTCGAGCTAGGGCTCGCCTTCGAGGCCTGCGCCATCCTCGGCATTCCGTTGTTCGAAGAGAGTGCGCAGGGTCTGACCGGCTCGACGAAGCGGGCAAGCGTCTGGCGCTGCTCCCCAAGCGGGCGCGGCCCAAGCAGCTGAGCGTCAGCGATGATTTCTAGTCTGCCTCATTCACGCGAAGCCTTTGTCTGGACCTGGCTGCCCGGCGCCACCGAGCCAGTTGTCGCGGGTCGGCTGGTGCCGGACGGCGGCGAATGGTTCCTGCCTCCACCTATCCGGCTCCTTCTGTTCCAAATCCTCATAGATTGGAAGTTTAGATCGAGGGTTTGTAACATTCATCATGACTTCCCAAACCCGCCGAAATCGCGCCCTTGAGGTCGCACGACGACAAGGAATCGCGCGAGGTCGCGATTTCGGTGCCGCCAGCGTGCCGCGTGTCTACCTGCAAAGGCTGCGCAAAGAGGGAATTTTCCAGCAAATCGGCCGCTGCCTCTACAATCTGGCGAACGCTGAAGTCACCAGCGCCAGCAGCCTGGCTGAAGCCGCACGTATCCAGCCAAAAGGATCATGGCCTGCTGTCGGCGCTGCAGTTCCACAACCTCACGACCCAGACGCCTCACGCATCCGCGCCTGCGGTGAAGTGCTGAGGGCCGGCATAGAGACTCATCAGATCGGCGGCGTGCCGGTTCCGATCAAATCGCCAGCGAAGACCGTCGCCGACTGCTTCAAGCACCGCAACAAAGTCGGCCTAGATGTCGCGATCGAGGCACTGCGGGATTTCATCAAATCGCGAAAGGGGCGGGCAGGGCTGAACGAGCTTTGGCGTTAACTTGAGATCGATCGCGTCCAGAGCGTGATGCGCCCCTTCATCGAGGCCATGGTTTCATGACGACACTGAAGAATACGGCGTCTCTGCATGTGATCGGCTGTCGTATGCAAGCGCCGTAGTCTCCACTACAAGAAGTTCGCTTGATAGCTGGTCGCCATCAGCGATACGTGCGCTTCCAGCGGAGGCCCTAGTTCGAACGCTCGCGGCTCCCGCGCGAAATTCCATAGCCGCACCAGTCGCCAGTCATCGCGATGCGTCTCGGCAACTGCCAGCTCATTGCGGGTGATGTGAAACGGCGTACGCTCCCAGCCATTGGTCGTTTTCACCTCGATGAGCCGATCGCTGCCGTCGGTGTCGAAGCTCCGGATATCATAGCCGGCGCCGTCACCATCGACGTTCGACACCCAACGAATGCGCTCGATAAGATCGCTTCGGCCAGCCGCACGCAGATTGGCGCGCTCATGGGCGAGGACGCGCTCCTCGCCGGCACGGCCGAGTGACCGATTGCGAGCGTCTCGCTCGGCGACGTCGTACTTCCGGGCAATCGCGATCATCTGCTCGAGTTCGTCGGGTGGAGGTGCATTGCTGTGCGTCGGAGGCGGACCGATCCACAGCATGGCTTCCTCCCTAAACCTCGATGGCGACGCGCCCGTTTCAATCCGCGTGGCCGGCGCAAGCCAATCCGGAAGTCGGTCGAGCCAACGCACGACCGCATCAACAAGCGATGCTTGGAAATTGAAGGCCGGCTTGTAGCCGGGGAGCCAATCCTCCCCGAGGCCCTTTAGCACTGCGCTGATGTTCTGATGCTTGTATTCTATCGAACCCCGGGGCCGCTCGATTACCGCCTGCAGCATACGGTTGTGCTCGGCCTTGCTGTAGGGGCGGCAGCCGATGTCGTTGGCGAGCATTGCGAAGTAGTCCGCAACGATCGCGTCGTTCTGCTCCTCGGTCCAGACACCAGCCATCTCCGCCATCGCTTCGCCTATCTCGCCAGGACCTCTTCAAGCTGTTTCACCAGCATCCCCCGCTTCTCGGCACTCAGGCTATCGAGATTCTGTTGCCGCCATCGCACGGCCGGCAGATCAGCGGCGGCCTCCAAGCCGATCGTTGACCAATCGGGCTCGCCTCGTTCGAACGCCAACAGGAATTGTCGGTGAGCATCAGGCATCGAGCCGACGATTTCGCTGATCAGTGCTTCGCGCGCCGCCAGAAGGTCGTCGAGTGCGACCGGCTGCCGCGTCATGCCGACGAGGCCGCGCTCGAACTCAGCCTTGATGCCCTTGCGCCGAGCTGCCAGCACCTCGGCCATGGGGCGGTCGTGACTGATGAGGTAGACGAGAAAGGTCCGCCGCAGCGCGTCGTCGATGCCTTCGTTCGCCAGGAGGTCGCGCGCATCGAAGAGGTCACGTGGATGCTGCCGGTCGAACGCGGCGACGATCTTCCCGGCGTAGAGATCCGGAAAGGAGACAATCCTCATTTCCGCGAAACCAAACTCGTCTTCGACGCTAGATGAGACCGGACGCAAGTCGGGTTCGAACACGCAGCCTCGCAGGACCGGCGTGACCTCGATTTTGATCTGCGCACTATCGCTGCGAACGACGAGCTTGGTGACGACGTCTTCGCGCGAGCGCGATGGCGCGACGCGGGCGCCACGAACCGCTTCAGTGATGCGCTGAGCGATGTGCAGCATCGCCGCATCGATTGCAGCTAGCGAGGTCGCGCGATCCTGAACCGGCAGATAGGTGAGGTCGATATCGACCGAGAGCCGAGGCAGGTCGCGGATGAAGAGATTGATGGCGGTGCCGCCTTTCATCGCGAAGCACTCTTCCGCTGCGACGGAAGGCAGCGAGCGGATCAGGAGCGCGACCTGGTTTCGGTAAGCGTCGGCGAATGCCATCAGCGCGCCTCGTCCAGTTCTTTCGGCACGGTGATCTGGTAGGCGGGATCGAACCGTCCCTCCTTGACCAACATGCGTTTGCCCGAGCCGAGATCGACCGCTGTACGCTCGACGTGCTTGAGCCATGCGTGGCGATGCCGATCGGCAAAAAAGAAGAAGAGGCGCTTCACCTTCACGCTTCGGCAGCGGACAAGCAGCGTCTGCAGCCGCCGCGGAGCAAGGTCGCTCAACCCCTCCATCAGCATGTCGACCTGATGGAAGCTTTCATGATCGGGCAGCTCGTCGAGAAGCTCGAGGATCGCGCGTTCGGGTGCTGAAACCGTTAGCGGCCACTCCCATTGTCCCCAGGCAAGCGAGCGCAGTCCCGCATCCTGGAGAGACTGATCGCCTTGCTTGCCAGCCCCCGGGACGAGGGGAGGAAAGTCAACCTCGTCCAAGTCGCTCCCAAAGAGCGGTGTGCTGTTGCGGTAGACGAATTGCTCCTTGAGCGGCAGCGCTGCGAGCCAGCTCGGCGGCTTCGTCGGCCCGTGGAGATGGACCTCAGAACCGCTTTGCGAGAGGTAGTGGGCATAGCCCTGCAGTTCGAGGGCCGTTCGGCCACCGATGGCAAGGCGATGGTCGAGGAGCGTCTGGAGCGAGATGACGACCTGCTGCCAGCCCAATTGCCCGCGGGGGCGTCGATAGACCCGGCGTGCCGGCTGTTCGAGCCAGCCTGAGGCGACATATTTGGCGCGCAGGGAGGTGGAGTAGCCGCGGGCGGAAAGCCAAGCGGAATCGACGAGCAAGCCCTCCGGGAGGAGGCGCTCGAGCTGTTTTAGCTTTCCTACTCTTTGCTCACCCATGGTGAGCTTTTTAGCTGATATTCAAACCATAGGCCAGTTTGAAGATATGCTGATAAGCGTCCAATGGGTTCGTAAAATTTGTTTAGGGCAAACCCCGTGCTCCTTCGCCTTGATACAAATCCTCGAATTCTGGCGGCTAAAAGTCGCGATTATGTACCAGCCAACCGGAGGGATCCGGTCAGCCTCATCTTCCCCAATCGCCAAGGCTAGTGCGCTTGCCCATTCCAGCGGTGAGCACGAGGTAGCCAGTCTCCACTAGGTTGTGACGGACGTGACGCTTGGATCGAAAGTTGGCCGCCCCGCGCTTTGGATCAAGGCCGGAAACGCGATCGATGGGGACGGCATGCCATTCCACTGACAAGGGTCGTCCCGGAAACGGCAATGGAAGTCCCCATCGCCGAAAGGAGGATGACGGGACGAGAGAATCGGGCCACTGCGCGCTCCCCTCCCGCAACCCGTGAAGACCGCCTACCGCCCATGCCTATCGAATGGAATGCCCAGCTTCTCTGCACCAAGATCGCAACCTTCTGCCGCAAGCGCCTGACGCCCTTCCTGAATGCCGACACCGTTCGGATGGAAACCTATCTCGTCGGCCTGATCGCCCATCGCGAATACCCGCCGACCAGGGGCCGCGGCGTCGACTGGAAGGCCATCGCCGAGAGTTGCGGGATCGCCCATCCGAGGTTGGTCGAAGTCAAAGAGGAGGTCCGGCCCGCCCTGGACGCGATCGTCCGGGCACTCGACGCCGCGGCACGAAGGGAGTTCGAACCGCGGGTGCGCGCCAAGGTAGGAAGCGATGAGGCTCGCCCGACACGTCAGCGGGCACGGCGGGAAACACCGACCGCCGTCGCTCGGATTCAGCCGGACCTTTTCGGGGCGTCGGTGCCGGCCAATATCCGGCAGTCTCCGCCTCGGCAGGAACGGAAGCGTGGCGTGAAGCCCAAGCCGGTGGAAGAATTTCCGCAGCCGGCGAATGGAAATTGGGAAGACCCGCCGACGTTCCGCGAAGCGCTCGCACTCCACATGCAGCGACACGGCGAGAGCTACTGGCATCTGCATCGGGCGGTCGTGCGGGCCGACGAGACCTTAGACCTCCAGACCATCCGCAACTGGGTCCTGGGAACGAGGGCGCCGGTCAGCGTCGCGAGCATGGAGATCCTGCGCCGGATCGAGCGTCGCTATCGGCTGCCGGAAGGGTATTTCCACGCGAAGCTCCCTCACCAGGGGCGCGCGGCCCGGGGCCACGAACTGGAAGGCATCGACGCCTCAGAGCGGCGCCGGCTCGCCTGGCACCTGCCGGACAATTTCAATTTCCTGCCGCCGGAGGAGCGGGAGCGCATCGTCGAGTGGGTCCGGCGGGTCATCGTCAGCGGCGCGACCGATTATCGACGTTTCCAGGCGGCAGCGGTCAAGCAACGCTATGCTATCCGATTTCCGGGCGTGGCATACGGACGCTCCGAGCCTACTCATGGTTTCCACGGTAACGACGCGCCGGACGAGGGCATGCCGGAGACCGATCCCGACCTGCTCTCGGGCGTCGTCGACGCGCCGCCGCAGCTCACCATGGAGATGGCGAGCCTCGTCCGCTTCAAGACCTCGACGCTGACCGCCGCCGGCCTTCAGCGGAACGGCGTCTGGGGTGAGGAGACCACGTCGCAGAAGATTGAGCACCTCGGGCTCATGCTGGGCGCGCTCGCGGCTTCCCGGAAGAGCGCCGTCCGCGGATACGGCGTCCCGCTCCAACACCTGACGCTCGGACTGCTCGTCTTTCCCGGCGTCTGGGACTGGTATGTCCAATGGCGCCAGCGGCGTCGCGGCTTCTACACGGCGTGGGAGATCGACATGCTCCGCATCGCTCTCGCCATCACGCGGCAGGAGACCGGCTGGCTTCGGCAACACGGGCAGCTCGTCCATCGCGTCCGTCTGATTCCGGGGCTGGTCTCGCCGGAGGAGATCGAGCGGGCGAAGCCCGATTGGGACGGGGCCTGCGACGCCTTCTTCCAGCATGCCACTGGACGCGTGAAGGAGATCCAGCGCGTCGCCCGCGTCCACCGTGACCCGTTCGAGCCGATCATGCCCATCCTGGAGGCGGCGAGCCCGGTTGGCGAATACCGCAAGATCACCGAGGAGATCCTGAAGCGGATGCCCGATCCCGCGCGCTATCCGCGCGGCGCCGCGGAAGCGGTCCGATCGTTCCTCCTGCTGCGGCTCGGCCTGCATCTCGGGCTCCGGCAGAAGAACCTGCGGCAGCTCATGGTCTGTCCTCGGGGCCAGTTCCCGCGCTCGGAACGCCAGCTGGAGGACATGAAGCGCGGCGAGCTGCGCTGGAGCGACCGGGACGGTGGCTGGGAGGTCCTGATCCCGTCCGTCGCCTTCAAGAACGCCAACTCGTCGTACTTCGGCAGCAAGCCGTTCCGGCTGGTCCTCCCGGACCTCGGCGGCCTCTACGACCATATCGAGACCTATATCGCCCGGCATCGCCGGGTGCTGCTGTCCGGCGCCGAGGATCCCGGCACCTTCTTCGTCAAGACGGTGAAGCAGACGAGCACCGATCCCGCCTACGACCAGACGACCTTCTACGAAGCTTGGCGGCTGACGATCCAACGCTACGGGATCTACAACCCCTTCACCGGACGGGGCGCGATCCAGGGCCTGCTGCCGCATGGTCCGCACAATGTCCGCGACGTGCTGGCGACCCACATCCTGAAGCAGACAGGGTCCTACGAGCAGGCAAGCTACGCCATCCAGGACACGCCCGAGATGGTCCAGAACCACTACGGTCGCTTCCTTCCGCAGGACAAGGCCGCGCTGGCGGCGAAGATCCTGAACCAGGTCTGGCAGGCGGCATAGGGCTCAATCTTGAGAAGAAAATTACAGGCAATACAGACTTTAGGTTGTCGTGGCCGACCTGGCCTCGGCGGGTGGAGGGAGTGCGCCGAACGGATGGGGCGAAGGAACTCCGGTGGCTAGGTGACATTGGGGCTGATCGGTCTTGGTCTCTTCAAGTGCGGGGATACCAAGGCACCGACTCCGCCTTCGACGGCCTATTCCCCCTGCCGGCCGTCAGCCAGAGTGCGCCGCGCCGGTCATCTACAGCCCGCCGGCCGCACAGCCATCCGCGCCTGCCCGTAGCCGAGCCGCCGATCCGCGTTCAAAACCCTGGCAGGGCCGCCGAGGCTTTGGCATATGAGTTCCCCCCCGGGTCCCTGTCCACTCCCAGGCCCATCCCATCGATTGGACTCCGGATCGGAATGACCGACTTCTTCATCAGCTACACCGGCGTCGACAAGCGCTGGGCCGAATAGATCGCCTTCATCCTGGAGGAGGAAGGTTTCACCACGGTCGTGCAGGCATGGGACTTCCGGCCCGGTAGCAACTTCGTGCTGGCGATGCAGCATGCGGCGTCGACCGCCGACAGAACCGTCATGGTGCTGTCCGACGACTACCTCCGGTCGGAGATGGCGGCTCCCGAATGGGCGAGTGCCTTCGTTCAGGACCCGCAAGGGTTGGAGCAAAAGCTGCTTCCCATCATGGTCCGAGCCTGCCAGCCTCAGGGACTGCTCAAGGCCATCGTCCAAGTCCGCATCATGGGCATGGACGAGGCTGCCGCCCGCGATGCCCTCCTCGCCGGCGCCCGGAGAACCCGCGCCAAGCCTTCCACACGCCCCGCGTTTCCAGGCTCGACCTCGGCCATCGACCATAAGGCCTTCCCCGGCCCGGACTCCGCGTCGAGCCTGCCGAGCCGATCCGTGCTCCCGAAGCTCAAGGTGCCGCTGACCGACGCGGATCGGCGGCGCTTCGCGAAATCGGCGTTCGCGACGATCAGGGCCACCTTCGGCACGAACCTGGAGAAGGCCGTGAAGGACGACGGCCGCCTGGACTTCGACATCACGGATTCGACGGCGACCGACTTCAGGGCCGAACTCTTCCTGGATGGCTCCAGCAAGGGGACCTGCCGGATCTGGCTGGGCGGGATGATGGGCGACAACAACATCTGCTTCGCAGAAGGCAGGATGTCAGGCGACGGCTGCAACGAGATCCTGATGCCGGCCAGCGGCGACGACGAGCTGTCGCTTTCGGCGACGATGGCGATGGGCTACTCGGACTTCGAGCGGCAGACGGACATGAAGAGGCTGACGCAGGAGCAGGCTGCGGACTATCTGTGGGAACGGTTCACCAGGGCGTTTCGACGGTAACGGCACGCTACGTTGGGAAAGATGTACGCATGACGGATCAGATGCTGGCGCAGGTCTTCGCGACGACGCCCCGCGACAGGATCGTGATGACCTATGTCGCCGGCAGGCAGAGCATCCCATACCCTTCGCCGGGCCTCGCTGGGACAGCAGCTTTCGGCCCTGCTGCAACTCCTTCTCGGGCCGTCGGCCGGCACGCTGATCGTCGACCAGCCGGAGGACGACCTCGACAATAAGGTATTGATTTAGTCGTTATGAAGGTCCTCGGAGGGCTGGCTTCGATCTTCGACGCTTTCGGTGCCCGCGAAACGGCCGATCGATTTCGATAGTCCACAGAATTTTTTCTGGCCGCCCGAACCGAAAAACTCAATGAAATCAAAACGCTAACATTTTGAAGACCTCATTTGCGGCGCGAGGAGTGTGAAAGGAAAATTTCGGCAAAAATATCAATATCTTAGGGCGGAAAGAATAATAGAGTGGGAATGACGGATACAGGCGCCGCCAATATCGCAGTTTCGGCGGCGATTTTCGCTGCGGTGCCGTTACCGCTTGTGCGATCCCCGAGTGAAGGGGAGCGACTTCAGAGCAGGGCGAACTCTGGCGGAGAATGGCGCATACTTGGGCAGGTGCGCGCCATCTCCGGACCATCAGACACGAGGACCCGCGAGCGGACATTCAAGGCCGGCCCGATCGAGGTTCGTTCACGCTGTCGGCGCGATGATTGCTCAGACCTGTGCAACCGCAGCGAAGACTCGGGCGACGGCTTCAGCGCCGGGATCGACGACGCCGAGCAGGTCCTTGCTTCCGACATAGCTCGAGCGCCCGGCACGGGCCGCAGGCATGCTCGCGGTCTTGTCGGCTCCCGCCCGGGCAGCAGCGGCCGCCGCAGAGAGACCAAGCCCGGCGGCGAGTGCTTCGATAGCCGGCACAAACGCGTCGAGCATCGTGCGATCGCCCGTCCGTGCCCCGCCATAGTGCTGCATGCGCTCGACGCCGGCCTGGAGCGCCTTCGGCATCTCCGCGCCTTCCGTGAGGGCCACCCCGACCGCGGCGACGAAGATGGACAAGAGCACGCCGCTCGAACCGCCCATGACGCGGGACAGGCGTTCGGCCAGCGCGCGACAAAGCGCTCCCGACTCCGCGAGCGGCAAGTCGTCGAGGTCCTCGCGAACGCGGCGGGCCGCGGCGGCGAAGGTCGAGCCGGTGTCGCCGTCGCCGACACGCGCGTCGAGGCCATCGAGCTCGGACTGTGCGTCGATCAGCGTCGAGCAGATCTTTTCAAGGAGGGCGCGAGCGGCCGGGTTCGCCGTGGCCTTGGCCGGCGGCTGCGAGAGCTCTGCCGGCACGGCGAGCGTCGGAACCGCCTGCGCGGCGCGGCGGGCGGCGGGCCATGCCGCCGAGGCGACGGGAGCCCCCAACATGGCGACCTTCGCATCGTCGACCGGCATCAGCGACAGCGAGAAACCACGCATGTCGAGCGCCGTGACGGCCGCCGCCGGTCCAAGGACCCAGGTGATGCGGGCTCCGAGCGGGCTTACGAGGACCGCCCGGGTGACGAGCGCCATTTCGAGCGCAGGCACGCCGCCGAGATTGTTGACCAGCAGCGCCAGCTGCGGCGCCGCCTGAATGTCCGGGCCGAACTGCGCCAGCATCCTGGCGACCAGCTCGGAGACCGGCGGTAGCGGAATGCGCGCCGAGCCGGGCTCGCCGTGGATGCCGAGCCCGAGCTCGGCTTCGCCGTCTCCGATCCGATCCTCGTGAGCGCGCCCGGGGATCGTGCAGCTCGTCGTGGTGACGCCGAGCGAGCGGACCGAGCGGGCAACCTCTTCGGCGGCAGCCCGAACCTCCGCCAGAGGCAGGCCGGCGCGCGCAGCGAATCCCGCCGCCTTGTGGACGAAGATGGTGCCGGCGATCCCACGCGGCCGCGGATTGTCGGGAATTGCGATATCGTCGGCGACGATGACCATCTCGACCTTGCGGCCGAGCGCGCGCGCCTTCTCCGCGGCCAGCCCGAAATTCAAGCGGTCGCCGACATAGTTCTTGACGACCAGCAGGCATCCGGCCGGCCCGGTCACGGCGAGGATGGCTGCGAGCACCGCATCCACGGTCGGCGAGGCGAAGATGTCGCCGCAGACAGCCGCATCGAGCAGCCCATCGCCGACGAAGCCTGCATGGGCGGGTTCATGGCCGGAGCCACCGCCGGAGACGACGGCGACATTGTCCGGATTGCGGTCGGTACGGATGACCACCTTGATCTCCGGATAGCCGTCCAGGCGGGCAAGACCGCTATCGGCCGAGGCCAGGAGCAGCCCGTCGAGGGCCTCGGTCACGATCGCATCGCTGCTGTTGATGAAGTGTCGCATGCGAAGTCCTGCTGTGAAGTGGACGGTAAAGGCGTCTGTTGCTTGGTGGGATACGGAGAATTACGCGGAGCCCGGCGCAGGGTTCGGCGCGCCCCATCTGAGCGCCGCCGTGTGGACCGGTGCGTCCCAGAGCGACAGCGCCTCGTCGTCAAGCGCGGTCACCGTCAGGGAACAGCCGGCCATGTCGAGCGATGTGACGTAGGATCCGACGAGGCTGCGCGCAGGTGTCAGCCCGTGTCCGGCGAGGATGCGCCTGGCGCTGTTGGCCATGAGGTAGAGTTCCATCGTCGGCGTACCGCCGAAACCGTTGACGATCAGCAGGAGAGGATCGCCTGGCCGCGGCGCCAACTCGCTCAGGATCGGGGCGAGAAGCGCCTCGGCGATCTCGTCGGCGCTGGCCAGCGCGACGCGTCGGCAGCCCGGCTCGCCATGAATGCCGACGCCCAGCTCCATCTCGTCCTCCGCGAGGGAAAAGGTGGGTCGGCCGGCCCCCGGAACGGTGCAGGAGGTGAGTGCGACGCCCATCGAGCGGGTGCGCCCATTGATCGAGCGCCCGAGCGCCGCCAGGGGTTGAAGATCGCGCCCCTGCTCGGCCGCCGCGCCGACGATGCGCTCGACCGCGAGCGTGCCGGCAACGCCCCGTCGCCCGGTCGAATGCGCCGATGGTTTCACCGCGACATCGTCGTCGATGACGATGCTGGCGAAGGGGCCGGCGACCATTTCGGCCGCCATCTCGAAGTTCATCACATCGCCTTCGTAGTTCTTGACGATGAACAGCGTTCCGGGCGCGCCGGAGACCGCGGCAACGGCCGCGACGATTTGATCGGGGGTCGGCGAGGTGAAGACCTGGCCGGGACAGGCGGCATCGAGCATGCCGCGACCGACGAAGCCGACATGCAGGGGCTCGTGCCCGGAGCCGCCGCCGGAGATCAATGCGACCTTGTCGCGGCGAACTTCGCGGCGGCGCACGAACTTGCCGTCATCGGCAAGGGCGAGGATGTCGCCATGCGTTGCCACCAGCCCGCGAAGGCTTTCGCCCAGGACCGTGTCGACGGCATTGATCAACTTCTTCACGGCGTTCCCCTCGCTCGTCGATGTCGCCCCTCTTCGGGGTCATTCGGCGTCTTCGTCGTCTGCCGGCAGCAGGCCGGCGATGCCGGTCGCCAACGTGCGGATCAGCGCGTCCGCGCGTGCGTTCAGGGCGGGGTCGCCCAGGTCCGGGACGGAGACCGTGACCTGGCGCAAGGCGCGCGGCCCGCTGGCGACGTCGAGGCGGCCGGGGTGGGCTTCCCGATAGGCGTCGAGGAACGCCTCGCGTTCGGTCGGCGTGACGTGGCAGATCTGGAAGATCGTCTCCAGATGCTGCGCCGGGATCGGCGTGATGTAGGTCGGATTGACGATCTGCGAAATGAAGCTGCGGTTCTTGCCGAGCGCCTCGGCCAGCCGCTGCCGGGTTCCCGACGGCCTGTTGTCCAGAACCTGGCGCAGGATGGTCTTGTAGCGCGCGAGCGGGGAGAGGGCCTCAGTAGCGCCCGGCTGGGGGATCTCAGAGCTCATGGCCGCGCTCCTCGGACAGATCGACCGCCCGGATCGCTTCTTTCGTCGCCGCGACGAGACCGGGCGGGACCGAGAGGCTCCGCAAGCCCGCGCGGAGCAAGGCCGGGATCGATCGCGGGTCGGCTCCGGCATCACCGCACAGGCTGACCGGTCGGCCTCCGGCCGAGCCATGGCGTGCGACGTGGGCGATCAGGCCGAGCACGCCGGGATGAAGGGTGTCCGCATAGGCGGCCACCGCTGGATTGTCGCGAGCCGCCGCAGCCGCGTATTGGGTGAGGTCGTTCGAGCCGATCGAGAGGAAATCGGCGCGGATGTCGCCAATGGCGAAGGCGAGCGCGGGAACCTCGACCATGATCCCGAGCTGAGGCCGCGCATGCGCTATGCCTGCCGCCTGGAGCTCCGCCAGCGTCCGGTCGAGCAGTCGCCCTGCGGCATCGATCTCGTCCTGGCGCGTGACCATCGGCAGCATGACCTGAACCGGCCCCTCGGCAGCGGCGCGGGCAAGCGCGCGCAATTGCACGCCGAAGCGATCGGGGTGTCGCAGCGAGAGGCGGATGCCGCGCAGGCCCAGGAACGGGTTGCTCTCATTGTCGACCGTATAGCCGGCGATCGGCTTGTCTCCGCCAGCATCGAGCGTGCGGATGGTGACAGGGCGGCCGCTCGCCCAGCGCACCAGCTCGCGGTAGAGGCCGAACTGGCGCTCTTCGTCGTCGAGGGCGTCTCCGGCGAGGAACTCGGTTCGGGCCAGGCCGATCCCGTCGCAGGATTCAGCCGCGAAACCGGCGATGTCCTCGACACCGCTGACATTGATCGAGACCGCGATCCGGGTGCCGTCGCGGGTGACCGCCGGCTCGAGCCGACGGTGTTCGGCCTGTCGTGCTGCAGTCTTGCGAGCGGCCGAGCGCTGCTCCGTCTCGGCCAAGGTTGCGGCAGAGGGGGCGATGATCACCCGCCCGGCATCGCCGTCCACCGCGACGATGCCCGACAGCGTCGTCCAGGACGGCCCGAGACCGACGACCATCGGCACGGACCGGGCGCGCGCGAGGGTGGCGACATGGCTCGTCGGGCTGCCGGCGCCGAGCGCGACCCCGCCGCCCTTCGACCAGTCGACGGCGAGAAACTGCGATGGCTGCAGGTCCTCAGCGACGATGACGTCGCCCGAACGGATCGCGACGGCGCCAAGGCCGAAAAGGTGACGCAGGACGCGATCGCGGATATCGGCGAGATCGCTCGAACGGGCCCGGAAATGCGGATCGTCGGCCGCGAGATAGCCCGCGATTTCGGCATCGAGCGCCGCAGCCCAGGCCTGGTGCGCGGGCATGCCCGCGGCGATTGCGGCGAAAGCGCCCTCTGCAAGCGCCTCGTCCTCCAGCATCGCCACCTGGAAGCCGAGCATCTCCGCGGCCTCGCCCGATTGCGCGGCAGCAAGCTCATTGATCGCAGCGGCAGCGACGTGGATCGCATCGGTCAGGGCGGCGCGCTCGTCCCCCGGCGATCCGGGCATGCGCGCGACGGCCGAAAGCGGGTGGATCGGCCAGGCGGCACCGACCGCGATGCCCGCGGCCGCGCCAAGCCCTGATATGACCCGCTCCATCGCCGTCACTCCTCGCCGAACTTGCGCTGAACGAGATCGACGAGCGCGTCGAGGGCCTGAGAGGCGTCGGCTCCCGAAGCCCGGAAATGCAGTGTCTCGCCCTTGAGAGCCTTCACGCGCATGATCTTGACCGGGCTCTTCGCATCGACCCAGGGACCGCCGGCGGCGGTCGCGACCTCCACACGTGCCCGAAAGCGCTTGGCGGACTGCGTCAGCTTGACCGAAGGACGGGCATGCAGGCCGACTTCGTTGGTGAGACGAACGGATGCCTTGAGGTCGAGCGTCATTGCCTCGGATTCAGGCTTCATTGCGCCATCAACTCCTCGGCGGTGGCCTTGACCCTGGCGAGGTTGGAACCTCCGGAGGCCTCGGTCGCGGCCATCACCGCGCCCTCGACGATCGGAGCGTTGCAGATGACGACGCGATCCCTGCGGTCTTCCTGCATCATCTCGATCGCCATCTCGCTATTGGTCTCGGCGCCGCCGAGATCGACGAGGATGGCGACGCCGGCCTCGGACCAGGCCGTCTCGATGGCAGCGATGATCGAGGCGACGTCCGTGCCGATACCGCCTTCGGCATTGCCGCCGGCATAGGCGATCGAGACGCTGTTGCCGACCATCTGGCGCGCCATGTCGGCCGCTCCCTCGGCGACTTTGAGAGAATGGGAGACGATCACGATTCCGACGTTCTGCGTCACAGGCAGGCTCCCTCCAAGGCGCTGCAGGCCGCTGCAACGAGAACAGCCGACGAGCGGGCGCCGGGATCCATATGTCCGACCGAGCGCGCGCCGAGAAACGAGGCGCGGCCACGGATCGCGTGCATCGGGACTGTCGCCTGCGCGGCTTCCTCTGCCACGAGCGGCAGGCGCCGGAGCAGATCGGAGCCGCCACGGGCGAGCATCTGCTGCACAGGGATGAGAACGTCCAGCATCGTCTTCTGTCCGGGCTCCGACTTTCCGCGCGCCTTCACCGCCGTGATCGCCTTGTCGAGAGCGGTCGCGGCTTCGGCCACGGTCGGCTCCGCCGGCAGCTCCTTGGCGAGGGTCATGAACAGCGTTCCGTAGAGTGGGCCCGAGGCGCCGCCGACCTTCATGATCAATGTCGTGCCGAGATTCATGAGGGCATCGCGAAGGGGCTGGCCGGCGAGGGCGTCGACGTCGGAGAGGACGGCTTCGAAGCCGCGGCGCATGTTGAGACCGTGATCGCCGTCGCCGATCGCCTGATCGAGCGCGGTCAGCTCGTCGGCATGGGCGATGATGGTCGTCGCCATCGCTGCGATCAGGGCATGCTGGGTGGCAGGTCGCATGGATATGCCTCCATTGCGCGGAATCGACTCGATCATGCTTGCACGCGCGCGCCCTTGCCGTCGAAGAAGAGCGGCGCGCGCAAGCCGACGCTCACGAGATCGCCGACCGCGAGCGGAGTGTCCGGATCGACCAGGCTGACGGTCGTCTCGTCCTCGATCGCGACGTGGATATGGTTCTGGTCGCCCAGATGCTCGATCCAGGTCACCGTGCCGACCGGCCCTGCTCGCCGGCGGTCATTTGCTCTCGCGATGTCGAGATGCTCCGTCCTGACCCCGATCGTGGCAGCAGCACCGGGCGCCGCGAGGTCCGGAAAGAGCCGCCGCGACAGCAGGTTGATCGGCGGATGGCCGAGACGGCCGGCGACATAGGTGTCGGCCGGGTTTTCATAGATTTCGCGGGGCGTGCCGAGCTGGACGAGCCGGCCCTCCCGGATCACGCCGACCCGCGTCGCCAGCGTCATCGCTTCGATCTGGTCATGGGTCACATAAAGCAGAGTGGCGCCAAGCTCCTGCTGGATGCGCTTGAGCTCGATCCGCAGATCGGCGCGCAGCTTCGCGTCCAGCGAGGACAGCGGCTCGTCCATCAGCGCGATCGCGGGACGCCGTACCAGCGCCCGGCCGATGGCGACGCGCTGCATCTGGCCGCCCGACAGATGCGTGGCGCGGTTCTGCAGCTTGTCCGCGATCCTGAGGAGTTCGGCGACGTCGTGCACGATCCGCCGGATCTCCGGCTCCGGCGTGCGCCGTAGCGGCGAGCGCAGCGGGAAGGCGAGATTGTCGTAGACCGAGAGATGCGGATAGAGCGAGTACTGCTGGAAGACGAAGGTGACGTCGCGCGCCGCCGGCGGTTCGCGGGTGACGTCATGTCCATCGATCAGAACCTGGCCGGTATCGTGATGGTCGAGACCGGCTGCGAGCCGCAGCAAGGTGGTCTTTCCCGCGCCGGTCGGACCGAGCAGGACGATGAACTCGCCGTCGCCGATCGTCAGCGACACGTCCTCGATCGCACTCACCGCGCCGAAGCGCTTGGTCAGGCCTTTCAGGGCGACCTCAGACATGGGCGGCTCCCGGCGCGTGAGGGGAATTCATCGTCTTGCGATGCCGGGAGGCGGCATGCGGCGCCTCGTGCAAGGCGGAGCGGATGACCTTGCCGGTGTCACCCGCGAACAGGGACAGCTTCGCCGATCTCAGTTCGAGCCCGACGAGTTCGTCGGGGGATAGGGTCTGGGCCGAGGACACGCGCGCCTTCACCGCGCCATGGGCGGTGCCGACCGTGACGATCTGGGTGGTGCCGAGATATTCGGTGCCGACCACCTTGCCGCGAATGCCGCCTTCGCTGACGAGCGCGACATGCTCGGGCCGGACGCCGAGGGCAAGCGGGCCGGAGGCGCGCCCCTCGCGCGAGGCCGGGATCGCTACCGGGACGCCGCCGAGCCCGAGCTCGCTGGCGTTTGGTTCGACTGCGCCTTCGAATCTCAGCAGGTTCATGGCCGGCGAGCCGATGAACTCGGCGACGAAGATCGAGGCCGGGCGGTCGTAGATGTCCTGAGGCGAGCCCAGTTGCTCGACACGCCCGCCGTTCATGACGGCGATGACATTGGCCATCGACATGGCCTCGAGCTGGTCGTGGGTGACGTAGACGGTCGTGGCCTTGAGGCGATCATGCATGGCGCGGAGCTCGCCGCACATGATGTGGCGGAACTCCGCATCGAGCGCGCCGAGCGGCTCGTCCATCATGAAGGCCTTGGGCTGGCGAACGAGCGCACGACCGAGCGCGACGCGCTGGCGGTCGCCTCCCGACAGGCCGGATACGGGCGAATCGAGCAGATGCTCGATGCGCAGCATGCGCGCCGCTTCCTCGACCCGGCGCTGGATCTCCGGTTTCGGCGTGCCGACCGAGACGAGCGGAAAGGCGATGTTGCGACGCACGTTCATGTGCGGGTAGAGCGCGAACAGCTGAAACACCATGGCGATGTCGCGCTCGCGCGCCCGTTTGAAGGTGACGTCCTCGCCATCGAGCAGGATGCTGCCGGAGCTGGGCAGTTCGAGCCCGGCCACCATCCTGAGCGTCGTGGTCTTGCCGCAGCCCGAAGGCCCCAGCAGGCAGAAGAAGTCGCCGTCCTGCACGGTGAAGCTCGTGTCCCTCACCGCGGTGAACGAGCCGAACTGCTTCAGGAGATTCTCAACCCTGATCTCGGCCATGGCTCACTCCGGGAATTTCGAGACGAGCGTGAACATGACGACGCCCAGGAGCGTGGTCGCGAAGGAATAGGTGTAGAGCACCAGGGCGAAGGGCTGCAGCAGCATCAGGACGCCGGCTGCGATGAGCACGGTCGCGAGCGCTTCCATCGGCCGCCGGCGCAGCGCTGCTGGCCAGCGCGACCGGCGCGGGGCCGAGCTGTTGGAATTGACGGCGGTCATTTGCGCACCGCTCCGAAGGTGATGCCGCGCAGGAGATGCTTCCTGAGCAGGACGGTGAAGACGAGGATCGGGAGGAGGAAGAGGGCGGTGCCGGCGGCCACCGCGGGCCAGTCCTGCCCGCCTTCGCCGATGATGATCGGGATGAAGGGCGGCGCGGTCTGCGCCTCGCCGGAGGTGAGGAGCACCGCGAAGGCGTATTCGTTCCAGGCGAAGATCAGGCAGAAGATCGCGGTCGCGACGATGCCGGTCGTCGCCTGCGGCAGCACGACCTTCCAGAACGCCTGGAGGCGCGTATAGCCGTCGATCATCGCCGCCTCCTCGTATTCGCGCGGGATCTCGTCGATGAAGCCCTTCAGCAGCCAGACGGCGAGCGAGACGTTCACCGAGGTGTAGAGCAGGATCATGCCGAGCCTGGTGTCGGAGAGGCCGAGCTCGCGGTACATCAGGAAGACCGGGATCGCGACGGCGATCGGCGGCATCATCCGCGTCGACAGGATGAAGAACATGAGATCGTCCTTCAGCGGCACGCGGAAGCGCGAGAAGGCGTAGGCGGCCGCTGTGCCCAGCACGATCGACAGCGCCGTCGATCCGAAAGCGATGATCAGCGAGTTGACGAAGCGCGGCACGTAATTGGACGCGCCGACCACCACCATGTTGCGCGAGCGCGCCACCTCGTCGCAGCCGCCGGTGCTCGGTGGCAGGCCCGCAATGTAGTCGGGCGTCTGGCGCGAGCGGGTGGTGAAGAGGTTGCAGAAGCCTTCGGCCGTCGGCGTGAAATGCACGAAGGGGACGACCTTCGGCGGATAGGCGATCGAGTCCGGCGGCGATTTGATGCTGGTCAGGCCGATCCAGAGCAGCGGGATCAGGGCGACGCAGGCGTAGAGGATGACGAGCACGCTGGCGGCGAGCTTGGCGCCGGCCGAGGGTTCGACGACGGAGTGGGCGTTCGCGCTCATCGGGCTTTCACCTGGTTGAGGGCCTTCACGTAGATGTTGGCCAGTCCGAAGATCATGACGAACATGATCACCGCGAAGGCTGACGAGTATCCGGTGCGCCAGGCCTCGAAGGCGGCGCGTTTCAGCGTGATCGAGGCGAGTTCGGTGGTCGAACCCGGCCCGCCGGCGGTCAGCAGGTTGACGAGATCGAACATCTTGAAGTTCTCGATGCCGCGGAACAGCACGGCGAGCATGATGAAGGGCAGGCACATCGGCAGCGTGATCGAGACGAACTGGCGCCAGTTGGAGGCGCGGTCGACCTCGGCGGCTTCGTAGATGTAGTCGGGGATGGAGCGCAGGCCCGCCAGGCAGATCAGCATGACGTAGGGCGTCCACATCCAGGTATCGACGATGATGATCGCCCAAGGACTCAAGGACACGTCGCCGAGCATCTGGAACGAGGCGGGCTCGACCCCCGACACGAAGGAGACCAGATAATTGAACAGGCCGATCTGCGGCTGGTAGAGGAAGGTCCAGAAGTTCCCGACGACGGCCGGCGAGAGCATCATCGGGATCAGGATCAAGGTGGTCCAGAAGCCGTGGCCGCGGAACTTGCGGTCGATCAGGTAGGCGAGCGCAAAGCCGATCACGGTCTGGAGCAGGATGGTCCAGAACACGAAATGCGCGGTCGCCTGCATCCGCGCCCAGATATCGGGATCGGTGAGGATGGTCTGGTAGTGCTCCAGACCGACATTGCGCACCGGCGCGTTCGGCCGGTTGGCTCTGTAATTCGTGAACGACAGCTGGATCGTCCAGATCAGCGGGAACAGGTTGATCGCCAGCAGCAGCAGCATCGTCGGGGTGATGAAGAGCCAGGCGATGGCGGTGTCGGAAAGCCCCCGCACGCGGGCTGCGATGCGGACCGGGGTGGCCGCAGCCGCTCTCGTACTGATGCTGTCGAACGAGGGCATCTGATTCATGGGATCACGATCTCCGCGGGCCGCTGTCGATCGGCCGTCGGCGGGAAGAGAGGGACCTGGGGCGGCGCATGCTCGCGCCAGCCCCAAGTCCCTTGCGAGGGCTCAGAGCTTGCCGTCTTCCTTGAAGACCTTCGTCCAGTCCTGGATCAGGAGGTCGAGCGCCTGCTTGGCCGTGCCCTGATCGGCGACGACGTAGTCGTGCACGCGCCGCTGCGTCGCCTGGAGCAGTTGGGCGTAGGCGGGCTCCTGCCAGAAATCGCGAACCTGGCCCATGGCGGTGAGGAAGTCGGCCGCGAACGGCGCCGTCTTGGCGAAGTTCGGATCGTCGAGCACTGATTTGTGGCAGGAATAGCCGCCGAGCGCCCACCAGCGCTTCTGGATCTCGGGATTGGCGAACCACTTGATGTAGGCGAGCGCCTCGTTGCGGTTCTGGGAATAGCTCACCACCGAGATGCCCTGGCCGCCGAGCTGCGAGCCGGAGGTCTTCTCGCCGGGGTTGACGAAGAAGCCGATCTTGTCGCCGCCGACATTCGGGTCCTTATAGAGGCCCGGGAAGAAGGCGAAGAAGTTCATCTGCATCGCCACTTGCCCGGATTTGAAGGCGTCGAGCCCCTCCTGCATGTAGCCGTTGGAGGCGCCCGGCGGCGTGCAGCACTTGTAAAGCGACTTGTAGAATTCGAGACCGGCGACAGCGTCGGGCGAGTTGACGAAGCCGTTCATGGCGTAGGGCTTCTTCGGGTCCTGATACTGGAAGCCGAATGGGTAGAGCGCATTAGTCACGCCCATGGTGATGCCTTCCGAGCCGCGCTCGGTGTAGATCGAGGCGCCGTAGACCTTCTTGCCGTCGATCTCGCGGTTCTGAAAGAACTCGGCGATCTGCTTGAGTTCGGTCTGCGTCTTCGGCGGCGCGAGATCGCGCCCATGCTTGGCCTTGAACGCGGCCTGGAGGTCGGGACGCGCGAACCAGTCCTTGCGATAGGTCCAGCCGACGGCGTCGCCCATGGCCGGCAGCGCCCAGTAGTTCTGCGTGCCCTTGGGCCAGGTCGAATAGCCCTCGACCGTCGCCGGCGAGAAGTCGCTCATCTTGATTCCTTCCTTGTCGAAGAAATCATTGAGCTTGACGTAGTGGCCGTTCTCGGCCGAGCCGCCGACCCACTGGCTGTCGCCGATCATCAGGTCGCAGAGACGGCCCTTCGCGTTGAGCTCGTTGAGCATGCGGTCGGCGAAGTTCGGCCAGGGCACGAACTCGAACTTCATCTGCGTGCCGGTCTTGGCGGTGAAGTCCTTGGACAATTCGACCAGGGCATTGGCCGGGTCCCAGGCCGCCCAGCAGAGCGTGATCGTCTTGGATTGGGCCTGGGCGCCGGTCACGGCGAGCAGATGCGACGCGACGGCGGCGCCGGCGAATGCCAGCGACCTCAGGAATGTCATGATGTCCTCCTTGGACAGAAGAGCTGAACCGTTTCCTCAAACCGTTCGGCAGAGCTCTCGCGGAAAGCAAAAAACCCAGCGCCGGTCGCCGTTCAGAGTCGTGCGCTCTGTTTAGCGATTTGTTTAGTGAAACTCTTATCGCTAAACAAGTCAAGTGACCCATCGGGAGTCCGGGCGCCGCCACCGCATGGATTGAACAAGCGGTTTTCCGGCACGGCAGCGACCCGCAACTGCCCTATGACGGAACAGAAGACCCCACCGAACGCCGACAATGCCGCCTGACCGTCTGTCGAAGCCTCGGGGGTGACTGCTCACGCAGACATCGTCGATGGCGCCTGATGGTGCTTTTGGGCGCGTTCGCGCTCTGGATGGCGAACCTAGAAGGACGGGCGGAAAGCCGACGGTCCACTTTCAGGCAATCAACAATTGCCTGAAGTCCGATGTTGGCGATCGTCAAGGTGAGTGGTCATTGTCGGTCGACATCGTATGTCGCTTTGCATGAGGCATGCGCAGGAGCCGTTCGAGCTCCGCGCGGGGCGCAGGCGCTCGGGCTCGTCAGCAAGGTGGTGCCCGAGGGCGAGCTCGAAGGCGCGACCGAGCGCCTTCTCGGGACGCTGCGCTCTCGCACGCGCGAGGCGATCGTCGCCGTCAAGGACTACCAGCGGGCGGCGCCGGAGCTCGGCGCGCGCTCGGGCCGGGATCTCGCGGCGAACCTGCTGGCCTCCGCGCTGTCGTCCAGGGCGCGCTGACGATGCCGGCTCTGGAGCTGAACGGCGAAACAATCTCGTTCGAGCGTGCCGGAGCCGGGACGCCCGTGCTGCTGCTGCATAGCCTCGGGACGCATGCAGGCCTGTGGGCCTCGACCCTGGCCGCGCTGTCGGACCGGTTCGATCTGGTGGCGATGGACTGTCGCGGGCATGGCGGGAGCAGCAACCGCACGGGCTTTTCCGTCGAGGCGATCGCTCGCGACGGATTGGCTCTGATGGCCGCGCTCGGCCACCAACGCTTCCATGTTGCGGGCTGTTCAATGGGAGGGTTGTTCGCCGTTGCGCTTCATGCTCTCGCGCCGCTTCGCTGTCTGTCGCTGACCCTGGCGGGAGCCTACGCCACGGTCGGTGCGGCTGGTCCGCCGCGGATCGCGACGACGCGTGAAACTCTGGCAACTATGCCGATGGCCGAGTTCGGGCGCCGTTACGCCGACGATACCGTGATTTCGGCTGATAGCGGCGCGCGTAAGCTGGTCGCGCATGCCATTGCCGCGATGACGTGCGGCGATTATCTGCAGACGCTCGAAGCCATCCTGACGGCGGACGTCTCGCCGCTGCTCGCGCAGATCGCAGTTCCCACTCTGGTGCTGGTCGGCACCGCCGATATGAGAGCTCCGCCGGTGGTCGTGCGCAGCCTCGCGGGCAGTATCGCCGGGGCTGTCTTTCGGGAGATTGAAGGCGCCGGCCATCTCATGCTGGACGAGGCGGTTGCGTTCGATCAGCAATTGCGTGCGTTCTTGCTGGGTCGACAAGGCGGCGGAGTGCAACCCGGCCTGTGACCTGGCCGTGTCGACCGTCAGGCTGCGGCTACGCTGAGATGATAGCGAGTGAAGCGCATCACGCCGCTGGCTCGATGCGGTAGCCCCAATGGCCCGCAGGAACAGCTCCATGCGTCCTTGTCGATACTTCTGCCGGCGCTAGCGTGGGGCCGTCTCGGATCGCAAGCCCGCGGAGGGCCGTTCGGATGCTTATCGCGCTCGTCATCATCGCCGCGGCGCATCTTGTGATCGCGAGCCTTGTCGCGCTCAATTCGCTTCTCGAAGCCGAGCGCGACCGGCTTACCGCGAGAGACATCCTGATCATCGCTCTGGTCGGCGCGGCTTGGCCAGCCATCGGCTGCGTCCTGCTGGCGGCGCAGATCTACCGGACACTCGTTCCCAGGAAACGGGCACTCCTGCGCATGGTGCGTTAGAACGCATTACGCTTTCACGGCCGAGGATCATCCTGGCGGCCTCGATCCATGAGCTGAAAAATGGGTTCGGCATGGGTCCCGGGCTCGACCCGGGATCCATGCCGTTCCTTGGAGATCGGTAGCCGGCGAAGCCGGGATCAGAAATGCGCCTTCGGCTGGAGCCTCAGCGTCGTGCGTGTCGTATCCGCCACCTTCGACAGCAGCCAGTCGGGGTTGCCGAGATTGAAATATGCCTTCAGCAAGAGCCGCCAGAACAGGCGTTCGGCCTGCGATGACGGTCCGTGCTGCGCATAGACCCTCGCGCATTCGGCGGCGGTGCGACTGCCGTGGATCGCGCTGTTGTTGACGCCCGTCCGCCGGAAGCAGGCGATCGGCCTGGCGATCCGGCCGTAGGGCTCCTTCGCCAGCGCCCGGCAGAACATGTCGTAGTCGCCGGCATCCCGGTAGCTGATGTCGAAGCCGCCGAGCTCCTCGAAGAAGGTCCGGGAGAAGTAGGTCGCCATATGCATGATTGGATTCCAGCCCAGGCAGACGAGCATGGCCGGCGTCATCCAATTGGGTGGCGCCGCCAGCCCGCCGAGCCCGCGCCCGCTCGAGTCGATCCAGCGGATGGCACCGACCACCCAGCGCCGGCGGCTTTGGCGGTAGGCCTCCACGACCGCCGCCGCAGCTCCCGGGAGCATGACGTCGTCGGCTCCGAGAAAGCCCAGCAATTCACCCGAGGAATTGAAGGAGCCCTTGTTGATGGCGTCGAAGATGCCGCTGTCCTTGCCTTGCATCACCTTCAGCCCGTAGCTGCGGGCGAGTTCGACGGTGCCGTCGGTGCTGCCGCCATCGACGATGACGT
>JAESGH010000219.1_pt1 | contig 32818 bp, 36 predicted proteins | sample 9269641 | NCBI WGS metagenome assembly JAESGH01 (sample SAMN14515345, study PRJNA621665) | algae metagenome | isolation source: Phormidium tanganyikae FI6-MK23 and co-occurring heterotrophs from granitic... | place: USA: Fort Irwin, California | collected 1998-05-24
GAGTCCATCCGATAGGTCCGGCCCGGGCAGATCACGCGGATCGGCGGCTCCTGCGACATCATCGTGCGCACCTGGACCGGCGAGGTATGAGTGCGCAGCAGCTTGCGCTCGCCGTTTTCATCCGGCGCGAAGAAGAAGGTGTCGTGCATCTCGCGGGCGGGATGGCCGACCGGGAAGTTCAGCTTAGTGAAGTTGAGGTCGTCGGTCTCGACGTCCGGCCCTTCGGCAACCGCGAAGCCCATGTCGCCGAAGATCGCGGTGATCTCGTCGATGACCTGGCTGATCGGGTGGATGCGCCCGCGCGCCTCCGGCCCCTCGCGCACCGGCAACGAGATGTCGAGCCGCTCGGCCGCAAGCCGCGCCTCCAGCGCCGCCTCGCCGAGCGCATCCTTGCGGGCGCCGAGCGCCTGCTGGACGATGTCGCGCAGGCCGTTGATGCGCGGCCCCATCTCCTTGCGCTCGTCCGGTGTCATCGTGCCGAGCGTCTTCAGCAGGCCGGATACCGAGCCCGACTTGCCGAGCGCCGCGATGCGCAGCTGCTCCAGCGCCGCCTCGTCGCCGGCCGCCTCGATCTCACCGACAAGTGAATCGCGAAGGGTGTCGATGTCGTTCATGCCTGCTCTGGTCCGTTTGCGAGGCATCTTCTATGGTGTCGGCGGCGGTGAGGCTAGGGGCAATCGTGCTGGCAAAGCATCGCGCAACCGCGGAAACGCCAGCCGAATTCCGGGATCGCGTGCAAAGATGACAATCTTGTCTCAAGCCCGGCGTCGCGCATTCCTCTCCACCGCTTTCGTGGGATGCCTTGCTGTCGCAGCGCCGGCATTCGCTCAGCAGAGCGGCCAGCGCGTCACCATCACCGGTGAGATCAGTGACAGCTGGTGCACGATCAGCGGGCTGATGTTCGCCAAGGGCACGGCGCATCATCAATGTGCGATCTGGTGCGCGCTCGGCGGCATCCCGGTCGCGATCCGCGATGCCGGCGGCAATCTCTATTTGATCCTTAAGATCGGCGACGACGAGGACAGCGCCGGAAATCCGCGCGTGGCCAAGCTGGCGACGCATGAGGTCACGGTCGATGGCGAGCTGCTCGAGCGCGACGGCGTCAAATACCTGCTCGTCGACCGCATCGCCGACGACAAGGGCATTATCACGATGACGCATGAAGAACACGGCATCCAGCCGTTCGGGAACTGAGGCGATGCGAGGCGGCATCAAGGCCCTGATCGTCGCAACCGGCCTGACAATGGGTCCAGCTATCGCTGCCGAGCCCTGGAACATCCCGCATGAGAAGCAGGCCGTGCTGAAGGGCCGGGTCGTCGATGCGCTCTGCCAGCTCAAGGGTCGTTGCGCGCCGGATTGCGGTGGCGGCAAGCGCCAGCTGGGACTGGCGCTCGCCGACGGGACGTTCCGGCTGGTCGCCAAGTCCAACATCGACTTCGCCGGGGCGACCGACGACCTCGCCGGCTATTGCGGGCGCGAGATCGAGGCTGACGGCCTGTTGATCGAGAACCCGGCGGTCACGCTGTTCTTCGTGCAGCGCCTGCGCGAGAACGCCGGCCAGGACTGGATCGTGGCGGAACGCTTCAAATCCGCGTGGGCAGCCAGGAACGGCAAGGCGGAGGAATGGTGGCGCGGCGACCCGCAGGCCAACCAGATCATCGCCGAGGATGGCCCCTTCGGCATCAAGGGTCTCGCTCCCAAGCCGAAGCCATGAGCGGACGGATCAGCCGCCGTCTCCTGGTTGCCGGCCTCGCTGCTGGAGCGGCGGCAGCGGCAGGCGCGCAGAATCATGGCGGCCACAGCCCCTCCCCGGCCGCCAGGCCACCGCAAGACCCGCTGGCGACGCAATTCGGCGGCCCGTTCAGCCTGACCGATCACACCGGCAAGCGGGTGACGGAGGCCGACTTCCGCGGCCGCTTCATGCTGGTCTATTTCGGCTTCACCGCCTGCACCGATACCTGCCCTGTCGATCTGCCGATCATCGCGCAGGCGCTCGACGCGCTCGGGCCTCTGGCCGCGAAGGTCGCACCGCTGTTCATCAGCGTCGACCCGGTCAACGACACCCCGGCGGTGATGGCGACCTATGTTGCGAATTTCCACCCGCGCCTGATCGGGTTGTTCGGTAGCGAGGCCGAGATCGCCGCCGCGGCCCGGGCCTACAAGGTCCATCGCCGGAAGCTGACGCAGGCGCATCACGGCGAGGGCCAGTACACGATCGACCATGGCTCGCTGACCTATCTGATGGGGCCGGATGGGCGCTTCCTGACGCTGCTGCCGCATAATTCCGGCGCTGAGCGCATGGCGGGCGTGCTGCGGAAATACCTCTCGTGACGTGATAGGCGTGGCGCATCGTTTCGGCGCACCCGCCCGCAAGTCCGACTGCCGCAGAGAGAAGCCCGCCCATGCCCGACAATACCGCCCAGAAGACTTCGCCCTCCTACCGGGTCGCCGCACTCGACCAGGATTTCCTCCTCGGCGATTCGACGCGCGGGGCGCGCTTCATGCTCGAATACCAGAAGGCCGAGGACGCCCTGCGGGCGCGCGGCATCGTCTCGACCATCGTCGTCTTCGGCTCGGCAAGGGTGCGCGAAGGCAATCCCTGGTACGAGGCGGCGCGGGCGTTCGGCAGGATCGCCTCGGAGCGCGGTGGTGCGCTCGACGGCAAGGACAGCGGCAAGCACCATGTCATCGCCACCGGCGGCGGCCCCGGCATCATGGAAGCGGCCAATCGCGGGGCGACCGAGGCCGGCGCGGTCTCGATCGGCTTCAACATCACCCTGCCGCATGAGCAGGAGCCGAACGCCTGGTCGACGCCCGACCTGACCTTCCGCTTCCATTATTTCGCGATGCGCAAGATGCACCTCGCGATGCGGGCGGCGGCGCTGGTGGTCTTCCCCGGCGGCTTCGGCACGCTCGACGAGCTTTTCGAGATCATGACGCTGGTGCAAACCGGCAAAATGCCGCCGGTGCCGATCGTGCTCTATGACAGCGCCTATTGGCAGGGGCTGATCAATCTCGAGCGGATGCGCGAAGCCGGCTTCATTCGGCCCGAGGACCTCAAGCTGTTCTGCTATGCCGATACGCCCGAGGCGGCCTATCAGCGCATTGTCGAAGGCGCCGGCGAGAGCTGGACGCCGAAGGCGGTGGAGAAGGTGCAGACGTAGGCTGTTTCGCGCCTCCGCGTCGTGGTCGGGCTTGTCCCGACCATCCACGTCTTTGCTTCATCGGTGGAACGCGGTGTTCAAGACGTGGATGCTCGGCACAAGGCCGAGCATGACGGTGAGCCCAAACAAAAAGGCCGGCGTTTCCGCCGGCCTTTCGTATTCCGATCGGCTAAGTCCGCTCAGGCGGCCTTGGCCTCGGCGCCCAGCGCGCCCTTGACCGTCTCGACCACTGCAGCGAAGGCAGCAGCATCGTCGATCGCGAGGGCCGACAGGGTCTTGCGGTCGAGCTCGAGGCCCGCCTTGGCGAGGCCGCCGATGAACAGCGAGTAGGTCAGGCCATGCTCACGCACCGCAGCGTTCAGGCGCTGGATCCAAAGCGCGCGGAAGGTGCGCTTCTTGTTCTTGCGGTCGCGATAGGCGTACTGCATCGACCGATCGACGGCCGCCTTGGCGGCGCGGATCGTGTTCTTGCGGCGGCCATAAAAGCCCTTGGCGGCCTTGAAAGTCTTCTTGTGCTTGGCGTGGGACGTAACGCCCCGTTTCACGCGAGCCATGATTGATCTCCGGAAAAGTTAGGGGGCGTCAGCCGTTGGGCAGGAAGTACTTCTTCACGTTGGCGGCATCGCCTTCGAAAAGAACGTTCGTCCCACGGTGATTGCGGAGCTGCTTGTTGGTCCGCTTGATCATGCCGTGACGCTTGCCGGCCTGGGTGTAGAGCACCTTGCCGGTTCCGGTGATCTTGAACCGCTTCTTAGCGGCCGATTTGGTCTTCATCTTGGGCATTTCAGCTCCTCATAGGTCGCGAGCGCGAACAATGCGCCGCTTCAATTTTGCTTTGGGAAGCAAAGTACGACCGCCACGGCAGCCCTTATCAGCCGGGCGATCGAAGGTGGCGCCTATGACAGAAAAGCCGCGCCCTTGCAAGCGCGGCTTCCTTTTCGGCTCAGGCGAGCGCCGGCTCGCTGGCCCGCCGCGGCTCGGCGATCAGGCAGAATCCGACCGTGACGATCGCCAGCGCCGAGAACCCGCCGGCGACCGAGACGTAGAAGCCGGTGCTCGCGCCATAGGCGTCGATCAGCCAGCCGGAGGCGGCCGAGCCCGCCGCCATGCCGATGCCCATGCCGGTCATCACCCAGGTGATGCCCTCGGTCAGCTTCGCGGCCGGCACATGCCGCTCGACCAGCGCCATGGCGACGATGACCGTCGGCGAGATCGAGGCGCCGGCGATGAAGAGCACGATGCCCAGCATCCAGAGCGACGAGACGATCAGCAACGGCAAGGTCGTCGCGGCGGCCAGCCCGATCGCGAGCAGCAATTGCGTGGCGAGCGGCATGCGCAGGCGCAGCGCACCGAAGACGAGGCCGGTGATGAAGGAGCCGGCGGCATAGGCCGCGAGCGCCAGACTCGCCGCCGCCTTGTTGCCCTGTGCTTCGGCGAAGGCAACCGCAGTGACTTCGGCCGTGCCGAAGACCACACCGAGCGCGACCATCAGCAAAGCGATGATCTGCACCGGCACCAGGCGGATGGCGGAACTGCCGGCGCCGACGCCGACGCCCTGAGCGTGTACCGGCGGCTCGGTCGCGCGCTGCGCTACGAACAGGGCCATGCCGACGGCGAGCATGATCGTCGCCGCGAGCGGCCCGGCCTCCGGGAACCAGATGACGCTGAGGCCGATCGAGATCACCGGACCGAGCATGAAGATGACTTCGTCGATGACCGATTCGAAGGCGAAGGCAGTGCGCAGATGCGGCGTGTCGCGATAGATCTCGGTCCAGCGGGCGCGCACCATCGCCATCATGCTCGGCTCGAGCCCGGCAAGAGCGGCAAAGAGGAAGAGCACCCAGATCGGCGCCTCCAAGCGGGTCGCCAGCATCAGCCCGATCAGCGCCATAATGGTCGCAAGCGTCGCGGGAATCAGCACCTTGCTCTGGCCATGGCGGTCGACCAGCCGCGAGATCTGCGGCGCGATCAACGCATTGGAGAACGCGAAGGTCGCGGCGACACCACCGGCTAGCCAGTACTGGCCGCGCGCCTGGGAGAGCATGGTGACGATGCCGATCGTCAGCATCGAGAATGGCATGCGGGCGAGGAAGCCGGCGGCTGAAAAGCCGATCGTGCCGGGGGCCCGGAAAATCTCGCGATAGGGGTTAGGCATGGACGTCTCCGTCGCATCGAGGCGCATTTTGGAAGCGCAATTGACATACGTTGCGTATGTGAGATGACTAATTACCTACGAGACGTATGTCAATTCACATACGCGCCGTATGCGAAAGGAACATGGATGATGCGCAAGCCGCGCACCCAGATGATCGCCGAGACCCGGGCCAAGCTGATCGCCGCGGCGCGCGCAGCCTTCGGCACGGTCGGCTATGCCGAGACCTCGATGGACGATCTCACCGCCTCGGCCGGACTGACGCGCGGCGCGCTCTATCATCATTTCGGCGACAAGAAGGGCCTGCTGGTCGCGGTCATCGCCGAGATCGATGGCGAGATGAATGCCCATATGCGGGCTGTGACCGCGAAGGCCAGCGATCCCTGGACCGGTTTCCGCGACGAATGCACCGCCTATATTGAGCTGGCGCTCGATCCCGAGATCCAGCGCGTCATGTTGCGCGATGGCCCTGCCGTGCTTGGCGATCCCTGGGATTGGCCGACGCTCAGCGAGTGCATCCGCTCGATGACGGAGAGCCTGGCGAAGCTGGCCGAGACCGGCATCATCGCCCCGGTCGATCCTGAAGCGGCTGCACGGCTGATCGCCGGAGCGACGCAATATGCGGCTCAGTGGATCGCGAACGCGCCCGAGCCGGAAGCGACCTCGCGCAAGGCGATCGACGCCTTCAACCTGATGCTGGACGGCCTGCTCGTGCGGCGCTGAACGAAGCTCCGAGTGACGTAGCAATTGGCTATCAGACCAGAAACAAGTGTTTCATGTGATCTGAATTAAAGATTCTGTTTCATGCTCCAATTTGCCCTGCTAAGGTCCGGCGCATGGACAAATCCGGCCTGACGGCGAGCCTCACCGAGAGCTTCGAGCAATTGCCGCAGCAATTGCAGGCGGCGGCGCGCTGGGTGCTCGACCATCCCGCCGATGTCGCGCTGCTGACCACGCGCGAGCAGGCCAAGCGCGCAGGCCTGGCGCCGGCCACCCTCACCCGGCTGGCGCAGCGCTTCGGCCTCAAGGGCTATGACGAATTGCGCGCCGTCCATGCGGCAGCGCTGCGGCGGCGGCCGGAGGGCTTTGCCGGCCGTGCCAGCGAACTGATGCAGCGCCATGGCGAGGAAGGCCCGGGCGCGATCGCGCAGGACATGTTCGCGGCGCTGGCCGAGCATCTGAAAGCGCTGCGCGAGCCGCAGGCGCTCGCCCGTCTCGAACAGGCGGCCGACCTCCTGAGCGAGGCGCAGACCGTATTCTGCTTCGGCCTGCGCTCGGCCTTCCCGGCCGCCTTCATGCTCGACTATATCCGCGACCTGATCGGTGCCGGCTCGGTGCTGGCTGACGCCGCCGGCGGACGCGGCATCGACGCGCTGCGCCGGATCGGCCCTGGCGATGTCCTCTTCGCTGTCTCTGTCGCGCCCTATACACGTCAGACGGTGCAGGCTGCCGAGATCGCCAGGGAGCGCGGCGCAAAGGTGGTGGCGTTGACCGACAGCGCGCTTTCTCCCCTCGCTGCCATCGCCGATGCGGCTCTGCTGGTCAGGACAGAGACGCCGTCCTTCTTCCATACGATGACGCCGGCCTTCGCCGCGGTTGAATGCCTGGCGGCGCTGATGACGGCACGCAAGGGCAAGGCCGCGCTCGACGCGATCGCCCGCCACGAAGCCGCCCTCGATGCGGCCGGCACTTTCCTCAATCCCAGACCGTCCAGGCGAGGCCACCGATGAGCCACATCCTGCATCGCATGCTGAGCAAGACCTACCCGACCGCGGCCAGCGGCGAGGGCATGATCCTGCGTGACCAGAACGGGCGCGAGCATATCGATGCTTCGGGTGGCGCCGCCGTCTCCTGCCTCGGCCATGCTCATCCCGACATACTGGCGGCGATGCATGCGCAGATCGACAAGCTCGCCTATGCCCATACCAGCTTCTTCACCAGCGATGCGGCCGAGGAACTCGCCGACCATCTGATCGCGCGGGCGCCGGCCGGGATGGAGAGCGTCTACTTCTGCAGCTCGGGCTCGGAGGCGATCGAAGCCTGCCTGAAGCTGGCCCGGCATTATTTCGTCGAGCGGGGCGAACGAAGCCGAGTCAACTTCATCTCGCGGCTCCAGAGCTATCACGGGATCACACTGGGGGCGCTCTCGGTCGGCGGGCGGATGAAGGACCGCGCGCCTTTCGGGGAGATGCTGATGCAGGGCCATCACATCTCGCCCTGCTACGAATATCGCGGTCGCCTCGCCGACGAGACCAGCGAGGAATACGGACTTCGCGTCGCCGACGAGTTGGAGGCGAAGATCCTGGAGCTTGGCTCGGAGACCGTCTGCGCCTTTGTCGCCGAGACGGTTGTCGGCGCGACTCTCGGCGCCGTCCCGGCCGCGCCCGGCTATTTCAAGCGCGTCCGCGAGATCTGCGACCGCCATGGCGTGCTGCTGATCCTCGACGAAGTCATGAGCGGCATGGGCCGCACCGGCACGCTGCATGCCTGCGAGCAGGAAGGAATCGCGCCGGACCTGATGGCGATCGCCAAGGGGCTGGGCGGCGGCTATGCGCCGATCGGCGCGATGCTGGCCTCGAAGCGGATCGTCGAGGCGGTCAGGCAGGGCTCAGGCATCTTCCCGCACAGCCAGACCTATGTCGGCCATCCCCTCGCCTGCGCCACCGCGCTCGCGGTGCAGCAGGTGATCGAGCGCGACGATCTGCTCGCCAATGTCCGCAAGCAGGGAGCGCGGCTGGAACAGCGCCTGCGCGAGCGCTTCGGCAATCACCACCATGTCGGCGACATCCGCGGGCGCGGCCACTTCTGGGGCGTCGAGATCGTCGCCGACCGCTCGACCAAGACACCCTTCGACCCGGCCCTGAAGCTCAACGCCCGGATCAAGCAGGCGGCGCAGGAGCGCGGGCTACTGGTCTACCCGATGGGCGGCACGGCCGACGGCACCGCTGGCGACCATATCCTGCTCGCCCCACCCTTCATCATCGACGCCGCGACCGTCGACACCATCGTCGAGCGGCTGGGCGATGCGCTCGATGCGAGCTTGGCCTCGGCCCGGTCGGCCTGAGGCTCTACCCGATCCGGGCCGGCAAGAGCCCGGTGCTTCCACAACAGGGGACCACCATGAAGCAACTGAAGCACGCTCTCCTCGCCGGCCTCGCCGCGCTCGGCCTCACTGGGGCGGCCAGTGCCCAGACCGGCACTCTCGAACGCGTCAAGGCACGCGGCGAGCTGATCTGCGGCAACCACATCGCTCTGCCCGGCTTCGGCATCCAGGGCCCGGACGGACGCTGGGATGGACTCGACATCGATCTTTGCCGCGCGGTCGCGACGGCGATCTTCGACGACCCCAACAAGGTCAAGTTCATTCCGACCACGCCGCAGATGCGCTTCGTCGTGGTGCAGTCGGGCGAGGTCGACATGCTCGCGCGCAACGCGACCTATACGATGTCGCGCGACACCTCGGCCGGCATGTCCTGGCCGATCATCAACTATTTTGACGGCCAGGGCTTCATGGTGCGCAAGTCGCTCGGGGTCGCCGAGGCGAAAGGGCTCGACGGCGCCTCGATCTGCGTGACGCAGGGCACGACGACCGAACTCAACCTCGCCGATTTCTTCCGCGCCAATAAACTGAAATACGAGATCATCGGCTTCGCCACCAACGAAGAAGGCGTGAAGGCGCTGGAGGCCGGGCGCTGCGACGCCTTCACGACCGACACCTCGGGCCTTGCCGCCGAGCGGCTGAAGTTCTCCAAGCCCGACGACTTCGTCATCCTGCCGACGCTGATCTCGCGCGAGCCGCTCGGCCCGGCGGTGAAGCGCGGCGACGAGAGCTGGGTCGCGCTGGTGAAATGGGTGCATTACGCCATGCTCAACGCCGAGGAACTCGGCGTGACCAAGGCCAATGTCGATGAGCAGCTGAAGTCGGGCAATCCCGAGATCAAGCGCCTGCTCGGCGTCGAGGGCAAATTCGGCGAGGGCCTCGGCCTGACCAATGACTGGGCCTATCGCGTCATCAAGCACATCGGCAATTACGGCGAGAGCTTCGAGCGCAATGTCGGTGGGGGATCCAAGCTGCAACTGAAGCGCGGGCTGAACGACCTCGCCTCGAAGGGCGGGCTGCAATACCCGCACCCGATCCGCTGATGCGGATCGCGCTGATCCACGCGCTGCGCCATTCGCCGCCTCCGATCGAGGCGGCGTTCGCGCGGCTGTGGCCTGAGGCCACGCTGATGAACCTGCTCGACGACAGCCTCTCGGCCGATCTTTCCCGCGACGGGCGGATCACCGAGGCGATGACCGGGCGCTTCCTCAGCCTCGCCAGCTATGCGCGGGCGACCGGCGCCGACGGCATCCTCTTCACCTGCTCGGCCTTCGGGCCCTGCATCGAGGCGGTGCAGCGCGCGCTGTCTCCCCTCCCCGTCCTGAAGCCGAATGAGGCGATGATCGAGGAAGCCATGGCGGTCGGCGGCCGGATCGGCCTCCTCGCCAGCTTCGGCCCAACATTGCAATCGATGCCGCCGGAGTTTCCGGGATCGCTGACGGTCACGCCGAAGCTGGCGGAAGGGGCACTCGCCGCGCTCGACCGTGGTGACGGGGCCGAGCATGACCGGCTGGCAATGCTGGCGGCTGGAGATCTCGCCGATTGTGACGCAATCGCGCTGGCGCAATTCAGCCTGGCACGGGCAGCGCCAGCGGTTGCGGCCGCGACGGGCAAGCCGGTGCTGACGACACCGGACAGCGCCGTCAGGAAGATCAAGCGGCTGCTCGGCCTATAAGCCCTGCCTGACCTTGCCCCGTCATGCTAGATTGACGGGATAGGCTCGGCGGATGGTCAACGGCCCATCCGGAACCGCACGGCGACAAGCGGGCCGCCGTAGGCAGCTTCCGACGAAAGGCCGGGCCTTTCGGGGAGAAGTGCGATGACCACCTACATCATGCTGCTCAACTGGACCGAGCAGGGCGCACGCAGCCTCAAGGACTCTCCCAACCGTCTCGATGCGGCGAAGCAGGCGCTCAAAGACATAGGGGGCGATTTCAAAGCCTTCTTCATGACCATGGGCAAATACGACATGGTCGTTGTCTGCGAGGCGCCCGACGATGCGGCACAGGCGCGCTTCTGCCTGCGGCTCGCCATGCTCGGCAATGTCCGCACGGAAACGCTCAAGGCCTTCCCGGAGACGACCTACCGCGAGATCATCCGCTCCGTCAGTTAGATCTCCGCCAAGACGACAAAGCCCGGCCGAGATGGCCGGGCTTCGTGAAAGGCAGCTCCGAATGCGACGCCCCAGGCGAGGCGCACAAGCCGCGCCTTAGCGGGGCGCGAGCACCATGACCATCTGGCGGCCTTCGAGCTGCCAGTCGCTCTCGACCTTGGCAACCTCGACCGTGTCGGCCTTGACGCGCTCCAGCACCTTCACGCCGAGGTCCTGGTGCGCCATCTCGCGGCCGCGGAAGCGCAAGGTGACCTTCACCTTGTCGCCTTCCTCGAAGAAGCCGTGCATCGCCTTCATCTTCACGTCGTAGTCGTGCTTGTCGATGCCGGGGCGAAGCTTGATTTCCTTGATCTCGATGGTGCGCTGCTTCTTGCGCGCCTCGGACGCCTTCTTCTGCTCGAGAAAGCGGAAGCGGCCGTAATCGAGAATCTTGCAGACCGGAGGCACAGAATTGGGGGCGATCTCGACCAGGTCGAGTCCGGCATCCTCGGCAATCTTGAGCGCCTCGAAGAACGAGACCACGCCACGGTTGGCGCCGGTATCGTCGATGAGCTGGACGTCGCGGACGCCACGAATGTCGCGGTTGGCGCGGGGACCGTCCTTGACGGGGGCTGGTGCGGCTCGGAAGGGACGACGAATGGCTGTATTCTCCTGTGACTGGCGCGCATCGCGCCGTTGGTGAGACACATTGCACAACGTGAAGCGTTGTCAATGGATCAGAGCAGTGTTCAGCGTCCGAGCAGGGCGCAATAGACATCGAGCGTCTCGTTGACCATCGAGGCCAGCGAGAAATGGCGCTCGACATGCAAGCGGGCACGCCGCGCCAGCGCATCGCGCGCGGAGGGCCGCAGCGCCAGCGCCTCGCGCAGGGCTTGCGCGAGTGCAGCCGCATCGTCGGGCGGGACATGCCAGCCACTGCGCTCCTGCGCCGCGACCTGCGGCGGCGCCAGCACCGTCTCCGGCACGGCGCCGAGATTGGAGACCACGACCGGCGTGCCCATGGCCTGCGCCTCGACGGCGACGCGACCGAAGGCCTCCGGCTCGGTCGAGGGCACGGCGACCACGGCCGCGGCCAGGAAAGCCGCCGGCATGTCCGAGCAATGGCCAACGCGGCGGACCCTGCCCTCGAGCCCGGCCTTGGCGATGGCATCGTCGAGCTCGCGGACATAGCCGTCGCGGCCCTGCGCATCACCGGCGAGGATGAAGGCGGTGTCCGCATCGCCGGCGTCGCGCAATTGGCGCGCCGCCTCGATCAAAACCTTCTGCCCCTTCCAGCCAGTGAGTCGGCCGGGCAGCAGCACGATGCGCTGGTGCGGCTCGACGCCCCAGGCGCTGCGCAGGGCGCTGATCCGCTCCGGGCTCACGGCCGATGGCGCGAAGGCCGAGAAATCAGTGCCGCGATGGACGACGCGGATGCGTTCGCGGGCGAAGGGGTGGCGGGCACGGATCAGGTCGGCGGTGTAGCCGGAATTGGCGATGACGACGTCACTGCGCGCCATCACCGAATTGTAGAGATTCTTGACCGTCGAGCGAGCGTTGTAGGAGCCGTGATAGGTGGTGACGAAGGGCAGCTTCAACGCCCGCGTCGCCGCCAGTGCCACCCAGGCCGGCGCCCGCGAGCGGGCATGGACGAGGTCGACCCGCTCGCGCTTGCAGAGCAGGGCAAAGGTCCGGACATTGAGCAGCATCGAGACCGGGTTTTTGGCCGCCGCCGGGAACGGCAGCCAGATGCCGCCCTTGGCCTGCAGTTCGGCGACGAGCCGCCCGCCCTCCGTCGCGACCAGGGCCCGCGCCCCGACCTCGGTCAGCCCGGCGGCGATGTCGACGGCCGTGCGCTCGGCCCCGCCCGCTTCCAGCTCCGGGATGATCTGCAGCACGGTGCGCCCGGCCAGCGGATGCGTCTCGGTCGACGGCAGGGAGAGTTGCGCGCCGGAACGCAGGGAGGTGTTCACTGCTCGAATGGACCTTCTGCTTGGCGACTCGCCGATGCTATCGGGTTCTGATGATCACGAAATCGGGCGGGAATGCAGCATGAGATGGCTGGTTCCACCCGGTTCATCACAGGAGAGAATAAAGTGATGAGGCCTGAGCCGCAATTTCTGAGCGTCGGCGCCGGTGCAGAACGCCGCGAGATCGCGGTGCTGACGCAAGCCGGCAAGGGCCCGGCGGTGGTCTGGCTCGGCGGCCTGCGCTCGGACATGCGCGCCACCAAGGCCGAAGCGCTCGCCGCCTGGGCCGAGCGCTCGGGGCGTGCCTTCATCCGCTTCGATTATGCCGGCCATGGCGAATCGAGCGGCGACTTCGCGCAGTGGACGATGACGCACTGGATCGAGGACGCGCAGGCGGTGCTCGCCGCTCACACCCAAGGCCCGGCTGTGCTGGTCGGCTCCTCCATGGGCGGCTGGGTCGCGTTGCTAACGACGCTGAAGCTGCGCCAGACCGCGCCGCACTTGCAGCCGGCCGGCCTGGTGCTGATCGCGCCGGCTGTCGACTTCACCGAGGAACTGATGTGGGCGCAGATGCCCGAGGCGATCCGCGAGACGATCATCAGGGACGGCGTCTGGCAGCGGCCTTCGGAATACTCGCCGGAGCCGATGCCGATCACACGAGCGCTGATCGAGGACGGGCGGCGCCATCTCCTGTTCGGGCACCCGCTCGAAACCGGGTGCCCCGTCCATATCCTGCAGGGAATGAAGGATCCCGATGTGCCCTATGGCCAGGCGCTGAAGCTGGTCGAACACCTGCCGCACGATCCGGTCGTGCTGACCCTGATCAAGGACGGCGACCATCGGCTGTCGACGCCGGACGACATCGCCCGCCTTGTCGCCGCCGTCGAGGGCATCGTGCCCGCGACGGCATAGACAGCTCGGGTCAGTGCAGGCTGACCATCCGGAGATCGTGCTCCCAGGCGTTGGCCGTCGCGGCCTCGCGGGAATCGGTCACCAGGATCGGCGCGCCATCGGCCGCGAGCAGCGCGAAGAGCTGCAGGCCGGGCTCGATCTCCGGCGCCTGCGGAAAGATGCGGGCCAGCTCATCCGACATGATCGGCTTGAGATAGGCGACCTGGCCGTTGCCGAGGGCGGCGAATTCGGCGGTGGTCAGAGGGTTGTTTCTGGTCTCAGTCATCGCGCCCTCCTTCAGAGCAGTGCGAGGCGGTTTGATTGTGCATCCTTGATCATGAACGGAAGGCAAACCGCATGCCCCCTCGTACCGACCTTCTGTAGCCCTCAGGGGCCTAGTCGCGGCTCATGATATCGATACGCCGGACGAGCCGTTCCGGTTCCGGACGGGCCAGATCGATCGCGAGCAGCCCGTTCGAGAGATCAGCCCCCAGGACCTGCATGCCGTCGGCGAGCAGGAAGGAGCGCTGGAACTGCCGCGCGGCGATGCCGCGATGCAGGAAATGCCGCGTCTTGTCGTCGATCTGCCGGCCGCGGATGGTCAGCTGGTTCTCTTCCAGCGTGATCTCGAGCTGGTCGCGCGAGAACCCCGCTACCGCGAGCGTGATCCTGAGCTTGTCGGGCTCGTCCTCCGTGCGTGGCATGCGCTCGATATTGTAGGGCGGGTAGCCATCGCCGGCGCCTTTGGCGACCCGGTCGAGGGCCCGCTCGATATCGTCGAAGCCGAGCAGGAAGGGATGCGACAGACTAGGCGGACGCGTCATCACGAAGCCCTTGAAAGGCGCCTCTGGAACTACCGGAGCCCGCTTGCGCAGCGCTCCGTACGCGAAAGGCGAACCCAACCGCGTAAGCGAGATATGGCGAGCGGCACCCGTGGCCGCAAGTCCTGCTAAGGGTAGCCTCAGTCTAGCGCGGCGATCGCCTCGATCTCGATCAGCAGGCGCGGATCGACCAGAGCGGTGACGCCGACCATGGTGCTCGCCGGAAACGGACCGTCACCGAGATACTTCATCCGCACCTTGCGTACGGCGACCGTCTTCTCGGTGGAGAGGTCGACGACATAGGTCACCAGCTTGAACACCTTGGTGAAGTCGGCACCGGCAGCGGCCAGGGCTGCGGCGAGGTTGGCATAGACCTGCTCGGCCTGGGCGGCGATGTCGCCTTCCCCCACCACCTTGCCCATCGGATCGTAGGCGACCTGGCCGGAGACATGGATCTGCCGCTCCGCCTTGACGACGGCGACATGCGAATAGCCGGTCGGCGGCGAGAGCGAGGCCGGGTTGAGAAGATCGATCTTGCTGGGCATGGCGGGCTCCCGAAGGCTGGCGGCTCCAAGCCGCGCGGCAAGCTAGGCCAGCGCAGGGTACGCGCGCAATCTCGGGAAGGACGGTACGGAAGAGAAAGATGGTACAGCCACCCCGGCTTGAACGGGGGACCTCTAGATCCACAATCTAGCGCTCTAACCAACTGAGCTATGGCTGCACGGCTTGCGCCTGATGTCGCGGCGCCTGGAAGCGATCCGGCGACGGCGCGGAACCTAGTGCCACGCCTCGCCGAATGCAACGGGCAAATACGGCCGGCGCGTGGAAAACCGCGCCGGCTTTCAAAATCAGCGGCGCGGCAGCTCCTGGCGCGCCGTAGCGGCGAGATCGCCGAGATGGGCCGCGAAGGATTCGTAGCTGCGGCGGAAGGCCTTGGCCTGGAGCGCGACCGCGTCGGCAGTGCTCTGCGTGCGGGCCAGCGTCTCAACCTCGCCCAGCGTCGCCTTCAGCTCGGCGCAGGCATGGTCGAGCACCTTGGCCTGGACGGCGCCGAAGGCACGCGTCAGCGCCAGGGTCGGCTCGAGCCAGGTGGCAGCAGAGAATCCGGCGGCCGAGAAGGTGGGAACGGCAAACGTCTTCGACATCTCGACCAGCTTGGCGACGGGCGCAGCCACGGCAGCCGGCTTGGAGGTCTCGACGAGCTTGACCGGGGCAGGAGCGGACTTGGCCTCAACAGGAGCTACCGGCTTCGCCGCAACCGGCTCGACCTTGGCGATAGCGGTCTGGGCCTTGACCGGCTCGGCAGCGATCTTGGCCGGCGACGGCGCGGCCACCGGCTTGACGGGCGCCGGCTTCGCAGCCGCGACCTTGGCGGTTTCGCCCTTCGCGACGGGAGCGGCGACCTTGGCGGCCGGCTTCGCGATCTTGGTCTTCTGCGGGGCAACGCGCTTGGCGGGCTCGGCAGCAGGCTTCGCAACGGGCGCTGCGACAGCGACGACCGCAGGCTTCACCACCGGCTGAGCGACAGGCTGCGGAGCAGGCGGCACGGGAGCTGCGGGCTTGGCAGCGGCCGGCGCGGGAACAGCAGGCTTGGCCTCGACCTTGGCGGCGGGCACAGGCGCGAGCGGGGCGGCAACCGGCTTCACCTCGACCGCGGGCTTGGCATCCACGGGCTTGGCATCGACGGGCTTGGCCTCGGCGGGCTTGACAGGCGCGGCCGGGGCGAGCGGCTTCGGCTCGCTCAGCGCCTTGACCGGGGCGAGGCTGATCGGCGCCTTGCCGGGGATAGTCTGCTTAGCCATCGGATCTCTCTCCTTCACGGTTCCGGCAGGACGAACCTGCGCGATCGACGAAACCGAGCCCAGGCATGCCCTTGCGAGGTAGCTTCACCACGCTCGCGGAATCATGCGCCGGCGCCCGGCCGCTTCGTCGTGAAAGCCCGCTCCGCGCCCGCGGCGCTCAAGGCTTCACTTCAGCTTGGTCGCCTTGGCGGCGGTCTCGGCGGCCTTCTTGGCGGCGTCCTGCACGGTCGTGCCGACATCCTTGAGCTGCGCCTGCAGCGCAGCCATCTGAGCCTTCAGGAACTCGGACTGGTGCTGGAGCACCTCGTTCATGTCCTTGGACTTGACGAGCTTGTCAGCGAGGTCGAACGCCGCGGCGATGTTGTTCTCGGCGTAGGACATTGCCTTCTTGGTCATGTCCTGAACATTGACGCGGGCCGACTCGGCCGAGCCATGGGCGCTATCGACGGCCTTCTGGGCGGCGCCAATAAAGCCGTCGAAAGCCTTGCGGGCCTGATCGACGCTCTTCTCGGCGAAGTCGCGCATCTCGTTGGGAACTTCGTAGGGGTTCTTGCCGTCCATGGTGGTCCTCCTGCGACAAGGCCAAGCGCCTTCGCCGTCTCCGGCGTCACGCCTCTATTGTGCACTGCAATATCATTATTGCAGTGCAATGACAACGCCAGCCCTGCACGGGCGGCGCTTGCCATATTAACGCTGTTTGGAAACGTCAGGGGAGAGGCAGGGTTCCCGCATGGATTCGCCCTGCTCGCGCGGTTATTAAAGATTTGTTAGGCATATTCGCGCGGGCTGGAGTCGCCAGAAGTTGAGCGGAGCGGGATGAGCGAATCCGGACAGGATTGGGACGGCGTTGCCGGCGCACTGGCGCAGGATCCCGCACTCGCGGGCTTCGTCGGCGAAGGCGCGCTGCTGCTTTGGCCGGCCGACGGCGATACGCCGGCCTTCGCCAATGCCGGCGGCCGAGTCCTGCTCGACGCCTTCGGCGGCGCTGCGAAACTACCCGCGGCGACCCGAGAGCGCCTGCGCCTGCTCGCCGGTGGACTCGCCTCGCTGACCGCGCTCAGGCTCGAGAGATTGCGGCTCGGCGCCTCCCTGACCGGGCTCGTGACCTGCGGCTGCAAGCGAATCGAGACCGGTTCAGGCCCGGCGCTGGCCGTCGGCGTCACCGCCTCCGAGCTGCGGCGCCTCGGCATCACCGTGCCGAAGGAAGAGCCGCGCGCTCCCGCGACACCGGCCGTTTCGCCCTCCCCGGCCGCTCCCGCGGAAGCAGATGACCAAACCGCATCAGCCGAGCGGCCGCGCCGCGCCAATCTGCGCTTCCTCTGGGAGAGCGACCTTGGCGGAACGCTGATCAGCCTCTCACGGGATTTTGCAGAGCTCGTCGGACAAGACGCCGCCGGAGCGGCGCAGGGGCGCTCTTGGTCAGCGCTGCTTGCGAGTGACGTCGTCGATCTCGAAGGCGACCTGGCGACGCGTCTTGCGACATCCTCGACCTGGAGCGGCCGGACTGTGCTCTGGCGCGTCCGCGCCGACGAAGGCGCCCGCGTCGAGCTCTCGGGGTTTCCGCTGTTCGACGGCGAGCGCAACCCGGCCGGCTTCCGCGGCTTCGGCCTCGCCCGCTCGCCGGAAAACGAAGCCTTTCCTGAACGAGAGGCTCTGCAGGAGCAGACTGCTCCGGTCGCACCGGTGGTCGAAGCTCCCGAGCTCGAACATCCGGAAGTTAGCGCTACCGACGAGCTGGTGCCTGAGCGCGCACCGGATGGCATTGTCGCGGCCAACCCCATCGCGCAGGCCGAAGCCGACAGCGCCGAGCACAGGGTTGAAGCCGACACTCCGGCTGAGACGGAAGCGCCGGCAGAACCAGTTGCGCCATTCGAAGCCCGAGAGGCTGATCCCGAGCCGGCGGCTTCCGACGACGAAGCCGCGGTGGAGCAAGCCGAAGACGGCGACGATGCGCCGGAAGCCAGCGAGCCGAAGCAACCAGCTCCGGCAGCGCCACCGGCCAATGTCGTGCCGTTGCGGAACGGCCATCTGGCGTCCGTGCGCCCCGTGCTGGAGCCGTCCAAGACCCTGCTTTCGTCGGCCGAGCGCAGCGCCTTCCGCGAGATCGCCAAGGCGCTCGGCGCCCGCATCGCCGGCGAGGAGGACGAGACCGGCGAACCGCGCCTGCCGGTCGCCGCGCCACTGCGTGTGCGTGACAAGGATGTGGGCGATACGAAGGAGCAGTCTGCAACGGCCGCCGTTCCGGCACCGGCCGCGAAGCTTGAGCAGCGGCCACGCGTCGCCAACGCCCATGCTGATATACTCGACCGCCTGCCGATCGCGGTGCTGGTCAATCGCGACGAGACGGCGCTTTACGCCAACCGCACCCTGCTCGATCTGCTGGACTATGCCGATCTCGACGATCTCACTGCAGCCGGCGGCGTCAGCACGCTGATCAGGGGCCTGAGCCCCAGCAGCGATGGCGCGATGATCCTGGTCGACCGCAAGGGCGGGCTGATCAGCGTCGACGGCCGGCTCTCCAGCGTGAGCTGGCAGGGCGAGCCCGCGACGCTGATGGCGTTCCGCAACGGCGTTCCCGGCGGCGATCTCAAGCTGCTGTCGCCCGAAGAGGCGGAGGAGCAGGAACTCGCCGCGGAGTTCGAGGCCGAGGAAGAGGAAGCCGCCGCGCGGGTGGCGCAGCTCCGGCTGGAGGGGCAGGCGAACGATGCTCGCGTCTCCGAGCTTTCGGCGATGCTCGATACCGCGACCGACGGCGTCGTCACCGTCGACGGGCGTGGACGCATCCTTGCGCTCAACAAGAGCGCCGAGGCGCTGTTCGGCTACGACCAGCGCGAGGTCGCCGGCGAGCTCTTCACCCTGCTCTTCGCGCCGGAAAGCCATTCGCCGGCGCTCGACTATCTCGACGGGCTGATCGGCGGCGGCGTCGCCTCGCTGATGAACGATGGCCGCGAGGTCATCGGCCGCGTGCGCCAGGGCGGACGCATCCCGCTGTTCATGACCATGGGCCGCATCGCCGAGGGGCCGGACAGCAAGTTCTGCGCGGTGCTGCGCGACATCACCGCCTGGAAGAAGACCGAGGGCGAGCTGGTCGAGGCGCGCAAGGCGGCCGAGAAAGCGAGCGCCCAGAAATCCGACGTGCTCGCCAAGATCAGCCACGAAATCAGGACGCCGCTCAACGCCATCATCGGCTTCGCCGAGGTGATGGCCGAGGAGCGCTTCGGGCCGATCGAGAACGAGCGCTATAAGGAGTACCTGCGCGACATCCACCAGTCTGGCGGCTATGTCATCAGTCTGGTCAACGACCTGCTCGATCTCGCCAAGATCGAGGCCGGCAAGCTCGACCTCGACTTCGTCAGCGTCAACCTGAACGAGATCGCGCTCTCCGCCGTCAACCTGCTGCAGCCGGAAGCACAGCGCGGCCGCGTCGTGCTCCGCTCCGGCCTCGCGCCGAAGCTGCCGCCGGTCGTCGCCGACGAGCGCTCGCTGCGCCAGATCGTGATCAACCTGCTCTCCAATGCGGTGAAGTTCACCGATGCCGGTGGGCAGGTCATCGTCTCGACCGCGCTCGGCGACCAGGGCGAGGCGATCCTGCGGGTGCGCGACACCGGCATCGGCATGGACGATGACGAGATCAAGCTGGCGCTGGAGCCGTTCCGGCAGGTGCCGACGACGCGCAAGTCGGGCGGCACGGGCCTTGGCCTGCCCCTGACCAAGGCGCTGGTCGAAGCCAACCGCGCCGCCCTGACCATCACCAGCGCCAAGAAGGAAGGCACGCTGGTCGAGGTCACCTTCCCGCCACAGCGCGTGCTGGCGAGCTGACGGGCGAGGCGGTCCCGCGCGCGGGACCGCCTCGTCACGCACCACGCGACGGGCGATGTCGCGCATTGGCGGGCATCGCCGCGCGCTCTAAGGTTCGATTTCCTGTCCTCGACCGGCGAGCCCCCGCATGCAGTTCGCGCTCAGCGAAGAAGAAGAGCTCATCCGCGACAGCGCCCGCAAGCTCGCGACCGACCGGCTGGCGCCGCTGGCCGAGCGGCTCGACCGTGGCGAAGGCCGCGCCGAGTTCCTCGCCAATCTCAGGCTGCTCGCCGAGAACGGCTTCATGGCGCTCAACGTCAAGGGGTTGTTCGGCGGAACTGAGGCCGGCACCGTCGCCTTCGCCCTGGCACTGGAGGAGCTGGCAGCCGCCTGCGCCTCGACGGCAGTGACGACCTCGGTGACCAATATGGTCGGAGAGGTGATCCAGGCCGTCGGCAGCGAGGCGCAGAAAGAGATGTATCTGCCGAAGCTGGCCGATGGCACCTATCCGGCCGGCGCCTTCTGCCTGACCGAGGCCGGTGCGGGCTCGGATCCGGCCGGGATGACGCTGCGCGCCCGGCGCGACGGCGATGACTATGTCCTCGACGGCCAGAAGATCTACATCACCTCCGGCGAATACGCCGGGCTCTTCGTGGTCTGGGGCGTGACCAATCCCGATGCGGCGAAGGGCAAGGGCATCTCGGTCTTCCTGGTGCCGGCGGATACACCCGGCGTCAGTGTTGGCAAGGCCGAGACGAAGATGGGCCAGACCGGCTCGGCGACGAACACCATCCATTTCGACGGCGCCCGCATTCCCGCCGCCAACCTGATGGGCAAGGAGAATGACGGCTTCCGCGTCGCGGTCGGCGAGCTCGCCGGCGGGCGCATCGGCGTCGCCTCGGTCTCGCTCGGCATCGCCCGCGCCGCGATGGACGCCGCCAAGTCCTATGCCCGCGAGCGCAAGCAGTTCGGCCAGGCCATTTCCGAATTCCAGGGCCTGCAGTGGCTGATCGCCGATCGCGAGCTCGACCTGCACGCATCGCGCCTGCTGATCCTCGATGCGGCCGCGAAGAAGGATCGCGGCGAGCCCTTCTCCAGGGAAGCCTCGATGGCCAAGCTCTTCGCCTCGGAAGCGGCGCATCGCTGCACCGATGCGGCGATCCAGATCCATGGCGGCGCCGGCTATTGCCGCGACTTCCCGGTCGAGCGCTATGCGCGCGATGCCCGCATCACGCGGATCTATGAGGGCACCTCGGAGATCCAGCGATTGATCATCGCGCGCGAGACCTTGCGCCAGCTCGGCTGAGCTCCCTAGATCATCGCGCGTCTGAACAGACGCGGTCACGATGATCTAGCACATTGTTATCGCATCGGATTTTTCCGAAAAGTGGATTCCACTTTTCGGTCCGATGCTATAGAATTTTCTTCTCCGCATCCGCCGGATTCGGAGCCCTTCCCGCTCGCCGGAATCCTGCTCATGTCCCTGACCATATATGGCTGCTATCGCTCGCGCGCGACGCGCAATGTCTGGCTCGCCAACGAGCTCGGCATCGCCTTCCAGCATGTGCCGGTGATCCAGGCCTATCGCCTGCCCGATCCGAAAGCGGAGGGCGCACCGGTCCATACCCGCAGCGCCGAATTCCTCGAGGTCAACCCGAACGGCCATATCCCGTCGATCGACGATGACGGCTTCGTCCTGCACGAATCGCTGGCGATCAACCTTTACCTCGCCCGCAAGCATGGCGGTCCGGTCGCGCCGAAGGATGTGCAGGAGGAAGGGCTCGCCGCGATGTGGGCGCTCTGGGCAGCGACCGAATGCGAGACCAACGCGCTCAACCTGACCTACCATCTCGCCGCCTATCCGCCGGAGAAGCGCGACCCGGCCCTCGTGAGCAAGGCACTCGAGGCGCTGGCCGCGCCGTTCGCCGTACTCGACAAGGCGCTGGCGGAAGGTGGCGGCTATGTCATGGGCGGGCGCTTCACGGTCGCCGACATCAACACCGCCGAGGTCATCCGCTACGCCAAGCCGGCGACCCAGCTTTTCGACGCCGCGCCGAACGTCAAGGCCTGGCTCGACAAGCTGCATCAGCGCCCGGCCTTCAAGGCGATGTGGGCGGCGCGCGAGGCCGAGCCCGCCTGAGGCAGGCCTCGCGGAAATCGGGTGGCCGGGCCTGCCCCGGCCGCCTACTGACGCAGGATGACCCGCGCCAGAGCATGTTCTGAGCGCAAAAGTGGAAGCCACTTTTGCGATCGGAACATGCTCAGTTTTTTGGTGAGCGCGAATTCTCGTCGTTCGATCACTGCGATCGAACGGAAAGCGCGCTCGGAGGACAAGTCCTGCCATGACACCGCCGACCTCCGCCCCTTCGCTGCGCATGGGCCCGACCGAGTGGCTTCTGCTCGTCATCCTCTCGATCCTGTGGGGCGGCTCGTTCTTCTTCAACAAGCTCACCGTGGCGGAGTGGCCGCCCTTCGCGGTGGTGCAGGTGCGCGTCGGGCTGGCGGCGCTGTCGCTGCTCCTGGTGGTGCGGATCACCGGACAATCCATGGCGGTGGGGCGGAGTATCTGGCTCGCCTTCTTCGGCATGGGGATCCTCAACAATCTGATCCCGTTCAGCCTGTTCCTCTGGGGCCAGCAGCAGATCGCCAGCGGCCTCGCCTCGATCCTGAACGCGACGACACCGATCTTCGCCGTTCTGGTGATGCATTGCTTCGGCAATGAGAAGGCGACCGGGCTGAAGCTCGGCGGCGTGCTGGCCGGCCTCATCGGCGTCGGCATCCTGATGGGTCCCGATGCGCTGAGCGGTCTCGGCTCAAATCTCGCGGCGCAGCTCGCCTGCGTCCTGGCGGCGGTCTCCTATGCCTTCTCAGGCCTGTTCGGCCGCCGCTTCCGCGGCCTGCCGCCGCTCGTCGCCGCCACCGGCCAGCTCACCGCCTCGACCATGATGATCGTCCCGATCGTCTTCTTCCTGCATCCGCCGTGGACGCTGCCGGTGCCCTCGCAGCAGGCGATCCTCGCGGCGATCGGCCTGGCGCTGATCTCGACGGCGCTGGCCTACATCATCTTCTTCCGGATCATGCGCACTGCGGGGCCGAGCAATGTCATGCTCGTGACCTTCCTGATCCCGGTCAGCGCCATCCTGCTCGGCTCCGGCCTGCTCGGCGAAGAGCTGCTGCCGCGCCATTTCGCCGGCATGGCGGCGATCTTCGTCGGGCTCGCCCTGATCGACGGCCGGGTCGCCGGATTGTGGAGCACGAAGCGAGCCGACGCTCCGACGGCTTGACCGGGCCCGGCCCGGCGCTCACAACCTTCTGAAGAATCAATTCATTACGGCTCTGCTCTTCCGCTTGAGCGACATTCACCCTGTGGATGCCGCCCTGCGGAGACGAGCTTTGTTGCCAATAAATTATGAATTGCTCTAGGGTCGCAAAACTGGCGACAGGCGCTAAAGGGCATAACCGAAACAACTGGCAGATATCACAAAAAGCGATACGCCAGAGGGGAGCGCGACAACCATGGACCTGCGGCAACTGCGATGTTTCATCGCGGTGGCGGAAGAGCTGCACTTCGGCCGGGCGGCCGAGCGGCTCGGCCTCGCACCACCAGCCCTTTCACGCCAGATCAGCGCGCTCGAGGACGAACTCGGCGTCAGCCTGTTGACCCGCACCACGCGGCAGGTCGCATTGACGCGTGCCGGATTGATCATGCTGGAAGAAGCCAAGGCCATCCTGGTGCGGATGGAGCGCGCCTCGCGCTCGGTTCGGGAGGCCTCGCTGGCCTCAAGCAAGGTGCTGCGGGTCGGCGCGATCGACGCGGCTTCGTCGAGCTTCGTGCCGGAGGCGCTCGTTACCTTCCGCTCGCGCCATCCCGGCATCGAGATCAAGTTCGTCGAGGCGATGACGGCGCCGCTGGTGCAGATGCTGGAGGCCGGCAAGCTCGACCTCGCGCTGCTGCGCCCGCCGCGTAAACCGACCGACTGCGCCTTCGAGATCTTGCGCGTCGAGCGGCCGATCGTGGTGCTGAGCGAGAACCACCCGCTCGCCGCGCGCGAGCACCTGACCATGCAGGACCTCGTCGGCGAGCCCTTCGTGGTGCCGTCCAAGCGGATCCGTCCCTTCGCCTACGACCTCGTCATGGCCTATTTCGAGAGCGTCGGCGCCGTTCCCAACGTCACCATCGAGGCGACCGAGAAGCCGGCGATGATGTCGGCGGTCGCGGCCGGGCTCGGCATGGCGCTCGCCCCGGACTGGGTCTCGCGCCTGAGCTTCCCGGGCGTCACCATGCGGCGCCTGCGCGGCGCATTGCTCGATCCGCCACCACCCGGCGCCCTCGTCGGCGTCGCCTGGCGCCCGCACCAGAAGCTCGCCGCCCGCGACGACTTCCTCGCCATCCTGCGCGAGAGCGTGACCCTGATCGACGACGGCAACGTCCTGCCGTTCAGCGTAACCGGGCGTGGCAGGAAACCTGCCGCGCGCACAGCAACCACCCGAGCCGGAGGACATTGATGAGTCTGAACAAGATCGACGCCGCGCGAGGTTGGCGCATCCGCTCGACGCAGGACCTGGCCGCCGGCCTGTTCATGATCGCGCTCGCCGGGCTGGCGCTGATCCTGTCCAGCGACCTCCCGACCGGGACGCTGCGCCAGATCGGTCCAGGCATGCTGCCGAAGAGCTTCGCGGTGATTTGCGCCGGGCTCGGCGCGCTGCTGGCCTTCAACTCGCTGCGCTACAATGGCGAGAAGCTCGCCGGCTGGTCCTGGCGCGGGGTGCTCTTCGTGCTCGGCGCGGCGGTGGTCTTCGGCCTGACCATCCGCGGCTTCGAGATCGGCCCGCTCAAGGTGCCGCAGCTCGGCATGCTGGTCTCCGGGCCTCTCGTCGTGATCATCTCCGGCCTCGCCGCCGAGGATGTGAAGATCAAGGAACTCCTGATCTTCGCCGCTGCCATGACCACCGGCTGCGCACTCCTGTTCAAATACGCGCTGGGTCTTCCGATCCCGCTGGCGCCCTGGCTGCTGGGAATCTGAGCCATGAGTGAAATGTTCGCCCATCTCTCGCTGGGCTTCGGCGTCGCGCTGACGCTGAAGAACATCGCGCTCTGCTTCACGGGCTGCCTGGTCGGCACGCTGATCGGCGTTCTGCCCGGCGTCGGCCCGATCGCCACCATCGCCATGCTGCTGCCGATCACCTTCGGGCTCGACCCGGTCGGCGCGCTGATCATGCTCGCCGGCATTTATTACGGCGCGCAGTACGGCGGCTCGACCACGGCGATCCTGGTCAACATCCCCGGCGAGGCGACCTCGGTCGTCACCACCCTCGACGGCCACCAGATGGCCAAGCAGGGCCGCGCCGGCGTGGCGCTCGGCACGGCGGCGCTCGCCTCCTTCTTCGCCGGCACGATCGCGACCATGGTCATCGCCGCGCTCGGCGCGCCGCTGACCCGGCTCGCGCTGCTGTTCGGCCCGGCCGAGTACTTCTCGCTGATGGTGATGGGCCTGTGCTTCGCCGTCGTGCTGGCGCGTGGCTCGATCCTCAAGGCCTTCTGCATGATCATGCTCGGCCTGTTGCTCTCGACCGTCGGCACCGATCTCGAGACCGGCCAGGAGCGCATGACCTTCGGCTTCCCGCCGCTCTCCGACGGCATCGACTTCGCCGTGCTGGCGATGGGCGTGTTCGGCTTCGCCGAGGTGCTGCGCAATCTTGAGAACCCGGAGACGCGCGACGTCGTGCGCACCAAGATCGGGCGGCTCCTGCCGAATTGGGACGATATCAAGCAGTCGATCGCACCGGTGGTGCGCGGGACCAGCGTCGGCGCCATTCTCGGCATCCTGCCGGGGAACGGCGCCGTCCTCGGACCATTCGCCAGCTATACGATCGAGAAGAAGATCGCCAAGGATCCGTCGCGCTTCGGCAAGGGCGCGATCGAGGGCGTCGCCGGGCCTGAGGCCGCCAACAATGCCGGCGCCCAGACCGCCTTCATCCCGCTGCTCACCCTCGGCATCCCGCCGAATGCGGTGATGGCGCTGATGGTCGGCGCGATGACGATCCACGGCATCATCCCCGGCCCGCAGGTCATGACCAAGAATCCCGACCTGTTCTGGGGCATGATCGCCTCGATGTGGATCGGCAACCTGATGCTGCTGATCATCAACCTGCCGCTGGTCGGCGTCTGGGTGAAGCTGCTGCAGGTGCCCTACCGCCTGATGTTCCCGGCGATTCTGATCTTCTGCTCGATCGGCATCTACTCGGTGAACAACCAGCCCGTCGACGTCGCCTTCACCGCGCTGTTCGGCCTGTTCGGCTACCTGCTGATCAAGCTCGGCTTCGAGCCGGCTCCGATGCTGCTCGGCTTCGTGCTCGGCAAGCTGATGGAGGAGAAGCTGCGGCAGGCGCTGATCATCTCGCGCGGCTCGTTCATGACCTTCATCGAGCGGCCGATCTCGGCCGGGCTGCTGCTGGTCGCCGTCGCCATCCTCGTCATCGCGCTCTTGCCGTCGATGTCGAAGAAGCGCGACGAGGTCTTCACCGAATGACGGGGTTGCCTGCCGACCCCGTTTCCCCATCTTCAATGTATTGCGTCAGGGAGGATTACTCATGAAGACACTCGCCCTTGGTCTCGCCGCAGCGCTCGCCTTGGCGCTGCCGGCACAGGCCCAGTCCAAATATCCGGAGCGGCCGATCACGATGATCGTCCCCTTCGCGGCCGGCGGCCCGACCGACATCATCGCCCGCATCGTCAGCGAGAACATGTCGAAGACGCTCGGCCAGCAGATCGTGGTCGAGAACGTCGCCGGCGCCGGCGGCACCACCGGCATCACCCGCGCAGTAACGGCTGCGCCGGATGGCTACACCATCGCGATGGGGCATCTGGGTACTTTCTCGGCTGCCCCGGCCACCTATCCCGGCCTGAAATACGATCCGATCAACGGCATGACGACGATCGGCCTCGCCGGTGGCACGCCGATCCTGATCGTCGCCAAGAAGGCCTTCGCACCGAAGGACCTCAAGGAGTTCGTCACCTTTGTGAAGGCGAACACCGACAAGGTGAACGAGGCCCATGCCGGCGTCGGCTCGGTGTCGTGGACGACCTGCACCCTGCTCAAAGGCCAGCTCGGCGTGCCGAAGCTGAACTCGGTCGCCTATCGCGGCACCGGCCCGGCGCTGAACGACCTCGTCTCCGGACAGGTCGACTTCATGTGCGACCAGATCGTCAGCGTCGCCGAGCAGATCAAGGCCGGCACGATCAAGGCCTACGCCGTCGCCTCGGCGGAGCGCTCGCCGGCCCTGCCCGATGTCCCCACCACCAAGGAAGCCGGGCTGCCCGAGTACCAGATCGAGGCCTGGAATGGCATCGCCGCGCCGAAGGGCCTGCCGAAGGATGTCGTCGACAAGCTGGTCGACGCGCTCGACAAGGCGCTGAACGACGAGACCGTCAAGAAGCGCCTGCTCGACCTCGGCACCGTGCTGCCGACCAAGGAAGAGCGTACGCCCGCCGGCTTCGCCGCGCTGATCAAGCGCGACGCCGACAAGCTCTCGCCGGTGCTGTCGGCCGCGCCGAAGCAGTAGGCGCCAGACGCATGCAGTTACGGACGGCGGGTCGCAAGGCCCGCCGTTTTCTTTTGGCCACAGCGCATTACGATGCCGGCATGCGTCGCCTTGTCCTGCCCGTCTTCCCGCTGTCCGCCGAAGCTTTCGCGCCCTACGGCCGTGTCCTCTCGCCTTCGGGAGGGCGCGACACCGGCCGCGAGGGCTACGACATCTGGATCCAGCCTTTCGCCGCGGAGAGCCAGCCACGGCTCCAGATCGTGCGCTACCATGCCCGGCCCTTCGTCGTTGCGCTGTTCGAGCGGCATCTCCATGTCACCGAAGCCCGCCAGCCGCTTGGCGGCCCGCCCGCCATCATCGTGGTCGCTGAACCGTCCGACACGCCGCCCGAGCCGGAGGCGCTCCGAGCCTTCCGGCTCGACGGCGAGGGCATCTTATTCCATCGCGGCACCTGGCACGCGATCGACGCCTATCCCGAGCGCGGAAGCCACGCCGATTTCCTCTTCCTGTCGGAGGAGGCGACGGTGAACGAGCTGTTCGAGCACCCCGAACGACCTCCCGAGCGCACGCAGGTCCATGATTTTCGCGCTGCGGGCGTTGAGCTCGTGATCGAATCCAACCCGTTGACGACAAACACGAACCGCTGACTACCGTTCACGATCGTTCACAGCTCGTGACCGTCCTCACGGAACCGCGAGCGCCGCCGCTCGTTCCTTCTGCCGAAGTTTCTACTCTGGAAGGAGAACGGACATGTTCAAGAAGCTTGCTCTCGTTACGGCCCTTGCCATCGTTCCGGCTGCGGCCTTTGCTCAGAATCCGGATGGCGCCCAGGGCGGCGCGGCCAGCGGCATTGTCGGCGGCGCGACTGCCGGTGCTGTCGGCGGCGCCGTCGTCGGCGGGCCGGTCGGTGCGGTGGTCGGCGGTGTCGGCGGCGCCGTGGTCGGCGGCTTCACCGGCGCGGTGATCGGCGACAACGCCCCGCGCTTCCGCACCTATGTGGTCGAGCAGCGCGTACCGTCCTACACCTATGCCGAGCCGGTGGCGGTCGGCACCGTGCTGCCGCAGCAGGGCGTGGTCTATCGCGAGGTGCCGGCCGAGTTCGGCGAGCGCGCCAGCGGCTATCGCTACACGGTGGTGAACAACCGCGCCGTGCTGGTCGAGCCGCAGACCCGCCGCGTCGTCCAGATCATCGAGTGATCCCAGCTGATCCGCGTGCCGCTCGCGCCATCAAGGCCTGAGTGATCATCCGGATCGCAGGGCCCGCCCCGGAAACGGGGCGGGCCTTTTGCGCGGTCAACTGGTCAGCGGCAGCCAGAGCCGCCGGTCGAAATCGAAGGGTTGCGTCCCGACAACCGCGATCGCTGCGGCATCGCGATGACGCGGATTGATCAGGACGTTGGCGCTGCGCGGCGCAATGAAGGATGGCACTTTGAGCAGCGCCGTCTCGCCCGCACTCAGCCAGGCGTCGCCAAGCGCTCTCGGCCCCTCCGCCCTTTCTTCCTCGCTGATCGACGCCGCTCCGGTCTCGATCTCGATCAGGGCATAGTCATCCGGGATGAGCTCAGGCGCGAGGTCGAGGTGAACGCGAACCTCGAGGATGGCGAGCGCCGGATTCTCGGCAGCGTAGACGACCGGACGCCCCGGTGAATTCCAGCGCCCGCCATAGAGCCGCGCGCCCTCGCCACTGAGGTCGGCGAAGGCGGCGCGAGCGACGCGCCACAAGCGCATCAGGCGGCGATGCCGTGGGCGATCCTGCCAAGCAGGGCCTCGACCTGCGCTGCGCCCTCACCCGTGTCGAGCAGCGCCAGTGGCTTCTCGCCATCGAGCGCCGTGGTCGGGCGACGCAGCCAGGCGGCCGCCTTGCCTTGCGAGCCGAAGGTGACCTCAGCCTCGGCGATGACGCGCGCGGCGCGCATCAGCCGGTCGGACTGCTCGGTGGTCAGCGTGCCGATCTTGCGGCGATGACTCAGGGTCTTGCGCGGCAACACGAGCTCGTCGATCTCGGCCAGCGTCATCCGGCCGCTCTCGATGACATGCTCGATCGTGCGTATCGGAAAGCCGTTCCGGACAGCGGCGATGAGGTCGCGGCTACTGGAGGCGGGGCGCCCCAGCGCAGCCTGGCCACCGACGACATCCAATGCGGTCAGGGCAACCATGGGAATGCTCCTTGGCGATATGCCTATAAGATAGGGGCATATCGCCGGAGTCGCAAGGTTGGAACGTCAGCGCGTCCCGAACATCCGGTCGCCGGCATCGCCGAGGCCGGGAACGATATAGCCGTGATCGTTGAGGCGCTCGTCGATCGCCGCCGTCCAGATGCGGACATCCGGGTGGGCGTCGCGCATGCGGGCGATGCCTTCGGGCGCCGCCAGCAGGCAGACGAAGCGCAGATCCTTGGCGCCGCGCTCCTTCAGCCGGTCGACCGCCGCGACCGCCGAGTTCGCCGTCGCCAGCATCGGGTCCATCACCACGATCATGCGGTCGGCGATGTCGGAGGGCGCCTTGAAATAGTACTCGACCGCCTGCAGCGTCTGCGGGTCGCGATAGAGGCCGATATGGGCGACGCGGGCGGCGGGGACGAGTTCCAGCATGCCGTCGAGGAAGCCGACGCCGGCGCGCAGGATCGGCGCGAAGACCAGCTTCTTGCCGGAGATCACCGGCTGCATCGATTTTTGCAGCGGCGTCTCGATCTCGATCATCTCGGTCGGCAGGTCGCGCGTGACCTCGTAGCAGAGCAGCATGCCGATCTCGTTCAGCAGCTGGCGGAAGCTCTTGGTCGAGCGGTCCTTCTCGCGCATCAGCGTCAGCTTGTGCTGCACCAGCGGGTGGTCGACGACGGTGACGCCGTTAGCGCTCGTGGCCATGCAGTCCTGATCCCCTTCGTCTTCTTGTCTTTGTCTAGAATACCGTGCCGTCGCTGACGATGGTCAAGGGCGGTCCGCCACCTTCGCGCTTCTCGCGGGCGATGCGGCGGCCGGCCGCCCAGGTCCCGCCCTCCAGCACCTTGGCCAGCGGCAGTTGCTCGGCGCTAAGCCTAAGCTCGGCGCGCACCAGTTCGCCGATCCTGTCGAGGAGCGCAACCGTCAGCGCCCGCCATTCCACGACGAGCTGCGAGCCGACCTCGTGGGCTCGCGCTGCGTCGCCAGCATCCTTCAATTCGAGCACGCCGAGATCGAGCAGGAGCCCGCCATTGCGGTATTCCGGCAGGCCGGTGAGGTCGTCGATATCGACGACCTGGACGCCGGCCCATTGCAGCGGCTCGATCAGCGAATAGCTCAGCCACTGCGAGAGCTTGTGGAAGGGCACGATGCCGGCGGTCACCTCGCCCGGCGCGATCAGCGGATGCTTCCAGCTGTCGCCGAGCGCGATGCCGGCATAGCTCAGGCGCGAGGGCCAGATGCCGCCGAGCACCTCCAGCACCTGCGAGAGGATATAGGCGGCGCGGATCGAGCGACCCTCAGCCGCCTCGATCAGCCGGTCGAACAGATCGCCCGGCCGGGTGAGCCCATGCTTCTCCAGCTCTTCCCCGAGGCGGTTCAGTAGCGCGGCACGCCCCTCCAGGCCGACCAGCGGGTTGGCCTCGGAGACCTGGAAACCAGCGGCCAGTGCTGCAGCGTCGAGATGCCTGAGCGCCTCGCTGTCGACCCGCAGCTTCTCGACAGGATCGCTGGAAAAGGCACCGGCGGCGAACATGTCGAGTGACGCGAGCGCCAGCCCTTCCGAGCGGCCGATGTTCTGGCCGCTCACCGCGTCGCGATAGCGCCAGTTTGCACCCGCGCCGGCATCGAGCAGGACGCTGACGACCGCGAGATCATAGGCCGCTCGGCCTCGCGCCTGGGCGTCGGCGAACTGGGCCCCGGCATCCAGCACCGTCCAGCGATCCATCCCGGCGATGACGAAATGGCGCCAGCGGGCGTGGAAGGGGATGTCGAGCGCCGGATAGTTCTGGCGGATCGTCTCCAGCACATAGGCGGCACAGGCAGGCAGCCGCTCTGTATGCACGCTGAAATGCGTCAGCCGGCCCTCGAGGCCGAGCCGCAGCATCTCATGGGCGCGCTCGCGGACGGCAGCCGGCTTGAGCAGCAGGCGGACGGCTTCAGGGTTGGAATCAGGCATAAGAGATCAGAACTTCTCGAGGTCGCGGCCGACTGTGGCCTTGAGGGCATTGTCGCCAGGCGTACCGTCTGGCGAGTAGTAGCCCGCCGCCTTCTTGGCCTCGATCTCGACCGAAGCATCGGGCGGGATCAAATCGGGCGGGATCGCGACGCGCTCGCCGATCTCGATGCCGCTCTCGACCATGGCGTCGTATTTCATGTTCGACATCGACATCAGCCGGTCGATCTTCTTCACCCCCAACCAGTGCAGCACGTCCGGCATCAATTGCTGGAAACGCGCGTCCTGCACGCCGGCGACGCATTCGGTGCGCTCGAAATAGGTCGCGGCGGAATCGCCGCCCTCCTGGCGCTTGCGGGCGTTGTAGACGAGGAATTTGGTGACCTCGCCGAGCGCCCTGCCCTCCTTGCGATTGTAGACGATCAGGCCGACGCCGCCGGCTTGAGCCTCCTTCACGGCTTCCTCGATGCCATGCACGAGATAGGGCCGGCAGGTACAGATGTCGGAGCCGAACACGTCCGAGCCGTTGCACTCGTCATGGACGCGGCAGGCGAGCGTCTTCCTCGGATCGCAAATCGCCGAGACGTCGCCAATCACATAGGCGGTGATCGAGCCGATCGGCGGCAGGAAGACCTTGAGGTCGGGCCGCGTCACCAGTTCGGGATACATGCCGCCGGTCTGCTCGAACAGCGTGCGGCGCAATTCGTTCTCGGTGGTGCCGAAGCGGTCGGCGATACCCGGCAGGTGCCAGACCGGGTCGACCGCGATCTTTGTGACGCTGATGTCTCCGGAGCCGTGCAGGATGGCCCCATCGGCCGCGAGGCGATGGCCGGCCATGGCGGCGAGGATCTCGGGCAGGTTGAGCCGCGCCTTGGTGACCGCGATGGTCGGACGGATGTCGATGCCCTCGCCGATCCATTTGCCGAAATCCTGGGCGACACGGTGGCCGAACGGATCGAGCGAGACGATCCGGCCCGGATCGAACCATTGCGGCTGCGGCAGGATGTCGGAGGTCGGGTGGGTGTTGGTCAGGTCCGGGCGCTGCGCCGGGTTCATGGCGCGGGCGGAGATGGCGAGGGCGCGATAGACCGAATAGGAACCGCCATGGGCGCCGATGACGTTGCGGTCGGCCGGATTGGTGGTCGAGGCGATGACCGGGCCGCGCACCTCCGGCGTTGCGGCGCCCCATTGGATCGGGAAGCGGGCGGCGGCGCTGCCAGGCTCGGGATGCGAGGTCAGGCGGATATGGCTGGTGCGGTTCTGCGACGTCATCGCGGTGATCGCTCGATCTCAAAACGGGAAAGGGCCCTGGGACGGGTCGCGTCCGGGGCCCTCTGGACCAATGAGAGTCTGGATCAGCGCGGAATTTTCGT